>Ga0335078_10014420_pt1 | contig 11721 bp, 12 predicted proteins | sample Lox_Sample_32_FD_206711 | JGI IMG/M metagenome (GOLD analysis project Ga0335078, IMG submission 206711) | Soil microbial communities from Loxahatchee National Wildlife Refuge, Florida, United States - Lox_Sample_3.2 | ecosystem: Environmental > Terrestrial > Soil > Wetlands | place: USA...
GAGCGACGGCCGCTCCCGCCCGGCGTCCGCCAAGCGAGCGGCGAAACCGGCTCCCCACTCGCTGCCGGATCCGGTCACGTCCAGCGCTTCTACTTCAAAGAAGCGAGCGACAGCGCTCAAGAAAGCTACCCAGTCGAAACTCGCCAGGCCATGGACCACGCGGTGGGTGGGTAGAATGGTAAGGCCGTCGCTCTCCATGCGCACGAAGGTGGCCATGACGTACTCCGCGCGGCCGTTGCCGCCTTGCTCCCGGCACCGATCGCGATAGGCTAGTGCCGTCTCATAACGATGGTGCCCGTCGGCGATCACCAGCTTCTTGTCGCGCATCCTCTCCGCCACACGCTCGATGGCGGAGCGCTCGTCGAGACGCCAGACGGAGTGGACGGTGCCGTACTCGTCTTCGACGCGCTCCCACGGATTCACGGTGGACTGCACGCCCAATTCGCGCTCGATCTCACCTTCCGGGTCGCTATACAGCAGGAAGATCTGCCCAAAGTGAGCCCGCGTCGCCCTGAGTAGCTCGAGCCGGTCGGTCTTGGGACCGGACAGCGTCTCCTCGTGGCGGTGCACGACGTGCGCTCCGTAGTCTTCCAGCCGGCATAATCCAATGAATCCGCGACGCGTTCGGCGATCTTCCGCTTGTCCGGGCACTTCATACTGCTGATCGTAAACATAAAGGATGGGCGCTCGGTCCGGTACCAGCACACCGCGTCCGACCCAGTCGTGAAAGTCCTGCGCCGCGCCCTGATAATCGGCTGCGGGGCCGCCTCCACCCGGCCTCCGGCGAATGATGCGCGCCAGGTTGTAGGGGCTGAGGTTGTAGTATCGCGCCTGCATTTCGGAACTGATCTTGTCGTAGGGCTGGGTGACCACGTTCGCCAAATCGCCCACCAAGCCCGCGTTGTAGTGCAACGCTCGAAACGGAATGATCTCAGCCATGATCGTCCTTAATTCGGAATTGGACCTAGCCTAGGGATGGCAGGGCGCTGAAAAGGCTTCCTGTCATGCTGAGCGCAGCGAAGCATCGCTCTTAGCTTTCTGAACACACAGAAGACAGATCCTTCGCTTCGCTCAGGATGACACTTTGCGGGAGCCTTTTCAGCACCCTGCTAGCCTAGAAACCGGAAACTCGAAACTCGAAACTAACCAAGAACTCCAGAACTAATCTCGTCGGGGTTCCGGACCCTTTGACTGCAGCTATCAATTTGCGCCCCAGATGGGCTGCGCCCGGCGTCGGTTACAGCTCGAGAGCACCGGGCAGGTTCTGGGCAAGGAAACTGCCCGGTTCGCTCTTCAGTCGCTCGAAATCAGCTTCCGAATAAACCAGAGAGTCCGTGGGAATTGAAGGGGCGTAGATCTGGTAGGGACAACTCTCGGAAAAAGCCCGAAATTCCCTGCGGACGACGACGATCAGGTCCGCATCACTATCGGCCGTCCACGTGCCCCTGACGAGCGAGCCAAACAGGTACACCTTCGCGATCTCGGGATAGCGCACCTTAGCCTCGGCCGCGGCACGACGAAGGTCGCAGATCACCTGATCACGGTCAATGAATCTGACCTCGGCAGAATTCCAGGATTCCTCTGGCATGGGCGATTAGTTCGCGGCTGTCCTTTTCGGTGAAGTAATCAGAGGGCGCTCCGGAGATGAACCCGTTAGGATACCGCGCGGTGACGTAAACCTTATCCAACCCGCGCGACGCCGCTAGAATCGTGGGCGGCGCCGTCACGGACGGGGAAAGTTGCTGCAACATGTCAGTAATGGAGTGTCCCCGGACGGAGCCATGCAAGAACTGAACCAGCGCCTTCACGGCTTTTTCGGCGGCCTGCTGAGATTGGAAGGCCGCCCACTCGTGGTGGCCGGTTGCAGCAGAGTCTCCCGCGGCGCGGAGATCCTCCTCCGCTTGTCTTAGCCAATCCGACGCTCGGTTCATGCTCACACCCCGGATGCCACCCGGAAACCCTGGGTAGGGCGGGCGGAGAATTGCCGATTGCCCATTGACGATTGGCGACTGAAAGTGCTGTCAGCCATCAGCTATCAGCCGTCAGCCATCAGCAAGAAGGGAGCTCCCGCTGAGATCTGAGATCTGAGCGCTGAAAGCTGGTTCCAATCGACGATCGTCAACGGGCATGAGCCCGCGCTCCCAGGTTTCCAGACAAGTCTATCACGACGTCTAGGCTGGGGTGGCGACCCCATTGCGGCTGCGGAAGCTGCTCAGGAGGACCTTCGACATCTCCTCGCGCTGGATCTGATTGGTGCCTTCATAGATCTGGGTGATCTTGGCGTCGCGCATGTACTTCTCGATGGGATAATCGTGCATGTAGCCGTAGCCGCCGAAAACCTGGACGGCGTCGATGGTCACCTCCATGGCGACGTCGGAGGCGAAGCACTTGGCCATGGCGGAGTAAAGGGTGGGACGTTCTTTGGGTTGCTTGTCAATGTGGCGGGCGGTGGCATAGACGAGGGCGCGTGCCGCTTCCACCTTCATCGCCATATCGGCGAGCAGGAAGCGCAGCCCTTGAAAGGAACCGATCAGCGCGTCGAACTGGCGACGCGTGCAGGCGTAATCGAGCGCCAAGTCGAGCGCTCCCTGGGCGATGCCGAGCGCCTGGGCACCCACGCCGGGCCGGGACACATCGAAGGTTCGCATCGCGGTGATAAACCCCGTGCCTTCGCGTCCCAGGCAGTTCTCCACCGGCACGCGACAGTCTTCGAAAATCAGTTCGCGCGTGGCGGAGGCGCGAATGCCCAGCTTGTCCTCCTTTTTGCCGAAGGTGAATCCGGGAGTTCCCTTTTCCACCACGATGCAGGAGGCGCCGCGGGGACCCTTGGTGGGATTAGTGAGAGCGATCACGCTGTAGATCTCGGCTTCGCCGCCGTTAGTGATCCATTGCTTGGTGCCGTTAAGCACGTAGTGATTGCCGTCGCGAATGGCCGTGGTGCGGACCGCGCCGGCATCGGATCCCGCCTGCGGCTCCGTAAGCGCAAAGGCCGCCAACTTGGTGCCGGCGGCGATATCAGGCAGCCAGCGCTGCTTCTGCTCCGGGTTGCCCGCCAAGATGATCGGAAGGGTGCCGAGCGCCGTACCGGCGAAGCTCAAGGCGATGCCGCCGCAGGCTTTGGAGAGCTCTTCGGTGACAATCACCATGTTCATAATCGGAGTGCCTTCGGTGAGGCCGCCGTAGGAGTCATCGACGAAGACCCGGAAAAGATCGGTCCCGGCCAACACCTTCACGATGGGCCAAGGGAATTTGCCTTCGCGGTCGTACTCCGCCGCCACCGGGCGAATCTCCTTCTCGGCCACCTCACGCGCCAAATCGCGAATGGCGGATTGATACTCAGTGAATCCGTAGTCCATCATGCGGCCCTCCAAGTGACTCGGGACCAGGGACCAGTAGAATTGACGATTTTCGGTTTTCGATTGACGATTGGAAGACCCGAATGACTTGCGTCTCGTGCAAGGTCAGTCGGCCATCTGCAATCGTCAATTCTCCTAGCCCCAGCTCCAATCCCTACTTCATTGCATATTCAGCCGGTTCCGGCGCCACAGCTTGTACGCCGGGCGCATCGTTCCACAAGGACGGTCTCACCAGCCACACATCACGGTCCTTAAATACGAACCGGCAATAATCGTCCAGGTCGCCAGCCCGAAAAGAACTGACCTCCACCTGCCCCTGAATTGACCCGGGCTGGGCCGCCTTGCGCAAAGCCTCCAGCAGGGCCAACACGTCGGCGTTGACGTCGCGGAGAGACAGGGTCACTTCATCCCCCACGGTCTGGATTTCGTACTCACCCTGCGGACAAAGACCTCCCGGGCTCTCCAACGCGGTTCTGATTTCCTCCGCGGCGCCCGCTACCACCTCGAATCTCACCGATCCGTTCAGGCGCTGGTAAGGTTCGAAAACCACCGCCGCCGGTTGGCCTTCGTACAGAATCCACTTGGCCTCGGCATAGTCGGGGTGCGCCCATGAAACGGTAAGGTTGCCGCCGCGCCACACCCTGAGGCGGAAGTACTGCCCGCTCTGCTCGTCGAGATAATAGAGTGCGCCGCCGGGGACTCCCCTGCGCTCTGCGTCTGACAAATGACTGAGAAAGTCCAGCAACTCGCCCGCGATTTCTCTCGGTGCCGAAATTACGTCAGGTTGAACGTGACTGACCACCAGCGACGGCGGATCAGGCGAAAACTCCAGCCAGATTGCTTCGATCGCTTCCAGCCTCTGTTGAGTTTCTTCGCTGAGCGCGCCCAGCGCCACACTCCCGGTACATCCCAAATGAGTACGCATTCTATGCTCCTTTCCCATGCCGGGACTGCTGATTCAGTCTGCGCGCGCCCACTCTTGGGGCGCAACCATTTATCACCGTCCCGCGGAACCAGCCCCGGCCCTAACCGTACAGACGAGCGTATATGGAGCAAAAACCCGACTCTGTAACGGTCGTCACAGGAGCGTGTGACGAGCGCACAAGGGCTGACTGGTGAAGGGGGTGGGGCGGTTGGAGGGCGGCAGCTTGCTGCCGCTCTTCTTGGCGACAGAGGGACCGTCGCCTATGGGGCTGTCCGGTGCGCAGAGCGTAAACTCTGCAACTGAAGTCTCTCCATTTTTCCCGGGGTGGCGCAGAGCGTAAGCCCTGCGAATCGCATAGCTGCGCTATGCGCCGGCCCAGCTGTCCGGCAAACCCGGATTTCTCGTGAGAAACCCGGAGGGCCGGAAGCAAGCTTCCGGCCGAAAGAGCGGCAGCAAGCTGCCGCACTCTGGAGTTTCTACATTTCATGCGGCTGCGGCCTCGGTGAGGCCACGGTCGCTGGGCTTAACGTGCAGATGTTTGGTCAATTCAGGATGCTCGACCATTTCCTTCCGCAGCAGCGTGACCAAGTCGAGGCAGGACGGTCGATAGGCGTTGCGACGCCACCTCGGCAGAGCCTGATAAGCCTTGCCGCGTTCGATGCCGAAGGCCTGCAGAGAGGCCAGCAGCAGCGCGCTGTAGGCGGCCACCACCAAGACGGGTTGCTTGGGAACCGCCTGGGCGTTCCACAACTGCGCTTGCCCGACCCCCAGGGTGTCCTTCTCCTCGCGGTGGTTGACCTCGATCTGCCACCGGTCGAAGTAAATCTGCAACTGCTGCTTGGCGGGGCTCTGGCAGTCGGTGGTCAACACATAGGCGGGCTGACGATAGTAGAGTTTACTGCTTTTGCGTTTGCGATAGGGGGTGGGGGCCACGACCAGCAGCCGCAGGGGGATCCGGCCGCCACCGCGCTGCCAATGCACCGGCGCCACGTCCTTGTAGCGGATCTTGCGGCGCTTGCCGCCGTAGAACATTTTGGTTTGCTTCCAGGGCCGGGAGTCATCCTGGCGGACTTGTTCGGGAGTGAACTTTGGGGTGGCGTAGAAACGGCGGGAAGCTGGCGAAGCTCGAAAGCACAGCCGCGCATCCTTGCGAGCGCGGGTGATCAACTCGGTGCGATCGCGCGGCGCCCGCAGACAAGTGCGGTTACAGAAACTGCCGTCCCCGGCCAGCACCAGGACCTTGTCCTGGCCACCCGCGGCGTCCAGTTGTTGACGCAACTGACTCATGGCCTGCACAAAGCGCTGCGAGAGGTTATAGAGCTTGGCCATCGTTTTGTATTCTTTCCAGGCTTGCTCGCTGGCTTTGCGGGAAGGCTTCTTGACTCGCGAAACTTCTTCAAAGCGGATGGGCAGCGCCCGACTGCCCACGTTGCCCAACCGGTAAAGCGGTACCAGCAGCGAAGCCTGCAGATAGCGCAAGCCCAGCATCAGGTTCACATGAAAAGGCGGGGACAGGGGGTCGCGCTGATAGAACGCCTGGGGAATGGCGCGGCCCGTCTTGCGCACTCGCGTATCGTCGACGGCGACGCCCACCAAGCGGCCGGGGCAGTAGGCCAAGGCGCGGCGCAGCACGGGAGCGAAGAGGGTTTGGGGCTCCCACTGACAACGCGAGTGGAGGAAGTACTCACTGCTCCAACTGCGCTGCTGTCCGCCATTGGTCCAGATAATCCGCGACAAGCAGCGTCTCCCCAGGCACACCAGCGCACCCAGAGCTTGGCGTACCGCGCGGTGAAAGGTACGGTGTTGAGGGAAACTGGCGCTCCAGTCGGAGACGGTATCCAGCCAAGCTGCCAACAGGGTCATGGGGCCTCCGGAAGCAAGCCGAATGTGTTCTTGTCGGAACGGGTGAAGCGATCGCCACGAGCGACCTTCTTGGTAAGGGAAGAGACGAGACTCTCGCGGTCAACGGTGACATGAAAGGTGGAGCGGATGCGGGCCAGTAGTTCAGAGATATGCAAAGGGGTGTGGGCCAGCTTGAGTATGTGATAGGCCATGTCCACCTGCGACAGACCTTCACGACGTCGCGCCGAGGGGGGCTGCGGTGGGCCGCTGCGGAGGCGGCGGACGGCGCGCAGTTGGGCGTCGAGAGAAGCTTCGAAGATGGAGAGTATGGAATCCTTGAGATCATCGGACATGGTCGCCTCCTGAGCTACTGCTCAGGAGCAGGATAGAAAATTCAAGTTGGTCTGTCAATGACAATCTTTGATTGACAGACTCAAATGTAGAAACTCCAGAGAGCGGCAGCAAGCTGCCGCACTCCAAGAGATCAGCGCGCGCGCTTCACGAACAGCACTCTCTGAACAGTCGTCCACTGGCCCAGGTCCAGGGGATGACTCAACACCGGAGCCAACCCTCGCGCCGTTCCGGCGGAATCCATGAGCAGAGCTTCGAGCGGGTCCAGTTCTCCGGTTGATTCAGGAACACCTCGTATTTCGCCTTGAGTGAGGGGAGAAAGGTCGATCGGTTTGTAGCTGGCGAACACCTTGAGAATGTCGGTGACAAAAGACCTCCCTTGGGGGACGAAGGTAGTGAACTCCCGCGAAAGGCTCAGGCCCGGGTTCAGGACTTCTTCCGAGCCCTGTACCGCGGGATAGACTACGGAGATGCTGCCGTCGCTAGAGAGATCGAGAATCGCGATGTAAAGGCCGCGCTCCGCGTTGTTCTGAAGCGTAGCGTCCACGTTCTCCCCCGCTATCAATCCAGCGTCCGGCTTGCCGACTCGAGCCATCGGATCGCGCGTCTGGCTGCCTTTCAGCGTGAACTGCAAGCTGATCTCCGGGTGAACGTTGTGAATGGACAGGACGTTAAACCACTTGGCCCACAACCGGATCTGTTCCACGATGCGGTCGACCACTGAGGGATCGCTGATGGCGATAGGGGTTGACAGAGTGGTGTAATCGGCTGCCAGGGTTTGAATCCTCCCGCCGGCCTGCCTCACCTGCATGTTGCAAATGGCCGGTTGGCTCACCACTTCGATGTATTTCAGCGGCGCCACCGCTGCGCGGATCGACTGCAACGTGGGCGATGCCTCCGGGTTGTCGAAGAATACCCGCATCTTCGAGGTACCGTAACTGTGCTGGCGCTCCACGGCTCGCGAGAAGGGAGGGATACGGGCGCCGGAGAGGAGTTTTCCTTCGGAAGAGAGGGCGTCCACTCGCGTCAATTCCACCCTCGCCACCGGTTTCTCGGGCGGGGCGAATTTCCTGGTTCCAGGCGAATAGACGTCGTACACCGAGCCCACCGTCGCGCCCTCCGCCTGACCCACCTCCATTGAGACTCGACGCGCGTCGAGCGAGGTGGCCACGATGTAAACCTCCGCCAGGCTGCTGCCGTCGCCAAAGACGTACTGGTCGGCTTCCGCGCCTTCGAGTTGCGGATGCTGCGCCGGGTAATTGGCAGTGACGTTCCCGACCACGCCGTCCATGATGTCGCGGTAGGTGGCGCCTGCCTTGGCAGTGCGAAGCTGGCGGCAGAGAAAGTAGGTGAGAGCGCCGTGATCTTTGCCGTCGGCGAAGTGCTCAAAGGCGCTTTCCTTTGACGTGGCGGCGGCGATAAAGGCGAACTTCAGGGGTGCCGTCTCGTCTGTCTGTTCCAGGCCCCTGGTTGTGGCAACGGCGTAAGAAGGCAGCGGGGGCGGCGTGCGGGTGTCGGCAGGTATCGAGCGTACTCGCGCGCCCCGTACTAGGGTGCCGGAGTGGCAGCTATCCAGGATAAAGGTGACGTTCTTGGTTTTCGCCACCAACTGAAGCAGCAGCCCGTGCAGCTCGGCCCCGCTGATGTCGAACACCTGGCCGGCCGGGTCACGGGAATCGTAGGGGACGATGGTCTCGTCGAGGCCGCTGATCCTTTTGTGCGTCACGTCCGGCATCTGCGAGCCGTGCCCGCTGTAGTCAAATACGACGATGTCGCCGGGCTGCGCTTTGGCGATGAGCTGCGTTCGAATAGCGTCGATAATGGCCGCGTGGGTGGCTTGTGCGTCCTTCAGCACCAGAATATTCTCCGGCGGAAAGTCGAACTTTCCGATGAGAACCTGTCGCATATCCTCCACGTCGTTGATCGATCCCTCGAGGGGAGACACGCGGTCCGGGTATTTATAGTTGTTGATGCCTACCAGCAGCGCCAGTTTCTTGGGCGCACCCGCCGGCGCGGCTGGGGTGGCGCTCGTCGCCGGCCGCGCGGAGATCCGCCCGATCCCGGCGACGACGGAATTTCCGATCGATCCCGGCGCGACTAGCGAAAGCATCGCCGCCACAAACATCAGTAGCCAGCTTCGCGTTTTCATTGGATGCCTCCCCCGGGTGGTGTCCTAGCAGGGCCCTGTAAAGGCCGACGAAGGGCGGGGCTTAAGCCCCGTCGCCCGGACGCCTCACCAGGAACCACAATAGTGGGGCGAGCGTTTCGGCGGGGGCTGAAGCCCCGCCCTTCCGCGCCCCCTCTCCCTGGTCAAATTGCGGAAACTACTCGTCCACGGCCTTGTACTGCAATGGAATATAGCCCTTGAAGCGCGACCACGTGGTGCGGTGGAAGATCACTCGTGCCGCGCCTCCGTTAGCTTCGTAGACATTGATGGTGCCGTCGCGGTTGTACCCGGCGAACATCACCACGTGGGAGCCGGCTTTGTTCAGCACATCGCCTGGTTTCATGTCGGTAAACCAGTTGTACTTGGGCTTGCCGGCGATCAACCGAAGATTGCTGGTGCTATAGGCGTGACCCGATAGGCTCAAACCCCAGCAGAGGCAGATGAAGCCCGAGCAATCGACGCCGGCGGCGCAGCGCAATACGCCGTATCGGCTGTGAGCGCCGGCGGCCAGTCCTTGGGCGAGCCGGCGATCGAAAGCTTCGGGCCCATCGACTCCACCCCAGCAGTAGGGAATCCCGGTCACGCGCTGCCCAGGCTTCCAGTCGCAACGGTAGGTCCTCGAGCACGACGCCTGTAAATTGCGTGCCTCGCAGGTCCAAGTATGGTCGGCCAGCTTCTTAGCCGTGGCGATCATCGCAGCGCGCGTGGTGAGCGGGAGGTTGGCGATCACACTCGTCTGCGCCCGATCGAGCGTCGCCGAGGTTACCGCCACACACGCGAGCAGCCAACAAAAACGTCGCATTCTCCTGTCCCCCGTACCTGTCCCCTAATTGGTGTTCCACACGTTGATACGAACCTCGTGGCTCGTGGTCGTCAGTTGATAGACGGTTCCCTTGCGGACTCGCAATTCGTTTACCGGAGGGATGTAGTAATCCAAAGGAATATCCGCAATCTCGGCCACGAGCCCGCCATGGGCGTCGTACCGGCGGACTGCTTTACTCACGTTAACGGCCCCCGATGCGTCACCGCCCGCCGTAGTTTCGATCGCCACGTAGGTGTTGCCGTCACCATCGATCGCCAGGCTCTCCAGAGACAGCAGCCGCACCCCGGGTTTCTCCAATCGGATTTCGAGAGGACCGCCACCGCCGGCCGCTCGCGGCGGCCGCGTCACCGAGCCGCGGCTGGGCGAGAGGAGACTAGCCTCGGCAGGCTCTGGGAGCACCGCCGGCTCGTTGGACGGACGGCCCTCGCGGTTAAAAGCGTGAAGTTGTCCGGTGTTCGCCTCTCGAACCACAACCGGGCCGTTCGGGAGCACGGTGACGCTGTCGGCGGCAAAGCCGATCTTCCATTCCCCCTTAAACGTCCCCTCGGGATCGAACACCGCGATGCGCTGGCCGAGAGGATCGGTAATCAGGAAACGGCCATCGTCGAGAACGTCGAATCCGTTCGGACCCTCGGGAAGCTCATCGGCCGCTCCCGGCGAGACCGTCAGCGCGCCGGCAGGGTTACCGCCCGAGGCCGCCGCTTCCACGGTCACCAGCGGCACGCGCACCACGCGGGCGAGCGGAATGGCTCGGACGCCCGGTGGCGGTTGGGGCAGCCCGCCTGCAGAGACTATGGTCACAAGCGCGCATGCCACTAACAGACGGCGAAGTATTGTGCTGGAGGATATCGCCATGTTCCCTCGTCGCGGCCTGAAGATTGCAAACAAGATGTTACCCTAATTCTACGTCAGTGCCAATCTCCGACATTGCCTGATTTTCAATCCGCCGTGCACGACACCCTGAGGATTTTACTTGACATTAGGTAATGGCTCGTATATGCTGGTGACTTGATGACGGACCCGGCGAAAAGAGGGGACGAAGTTCTCTATGCCCGAGCCGCAGAAGTTGCGGCCAATCGGTCTGGCGCGCGCCTTTTCGAGAGACGTAGCAGCCACGCAGATGAAAATCCCGCCCAAAAACTCCTCCGCCAATCGGTGCCGCATATATTCAAAATGAAGCAGCAACCCACGATGTCTATGAAAACAAAGGGGCGTGAAAATTTTTGTGGGAGCAACCCACGATGTTGATGAAAACAAAGGTACTTATTTTCCCTATCCCACGATCTATCTGATAACAAAAAGGTTATCATCCAGTTCCCAGTTTCTCGCCCCTACGCACAGCGTCAGCCCCGGTTGGCACGCCCCCAAAAGGGATTACCGCCCAAGGCCAGGCTACTGACTTTCGTCGACCCGTACCACGAAAGCCGGTCCGGCTTCCTGGTTGAGTTTGTCCGCCAGGGCGTTGGCGGCCTCGGTCGTCGGTTCCAGGCCCACCAGGACTCTCCAGGTCTGGTCCCCTGGACGGAACACCAGGGTTGCCGTTCCGTACTTCTGCTCCATTTTGGAGCGAAGCACTTCCGCCTGGGCGCGGTCGGAGAACGCGCCGATTTGAACGGCGAACACGTCCGCGCCTCGAGTAGGTGGGGTGCTGATTACGGTCAGCCTCACATTCGCAGTGCCCGGCATGTTGATGGATTGGGCAGCGGCGTGCGACAAATCGATGATGCGATCGGCGACGAAAGGACCCCGATCGTTCACGCGCACCTCCGCGGTTTTCTGGTTAACGAGATCCTCCACGCGGACGACGGCGCCGAAGGGGAGGGTACGGTGCGCCGCAGTAAGCTTTTCCATGTCGTAGATCTCGCCGCTGGCAGTGGGCCGACCGTTGAACGGCACTCCGTACCAACTGGCGACCCCTTCCTGTGTCTGGCCCGTCGAGGTGCTGGGCTTCTTAGAACAACTCATGAATGCCAGCGAGATCGCGGCCAAGCATCCGATCGAGAGGCAGCGGCGTAACATGCAAGACGCCTCCTTCCCACTTTTGTAAGGGCGACCTTGTGGCCGGCCCGAGGCCGATGGAAATCCAGGCACAAGTCCCACCGGTAAGGATTTCGGGTGGGGCGATTAGTGATCGGCCCCGGCGCAGGCAACAACACCCGCCCTTACGGGTTCTGGGTGAAGACAGAATTCTGGCACGGAAGCAGGGCGAAGTCACTAAGAACTTCCGCGGTCATTCAGAATTTGCAAAATGGTGAGA
>Ga0335078_10014421_pt1 | contig 11721 bp, 5 predicted proteins | sample Lox_Sample_32_FD_206711 | JGI IMG/M metagenome (GOLD analysis project Ga0335078, IMG submission 206711) | Soil microbial communities from Loxahatchee National Wildlife Refuge, Florida, United States - Lox_Sample_3.2 | ecosystem: Environmental > Terrestrial > Soil > Wetlands | place: USA: Florida...
TGGCGCGGCGACTCAACCGGCGCGCGATCCGATCGAAGGTGAGATACACCACCGGGGTCGTGTACAACGTTAGGAGTTGGCTGAAAATGAGACCGCCGACGATGGCGATGCCAAGCGGACGCCGAAGCTCCGCGCCGGTGCCGGTCCCGAGCGCCAGGGGAAGACCGCCGAACATCGCTGCCAGCGTCGTCATGACGATGGGACGGAAGCGCAGCAGCGCGGCTTGATAGATCGCTTCCCTGGGAGACTGGCCTTCCTTACGCTCGGCTTCGAGGGCGAAATCGATCATCATGATCGCATTCTTTTCAACGATTCCGATCAGCAGCACAATGCCGATCAGCGCGATCACGCTGAAGTCGTTGTGCGTAATCATGAGCGCGAGCAGCGCACCAACTCCCGCGGATGGCAGAGTTGAAAGGATGGTTAGAGGATGAATGTAGCTCTCATACAAGATGCCGAGAACTATGTAGACCGTCACCATCGCGGCGAGAATCAGAATCGGTTCATTCGCGAGCGACGCCTGGAACGCGGCGGCGGTGCCTTGAAAGCTTCCGGCAATACTGGCGGGGAGTCCGAGCTCGTCTTTGACGCGATTCACTGCCGAGACCGCATCGCCCAGCGATCTTCCGGGCGCAAGATTGAAGGAAGCAGTGACTACCTGAAACTGGCCCTGGTGGTTGATAGCGAGAGGCGCCTTGGACTCCTCGAAATGCGAGAGAGCGTCCAATGGAACTTCCCCGCCGCCGGCCGAACGGACATAGATATTTTTTAGATCGTCAGGGCCACGCCTCAGATCGGGCTTGATTTCGAGGACCACGCGGTATTGGTTCAACTGCGTATACATGGTGGTCACCTGGCGCTGGCCGTAGGCGTCGTACAGCGTATCGTCGATTAGAGTAGGCGTGATGCCGAAGCGCGAGGCAGTGTTGCGATCGATAGCGAGGGCCGCTTCGAGTCCGCCGGATTGACGATCGCTCGCCACGTCCCGCAGCTCGGGAAGGCTTTGCAGCCGCGCGATGAACCGCGGCGCCCACTCGTCCAGTTCTTTGGAGTCCGGATCCTCAAGGCTGTATTGGAATTGCGTGCGGCTCACGCGATCTTCCACGGTGAGGTCCTGCACCGGCTGCATGAAGAGCTGAATGCCGTCGATCTCCGCGAGTTTCGGAGTGAGACGTCGAATCACTTCGCTGGCGCCGATGTCGCGCCCTTCGAGCGGCTTCAGGTTGATCTGAATCCGGCCGGAGTTGATGGTGGTATTGGTGCCGTCGACGCCGATGAACGACGAAAGGCTTTCCACTGCCGGATCTTCGAGAATCGTGCGGGCGAGCGCCTGCTGGCGGTCTCCCATCGCAGCGAAAGAGATGCTCTGCGGCGCTTCGGAGATGCCGAGGATCACACCGGTGTCTTGGACCGGGAAGAATCCTTTGGGGATCAGAATGAATAGCCACACCGTGGCGGCCAGCGTACCGATCGCGATCAGGAGAGTGATGGGTTGGAAGCGCAGCGCGACCTGCAGCGTCTTTCCGTAGAATGCAATGATCCCCTCGAAGACCCGTTCGGAAAAACGATACAGCGCGCCTCGCTCGGACTCGGGTTTGTGCTTGAGCAGGCGGGCGCACATCATCGGCGTCAGGGTCAGCGACACCAGCGCGGAGATGAGAATCGTCACGCTCAACGTCACCGCGAACTCACGGAAGAGTCGGCCCACGATGTCGCCCATGAAAAGCAGTGGAATCAAAACCGCGATCAGCGATACCGTCAGCGAGAGAATGGTAAACCCAATCTGCTCGGCGCCCTTAAGCGCGGCGATCATGGGGGTCTCACCATCTTCTATGTAGCGGGCGATATTCTCGATCATGACGATCGCGTCGTCGACCACGAATCCAGTCGAGATTGTGAGCGCCATCAGCGTCAGGTTGTTCAGGCTGAAGCCGAGCAGGTACATCGCTCCGAAGGTTCCCACCAGGGAAAGCGGTACGGCAACGCTGGGGATGACCGTCGCAGCCAGCGTGCGCAGGAAGAGGAAGATCACCATCACCACCAGCGCAATAGTGAGCATGAGCTCGAACTGGACATCCTGAACGGACGCGCGGATGGTAGTGGTGCGGTCGGTTAGTGTCGCCACGTCCACCGCGCTCGGCATAGAGGCGCGCAATTGCGGGAGCAGGCGCTTCACACGGTTGACCACATCGATGATGTTCGCGCCGGGTTGGCGCTGGATATTTACGATCACTGCCGGCGACGTGTCTTTCCAGGCCGCGAGGCGAACGTTCTCAGCGTCATCGATCACCGTCGCGACATCGGCCAGCGAAACCGGCCGGCCGTTGCGATAAGCCACGATCAGAGGGCGGTAGTCGGCTGCGCTCAGGAGTTGATCGTTCGCGCCGATGGTGTAGGAATTTTTTGCGCCGTCGAACGTTCCCTTCGCCTCATTGACGTTGGTGGCGGCGATGGCGGCGCGCAGATCCTCCAGGTTCAAGCGATACGAAGACAGCGCCATCGGATTGGCTTGAATTCGCACAGCAGGTTTTTGCCCGCCGCTGATAGTCACCAGGCCGACCCCCGGCACTTGCGAGATCTTCTGCGCCAGACGCGTGTCGGCGAAATCCTCGACGCGAGAGAGCGGAATGGTGTTGGACGTCAGCGCCAGCGTGAGAATCGGTGCGTCCGCCGGATTCGTCTTGGCGTAAATCGGAGGATTGGGCAGGTTGGTTGGAAGAAACGTTGCCGCGGCGTTAATGGCGGCCTGCACTTGTTGCTCGGCAACGTCGATGTTGAGGTCGAGGATGAACTGCAGCGTGATGACGGACGCGCCAGACGAACTGGTGGACGTCATTTGATTCAGCCCAGGAACTTGACCGAACTGCCGTTCAAGCGGCGCGGTGACCGAAGATGCCATCACTTCAGGACTGGCTCCGGGGTAAAAGGTGATGACTTGGATGGTGGGGTAGTCGACTTGTGGAAGCGCGGAGACTGGGAGCTGACGATATGCGACGGCGCCCGTCAGGAGGATCGCAGCCATGAAGAGCGAGGTCGCGATCGGGCGGATAATGAATGGCCGCGAGGGGCTCATGGAGCGGGAGCGCTTCTGCCCCCGCGTCCGGCGGGCCGGCCTGGAGCAAGAGATGATCCGCGAGGCGCCGAAGAAGCTGTCGCTGCGCCCGGTTGAGCAGCAGGCGGGCCGGCCTTGCGAACTACAACCTTGCTGCCCTGCTCGAGCTTGTCGATGCCGTCGATCACCACCAGGTCGCCGGGCGTGAGTCCCTGGTCGATTGCGACTTCGTCGCCCTCGGTAACGCTCGTAACCACGTTTTTCACTTCGACCGAATTGTCGCTCTTCACTCGATAGACGAACGCCGACGTCGGACTGTGCTGGATCGCGGCGGTGGGAACGATCAGAGTCTGCCGCTTGGTATCGATCAGCAGGCGCGCATTTACGAATTGATTCGGGAACAGCGACAGGTCCGCATTTTCGAATACAGCTTTAAAGCGGACCGTCCCGCTGGTTTGGTCGATTTGGTTGTCGAGCGTTAGAAGAGTGCCGGTGCCGAGGTTGCGTTTGAAATCATGATCGAACGCGACCACAAGCAGCGTCCCGCCGCCGCGAAGTTTCGCATTCACTGCGGGAAGGTGGTCCTCGGCGATGTTGAACAATACTGCGATTGGCTGCACTTGCGCCACTACGGCTAAACCGCCTGTGTCGGTCGCGTGGACGATATTCCCGCGATCCACTAAACGAAGCCCGATTCGTCCGTTGATCGGCGAAATGATGCGACTGTACACGAGCTGGAGTTTGACGTTGTCGATTTGCGCCTGATCGGCCTTTACGGTGGCCTCGTACTGCGCCACCAGGGCGACTTGCGTATCGAGTCCTTGCTTCGGCATCGCATCTTGGCCGACCAGCGTCTTATAACGGTCGAGATCCAGATGTGCGTTGGCGAGCAGAGCCTCGTCGTGCGCTTTTTGCGCTTCGGCTAGTTCCAGTTGCACGTTGAAAGGACGCGGATCGATTTCGGCCAGCAGATCGCCTTGCTTAACGAACTGGCCTTCCTGGAAGGCGACGTTTACCAGCTCGCCATCCACGCGTGTGTGGACGGTGACGGTGTTAAATGGCGTCACCGATCCGAGGCCGTCCAGGTAGACGGGCATGTCACCCCGGCGAACTTCGGAAGCTACCACGGGTACCAGGCGGGCGGCGGCATTTCCGCGGCCCTTACTGGCGGATTTCGTTTCTGTCGTGCCAGATGCGGCCAGAATCCAATTCGCTCGCCTCGGCCACGCCCAGACGGCAGCCGCCGCCAACGCGATCAACACGATCCAGGGCCACACTCGTCGCTTGCGTACAACCAGGCGCGATGCGGGCGGGGACTCGACGGGAACCATAGGAAAGCTTTAACGCAGTGTATGTACACGTCCCTATGAAAGTCAAGGCCAGTTTTTTGTGCTCAAGTCTTGACAAACCTGTTTGACGGACCTACGCTGATCGAAAGTGATGTCGAAAGCGGGGCACGCAGTAAAGGCCGGTAAAGACGAATGCAGGATGTTCGAAATTTCCTGCGTTTCCTACAATCTCAGGAAATCCTCTCTCATTGTCAGCAGAATTTACGCAAAAGAGATGGCCGACGCGCCCATTCGCGGTCCGTTGTTCGGCGTCTTGGCGTGCATTCATCGGCTCGGGCCCGGATCGATCACGGCCGTGGCGAATCATCTCGGCCTCGATCGGACCACCTTGACTCGAAATCTGAAGCCGCTTACGAGACGCGGGTTGATCGAGGTCCGGCAGGTGACTGCCAACCGCAAAGAAATCCGGCTCCGGCCCAAGGGCGAGGCGGCGCTGAGGCAAAGCCTGGACTGCTGGCGTAAAGCGCAGAAGCGCGTGGTGGATGCGTTGGGCGAGGAGCGCTGGAATCGCATGCGCGAAGATCTACGCGTGGTAATGGCGCTCGAAAGCCGCACCTGATTCGTGGTCCTAACGGAATCGGGCGTAGAATGGCCTGAGGAGAACACCATGAAACTCCCCTGCCCCGCCCCAATGAATCCGACACGACGCGACCTTTTGAGAACCGCCGGCGCGATCCCGTTCGTGGGTGCTGCCGCCACTCTCATTGCGGCCACCGACGGACAGCGGCAGATCGCCGGATACCAGCCGTCGCAGCTTCCCAGCGTCGAGCAACTCGGCAAGTGGCTGCGGCAGCTTCATGAATTCGGCCCGATCCGCATGACGGGCACGCCGCAGTGCCGCGCCTTCGAAGAATTCCTGGCGACACAATTCGCCGGGTTAGGATTCACCGTCGAACGCGATCAGTTCCGTCTCACAAGCTGGGAGTGCCGCATCACCGATTGCTCCATTTCCATCACCGAAGACGGAGGCGCAACGAAAACGGTCGAGGTCGTGGCCTATTACCCGTTCGGCGGCAGCACGCGCGGCAAGGCCGCGGCCACTGGGCGAGTTCTTTACGTTCCGGGAACGGGAGTGGACGCCGCGAAAGCGCTGGCCGAGGCGACTCCGGCCGATGCGCTCGCGAATTCCATCGTGGTGATGGACATGCCGCTAATTCGTTCCGCGCGCCGTGCCACCACTGCTCCGCCAGCGCCGCTCGGCCATTTTCCAGAAAAGCTGCCGCCGCATGTCGGAGGCCCGAGCCCGTCCGGCCAGAGTGGGCGCGAGATCATGGAGGTCTTCGAGCATCGCTGCAAAGGCCTCATCATGTGCTACACCGACGTCTCGAACGATACGGCACGGCACAATTATCTGCCTTTCAGCGATAAGCACCGTACACTGCCTGCCATCTGGACCGGCGCCGAAGGCAGCGCCTATCTCAAATCCATTTCCGGCAAGGCCACAGCCACCATTCGATGCGATGCGAAGCTCACACCGGACTCGCGGGCCGATACGATCCTGGCGACGCTGAAAGGCCAAAGCGACGAAGTGGTTTTTCTCACCACGCAGACCGACGGCCCGAACGAATGCAATGAAAACGGCGGACTCGGTGTGCTGGCCGTAGCCACCTATTGGTCGAAAATTCCAGCCGAGCAGCGGCGCCGCACGCTGGTGTGCAGCCTTCCCACCGCGCATTACGCGATGGGAGCGGTGATGGATAAAGAAACCGGATCGGGCCGGCGCGGCGGAACGCGCGGTGTTCTCGAGAAATGGCCGGACATGGCCAAACGCATCGTCGCGCAGATCGCCATGGAGCAGATGGGCGCGATGGATTGGGTAGACATGAACGGAACGTATGCGCCAACGGGACACGTTGCGCCGGAGCGCTGGATTCCTACGCCCGCCACTCAGGAGACGAGCGCGAAAATGTTCCTGGCGGCAACCGTCGGAGAAGATCCACGTTACTCCAACGCCACCGTCACTCCCGAATTCGGCGCTCCAGGCGAGGGCGGATCTGTCCGCGCACTCGGTTTGCCGGGAATTGGACTCATGGGCCAGCCTACCTACTTTTTCCGCGCCGATCCGGCAGGCGTGATCGACAAACTAAATCCCGCGGTGATGCACAACCAGGTTGCGTTCGCCACCAAGATGTCGCTGTTGATGGACCGGCTCACGCCGGACCAATTGCACGGCAAAGCGCCGATCACCGACTTCGATCTGTTTGGGTGAGCACGTTCAGATCGTCCAACCCGGTGAACCGGCAGGGCACTCCGCGAAACAGCCCTGTCTATCTGTTCGGATAGAGTGTATCTTTGCTGCTAGAGCCGTGCCGGAAAGTGGCGGCTCGAAGCGTCTGCAGCCTGACGAAGCCCGCGCGAAAACGCATTGTCTTTGTACCGCAGTCCAACTGAATCGAAATGGAGCCACGCGTGCTGCCGCCTTCGCACCGCTTCGGCTAAGAGAATGGACAAATGTATCTACTGTGGTTCGGGGACTAAACTCCGGATCAACGGCGTTCCTGTTTGCACGTCATGTTCCGACGAATTGGATGCGGGCCGGAAGCCGCCTGCTCCTGCGCCCCCGAACGAGGGATCGGGATCGCAGCAAGTCTCGTGACTATGCCCGCGCGCTATTCGCCCATGCGGGCGCCGGCGAGTTGGCACAAAGCGCCGAGCGTTGTCTGCGCCGCGTTCAGACCGAGCCGGAAATCGTCATCGCTGAAGGTGGTAAACACATCCGTCGGCTGGTGATGATGCGGGTCCCAACCGTTGCCCATTTGAGCGCCGCGCTCCACTTCGCGCAGTGTGATGGACGGAGTGAAATCCATGAACGGTCCTGAGTCCGTATTGGTCATGTGCGGTCCGACATTCGCCGGATAGTCCGTCGCGTATTTTTCGTTCGCCAGCTGAAATTTGTGCGCCAGCGCCATGGCCTGATCGGCAAACTTCGACGTCACTTGGTATTCGATGTTGACGTCCGCCTCCGCACGCTGTTCTTTGCTCAGGGTCCCATCCTTGTGCGGCATGCCGTGATCGAACAACATCATGTCGTGCTGGATCATGCCGAGCCACTTCGGCTCGGGATACTTGCCGGAGCCCGGAGGATCCTGCTGGCCTTGCAGACCCGCACGCTGAATCACGTACGCGCGCGCCCCATTGGAACCGGTCTCCTCGTTGTTCCAGAGCGCGAAACGAATGCTGCGATCGGTTTGAACACCCGGTGCGTTGAGCACGCGCGCGAGTTCCATCACCAGCGCGGTACCAGAGCCGTCGTCGTTGGCGGCTTGGCCGAACCCGATGCCGTCCATGTGCCCGCTGACGATGTACATCTCATCGGGATGTGTAGTGCCGACTTTCGTGCAGAAAACTTCCTCACGCGGACCCGGCGTGGAGGGCTGCGAGTCCAACTCGCGCAGCTTCTCATCGGGCTGCTTCATGGGATCGTTATTGACGGTGTCCTGATTCCGAACGCCGCGGCGGCGCGACCCGCCTGGTCCGATCGTGGTCGATTGGGCCGGGCGTCTCGGCGCGTTGGCGGGCGGGTCGTAATTGTAGTGAATGCGCTCAGTGTTCGTGCACCCGTAGCTTTTCAATTGCGCTTCAATCCAATCCACTGCGGCGCGATTCCGGTCCGTTCCCTGACGCCGGTCGCCGAACTGCGTGAGCCCCTTGATGGTCGCCTTGTAATGTTCCAGATTGAGCTGCGCGACGATGGGGATGATCGGATCCGGCGGTTCTGCCTTGGGAGCTTCCGCCGGTGCGGGCGGCTGGCACCACGCCAGCGTGGCCGAGATACACAACGCAGTTAGTGGGTAAGAGCGCATAGGTTTCCGTTTCGTTTCCGCAGGCTATTTGAACGCTGGATTCTCGGGGACTGCAGCGCCATCCTTGCGCGGATCGGATCCGCCGAAGTGTACGCCTCCCGCGATGCTCTGCACCGCCTGTCCGCCGCCCATGGAGCCCGAGTACTGGCCGACCAGCTTGATCTGATGCCCCATGGCCTCGAGTTGCTTGATCACTTCGGGGGAAATTCGCGTTTCCATCGAAACGTCGCATCCGTCGAACGTGCCTTTGGTGAACCGCGCTGCTTCGAGCGCACCCTGCACGTTCATGCCGAAGTCCACGATGTTCGATACGAACTGCGCGTGCGCCTGCGACTGATTCCAGCCGCCCATGATCCCGAAAGCGATGCGTTCGTCGCCTTTCTGCATGAACGCGGGAATGATGGTGTGCAGCGGCCGGTGCCGCGGAGCAAGCGCGTTCGGATGGCCGCGCTCGAGCGAAAACAGGCCGCCTCGATTCTGCAGCGCGTAACCGGTTCCGCGCGCCACTACACCGGAGCCAAATCCGCCATAGTTGCTCTGGATCAGCGAGACCATGTTGCCCTCGCGATCCATCGCCGACATGTAAATTGTATCGGCGGACGGCAGTTGCGCCAGCCAGGTCAACTCGGTGGGAGTCACAGCGCAGGTGGCCTTATTCATATTGATCAGGCCGGCGCGCGCAGCCGCGGTTTCCTTGGACAACAGCCCGTCCACAGGAACCTTGGTGAAGCGCGGATCGCCAACGTACCGGAGCAAGTCAGAATAGGCAAGCTTCTTCGCCTCGATCATCACATGCAGAGCCTTCACACTGTTGTGCCCGTACTCGGAAAGCGGAAAGCGCTCCATCATGTTGAGCATTTCGAGCGCGGCGATTCCCTGCCCGTTGGGCGGCAGCTCGGTCACCTTCCATCCGCGATAGCTAGTTGAGACCGGTTCCACCCATTCGGGCTGAAAATCCGCCAGATCCGCCGGGGTCCACTCCACACCGTCTTCCTTCGCTTCGCGCATCAGCGCTTCGGCGTTCGGGCCTTTGTAGAAACCATCGCGACCGTGGGCCGCGATCATTTTCAAAGATGCAGCCAGGTCCCGGTTGCGGAAAATCTCACCAACCTTCGGCGCTCGGCCGTCCGGCAGGTACGTATCCTTTGCGCCCTTGTTCGCCGACAGGCTCTTGACTGATCCCTGCCACTGCGCACCGATGATTTCGGTCACCGGGAATCCGTTCTCGGCATAGTAGATGGCCGGAGTGAGAATCTTTTCGAGCGGCATGCTTCCGAATTTCGCGCGCAACTGTTCCCAGCCAGCGACGGCGCCCGGCACAGTGACAGAGTAGATGCCCTTCTGCGGCATCTTGTCGATATGCTGGCGCTCCAGAGCTTCGATAGTGAGCCCGGTGGGCGCCCAACCGCTGGAATTGAGGCCGTAGAGCTTTCCGGTTTTAGCTTCGAAGTAGATCGCGAACAGGTCGCCGCCGATTCCGTCCGACATCGGCTCCACCACGCCCAGCACTGCATTGGCGGCGATGGCAGCGTCGATCGCATTTCCGCCCACCTCGAGAATGTGTGCGCCCGCCGCCGAGGCGAGCGTCTGGCTGGTGGCCACAATTCCGAACTTTGTCTCCACCATGGAACGCGCCTGCCAACGGCCGCCCCCGCCTTCGTTCTGCGCCGACAGCGGTTTGGGCGCCAGGATCGCGATGAGCGCAAGCAGCGAAGTTAAGAATGCCAACCGGAAGCAGACCGTCAGGTATCGATTAATCGTCACGAGTAGCACCGCCTTTCTCGATCTCCAGAAACTGCCGTGCCCGTTCGGGCCCAGATCAATGTACAGGAATCAGCTTCGCGCGAACGGGCCTTCAGATATGCGCCGCGCCGCCTTTGTTGAAAATCGCCGCTAACGCCCGCATGCGCTCCGCATCGGCCGGGGTCTTCGCACCCGCTGCGTCCTTCATCAAGCTCGCGCCCTCAGCCTTGAGCTGCGCCACATCTTTGGGATCTGGTTGCGAAACATCTACTTTAGCGATCAGGCCGCTCAACTCGGTAAGCTTCCCGGACGCGACCGAACTACCGCGCGCGAGCTGATCGATGTAAGCGCGCGCCACCACAAAATTCTGAGGCCACGTGATCTTGGGCTGATTCTGCACGTTCAGAATATCAAAATGCACCTGGTTGGCGGCGTCAATTTCGTTCTGCGTGATGAATTTGCTCGGCACCAGCTTGAAAACATCTACGCCGCGCGCGATCTCCGAACCGTATAGATAGCCGTTGTACCAATACACGGACCAATAGCCGCCCAAACCATGTTTCTCCGAATCCAGCGGCCCGCGATCGAAGTACGCAATTTCGAACGGACGCGATCCATCGGTGAAGTCGACCATGGAAACCCCGCCCTGATACCAGGCCTGCACGAAAATGTCGCGGCCGGGAATCGGCACCAGCGAACCATTGTGCGCCACGCAGTTCTCGAGCTCGGTCTGCGACGCGGGCATCTTGTAATACGAGGTAAGCTTCAGCTTGCCGTTGGAAAGCTGGAAGATCGCGTCCGCACCCCAGTTCATCGGATCGGTCTCACGGCAGCGAGGCTGTCCACCTCCACCCCATTCGTCGGTGAACAACACCTTGGTGCCGGCGTTATTGAAGGTCGCTGAGTGCCAGAAGGAGTAATTCGGATCGCTGACCGCATCGATGCGAACCGGATGCGACGGATCGTGAACGTCCAGCAGGATGCCGTTTCCGGAGCACGCCCCAGCGGCTAGGCCCACGGCAGAGTACACCGTGATGTCGTGGCACTTGTCGGTTGCCGAAGTCGTTTGCGTGCCGGGACCGTGATTGCCGCGCTTTGCCAGGCCGTTGATCGCGCCGGTCTGCGAGTCGGTGAAGATGCGCGGGCTCGAAATGATCTTGGCCTGTTCGGGATGCGCCAACGGCACCTTGATGATGTCGATGCTGAACAAGGACGTGTCGGGCGCCGCTTTCGGATCGTCGCCGCTCACGCAGCCTGCCAATTCTTCCGACTGCCGGACGGTCCCAGTTCCTGAAACGTAGATGTACACGTTCTCCTTGTCATTCGGATCCACAACCAAGGTGTGCGTATGCGATCCGCGGCAGGTCTGCACCGCTGCCACTTGCTGCGGACTCGAGAGCTTGCTGATATCGAAAATGCGCACGCCGCGGAAACGATTCTTGTCTGCGGGCGCGATGGGACGATGGCGCTCCGCTTCCGCTCCTTCGGCTGCTGGATTGGCGGGACGCGGCGGGGCCTGAGTGGGCACGAAGCCTTCCGGCAGCGGGATTCCTTGTGTGCCGCAGTCCAGCCGCCCATTTACCGCTTCCGCCGACATGAACAGCAGATGACCGTATACCGAGACATCGCCCTGTCCACCCGGACACAGCAGCGAAGTGGTGAGCTTCACCTGAGCCGGGTTGTCGATGTCGTAAAAATTGATGCCGTTGTAATTGCCGACAAAAACGTGATTGCCACTGAAGGCGAGGTCGGAGTTGGTCGAGCCGAATTGCAC
>Ga0335078_10014422_pt1 | contig 11721 bp, 8 predicted proteins | sample Lox_Sample_32_FD_206711 | JGI IMG/M metagenome (GOLD analysis project Ga0335078, IMG submission 206711) | Soil microbial communities from Loxahatchee National Wildlife Refuge, Florida, United States - Lox_Sample_3.2 | ecosystem: Environmental > Terrestrial > Soil > Wetlands | place: USA: Florida...
TGGCACGCAGCACGTGGCTGAGTGTGACCTTTGCGTCCGGAGTGGCCGCAGCGAGGTGGGCGGCGGCGAGACCGATGTTGTGGATCGCGCCGCCGGTGAGCTGGAACCGGTCGGCGAGCGGTTCGACGTCCAGGTCGTCGGCGCGCCAGTACGCGTTCGGGAGCGAGCGATCCCAGAGCTGGCGCCTGAGGTCGCGGTCGGGTGCCGGGAACTGGACGATGAACCGCAGGCGCCGGACGAACGCCGCGTCCATGTTGCCCTGCAGGTTCGTGGTCAGGACCGCGATCCCGTCGTAGGCCTCGAGTCGCTGGAGCAGGTAGCCGACCTCGATGTTCGCGTAGCGGTCGTGGGCATCCTTGACCTCGGAGCGGCGGCCGAAGAGCGCGTCCGCCTCGTCGAAGAGCAGCAGGCCGTGGCCCGCCTCGACCTCGTCGAAGACCTGCGCGAGCGCCTTCTCGGTCTCGCCGATGTACTTCGACACGACCTGGCTCAGGTCGATCCGGTAGAGGTTCAGGTCGAGCTCCGCGGCGAGGCAGCGGGCGGCGAACGTCTTGCCGGTACCGGACTTGCCCGCGAAGAGCACGGTGAGTCCGGTGCCGGCCGGGTCGCGCAGACCGAGCTCCATCTGCCAGCGCACGCGGTGGCTCCCGCGCTGCCACGCGACGATCTCGTCGAGCTGGACGCGCAGCTCCTCGGGGACAACGAGGTCTGCGAGCGTCGTGGAGGTCTCGACGACAGTCACGTGGCGGCCCATGCGGCGCGCGCCCTGGGCGCGGATGCGGGCGGCGATCTCCTCGTTGCTCGTCGCGTCCTCGGCGGCCGCGCGGGCCTCCTCGACGTTAACCCGAAAGCGCGCGGCGAGGCTCGTGGCGTCCGGGCTCAACGGCTCCCAGACGCGCAGCGCCTCGGGGTAGCCGATCGGCGGCGCGTCGACCGTGGCGTGGCCGGAGGTGTCGGCCGCTTCGTCGACGAGCAGCACGATCGGCCGCAGTGCGGGCGCCTGGATCGGCTGGGCGCGCTGGTGCAGGTCGAGCACGATCAGCCCGTCGGTTAGCCGGCTCAGCTCGGCCGGCTTGGGCAGCTCGTCCTTGGCGCTGACCAGGTGCGCGATCTGGTTGCGATGGCCGGCGAGGTCGGCGGCGAGCTGACGCGCCGCGCGGCGCGAGGCACCGCGGATGACGAGTAGGCCGCGCTTCTGGAGCAGCCGCGCGGCGTAGCTCGAGTCGAAGGCGGGCGGCGCCGGGGCGACGCTGACGATGCTCAGCTCGCTCTGTCGGCCGAGCTGCGCCGCGTCGGCGAGCGCCGCCTGCAGTTCGGTCTTGGCGAGCCGCAGTGGGTGCTGGGCGTGCGGTAGGCCGGGCGTCGGCTCGAGCGTCTCCACCAGGCCGATCCGGCCCGCCGCCCCGCCGTCCAACGCGAGTGCGAGGGCCTGCGCGTAGGGCACCCCATGGATCCCGCGCAGCAGCTTCGCGACGACGGTCGGCGTGGGTAGCTGGACGTGCGCATCCTCGGCGATCAGGCTCACCGCGGCGGCCGCTTCCGGGTGTAATTCGACCGCCGCGCACAGCATCACCAGCCAATACGCGTTCGCGTCGAGCCCGAGCTCCTCGCACCTGGCGCGTGCGGCGTCGGGCGCCTTGAGGTGCTGCTGCAGCCGGCGCCTGAGCGCCGCACGCGCCTCGGGCCGCGCGGCCCAGCCCTCGTCCGCCGGCGGCACCTGGTCAGCCGGCGTGGCGACTACGCACTCGGCACCGAGCAGCGCCGCATCGCGCATCAGCTCCGCGCCGATCACGCCGTCAGCTCCAGCACGACGTAGGGGGTGAAGACGTGCGCGCCGATCCTGACCGCGAGCCGGTACGTGCCGGGCTCCAACGCGCCCAGCCCCGTGACGCGCAGCGAGGTCCCCGTGACGGCCGTGACCGGCAACTCGTGCACGTCGCTCGGTGCGTTCACGCCCGCGTCCGGCCACAGCATCGCGGCCTGCGTCTGGCTGAGGTTCGCGCCGGCGAGCTGGAGGTCGGCGGTGCGGCTGTGCGCGTCGATCGCGTCGATCGCGGGAGCGCCGGCCTCGGCGATCCACAGCGTCGCGCTCCTCGAGCTCAGGCCCTGACGGCGGATGGTCAATGCGTACGTCCCGGGCACGAGGTCCTCGAGCCCGCCGTGGTCGAGGGCGAGGATCGGGGTCGCGGGGACGACGAAGCCGCCGACCGCCACGGTGTCCGGCGTCGCGCTCGCGTCGATCCGGATCCGTCCCTGCGGGCGCACCGGTGCGGGGGTGATGCGGACGATCACCGGGCGGTCGCCGGCGCGCACGTCGAGGCCTATCCCGCCGGGCCGCACGAGCGGCGCGGGCGGCGTGTCCGGGATCTGCGAGCGCAGCTGCACCGGCGCGACCTCGAATAGCGCCCACGGCTGCAGCTGCACGTCCATGGACGTCCAGATCTTGTCGATCTGGTCGAGCATCATCGGCACCTGCGTCACGCCGAGCCGGCCCTCGCCGAGCTCCGTGAAGGCGCCGACAGGCGAGCCGGCGTTGTCGCTCAGCGGCAGCCGCAGCATCGGGATGTCCTGGTAGAGGGTCATGATCCGCCCAAGCGCGTGGTGCGCCGCGATTGGGTCGTCCCCGTCTGCCCCCGACGTCGTGACGAGGTAGAAGCAGAAGAGCGCCAGCGGCGGTGCGCGGTGCGTCCCGTCGGGCTGGCGCTCGGGCGGGTCGTTGCGATGCGTCGGCTGCGGCGTGGTGTAGAGCAGCGTGAGGCGTGCGGCGGCCTCGGTGGTCGAGCCGACGAGCCGCGGGTTCCCGGCCTGCACGTCCGCGATCCCCGTCTCCTCCACGATGTGCTCGCAGAGCACCTGCGCGACGTCGTGCAGGTCGTTGAAGAGCGCGGCCACGTCGCTACCACCGCACCCGGGGGTCGATGACGTGCGGTCGCGGCGGCAGCGCCCGCCGCGGCGGCGGAGCCATGTGCGCGGGCGCCGGAGCGGGGCGCGGCGGCCGCGTGCGGATCTCGATTCGCCCGATCTCGATTGAGACGGCAGGCGCCGGCGGCACCGCCGCAGCTCGCTCCGCCGGCGGCGTCGGCACCAGCGGCGCGCTCACCAGCGGCGCTGGCACGACCTGCGGGGCGGGCATCGGCGGCGTTGACGCAAGGGGGGCGCGCGGCTCGCCAGCCTCGAGACCGGGACGCGCGATCGGCGCCGCGGCCGTTGCCCGCGCGGGTAGGACGATCGGCGCGGCGGGGGGTGCCGGGGCGGGCGCCACGATCAGCGCGGCAGGCGCCGGCGTCGAGGCGGGCGCGCTGGCGCGGCGCTCCTCGGCCCGCCCGTCCGATCGCAGGGGTGCCACGACGCGGACGGCTCGCTCGTCCCTCCGCGGCGCGGGCGGCTCGTCGCGCGCGGGCGCGACGCTGGTCGGGACGACCGTGCGCGACTCGCGGCCCACGCCGCTTCCAGCGGCCCTTGGCGCGACGCTCGGCGAAGCTTGCCTGCTCGCGCGACGCTCACCCGCCTCGCGGCGCGGGCGGGGAGGATCGTCGCGCGTCTGCGGCGCGGCAGGCGCGTCCGCACGCTGCGTCGGGACGGCGTCGGGGGGCGGTGCTTGTCGGCTCCGCCGCTCCTCGGTCCCCGCCGCCGGTCGCACGCGCGGCTCGCGGACGACGCGTGGCGCCTCGACCCGCACCCGCTCGACGGTGCGCTCGCGCACCACCTCGGGGCGCTGCGGGGAAGCCGGAGCCGGCATCCGCGCCGTCGCCGGCGCGGGCCTCGGCGGGAGCGCCGACGGCCGCGGCGGGGCGACCGGTGGCGGCGCGACGGGTGGCGGCGCGACGGGTGGCGGCGCGGGCCGCATCACCGGCGGCATGGTCGGCTCCGGCTCCGCGGGACGCTCGACCGGCCCCGCGGGGCGCAGCGCCGCCCGCCGCGCTTGCGGCGCCGTGGGACGCAGCGGCCCGCGCACGATGCTCGTCAGCGAGCCCACGTCAGGACTCCGTCAGATCGGCGAGCAGCCCGGCATCGGCCTCCTCTTCGAGCAGCAGCAGGTAGGCGAGCCGCCGTCCCACGGGCATGGTGAGGATGTCGCGCTCGCTCCAGTGATAAGCGCGCGCGATGCGGTGGACATCCCGTAGCAACCCGCGGGCCCGGTGCGTCAGCTCCAAAAAAAAAAATTCGGAACATCGAACGGGGCGAGCACCGGCGCGCCGCAGTGCGAGCACTCGATCGCCATTTGCAGGTCGAGGTCGGGCAGGTAACGCTCGATCGCCGTCTCCAGCGCCGCGCGGGTCGCCATCGGCAGCGCGCGCGCGAACTCGAGGTCGAACTCGGTGCGCTCGCCGAAGCGCTCCAGGCAGTGCGCGAGCAGCCAGCTGCGGCGCTCGGCCTCGCTGTCCAGGCCCGCGTCCAGCAGCGCCTCCTGATCGCCTGCGGTCGGCAGCCGCAGTCGCGCCTCGCCGACCGTGATCGTTCGCGGCGGCGGGTCGAAGTCCAGCGGCAGCACGTCCAGAGAGAACGAGGCCTCGCTCGTCTCGCCGCAGGCCGGGCACGCCACCTGGGCGTTGACCTCGTCGCCGAGCGACATCCGGCGCAGCGCGACGAGCTCGCGGTCGCGCTCGGCCACGAGCAGGGAGCGCACGGTCTCGCGTTCAGCGCCGGGCTCGGAGCCCGGCGGCATCATGCACCGCGCGAGCACCTCGTTGCACAGGCGGGCCGTGTTCGGCTCCGCCTGATGGCGAGCGAGGTACTCCTCCTCCCAGCCAGACAGGCAGCGTAGGCCGAGGGCCACGAATCAAGTCTCCGTCGGCTCCGAGTTCGTGAAGGTGAAGCCCTCGTACTCGAACTTCAACGTCTGGATCGCGATCGCATTGGCGTTCGCGTCCATCTCCGGCAGTGCCTGGAATTCCGACACCCACGCCCGGTGCAGGAGGAACGACATCACGACGACGCCTTGGAGGTTGAGCACCTCGACGCTGACCTCCTTGCGGTAGTTCTTCAACGACATCGCCTTGTCGCCGAGCGGGTTGTTGACCTGGTTGGCCCAGGTGATCAGCTGCTCGTCGTGGGTGAGGCCGTTCTCGAGCGTGACCGGCTCGTGCTTCGTACGCCCGGGGAACTTGCGGATCACCGAGGGGCCGCCCGCCTCCCGCCACTCGATCACCTCGGTGGAGCGCTTGATCGCCGACATCTTCGAGAGCCCGGCGACATATAGGTTGTCCCACTTGACCTTGAACTTGAAGTTCTTGTACGGATCGATGCGGTGTGTGTTGGCCGTGAACTGGGGCACGAGATTCCCCTCCCTACGCGGTCGGTTGGGTCTTCTGACTGAGCTTGACCACGACGAACTCCGCCGGGCGCAAGGGCGCGAAGGCGACGAGGATGTTGACGATCCCCGCGGCCTGGTCGGCGGGTGTCGTCGTCTCGGCGTCGACCTTCACGAGGTAGGCCTCGTCACTCGTGGCGCCTGCGAACGCCCCGTTTCGGAACTGAATGTTCATGAAGCTTCCGATCGAGGCGCGCAGGCTCGCCCACAGCGGCTCATCGTTGGGCTCGAATACCGCCCACTGGATGCCGTTGTAGATGCTTGTGCGCAGGAAGATCGCCGTGCGCCGGACCGGCACGTAGCGGTACTCGCTGCTCGGGATCATCGTCCGCGCGCCCCACACGACGCGTCCCGCGCCGGGGATCTGGCGCAGCGCGTTCACGCCCACGGGGTTGAGCTCGTCGCTGTGCAGGTCGTTGAGCGCGAAGTCGAGCGCGATCGTCGAGTTGAGCGTGGCCTCGGTGCCGGCGGGCGCCTTCCACACGCCCCGGCGCCCGTCGATGCGCGCGAACAGGCCCGCGAGGTAGCCCGCGGGCGGGAGCATGATCGTCGGGTTGCGGCCCACGCCGGCGACATCGCCGACCTGGAGATGCGGCCAATAGAGGCCGGCGAAATTGCTCGCCGTGCGCTCGGCCTTGGAGGCGGCGGTCGCCTGCGTCGCGTCGGTCGCGCTCGCGCTGTTGTGCTGGGACGGGAGGTCGCCGACGAAGAAGAGGTCCTGGCGCGGGCGGTTCTCGGCGTAGCCGATGAACTGGTCGACGAGCTGCTCGTAGGTGGCGTTGTCAGAGTCGTCGAGCATCGCGTCGCAGGCGGCGACGAGGAGCGCCGCGTCATCCACGCCCGCAAGCGCGCCCTCGAGCAGGAGCCCATACTGGGCGGGCGTCAGCGAGCCGTCACCCCCGGTCCCGCCGGTGAGGTCGACGGCGCCGTCGACGATGTCGCTGTCCTTCGGGTTCGCCGCCCCGCCGATCGCGTCGAGGGCGGGCCTGACCACGGCGGCGCCCTCAGTCCAGCGGATGTAGAGGCTGCGGGCGAGCTGGTCAACGACGTAGTTCTCGTCGTCGGGGTCGGTCGAGAGCCGGTCCCAGCTCTCGACGAGCTGCCGCTCAGCACCCGGCTCGGGAGACTCGTAGACGACGGCGATCCGGAAGCGGCTGTTGTCGGTTCCGCTGCTCGAGAGGAACGCGACCGCGAGCGAGTTGCCCCACACGCCGGGCGAGCTGGCCTCGATGCTGCCGCGCGTTGCGGGCTCCGGGTCGTCGCCGTCGCAGGCGCGTAGGATGTACGCCGTCGAGCCGCCGTTGAGGTAGAAGCCATCGACCGCGTATCCGGTGAGCACGCGCGTCGGCTCGTGGGCCGGGCTGAGCACGCCGTGCGAGCGGTAGTGGCCGCCGAACGCGCGCTCGTAATCCAAGAGGCTCGTGATCCTCGTGGGGGCGAGCGGCCCGCGCTCGGTCTCGCCGACGAAGATCGTCGTGCTGGTCGATGCGCCCTCGATCGCGTGAGCGCCCGAGGGCACCTCGGAGACGTAAACTCCCGGATGTAGCAGCGTAGACATGCGCCCTCCACTGTCGGGACTCTCGGAAACCCCGCGGGGTGCGGCGGAAATCAGCGGGTTATGCCTACCCTATGCCGAATCTGGGGACCAATGCAAGGCGTGGTTTCTCGCTCTGACCAAAAACAGGATTGGGGGATTGTGTCGCGAGCGGCGACGCGTTCAGTGTCACGCAAGAAGGAGTGGCGAAGCGTCCGCGCCCAGCACGGCCTCCACCTCGGCAAGCGCAATCCGGCTCCACCAGGCGCCCTCGGTGCGCTTCGGGCTCGCGTTGTGCGCATGCACCATCCCGACGAGGAAGCGATGGTCGGCGGCCACCCGAACCGAGCGTCCGCGGGCATTCACGAAGCGTGAGTCCTCGCCGACCGCGATCGGCTGGAACGGGAGCCGGCGCCACGTCTCCGCGGTGTAGCAGAGCGTGTTGCCGCTCACCCACGGGCGCGATCCCCCGTAGGCGTACAGCCAGCTCTCGTGGCTGGCGGCATCCAGATACAGGATCCGCTGCGTGCCGCTGACCTCGGCGGTCTCAAGCTGCGCGAGCTGGTAGCTGAGCCGGTGCGGCGCTGACCAATCGTCGTCGTCCCAGTGCACGATCACATCCCCGCGCGCGGCCTCGCAGGCAAGGTTGCGTTTGCTGCCGAGCGGCATCCGCCCGCACTCGATGTAGCGCACGTCCGCGGGCATCAGGTCGCCGACGCGGTCGTCGCCGTCGTCGACGACGATCAGCTCGCGCGCCGGATGGTCCTGGCGCGCGAAGTACGCGAGTGCGCGCCGAACCATCTCTCGCCGGTCCGCGGTGGGCATGATCGCGCTGACCAGCGGCCGCGGGGTGAGGTGATGAGGGAGCGGGGGCGGATTCACCCGGATCCAGCCCGCCGGATCGAGGTAGCGTCCGCACTCGAAGCGCCACGCGCAGCCCGGGTGGCGCACGTAGACGAACAGCCCGTCGTTGTCGATCCGCTTCAGCCGCGCGCCCCGGCGCAGGGCGGCTCGCAGAAACGCCGCATCCTCGGCCAGCGAGACGTGGCGGAAGCAGCCGCGCTGCCAGACAAGACGGCGGTAGGCGAGCGTGCCGCCGTGCACGTCCTCGACGAACAGTCGCGCGTGCAGTTGCGGGGTGATCTCCCACGCCGCGTACGGCTCGAGCTCGAGGAAGACGCCGGCACGCAGCGCGGTGATATCGGCCTCGTCGGCCAGCAGCGGCTCGAGCTGGCGCCGCAGCCGCTGCGGCGCGTACCAGTCATCGTCGTCCCAGTGCACGACGAACTCCCCGCGCGCGACCTCGACGGCGCGGTTGCGCTTGGCGCCGATCGTCAGCCCGGGCGGCACGCGCACGTGTCGGATGCGCGGGTCGGGTGGAGGGGCGAGCCCGGGGCCGTCGTCGACGATCACGAGCTCCCAGTGCTCGTAGTTCTGCGCCTGCAGCGACGCGATCGCGTGGCGCGCGAAATCGGGCCGCGCGCCCGTCGGCATGATGCAGCTGACGAGCGGCGGTGGGGCCGCGCGCGCGACCCGTGGCTGCAGCGGCCGGTGGATCGTCATCAGCGCTGCGGGGGCGAAGTGCTCGCACACGTCGCCGCGGCAGTGGTCGGCATACCCCGCGCGCGCGCCGGTGAGCTTCAGTGCACAGACGGCGTCCTGGTAGCGGCGCTTCGCGGTGCTCATCCTGGCTCGCTCCTCCCGTGCCCGGCGCGGGGTGAAGGGGGCGCGCTCCACGTAGGCGGCGCACGCCCACACGGCCGGCCAGCCTGCGCGCAGCGCCCGCGCCGTGTACTCCATCTCCCAGCACGGGCCGAAGCCGAAGCTTTCATCGGCGGCACCGACCGCGTCGAGCACCTCGCGCCGGACAGCGAGGCAGAAGTCCGCGAGCCCGTGGTGGGGCGCCAGCGAGCGGACGCCGGGGAACGGAACGCTCGCCTGCTCGTTCCACGCGAGATTCGTGCTGGGCCCCGCGAGCCCGGCGTGTTCGAGCGCTGCGAGCAGCGTCTCCAGCCAGCCCGGCGACGGGATGCTGCCGCTCTCGAGCAGCACGACGACGCGCGCGTCCGAGCGCGCCGCGAGCCGGTTGAAGCAGGCTGGCGGCCCGATCCCGTCGCCGACCGAGATCGGCAGCTCCAGGGTCTCGATCGCCGCGGCTGTCTCTGGATCGGGATCGTCCGGGAGCACGATCACGTCCAAGCCGGCCAGCGCGGCCAGCGTCGCCCGCAGCCGCTCTGGCTGCGCGTGCACGTGTACGCCGATGAGGACGTCTGACGGGCTCGTCCGCGCAGCATATTTCTGATAGGTGTGGCGCTGGGATGAGATACCTCGAGGCCCTCGAGCCGGTGTGCGCCAAGGTGGGGTACGGCAGCTTGGGGACCGAGGCCGGCTCGGCTACGAGGACGGGTACATGCAGGTAGGCGGCGAGCGCTTCAGTCACGCGCTCAGCACCCATCCGCCGGCGCGGCTGGTCTACGACCTCGGCGGGGCGTTCTCGCGCTTCCGCTGCCGCGTGAACGCGACACTCCGGCCGGATACCCGTTAGCTTCTGCTGTGGACGACGTCCCATCACTGGCGCGACGACATTGACCGGGAGGCGGCCTAGAGCGCTGCCTCGCGCACGACGCCGTTACCTCGGTCACATCGAACCCCGCTGACGAACTATTTACCGCCGCACCGCGGGTCGAGCTCGCCCGGCAATGCCCGCATCCACACGGTGCCCCGCGCCACCGACTCGGCGACCGCGACGAAGTCCAGCAGCTCGAGCTCGGAAGCGCTCAGGTCCGCGAGCCGCGCCGCGACCAGCTCACGCAGGCGAGCGCCAGGGGCGGTAGGGGCAAGACGCCCTCCACTGCGGCTCGGCGCAGCTGCTCCTTTCGGTGCCTGCCGCGCGCAGCCAACCGGGAACGGTTCCAGGCGGGCGATCGAGCCCGCGGGCGATCGTGCGATGCCCGGCCCGCTGGCTGATGCAGCGCCTCGCCGATCACCGCCTCGCCATCACCACGCTGGGGACCAACCCCGCTGGCGAGAGCAGGGTGACTGGCCCCGCGGCGCGCGCGAGAGGCGCGCCGTAGTTTGCACGCGCGCACACCAGCCGCGCCTCGTGCTTACGCGTAAAGAACCTGACGCGCAGCGACTCCCGCAAGTCCGGGCGCAGTAGCCTCCCCGGCCGCCAACTCGGTCTCGAGGCACATGCCCGCCCATCGCCACCGACGAAGCCTGCTTCCTCACGCATCAGCCGCGGACGCTTCGCAGGCCGGTACGGAGCCGGAAAGGCATCAAGGTCGGTTGAGAACTGGCCCTGTAGCGCCGGTTGAGATTCGACCCCCTGTGGTCATGGTGTTGGGGCAAGGGGCTGCGGTCGCGCTCGGTGGGCCTATTCAGAACGCGTCGACGAGGATCTCGAGGCGCGACTTGCTGGCGCCCGGAGTCGTGTTGGGACATGGCCGACGTCCACGTGGCGCACGCGATCGCTGCTGGGCGAGTGGCCGATGCCCCAGAAGACCTTGAGCACCGCTACATCTTGGACCGTCGCGAGCGGCTCCGTCTCGTCCATCGCATTACCGAACTTGTGCTAGCTCATCGACGCGCCCAGGTTGAAATCTCGGAAGCTCGACCGGACACCGACTGGACGGCGATGTGAGCCACAGCTTCTCCAGCCCGATCACGAGCTCCCGGTGCCTGCGGGTCGCGCCCGTGTGTGAGGAGGCGAACTCCTTGAACCTACATGGCTTGCTAGGTACAGTCAGTTGCTGCGCCGGCGAAGAACGCAACAGAGGGTGTGCATGTGGTCACCGGCGTGATTTCGGTGATACTTTCCCCGGTCAGGTCAGCAAATCCATTCTTGGCGACCTCAGGGGCATCAGCGAGGGCGACGAAATGAGACAGAGCAACAAGACGCCGCTATGGCAAGCGGCTCTGGTCGTGGTGGCCGTGCCTTCAGTGCTGTTCGTTGTCGGCGGGGTGGTCATCAAGAAATTCGGCGTTCATGTGCCGTTGGCTGTTGGCCTTACGCTCGTGCTGCTCGTCGGTTTGGCCTTCCTGCTTCTCGTCTTTGCGACGATCGTGGACTTTTTTTCACCGGCATCGTCCGGCGGAAAGGCGGACGCGTTCGGGCTGCCTCCGGGCAGCATTCGTGCCGTTCTCGCGATCGGTTCTTTTGTGCTGTTCCTGATCGTCGTTGTTTACCTTTTCACATCCGTACTCAAGACGGATAGCACGGAGGCGAAAACGGCCGCCACCACCATCATCGGGGCGCTGGTCACCCTCATCGGCACCGTGTCGGCCTTCTACTTCGGTGCCAGTTCTGTCAAGGCTGCGACTCAAGCGCTCGCGACCATCACAGGACAATCTCCGCCCCCACCCGAGGCCATTACCAAGGGCAGCGAACCGGACCCGACCGACCCCAACATGACTGATCTTGTCGGCAACGTCAACCCGCGCGGTCAGGAGGCCCGGAGCTTCTTCGAGTACTCCGATAAGGAATACGACGCGGAGCCGCCAACCTACACGGGTGGCGTTTCCGAGGTGCGGACGGTATCGCCTGGCCACACAGCGGTCGAGGTGCGAATCCCGGTTGCCGCCAAGTCGCTGAGTGATAAGTACTGGTTCCGGATTGTCGCTGTTGGCCCGAACGGCACGGCCTTCGGGCGAGGCGAGCAGGTGAAGACCCCAGTAGCGAAAGCTCCGCCGGTGGTGAGCGGTGTTGTTCCGTCTACGGGCGCAGCGGCTGGCGAGGAGAGCGTGACAATCACAGGCACCGAGCAGCCAAGCCCCGAGTCTTGATCCGATACCTCGACGCGCCCGCGACCGAGCGCGGCCTCGCCGGACGCGCCCTCGCCGCCCGGCACCCCGAACCGGGGCCTCGAAGTACCCA
>Ga0335078_10014423_pt1 | contig 11721 bp, 12 predicted proteins | sample Lox_Sample_32_FD_206711 | JGI IMG/M metagenome (GOLD analysis project Ga0335078, IMG submission 206711) | Soil microbial communities from Loxahatchee National Wildlife Refuge, Florida, United States - Lox_Sample_3.2 | ecosystem: Environmental > Terrestrial > Soil > Wetlands | place: USA...
AAACTCCGGCTACGCGCTGGTGGCTACCGGCTCCGGGTCCACCATGGATGACGCGCGCAAGGAAGCGTACAACAGGGTCAAGAACATCGTCATCCCCAACATGTTCTACCGCACCGACATCGGGGAGCGCTGGCACCGCGACGGGGACCTCCTGCAGACCTGGGGATACCTCCTGTAATCCCGCACGCCTCCTTGCGCGTGGCTCCGCCGCGCCAAAGAAGTATATTCGAGGCAAAGGAGGCGCCCATGGGTCTGGTCCGCGGATTCCTCTTCGCGGCAATCACCGCATGCGCGTTTGTCGTCTCCTTCACCGTCTCTGCCTTGGACGGAAAGATCCTCTATACGGAAGGCACCGTCACCGTGACAACCGGCGGCAGCTCGCAGGATGCCGGACCGGGCACCACGGTGTCGGCCGGGGACGTGGTCAGCACGGGGGCTGACGGTCTTGCCGTGGTGGACCTTTCCAACGCAACGCAGATCAAGCTTCGGGAGAATACCAGCGTTACCATCGGCGCGCTGGGAGACAACACGCAGGTCTCCCTTTCGGCAGGGGCGCTTTTCACGCGGATCCTCGGGAAGCTGGCCGGCACGTTCTCCGTGCAGGCGGGCATGACCACCGCCGGCGTGCGGGGAACGGAGTTCTTCGTCGCCTTCGGCAGGACCGTTGACCAAGAGCCCGACGTCTGGCTGTGCGTCAACTCGGGAACCGTGGACGTCTCCGTTGCCTCCAGCGGCCAGCACGTCCTGGTGCCGGCCGGCAAGGGAATCAACATAATCGGCGGCGCAAAGCTGACCCCGCCCCGCGGGTACCGCTGGACGAAAGGCCTGAACTGGAACATGGATCCATCCAGCGGAAGCGTGGAAGATCACACAAGCATGAACCAGGCCTACGATGACCTGCTGAACCATGACTACAACTAGGGCGGCCGCTGGAGCGCTGGCCGCGCTTGCCGTGCTGGTCCTGTACGCGCCGCAGCGCGGATCCGCGGACAACGCGCTTGTGGCGCCCAACGGCGTCCTGGAGCTGGAAGGCCACACAAGCGTCATCGTCCAGACAGGCGCGTTCGATCTCCTTGCCGACGTGACGGGACGGCTTGAGGACGCAGGCCTGACGTTCCAGTACCGGGCGCTCACGCTGGGCGGGTATTATCGGCTTTTCAAGAACCTGAAAGTCGGTGCCTTCTATCGCCTGCAGGCCGGCGTGCGCCATGATGACGACTGGACCAACCTCACGCCGCTCCTGTGGTCATGGGCCACCACCACCGGCCGGCTGGAGAACGAGCTCATAGCCGACGTGAGCCCCCGGTTTCTCCTTCCCTTCCTGCCCGGCCGGTCCTGGGTGATCATGCTCAAAGGGCGCTACGTCTACAACACATTCGAGAACCAGCAGTCCATCATGGTGCGGCCCGAGCTCACGTACTTCTGGCTTGTTGACCGGCAGCCGCTCTTTGATTTCCAGGCCGCGTACGAGATGTATTTCCCGCTCAATTTCGGAACCACCACGATCTACGAAAGCTACCCGTGGCTGGGAATCCACTACCACCTCACCCCGGAGGTGATGCTTGAGCTGGCAGGGTCATACAAGTCCACCGTCTGGAGCTCGTCCCAGGACTGGCTGGCCGCGGGCAACAGCCCGTACCAGGTCACGTACAGCCGGTGGCTCCTGACCTTCGGCGTGATCTGGACGTTTGCCCCGTGAGGCCGGCATGAGCAGCGGCGCACCGCTCAACAGGGAACAGTTCGATCCGGGAATCACGCAGAGCTACACGGGGGAGCTTCGCAGGATCATCAACCGTGACGGCACGTTCAACGTTCGGAGAAAAGGATGGAGCCTGAAGGACGTGCACGTCTACCAGCTGCTCCTGTCACTGTCCTGGCCCGCCTTTATGGGCCTTGTGCTGGCGCTTTTCATCGTCGTGAACGCCGCGTTTGCCGGCCTTTACCTTGCGGCGGGCCTGGAAAACCTGAGCGGCGCCCAGGCATCAACGCGCGCGGAGTCGGTCTTGAACGCTTTCTTCTTCAGCGTGCAGACCCTGACCACCGTGGGCTACGGGACCATCTCGCCCAAGGGGGTTGCCGCCAACGCAATTGCCAGCGTGGAAGCCATGATGGGAGTCATGGGGTTTGCGTTTGCCGCCGGCCTTCTCTATGGAAGATTCTCCCGGCCATCGGCACGGATCCTCTTCAGCAGCAAGGCCATCATCGCGCCGTTCCGGGACGGGAGAAGCGTCCAGTTCCGCATTGCCAACCGGCGTTCCAACGCCATCGTCAACCTGGAAGCCACCGTGCTCCTCATGACGGTTGAATCCGACGGCGGCCATCAGAAGCGGTCATACGTGCGGCTTGAGCTGGAGAGGTCCAACGTCTACTTCCTTCCGCTGACATGGACCATCGTCCATCCCATCACTGAGTCCAGCCCGCTGTACACCGTCACGCCGGAGCGGCTGGCGGAGCGATCCGCGGAGCTCCTGGTGCTCATCAACGGCTTCGATGACACCTTCAGCCAGGTGGTGAACGCCCGGACATCGTACCGCTGGGACGAGATCCTTTGGGGCGCCCGGTTCACTCCCGCGTTTCACGCGGATGAGCGCGGGGAGCTGGTGCTGGACCTCGGCCGGATCGACGACACCGTCCCCGCGGGATTATGAGCTACGGGATGATGACGGTGCGGATGCCGCCCTCGTACTTCTCCAGGGAATCAAGCGCGTCGTTGATTGCTGCAGCGTCAAGCGGGATGGTGCGCGTCACCACCCGGGACGCATCAAGAATCCCTCTGGCCGCCATTTCCAGGAGCTGCGGCAGCTCCTGCAGCAGGTGATCGTTGGAGCCGATCAGCTCAACCTCGTTGCCCAGGAGCTCACGGTAGGTGTCCACGGAGATCGGCTCCGTACCGATTCCCACAATCACGGCGCGCCCCATGGGTCCGACGCTGCGCATGGCCTGCTGCATGGTGGAAGCCCGGCCGATCACTTCCAGGGAGACATCCACTCCCCTGCCGCCGGTGAGGCGGCGTATCTCTTCCACCGGGTCCACGCGCGTGGCGTTGACGGCTACCGCCCCGTAGCGCCGGGCAAGCTCCAGCTTCTCATCCCGACGGTCAACGGCAAACACTTCCACGGCGCCGAAGGCCCTGGCCAGCTGGACGGCGGAAACGCCAAGACCACCCACGCCGAACACGGCGGCCCTCTCCCCTGCTCTGAGCCGCGCTTTTCGAAGCGCATGGAACGACGTTGCCGACGCGCACATGAGCGTTGCCCCCTGCTCGAACGGGATCTCGCGCGGAAGGATCAGGGCGTTGCGGGCAGGCACGGACACGTACTCCGCGTAGCCGCCGTCACGGAAGTGGCCCAGCATGAGACCGGAGGGGCAGAACTGCTCGTTGCCCGTGCTGCAGAAGTAGCAGTCCCCGCAGGTGACGTTGTAATGAAGGACGACGCGGTCTCCCGGCTTCACGTTCGTCACGCCGGGACCGGCCTTCTCCACGACGCCCGCAACCTCGTGGCCCAGCGTCATGGGCAGCGGCCTCACCGGAGATGTGCCGGCGCGGTAATGGGCGTCGGAGTGGCAGATTCCCGCCGCCTTCACCTTCACAAGGACGTCCCTCTCTCCGACGGCGGGGACGGGAACGTCGAAAGCCTGGAGCGGCTTTCCGACCGAAACCATACGGACAGCTTTCATGGTGGCGCAACAATAGCATTTTTCCGTACATTCTACGCGGAGGCAAAAGGTGGAGGGCAGCGTCCTGATCATCGATGATGACCGTGAGATCGCGGACGTCGTGTCCATGAACCTGCGCGATCTCGGGTTCCGCACGGAAAGCGCCCATGACGGAAAGGCGGGACTGCAGAAAGCGCTGTCCGGCGCGCATTCGCTGATCATCCTTGACCTCATGCTTCCGCAGATGGACGGGATCTCCGTCTGCAGGCGCATCCGGGAGAGGAACCCCTACACTCCCATCCTCATGCTGACGGCCAGGTCGGAGGAGGTTGACAGGATCCTGGGCCTGGAGCTGGGCGCGGATGAATACATCACGAAGCCGTTCAGCGTGCGGGAGCTGATGGCGCGCGTGAAAGCGCTCCTGCGCCGCGTGGAGACCGACCGGGAAGCGGTGGCGGGCAAGCCCGCGGGAGGCAGCCTCCGGGTGGGCGAGATTGCAATCGATTTCGAAAAGCGCAGGGTAACTCTCTCCGACAAGACGGTGGAGCTGACGGTGAAGGAGTTTGACCTCCTTGCGCTCTTTGCCCGCAACCCTGGCAGGACGTACAGCAGGACGGATCTTCTGAACCTCGTGTGGGGCTACCAGTACGACGGGTACGACCACACGGTCAACTCTCACATCAACCGGCTCAGGGCCAAGATAGAAGAGGACCCGGGCAAGCCGCGCTACCTGAGGACCGTCTGGGGCGTGGGATACCGGTTCGCGGAGCCGGCGGAGCTGGCGCCATGACGTGCGGCGCGGTGAAACACGCCGTCACACCGGTGGGCGCGTGAAGCAGGTCTTCCGGTCCTTCTACGCGCGCATCTCCACGATATTCCTTCTCCTGATCGTCGTGCTGGGCGCGGGGTGGGTGGCAATCGCCTTTCAGTCGGCGCGCCAGCTCTTCAGCGAGGTGGAGCAGGTGCTGAACCGGCAGTACGCCCGCAGCATCGCGGCGGAGATCCAGCCCATGGTCTCCGGCGGGTTTGACGCCGGCCGCGTGCGCGGCGCCATCCACTACATGATGGTGCTGAACCCCATGGTGGAAATCTACCTCCTGAATACGGAAGGGAAGATCCTTGCCTATTTCACCGGGCCGTCCGACAAGGTGGAGAAAGGCTCCGTGGACATGGGGCCGGTGCGACAGTTCGTGGAGTCCGGCGGGGACACGCTGATCCTGGGAGACGACCCCCGGAGCGCCGGCAGGCTGAAGCCCTTCTCCGCCGCTCCCCTTTCCATGGGCGGCGACACGGGGTACGTCTACATCATCCTGGGCGGCACCCGCTACGACGCCACGCTGCGGATGATCCGCCAGAGCTACATCCTGCGCGCCGGCATGGTGGCGCTGCTCCTGGCGCTGCTCTCCACCCTCGTGGTCGGGCTTTCCCTTTTCTTCCTGCTGACGCAGCCGCTTCGCGCGCTGGGGGACGCGGTGCGCGCGTTCCAGAAAGGGGAGCACGGCAGACGCGTGGATGCCCACGGCAGGGACGAGCTGGCCGGGCTGGGACGCGCGTTCAACGAGATGGCCTCCACCATCGAGGCCGACATGGAGAAGCTCCGGGAAGCCGAGCGCATGCGCAAGGACCTGATTGCCAACATCTCGCATGACCTCCGCAGCCCGCTTGCCTCCATCCGCGGCTACCTGGAGACCATCCTCCTCAAGGACGCGCAGCTCTCCGCGGAAGAACGGAAGAACTTCATTGAGATCAGCCTGAAGAACACGGCCAGCCTCCAAAGGCTGGTGGAGGAGCTTTTCGAGCTGGTCAAGCTGGATACCCGGCAGGTGCAGCTCAGGAAGGAGGCTTTCCAGGCGGCGGAGCTGGCGCAGGACGCGGTTCTGAAGCTCAAGCCGGGAGCGGACCGGGCGGGCATTTCCCTGACGGTAGACGCTCCGCAGGACCTCCCTCTTGTCATGGCGGACATCGGGCTGGTGGAGCGCGTGCTCACGAATCTCATTGAGAACGCGCTGGCATGGACGCCCGCCGGCGGCTCGGTGCGCGTTGCCCTTGAAAGGGAGAACGGGACCGTACACGTCAGCGTCATCGACACCGGCGCCGGGATTGACCCGGAAGACCTGACGCGCATCTTCGAGCGGTTCTACCGCGCGGACAGGAGCCGTGACCGCTCCCGCGGCGGCGCGGGGCTGGGCCTGGCAATTGCGCGGGAGATCGTGGAGATGCACGGGAGCGCGCTCACGGTGGAGAGCAGGATCAACGCCGGGACAAGGTTTTCCTTTGCCTTGACGATTGCCCTTGTAAACCAGTCCTCCGCCAACTAGACTATGGGGTAGCAAGAGCTGCTGCCATGGGAACCGTGAATTGGCTCCATTCGCTTGCCGGCGCTGTCACCGCAGGCCAGGTCTCGATGCTTGCCTCCATCGTCATTGCGATCGTGGTGGTGATCGGCGTGGCGGCGGGCCTGGCCAGGCTCAACAACCTCATTGTCCTGAGGAACGCCGGAACGCAGCTTGCCCGCCGGCAGGCAGCCCGGCAGCTCTTTGCCTCCTACCTGCGGGAGTACCGGACTCCCCAGATGGGCCGGGCCATCGCAAACCTGTGGGACCTCTACCGGCTGTCCCGGAGGAACCCGCGCGAGCTTGTGCGCCTCTACATCAGGCTCTACAAGAAGGAACGAACGCACGCGTTCCACTTCGAAGTAAGGCGGCGCGTGTCCACGTTCTACCAGCACCTGGCGCTCCTGGTGCAGGATGAGGAAGCGGTCCGGGAGGAGGTCTACCGGATCTGGTCCAAGCAGAGCCTGGACCTGATTCCGAAGGTCCTCCTGCCGCTGGAAACCGTCGCCATCCCCGAGATCATTGGGGGCTACCGGTCGGAAGTGAGCCAGGAAAACTTCATGGTCGACATCTCCCCGCAGCGCTCCGTCAAGGCGCTTCAGCAGCTTTATGCAAACGCGCCGGAGAAGCTGGCCGAAGACCGCCCGTAGCGTGAGCAGGCCCCGAGGACCCGCCTTTGTCCCCTGGTGACAAATACCTCTTCGTGCTCTTCGACCTGGATGGAACCCTGACCGACTCCCGGATCGGCATCACCCGGGCGGTGCAATACGCGCTCGGTCGGCAGGGCATTGTGGTTGAGAACGCGGATGACCTTACGCCATACATCGGTCCGCCCCTGGAGTGGTCGTTCACAGAGTTCCATGGGCTCTCGGAGAGCCAGGCAAAGCAGGCGCTTGGCTCGTATCGCGTCTACTACGAGGGGACGGGGATGCTGCAGAACGTGACGTACCCCGGCATCGTGGACCTCCTGCAGTACCTGTCCGGCAAAGGCAAGCGGCTCTTTGTGGTCACGTCGAAGCCCGGCGTCTACGCGGAGAAGATCCTTTCTCATTCGCAGCTGGATCGATATTTCGTTTCCATTGAAGGAAGCGAGATGGACGGGACCCGGGCGGACAAGACGGAGCTGATCCGGTATGTCCTGGACAAGCACGGCCTGGACCGGCAGCGGACCGTGATGATCGGCGACAGGATGCACGACGTGGTGGGCGCCGGCAGGAACGCTGTTGACTCCATCGGCGTGGGGTACGGGTTCGGCAGCAGGGAAGAGCTGGCAAGCGCCCGCGCAACCTACTACGTGGAAACCGTGGAGGAGATGTTCCGCCTCTTCTCCTGAGGCAAGGGAGGCGTCATGAGCGTGCTCATTCCTTTTTTCATTGCGGCCATCATCCTGGCAGCCTTTGTGATCATCGAAGGACGACTGCGGCAGGATGCGTCCTCAAGGACGTTCACATCAACCGAGCACGACAAGGGAACCACCCGGCTTGTTGGAATTGCCTTCGGCTCTTCCTGGATCGTCCTGGCCCTGAGCGTGCCCGCGGATTTCCTTGCCATCGGCACCCTGGCGCCGGGTCTGGTCTTCACGATCATCGGAATCCTTCTTATGGCGGGCGGCCTGGCCATCCGCGTCGTTGCGGCCCGGACGCTGGGCGCGTACTACAGCAGGACGCTCCGCATGAAGGAGGACCACCGGGTGGTCTCGGAAGGGATCTACAGGTTCATCAGGCACCCGGGGTATCTCGGCGTCATTGTCATGTTCCTGGGCTCCGGGCTTGCGGTGGCCAACTTCATTGCCCTTGCTCTGATTGCGCTGCTCATCATCCCCGCGTACCTGCAAAGGATCACCGCGGAAGAGCGCATGCTTTCAAGCACTCTGGGAAAAGAATACGTCGAATACGCCGCTCACACCCGGCGGCTGATCCCGTTCGTGTATTGAAAGACCGGTCTAGGCAAGCGCAAGGTCCACGGCGGCCAGAGCGTGGAGCCGGGTGGTATCAAAGACCGGCACCGGGCAATCCCCTTCCCTGATCAGGAGAGGGATTTCCGTGCAGCCCAGGACTACTCCCTGGGCGCCGCGCGAAATCAGGCGATCGATGATCCGCTGAAATGCGATCCTGGACTCCTGCCGCAACTCACCCGCCACCAGCTCATCGTAGATCACGCGGTGCACCCGGTCCCGGTCGGCAGCATCAGGCACGTGGACCCGGAAACCATGCTTCTTTTCAAGCCGGCCGCGATAGAAATCCTCTTCCATTGTGAAGCGTGTGCCCAGGAGCCCCACGGTCTGCAGGCCGCGCTTCTTGACGGACTCCGCAGCCGCATCAACCACGTGGAGGAGAGGTATGGCGATGCTCGCCTGGACCTCGTCCGCCATCTTGTGCATCGTGTTTGTGCAGATCACAAGCAGCTCGGCGCCGCCCTTCTCCAGCCGGCGGGCGGCCTGGATCATGATCCCAGTCAGCTCTTCCCACTTTCCTTCCCGCTGAAGCTCTTCCACCGGCGCAAAATCCACGGAGTACATCAGGCTCTCCGCCGAATGCAGCCTGCCCAGGCGGTTCTTCACTTCCTCATTGATGATCCGGTAATACTCGATGGAAGATTCCCAGCTCATGCCGCCGATGAGACCGATGGTTTTCATTTTTCCTCCCGGGGTTTGAACCTTACACGGTGCTCCGCCCCGTCCGGCGTGCAGCAATACTCCAGCACCTGCAGATCCGGCTTGTGCTGGAACGTGCCGTCGCTCACCGTGACTGTGATGCCCGCGGCGTATTGCAGGCGCGGGACAAAGATCAGAGTCGGGGCCCGCGCGCCGGGGTCGGAGCGGAAGACGAAATCGAACACGCGCGTCCTGATGTTGAAGCGCGCGGACAGCGGCTCTCCCGCGGTGGCCATGGGATAGGGCCGCACCAGCGCCTGGAGGGCCCTGCCCCCGGAGTCTGTGTCCGCGGGATCACGGCGCTGGTCCGGGCTGAAAATGGAGAGGTCCTCCCCGTTCCACTGGTCCCCGTGCGCGTTGGTGTTGTCCGCGCAGTAGTTCCAGACCAGGCAGCTCACCAGCGTCTCCTCGATTGCCCGGAAGCTCCTGTCCAGCGCTTTCTCCTGGCTGCTGAAATCTCCCGTCCTGTATGCCTTTCCGTGGTCCAGGTCGAACGGTATTCCAAACTCTCCCAGCAGCACGGGAGCCCCTTCCATGCGGTCCGCTGCCGCGCGCACAAACCTGGCCAGCTGCTCACGTACGGACAGGCGCGCCGCCCGCCTGCCCAGCACAACGCGCATGCGCGCAGAGTCCACGGCCATCCAGGAGGAATAGTGCTTTCGGGCCATCACCGCGCCGTCGTACCAGTGAGGAGCAAACGCCACGTTCCCGCCGTCCCCGCCGGACCAGCGGGGCGGCGCGCCGTTGGCTTCCCCCTCCAGGAAGATGATGGCGCGCGGACTCACTTCCCTGATTGCCGCAACGAAGCGCCGGGCAAACGGCCGGTAGCAATCTTCCGCAAAGCTCACGCGGCGACCGTCGCGACAGCGCGTGAAGTGCCCAGGCGCGCGGAGCACCGGCTGCCCGAAGCCATTCACGTCCCAGACTCCGTTCTGCCGCCAGACGCACTCACGCCCGGGGAGCCATGCGCGCGCGCCTCCGGGGTTGAGCGTCCTTGTCCCGACCTGACGGATGCTTGCCAGCCCCATTCTCCGAACGGCAACTTCCTGCGGGAATCCTGCGCCCAGGAGCATCCCCTGGAATGCCGTTGGGCTATCCCCCAGCACCACAACGCCGCCGGCAGCGTTCAGGTCCTCCCACCCGATGTAGCCGGGAAGCGGCTCGTTCATCGTGTCGAACCCGACGACGTTCGGCAGATCGGAAAGACGCGCGGCCACTGCGGAGAAAGTCCCAAGGAAGCGACGCTGAAGATACTCCTGGATGGGCGCCCCGTCCACCAGCGTCCGCGGCGCTAACTCATTGCCGCCGAAGAAAAGCGTGAACATTGTTGCCGCGGCCAGCTTTCCGCTGTTGGAGGGCCAGAGCATGGGCGGCAGCGGATCACCAAGGCGCTGGTGAGTCACGGCCGCCCCGGTTTCATCCAGGGAGGCCAGGTCGAACCCGGCCGCTTCCAGCGTCCATCCCGGCGCCCCGTCTCCGCCGCACCACCGGCTCCACACGTCCTGGTGGGGATCGATGATGACCGAAATGCCGTGACTACCCGCCCTGGCGACCAGCTCGTGGAGATAGTCAAGGTATTCCTGGTCGTACGCGCCCGGACCCGCATGCTCCACCGCCTCCCAGGTCACAAGGAGGCGGATGACCGTCAGACCCCAGGAGCGCAGCCGCTCAAAATGCTCTTCCGCTTCACCGGCAGGAAAAGGCCGGCCGACAAAAGATACGTGGCGGTGATCAGTCAGCCCTCCGGGCACATGTGTTCCGCCGTCCGGGACCCGGGGGACTTTGCTGGATCCGCCCACGTTTGCGCCGCGCAGCATGAGCGTGCGGCCATGCCGGTCAAGGAAGCGGCTTCCCGAGACGCTGATCATGACCGGGGCCGCTCCATCCATCGTTCGGGATTCCTGAGGCTCTCAAAGCCGCCATAGCGGCGGTACAGCTCGTGCGCGTCCCGCGTGCCCAGGACAAGGCGCTTGACCGCTGCCAGGTCGGGATGAGTCACCACGGCCTGGATGAGGCGCTTGCCGAGCCCCTTGCCGCGGTGGGCTTCATCGACAAAAACATCGCAAACCCACGCAAACGTGGCGTGGTCGGTTACCGCGCGGGCAAATCCGGCCTGCCGCCCGTCCGGCGCGTACACGCCGAAGCAGAGGGAGCTCCTGATGGAAAGCGCTACCGTTTCCCGCGATCTTCCCTGCGCCCAGTAGGACTTTGTGCTGAGAAAGTCATGGATGAAGCCGAGGTCCAGGAGATCGGGATTGGTGGAAATCGTATAGTCTCCGCCGGGATTGCTCTTCTCCATGCGGCATCATAGCCGGGCTTGACGGCCAGCGGCAATTGACGTATGAAGGGGAGCGCTGTTCGTTCCAGGGACAACGGAATGCGGTGCAAGTCCGCAGCGGTCCCGCCACTGTAATCGGGGATGAACGCAGCAGGAACGGCGACGTTCCGGATGACCATCACCTTGTCCCAGGAAAGGTGAGAAGGCGCTGCAAGTAAGAGGATCCGAGAGCCAGGAGACGATCCCGGGAACCTGAGAGCCTTCGCGGAAAGGGTTGCATGGCGTATTCTTTTCCTTTCACATCCTGTCAGGATTGACTCACGAAGGCCGGGAAGAACAGCCCGGGAGTCGGCATGATCGCAAGGATCACGCTTTGTGCCTCTCTAGCTCTCCTGAGCAGCTTCGCGTGGGCGCAGGACCTGCCCCAGCTGCCGGAGACGGTCATCACCGCCACGCGGGAACCCACGGACATCCTGGATTCTCCCAGCTTTGTCACGGTCATCACGCAGAAGGACATCCAGGAGTCGGGCGCCTCCGACCTTTCCCAGGTCCTCTCCGAGCAGAGCGGCGTGGTGGTGAACAACTACGGACCGGTTGGCTCATCCAAGACTGTAAGCATTCGGGGATCGACATCATCACAAGTGCTTGTGCTGATCGATGGAGTCAGAGTCAACTCCAGCTTTGACGGGTACGTCGACCTGTCCCGGATACCAGTCGATAGCATCGACCACATTGAGGTTGTTCGCGGCGGCGCAAGCTCCCTGTGGGGCACGGGAGCTGTTGGCGGAGTAATCAACATC
>Ga0335078_10014424_pt1 | contig 11720 bp, 10 predicted proteins | sample Lox_Sample_32_FD_206711 | JGI IMG/M metagenome (GOLD analysis project Ga0335078, IMG submission 206711) | Soil microbial communities from Loxahatchee National Wildlife Refuge, Florida, United States - Lox_Sample_3.2 | ecosystem: Environmental > Terrestrial > Soil > Wetlands | place: USA...
GAGTCCCGAGATTTTATTGCGACCATTGCAGAGCCGAGAGGCGCAGTTGTCCTCGCAACTCGAAGGCACTGTCACCGACCCCCAGCAACAGGTGTTATTCGAAGCCGATCCACGTTACCCAACCTCGAAAGTTGACCCGAACAATGCATATCGCGAGGTCTATAACTACAGCCGGGCGTTAAGGCTGCGCCTCGATAACAAAACCGATCTCCCATTATCCCTGCGGCTGATCAGGGAATTGCATCGAAACCTGATGGAGGGCGTTAGGGGCGCGGACCAAAGGCCTGGGGAATTTCGGCAGATTCAAAATCAAATTGGGCGCCCCGCTCGCTTCGTGCCTCCACCCCCGCAGAATTTGGGCGAATCGCTCGATGCCTTTGAAAAGTATCTACACTCGACAGATGATTTCGATCCGCTAGTGAGGGCATTTCTGGCGCATTACCAATTTGAGGCGATTCATCCTTTTCGAGACGGTAATGGACGCGTCGGACGGCTTCTCCTATCCTTCACGATTGCCGAATGGTGCGGTTTATCGAGTCAATGGCTGTATATGAGTCCATATTTTGAAAAGAACAAAAAAGATTATATGGATCTACTTCTTAGCGTGAGCACACGAGGAGCGTGGGAGGAATGGATCGAGTTTTGCTTGCACGGTGTAATCCTGCAATCCCAAGATGCCGAAAAAAGATGCGATAAACTTCTGGCCCTGCATCGCGATTTCCATTTGCGCTTAAGAGGCGGAAGCGTTCGCCTATCGCAATTCGTGGACGAATTGTTCATTCGGCCGATTATCACGGTCAATCAATACAAGGAACGCTTCCATGTGTCTTATCCGACGGCGAGATCCGATCTAAAAAAGCTGGAAGGCGCAGGAATTGTTCAACAGCTGGAAGGATTGCCGACGATTACGTATCGCTGTGTTCCGATTTATAACATCACATTCGAAGAGGTAATCTAACTATCGAGGCTTCCTTCAACAATGACCGCTAAAAAAAGTGCGGCCCGCATCAGCGCGGGCCGCACTCCGGTTCTTAGAGGTGGGCGGCTGTGTTGGCGGAAGCCTGGGCTTCCAGCTTTTGCGCCTCCGCTTTTCGGCCTTCCTGGCGGAGCAGCGCAGCGTAGAACTGCTTGGTCTGCTGCACCGTCGGGTCGTCCGCCCCCAGATTCCTTTCGCGGATTTCCAGAGCCTTCTTGTAGAGCGGTTCGGCTGCGTCGTATTTGGATTCACAGTAGTAGAGAAGCGCGAGGTGGCTCATATTGGTGGCGGTCTCGAGTGTGTCCGCTCCCATCTTCAGTTCCGTGGCTTTCAAGGCTTCGGCTAGCAGAGACTCCGCTTCCGTGTACTTTCCTTCCGCGCGGTAGATTTCTCCGAGAGTGGCTTGCGCCGTAATCGCTTCCGGGCTAGTCGTCTGCGCCGTGTTTGTCCAAATCGTCAGAGCGCGGGCGTACATCGGTGCGGCGTCCGTATTGTTGCTTCGGGAGTGATACATCTCTCCTAGGTGGAACAGCGCATCGGCCGCTTCCATGCTGTCCGACTTGCCTTGCTCATTCCACAGCGTCAGGGCTCGCAGGTAGAGAGGCTCCGCTTTGGCATCCTCGTTCCGCGCCTGATAAATGTCGGCCAGACCGACGACAGAGACCGTTTCGTTGGCGGTATTCTTGTTCACCGGCTTCTCCCAGATTGCCAGGGCTTGCTTGTAGAGCGGCTCCGCCTTCGCGTCTGCTCCTTCATCATGATAGAGAGCCGCGAGGTTGTTCAATGTCAGGGCGGTCAAAGGTTCCTGCGCGGGGTTCTTTTCCAAAATCGACAGGGCTTGCAGGTAAGCCTGTTCGGCCTGGGGGTACAAGGACTGGTCTTGGTAGGAGACCGCCAGGTTGTTCAGGCTGGTGGCCACGGCCGGGTCGTCCGCGCCAAGCGTCTGCTTCTGCATCTCGATAGCTTCCTTATAAAGTGTCTGCGCCGCGGCAAATTCGCCCCGCTGACTCGCTGCGATGGCTGACGAGGTGGCCGCACTCCAGTTTTGCATCTGCGCCTGCGCGGGTGTGTACCGTCCCCCCACGAGAATGAAGAAGGTGAGTAGAGCGACTAGAGTCAATTTGTTCCAATTCATTGAATGCCTCCTCGGCTTCGGTTAGCGTGTATCGTCTTGACAAACCGAGTGTGCCGTATCCGAATGGAGACACCAATGAGGCGTAAGTGCCATTTTTTCATGACATTTGTCATGAGAGTTTTAGTACAGGGTACCAAAATGAACCAAACTAGCTGGACTAAGGAGAAGATTGTAGCCTAAGTCTTTTGTTTTTAGTTTGTTATAGGATGTTTAGCTGGGGGGAGAGGCCTAAATACTGGCTTATTTAGCTGTTCCCATGGCTGGACGGTCGGGACCTTCTTAAATTAACCGGGGACCCTCTGCAGGCCTGTTGCATCGATCCATTTCAGGATTGGCGCCCGCAGGCTGAAGCCTGCTCCACATTAGATTATTGCTCCACTTTGAATTTCACGGGCTTGATGAAGAGCTTGTCGCCCACTTGAATGGAAATGTTGTACTCGCCCGGCTTCACCTGGGGCACCTTCATCGTAATCTTTTCCTCGCCTTGATCGACGATGGTGGCCTTGTAATCGTTCTTGTCGTCCGACAGGAAGACGGAAGAAACGGATTCCTTCCCTAAATTGCTTCCGGACACGGTCACGGTGTCGTTCACTTTGCCCGAATCCGGGTCGACTCCCGTCACTTGCGGCAGGTTCTGCGCGAAGGCAAGTGGCGAAAGAAGAATCGCGGCAATGAGCAAGGCCCATTTTCTCCGAGCGCGTTGCAGGTGAAAAGCAGGCATGCCATCCCGCGCCTGCACGAAAGAAACGAATCGGCCGGCGCGGTCCAGTTTAGCGGCTGGGGCTTTTTCCACGGGTGCACCTCACGTTCAGGATTTCATATGTCGGAATTAACACCCAATTATTGGATGGACCTTACTAAAGCTGCCCATCCATGTCAATCACGCAGGCGAGCGGGCGGGGTGGCGACCCGGAAATGCCTCCGCCTCTCGGGTCGGTGCATTTCTTGGGGTGAATAATCGAACTGGGAAAATATCATTGGAGAGTTTCGCCTTCGAGCGGTGCAACGAAAAGCGTTTCCGCCGCCGTCCAATACACTATGAGTTAAGATAAAGTGGCCCGCACGGACATTCGCGCCGCTTTCAGGTTGGTGCGCGGATGGAGACGGAAAAGAAAAATGGGAATTCTCCCGTGAATGCTCTTCAGCAATCTGTTCTTGCCATGCTTCTGGCGTTCGCAGGATTGTTTCCGGTCGGCGTGGGAGCCGCTCAGCAGGCCGTCACGCCAGACAGCCGCAAAGACTCGGCGGCACAGGAAAAGGAAATGACGCAGGGCGCTCCAACCATTCTGGCCACGGTCATCCAATCGCGCTCCACCAATTCCCGCGGCTATAAGCTTGTCATATTCGATGACGGAAGCGCCACAGCGAAAATTGGCGCGGGCGCAGGCATGGCCGCACCTGCCGCCGCGCCGGCGCCGCTGCAATTTCCTTCCGGAACGATCGATACAAAGACCCTGCGGCGCCTGCTCACGGCTATTGGGGACGTGACCAGAATCCCCACCGGCGGCTGCATGAAATCGGTCTCCTTCGGAACGCGCACCCTCATCACTTATGCCAAGAAGACGAGTGGCGATCTCCAGTGCATACGCGAGACGGAGGCCGACGGGGATCAAGCCCTCCTACAAGCATCGCGAGATTTGGGCGAATTTGTGCAGACCACGCTGGGCCATTTAAAAATTAACGACAGGCGCATGGTCTCGCCCCGGTAAGACGCGATTTCAGGTTTGTGTAAATGTAAAAGAGACAACAGAATGAATCTCCCCGCCATCGCCTCTTCTTCGGCAACGATGGCGGGGATTCTTGCGCTTGGTGGCGCCGTGCGGTCAGCTGTCTTAGTGGCTTGGCGCGGCAACCAATTCTTTGGACGCCGGACTCCCGGACAGCGATTCCTTGATCGCGGTTCCGTCCGGGCTGCCTAACCCGGTGCAGGGATCCCATCCGGATGCGGCCGCATAGGCGCCGTTGTTTCCGCTGGTGATGTCGTGAAAACCTCCCGCACCCGCCACTTGTGTGTACAGCGTCGGGTTCAGAAAACCAACCGGCTTTCCCAGCATTTGGTTGATCCGCGCGATCAGACCGGCCCATAACGGCGCCACCGCGCTGGTTCCCCCGATCACCGTCGCCTGTCCGTCCACATAAACGTCGTAGCCGGACACTGGATCAGCATCGCCTGCCACGTCCGGCACGCCCCGGCCCACGAACTGTCCTGGATTCACGGACGGCGGAACATTCGCGTTGTCTTGATAGTCGGGTTTCGGAAAGACGGCGCTAATCCCGCCCCCCGTGGCTCCCTCGCCGTTGGCCGTTTCGTTCCACACCACCTCGCTTGAAATGGCGCCGCCCGACGCCACTAGCTTCGTCCCGCCGCAGGCCAGCGCGTACGGGCTGGATGCAGGAAAATCCACGTGCTGCAAACCATCGGAGACTCCATCGGTCGATCCGTTATCACCCGCCGCAATGCAAACGCTGACGCCCAGCGTGGCCGCGTCTTCCAGGAGCGTGTTGAATTCGGTAAGCGACTGCGCCGTCCAGGACGACTCCGGCCCTCCCCAACTGATGGAGATCACCGAAGGGTTGTTGGTCGTGTCGTGCAGCGCCTGGGAGATCGCGTCATAAAATCCCTGGTCGGTATTGGGCGTGAAGTAAACGGCGATGCTGGCCTGCTGGGCCACGCCTCCGGCCACCTCGATATCCAGCATCACTTCGCCGTCCGGTCCGTCGCCGTTCCCTGTCGGGGCATTCTGTCCCCCGTCCACGGAGATCGCGGTCACATTGGGCGGCGTGACCTTCAAAACGCTCTGGAAGTAGTGCTGAACATCCTTCGCTCTGTAACCTCCGCCCAGCTCGATCAGCGCGATGCACTCTCCCTTGCCGGTTCCGCCCGTCGGATAGTCGTACAACGATGCGACCTGCGGCGGCGTAAACGTGCCGGCTGGGTGGGCCGCGCGGGCCTGCGATGTGCCGCCCATTTTCTTTATTCTGAAGTGCGGAGTGGCCTGCGGCCGGTTATCCAACCCCAGCACGGCCGTAATTACTCCGCTCAGTTCCCGCGGAACGTGAATCGCTCCCGTCCGCCCGCGATAGGTTCCCGCGGGATGTTCGAACCTGTACAACTCGACTTGAAATGCCCGGCTGAAGCCAGCCACGGTTCCCGTCAGCACCACCGACCGCCGCGCCGCATCCCTCCGGACCACGCTCAGTCCATACTCGTGCGCAAACGCCACGACCTGCTCGATATCCGCCGCATCCGCCCCGCGCGCTGCCGCAAACTCCTGGCGAGTCAGGTGTTTTCGTTTCGCCGAGGTTTGCTTTACCAGAGTCCTGATCTCGCTTTGCCTCGCCTCCCGCGAGGCTTTCGATCTCACCAGTACGGTGACTTGCAGCTTTTCGTCGGGATTGGCCGCGCCAATGGACTTCGCCCCCGCCATCGGCACTCGTTCACTTCCGCTGAGTGGTACGTGTTCCGTAAATTTTGCCATAGAATTCTCCTTTTGGGCCGGGGCGAATCTTCGTTTAAGACTACTCGAATGAGAACGGAGCGCGGAGAATAAGCCGGTTGTCTGCGCCTTACTAGGCAAGGCGGCGGAATCTTCCGCTGTCGCACAGGTCGAGCCTCGGATCCAGCCCGCGAGAGCAGCAAGTCTCAATATTAAATAGAAAGGACACTTTATACAGAATACACATCGTTGCACGATTGACACGGCGCGGCGGCAAGGCTACGCTTTCTCCCGCAATCAAGGGGATTCACCGATGAACGAAACGCTCTCGCAATACTGGAAGTCTTGCCTTTCCCGGCGCGATTTCGGCAAGGTGAGCATCGCCGCCGCCGGCGCGTTGGCCCTGCCTCTATCCGGGCGAAGCGCCGCCCTTTCCTCCGCACCTGGCGAAAAGATCGTGAAGAATGTGAGCTTCCTGTATCGCAAGCCCGAGTTCTCCCACGAAAAATTCATCAAGTACTGGGTGGAAGTCCACGCCCCCATGGCCAACCATATCCCCCACATTCGCCGCTACGTCGTCTGCCCGGTGACCACCTATCCCGAAAAAGCGGATGATCCAGGGCCCGACGGCGTCGCCGAGGTTTGGTTCGACAATTTGGAAATTTCGCGGAATTTCGGATCCAGCCCGGAAGCCAAAAAGTGGGCAGAAAATTCGCGCACCTTTATCGCGCGCAACATGACCGTTACGGTCGAGGAAATCGTGGTGATTGCTGGATTAGACGCCTCGCTGCGATAACGAGGCGCATCGCTCCGAAAGACTTCTCAATAACTCCCAGACCACAAGTGCTGATCGGGCGGACCGCAGCCCCGAAAGCATATCGCTAAAGAAATGAATGGGCCAGGGGCGGCCTCCGGCCGCCCCCACTGCGCACGGGCCTTTACTGCGCCCGTGCTTGTTCCGTCTGTTGCACTTGCTGCTTCAGGGCTTGGATGTCTTCCTTGCTGCGGAAGGTCATGACCGCAACTCTGCGCGCACGGTAATACGGAACGATGACCTCCAACTTTCCTTCGCGTTCCAGCAGGGAGACGTAGCGCGGCTCCGCTCCCAGAGTTGGGAACGGATATTCGGTCCATTTGGAAGTCTTCGGATCATATTTGATGACCTCGTCCGAGTTCGTCAAGTTGATCCAGACGTTGTGGTCCTTATCCACCTGAACCTGATAGGGCTCCTGAACGTCAGGCCTGGGGAGGGGAATAAGGGTCACTTTTAAAGTTTGCGTGTCGATCCTGGCGAGATTTCCTCCCCAATAGTCGCCGACCCACACGACATGCCCTGCTTTGTCCGCGCCCAAGCGGCGCGGGCCTTCGGCCCACGGCATGGTCGTGTCCCAGGTATTTCCCGCGGCTTCGTACATCTTCAGTTCCTCAGGGGTAAACAAGGACCGCATCCCCGGCACCGGCGGGATCTTAATCTCCGAAACTTTTCCCGTTTCGATGTCGGTCTTGGCGACGAGATCGATGCTCATTTCGACCCACCAGCCGTTGCCGTCTCCGTCCGCGGTCAGGCCATAGGTATTCCCTAGGCCTTCCGCATTCTTGAAGGTGGGGGATTTGAATTCCGTGAACTGCTTGGTCACGGGATCGAAACGCGTCGCGCCATGGAACGTCGAAGCCCAGATTTTTCCCTTGCCGTCCACGTCCACGGTTCCGGCAATGGGCGTCGGCCCTTCCATGGTGCTCGGCGGGGTGTAAACCTGAAGCGCCTGGGCAACCGGATCGACTTCAATCATGCGTCCAGGCCCGTTCTCCGTAGCCGCAGAAGTGTTGAACCAGATGTGGCCTTGCGCGTCCCTCGTGGCGCCGTGTCCGTTTGCCGCCATGCCGTGCTCGCCGTCCACGCGAAAGAATTTCACTTCGCCGGTTTTCGCGTCGATTCGTCCGAGGCTGGCATACGGATTCGGGATGTTCACGGAAAACCAGAGGTTGCCGTCGAGGTCCCCCTGGGCGTCGTGCAGCCCGGTCTGCGCGAACATGGTCGAAGGCGTGCCCTGCGACCAGTCACTGCCGTTATTCAGCACGTATTTTCTGGGAGCATCGTTCGGCCCGAAAAAGGGAACGTCATATTCCGCGAAAACCACGCGGGCCGCATCTCCGGATGGGCGCGGACGCAGCTTGAACTTCATGTCGCTCGGTTCCGGGCCGCGAGCTTTGGCCAGATAGGCGGCCAATTCTTTTTCGTGGAAATCGATGACCGGGTTGGGCTTTCGGTCCGGGCCGATGTAACCGCCAAACACGTTGAACCGCTTCATCGCTTCCAAAATAGCGGTCCAGCCCTGTTCATCGAATTTGTTTTGCAGGATGTAATTCGGCTGGTGGCAGCCCGTGCAGGAGTTGCGGAAGACGCGCTTCAGGCGGCGCTCGTCCGGCGTGGCCTCGGGCAACGAGGCGAGCATTTGGTCACCCGTCAATTGTTTCCCGATATCCTTCGCGGGCTTCAAAATGAAATCCTGGTGCTTGGTGGCCGAGAGATCGACATCGCCGCGAGAGATGTCAAACCCGTCCGCCTGCGCCCAGACCTTGTAGCGCCCTGGGCTCATCGGAGGAAAATAATAGGCGCCCTCTTCGTCCGTGAATACGGACGTGGTGATCGTGGCGCCCTCGGCTTCGGCCGAAATGGTTACTCCGCCCAGTTTCGCGCCCGGCGCGGATTTCACCGTCCCGGTCAGCAAAGCCCCGTCGGGAGCGGCGTCGGCCATCCTAGGGAGAATGGCCGCCAGCATGAAGGCTGCGGCGGCAATAGCCAGGAATTTCAGCAATGCGGAAGTTCGAATGCGATTCATTGGCGGCTCTCCTTTTTACTGATCCATCGGGCCCAGAGGCCCATTGCGTGGCGCGTTGCTTTTGGGTGGTTTGGGCACCGTTTTCAGGTACTCGACAATGGCATCGATTTCGGCGGGCTGCAGCCCGAGTTTGAATCCGGGCATCTTGCCCGAGCCCGTCCGGATCATTTCCTTGATGGCCGCTTCGTTTCCGTCCACAAGGCCTTTGTACAGCGCCGGCCCGTACATCGGGAAAACGGGCGCCGGAGCGGTGTGGCAAACGCCGCATCGCTGCTCGAAGACGCGCTGCCCTAATTTTTGCACGTCATTCAATGGCGGTCCGGCGTCCGCCTGTTGCGCTCGCGCGGCAAGCGGGAAGATGCCGAGGATAATCAAAATAGCCCATTGCAGGTGTTTCATGGAGAATTCTCCTCGGCAAACTCTACCACGAAGCCCGCCGAATGGAATAGGCTCTTTAAGCAAAGAGTTAAACTCGTGTCCCCCTCCTTTGTAGCGCAGGCTTCAGCCTGTGGGGGGGTTGCGATTGCTAGGACCGAACCCCCGCAGGCTGAAGCCCGCGCCACATGAAAATCGGACAACAGTTGTATTGTCTTGCTGCATCTAACGTTATAGAGAAATCCACGCAAGGGGTCCGTGTCAGGACCCGGAAGGGAGGGCAACGCCATGTCCCGGTTCCTGAAAATGTTTGCGATTGCCCTGTTGGCTCTTTTCATTATTGTTCCAGTCGCTTCCGCGCAGAGGGGCTGGGGATTCCGCGGCGGCTTCTACGGACGCGGTTGGTATGGCCCTGGTTGGGGTTGGTATGGTCCGGGCTGGGGATGGTACGGCCCATATTGGGGATACCCCTATGAGTATGGATATTACGGCCCGTATAGCCCAGGACCCCGGTACGGGAACGTCAAGATTGAGGGCGCAGCGAAAGACGCGTTAGTCTATGTCGATGGCGGCTACGCAGGTCGAGCCGGCCAATTGAAAACGTTCCGCCTCTCAGCCGGCAATCACGATATCGAATTGCGCGATCCAACCGGCCACGCGTTCCATCAAGAGAAGATTGACGTCCTCGCCGGCAAGACTCTCGAAATTAACGGAAAAGCAGGAGGACAAAAATAGGAGGGCATTCATCTCGCATTCAAAATTGTTGCCAATGCATCGCCCGGAATGAAGGGGTACTGGTACGAACTCGATCCGCAGAAGCCGTCCTCCAAAGACAATTCTTCCTTCCGGGCGAAAGTCTTATACTGCATCCGAAAAGCGCCATCGCTAATTCCTTTCATTGGCTTCTTTTTGTTTCGCAGTTCGGTGGCAAGTAACGTGCTGATAATTTTCACTTAAGAATTTTGCGGCTCTGGTATTCGGAACTTTTGCACCGAATAGGTGTTTATCAGGGGGACGAACATCATGCGTGCCTTGAAGCTGCTGGTTCCGGCTGTGGTGTTTTGTTCCGCGACTCTCGCCGCGCAAGGGCAATCGCTCGCGCCCATCGGGGCGCTGGATCAGGTCGTCGCCAAGGTCACTTCCCGCGAAAACCAGGAAATGGCCATGATCCGCAAGCACTCTCCCCTGGTGGAGACGTACATCCAGAAAGTCCGCATCACGGAAAACGACGGAAGCTGGGTCCCGGACGGCGACCACTACTTCATCGGCCGCGCCGAATTCTCCAAGGGACTGGATCTCGAGCCTCTCCCCGCCCCGAGCGACGATAGCTTCCACCACGCGATCGCCAGCCTGCTCCACCTATTCGACTTCGGCGCCGAGTTCCTTCCCCAAGGCTTCCTGCAAATGATTTATCCGGACGGCAACGGCCTGGACGCGCAGAACTACAATTTCGATTACGTGCGCCGCGAATTCCTGGGCGAGGTGCGCACGCTCATCTTCGACGTGACTCCCAAGAAGAAGGCCGGCAAAGGCCGCTTCATCGGCCGCATTTGGGTCGAGGACCAGGACTTCACCATCGTTCGCTTCAACGGCTCCTACTCCGGCCACGAATATTCCCATCTGAATTTCCATTTCGACAGCTGGCGCGTGAACGCCGGCCCGAATCTGTGGCTGCCTGCCTTTATTTATTCGGAGCAGAACCTGGGGGCGATTCCCCTATTCAAGGGGCCCAGCTACAAGGCCCAGACGCGGCTGTGGGGATACGACGTCGGCCAGTCCCACCAGGAGCAGGAACTGAGCCAGATCCTGATTGAATCCGCCACCCCGGTCGTCGATCAATCGCAGAAGAACAACGATGTTTCCCCCGTGCAGGCCGAGCGCGCTTGGGTCCAGCAGGCGGACGACAACCTGATGGATAAGCTGCAAAGATCGGGCCTCGTCGCGCCCAAGGGCGAGGTCGACAAAATTCTGGAAACGGTGGTGAACAACATTGAGGTCACCAACAATCTCGACATCGAGCCCGACATTCAATGCCGCGTCCTGATGACCTCCACGATCGAATCTTTTTCCATGGGCCACACCATTGTTTTAAGCCGCGGCTTGATCGACGTTTTGCCCGACGAAGCCAGCCTCGCCGCCATGCTGGCCAAGGAAATGGGCTACATCCTCACCACGCACAGGACCCCGGACACGCGCCTGGCCTTTTACGACCGCCTGCAATTCGAGGACAAGAAAATTTTCCAGCACTTCGATTTTGAACGGAAGCCGGAAGAAGATGCCGCGGCCACGGCCAAAGCCTCGGAGCTGCTGAAAAATTCCCCGTACAAGGATCAGCTCGAGACGGCGGAAGCGTTTGTGACCGAGCTGCAAGAGCGCGCCAGGGAAATCCCCAATTTGATCAGTCCGCGCTTGGGCGATGCCGGCTTGCTGCAGCTTCCCGTGACCCAGGCCGCCAAGGCCGAAGCCGGAGGAGCCGCCGCGCATATCGTGGCGTTGCCCCTCGGCGGACGCATCAAGTTCGATCCATGGAACGATACCCTGGCGCTGCTGAAGGCCCAGCCCGTCGGCGCCGTCACCAACCGCGAGAAAATGCCTTTCGAGATCACTCCCTTTATCATTTACCTGACGCGAGTAGGGCCCGAGAATCCCAAGGCGTCCTCGCTTACATTGCGGCCCATTCCTGCTTCCTAACTCGCGCCGCGTTCATTGCTTGACGCCGCATTGCTAAGTTGGCACCGCATTTATTTTCTGTCGTTCCGGGCGAAGCGGGCTTGGCGCCGCCTTCATTTTTGTCATTCCGAGCGGAGCGAGGAATCTCTCTTTCTTTCTCGTGAGCGCAACCTCAGAGAGATTCCTCGCTCCGCTTGATTTCATAACGGCGTCGGCTCCTTGATCCCGTAGACTTGGACGTGTTAGGCGACCAATGCTCGGAAAAAAGGAGCCGAGCCATGAAGATT
>Ga0335078_10014425_pt1 | contig 11720 bp, 9 predicted proteins | sample Lox_Sample_32_FD_206711 | JGI IMG/M metagenome (GOLD analysis project Ga0335078, IMG submission 206711) | Soil microbial communities from Loxahatchee National Wildlife Refuge, Florida, United States - Lox_Sample_3.2 | ecosystem: Environmental > Terrestrial > Soil > Wetlands | place: USA: Florida...
GTCAATCAGCAATCGGCAATTCTCAACCCTTCCCGCTCAGGGCGCCCCACAGCTTTGTCGCCCAGCCACGGTCCCGTCCTTCGCGGATCAGGCGCTGCCGCTTGCCATAGCCGATCAAACCCACGGCGGTGGCAAAGGCGGGATCCTCCAACGACTCTTCCATATTCTCCATTTGCGCCGGTCGCCCCACTCGCACCGGCAGTTCAAACCGCTGCTCGGTGAATTGCACCAACCCGCCCAGCTTGGCACCGCCGCCACAGAGAACGATGCCAGCGCCCAGCGGCCTCCGGCAGCCCGCCCGGGTCAACTCTTGTTCCATCAACTCCACCAGATCGATGGCGCGCGGTTCGATGATGTCGCTCAATTGCGCGTAGCCCACCAGCCGAGAGGGGCGGTCGCCGACGCCGGGGATCTCCATCGTCCCTTCGCCGAGCCGCTCGGGGTCGCCCTCTCCCCACTGCCGCTTGATCTTCTCTGCCTCCGGAATGGGGGTCCGCAAGCCGACAGCGATATCGTTGGTGAAGCGCTCGCCGCCCAGCGGAAGCGACGCGGTGTGCACGACGACCCCCTCCTGGTAGACGATCAAGTCGGAGGATTCGGCCCCGATGTCGAGCAGCGCCACCCCCAACTCCTTTTCGTCGGGCGCCAGGCACGCCTCCGCCGAGGCGATCGCCTCAAACACGGTTCCGTTATCGGGCAGCGCCACCCCGGCGTAGTTCACCGCCGTCACCAGGTTCTGCAGCGCGCTGCTCGAGACCGTCACCAGGTGAACGTCAGCCTCCAACCGGGCGCCGCTCATGCCCACCGGTTCGCGGATGCTGTCCTGTGCGTCGACGCGAAACCCCTGCGGCCAAGCGTGCAGGAGCTCACGATCAGCCGGCAGGGAAATGCCCTGCGCCGCCACGAGTACACGGGCTTTGTCTTCCAGCGTGATATCCCGCGCCTTCTCACCCACCGCCGTCGCCCCATGCGAGTTCACACCCTTAATGTGGGGGCCCGACACACCGACATAGGCCTGGTCCATGGGTACCGCGGCTTTCGACTCCGCTTCGCCGACCGCCTTCTTGATCGAGAGGACCACCGCGTCGAGATTGGCGATCACGCCCTTGCGCCAGCCCTTGGACTCGGCTACTCCCCACCCGAGCAGACCGGGCTTGCCGCTTTCGCTCAGTTGGCATATCAACCCACAGGTCTTGCTGCTGCCCACATCGAGCGCACTGATGAGTTCGTTCTTGCGTGCCACGAGATTCCTCTCTATACAGGGAATAGGGAACAGGGCGCAAGCTAGTGCCTTTCGCGCTATCGCATGTTCTCCGTCCCCTACCTCCTGTTCCCTATTCCCTATTCCCTGTCGCGGACGCGGGTTGAGGGTTCACCACGATCTGATTCCGATAGCGCAAATCGACAGACTCGATTCGCGTGTTGGTCTCGCGAACCTTGGGCAGCAGCGCCAGAAAGCTCTGAAATCGATCCCCGAAGTTGCTGTCGCCGAAATGTGCCCGAACCGTTTCCTGATTCTCCACCAGCAACGCTTTGAGATCGTCCGGGTCCGAGATATCCACCTCCGATACCGACCAGCCGGAGGGGGGCGTGAGAATGGCGAGCTGTCGCATAAACTCACCGTAAATCACCAGGCGGCGCCGGCGCTCGGCCTCAGCCACGTCCTCGCTCACGCCCGAGAGCACCGGAAAGTCAAAGTCGCCCTTCTCCGGTTTCTCGAGCAGCACCCCCTCTGCGTCCACGAGCTTCAGTCGCGTGTCCACATTGACGAAAGCGACCGGAGTCCTTTCCGTGATCCTGACCTCGAGCCGCCGCGGATACGACCGGCTGAGGACAGCAGATTTCACCCAGGAAATCGCCTCCACGCTTCTTCGGTTGTCGTCCAGCGACATTTGGAAGAGGTTGATGGGGTACGGGGGCGGACCCACCGCCGGCAGACCCAGCGCGTTCAAAACCTCCTCCCGCAACACAACGTGATTGCCCGTTACCGCCACATCGTCCCCTGACTCCAGCCGGAAGCTTTCCCCGGACAGGGCGAGCGTGCCGAGGTGATACCCCGAGTAGGACAACCCTGGAAGCACGATCAAGCACAGTCCCGTCCAACGCAGCACCCGCCCCACGACGGAGATTCGCGCCCGCCGCAGCGGCTCGGCCTTGGCGCGGCGGCGATACGGCGTGACCTCGTCCAGTTCGAGGTCCTCGGGCGGAATGTCGTCAAGCTGGGGCATAGAAAAAGTTGAAGAGTCGAACGTCGAAGATCGAAAGCTTAGTCGACCGCCTTCGACTCTTGGACGCCAGTCATCCGGCGCACTGCCTCGCTGAGTTCCTCCGCAACGCGCCAGATGCTGCCAGCGCCGACGGTCAGAATCAAGTCGCCGGGCCGCACTTCCGCCAGCAATTCGCGGATGACTCCGTCTTCAGACGGAGCGTACCGCCCGCGATCGAAGCCCAGTTCCCGCATCCTCTCCACCAGACGCAAGGAGGTGATGCCGGGAATCGGCCGCTCACTCGCGGCGTAAATGTCCAGGACGTAGACCCTCTCGCACCCCTCGAAGCAGAGGGCAAAATCATCCATCAGGAATCGGGTGCGCGTGTAGCGATGCGGCTGAAACACCACCCACACTCGTGCGCCCGCCGGGACCACCAGTTTCGCCGTCGCCAGTGTGGCGCGAATCTCCGTGGGATGGTGGCCGTAATCGTCAACGATCATCACCCCGCCGCAATTCGCCTTGATCTGAAACCGGCGGTCGGCCCCTCGAAATCGTGCCAGACCGTCCCGGATTTCGTCCGACGTCAGCTCGAGTTCCAGACCGACGGAGATCGCCGCCAGGGCATTCTGCACGTTGTGGCGGCCGGGCACCATGAGCGAGAATCGGCCGAAATCTTTCCCCCTGGACTGCGCGTCGAAACTCGCCCCTCTCGCACTGAGCTCGATGTTCGAAGCCGTCACGTCGGCCTCGGCGTCAATCCCGTAAGTTACGATGCGCCGACGAATCTCCGGCAGCAACCTCTCCATGAGGGCGCGCCAAGGCGGATCCACACAAACGACGATCGCCCCGTAAAACGGCACCTTATTCATAAACGAGACGAACGCTGATGAGATCTCGTCGAGATCGCGGTAATGATCGAGGTGCTCGCGATCGATGTTGGTAACCACCGCGATGGAAGGAAGAAGATAGAGAAAAGAGCGGTCGCTCTCGTCCGCTTCCGCCACCAACCACTCGCTCTTACCCAACCGCGCGCTCGATCCGAAAGCATCGATGCGGCCGCCCACCACCACCGTGGGATCCAGCCCGACGTGCGACAGCATCACCGCGATCATCGAGGTGGTGGTCGTCTTCCCGTGCGCGCCGGCCACCGCCACGCTGAACTTCATCCGCATCAGCTCGGCCAGCATCTCCGCCCGCGGGATCACCGGAATCTGGAGGGTCCTCGCCTGCTGAATTTCCGGGTTGTCCGGCAGAACCGCCGACGAAACCACCACCACCTGCGAGTCCTGCACGTTCTCGGCGCGGTGCCCTTCCACCACCCGGGCTCCCAGCCGCGCCAGGCGCTCCGTCACGGCGGAGCGCTTGAGGTCCGACCCCGACACGGTGAAGCCAAGGTTCAGCAGCACCTCGGCGATACCGCTCATGCCGATGCCGCCGATACCGACGAAATGGATTCTTCGAATCTTACCCAACATCGCGAAACTCGGTCACCGCTCAGTCACGCTAGCAGCTCAAGACCAGCGGCGAGCAGCTGCCAGCGGGTTCTTCACGAGCCACTAGCCACTAGCCGCTCGCCACTGCTTCCGCCTCTGGCTAAATCCTCAACCATATCCGCAATGCGCTCGGCGGCGCCCGGTCGAACCCATGAACGTGCGCACTGCTCCATCTTGCGGAGCGCTTGAAGGTGATCCAGCAATTTCCAAATCTCGCCGACCAGCCGCTCCGGTGTCAACTCCGATTGCTCGATCACCCGTGCCGCTCCGGCCTGCTCGGCCGCGTGCGCGTTGGCCGACTGGTGGTGCTCGGCCGCGGCGGCGAACGGGATGAAGATCGAGGCTTTTCCGGCCGCCGCCAATTCCGCCACTGAAGCAGCGCCGGAGCGCGAGACCACCACGTCAGCACGCGTCAGCATTCCGGGAACGTCATCGATAAACGGGATGACCTCCACCATCAATCTCTCTTGCCCCTGATAGGCTTCACGGACGCGGTTGTACTCGCGTTCGCCCGTCTGATGAATCCATCTCAGGCTGTCCGCCCCCGGCCCAAACTGCGTGAGGGCCTTCACCACGCATTCGTTGATGACCTTCGCTCCCTGGCTGCCTCCCAGGATCAAGACGGTAAACGGCGGTCGGTGATCTTTGGCCGGAACCTGGCTGAAAGCCCTGCGAATGGCATGGCCGGTGACGACCGCCTTGGCGCCGTAGAACGGAACGGCCGCCTCGAACCCCACGGCCGCCAAGCGAACCACAGGCGCCAGCAGGCGATTGGTGAAACCCGGCACCGCGTTCGGCTCGATCAGCAATGTCGGAATATCGCGCAGCGCCGCCTGCAACATCACCGGCCCGGCTCCGTAGCCGCCAACCCCCACCACCACGTCCGGCTGGAATTCGGTCAACACGCTGGCCGCATCGATAAAGCTTCGCGGGAGCACCACCAGGTTCTGCAGCTTCTTCCAACCTCCAATCCCCACCAACCCTGCCGCCACCACGTTCCGCAGACGATATCCGGCGGCCGGAATCAACCTTTGTTCCAGCGGGCGGCCGGTCCCGATAAACTCGATGCGGGATCGCGTTTCGCCAGATGGGCCCGAGGCGTCGGCATTATTCCAACGCGCTCGCAATTCGTCCGCCACGGCCAGCGCCGGGAAGATGTGGCCGCCAGTTCCTCCAGCCGCCATCAGCACCCGCCGCATCCCTGGCATATTAACGCTCACCGTGGCTCAGCTCGCGTGCCGCGAAATATTGAGCAGGATACCCAGCGCCAGCAGGTTCATCAGCAGCGACGACCCACCGTAGCTGACCAGTGGCAGCGCGATGCCCTTGGTGGGCATCAGGCCCAGGACCACAGCCATGTTCACCAAGGCTTGCCCTACCAGCATCACGGTGATCCCGATCGCCAGCAACCGCCCAAACTCGTCCGGGCATCGCCCCGCCGCGCGCAGGCCGCGCCAGAGGAGGACCGCAAACAGCGCCAGCACCGCCACACAACCCAGGAATCCCAGCTCCTCTCCGATCACCGCAAAAATAAAATCGGTGTGGGGCTCGGGCAGGTAGAACAGCTTTTGCTTCCCAGCCATGTAGCCGACGCCGTCGATACCCCCGCTGCCGACGGCGATCCGCGCTTGGAGAGCCTGGAAACCGATGCCCCGCGGGTCCGACTCCGGGTGCAGGAAGGCGAGCCAGCGCCGAAGCCGGTAAGGCTCACGGTAAATCAGCAAACCAACCACCGGAATGGCGGCTATTGCTCCGCTGGCGAAGTAAACCCAGTGCAACCCCGCGGCAAACAGCATGGCGGCGAGAATTAGGGCAATAGTGAGCGAGGTGCCAAGATCGGGCTCTTTCAGCACCAGGGCAATGCTCATCCCGGCCACGAGCGCCACCGGCAAGAGCGTGTGCTTCCAGTCATCAACGAAATCTTTGCGGAGGTCCAGAAACCAAGCCAGGAATATTACCAGCGCGATCTTGGAAAGCTCCGAGGGCTCGAACCCCAGCGAGCCGAAATGCAGCCAGCGATGGGCATGATGGCTCGAGCTCCCGAAAAAAACCAGGATCAGTAGCACCACTTGGAGGCTCAGCACCGGGAACACTACCAGTGGGCGCGCCAATCGCCGGTAGTCCACGTTCATCATGGTCACCATCAGCGCCAGCCCGACGGCCGCAAAGGCCCCCTGCCGAAGCAGAAAGTAGTAACCCCCTCCAGAGGGCGCGATCACCGCCGACGCGCTGTACACCATGAGCACCCCGGAGAGCACAAGCACCGCCACGGCCCCAAACAAAACCCGGTCGGACGAGACTCTTCGCGCCATCGTTCGTACACCCTCCTCCAACTCAGACCTTACGATCACAAGCTCGATTGCACCCAAGCTCAACAGGGATCATCCGCCCGCCACTTCCTGCCTGGTGGCCGGCGATCGAGCCACTCGACGAGACTCAAACGGCAAAGGTTCATCGACAAGATCCTCGACTTGCCCCAGCGTCACGCGAAACGGCTCGGTCCGGTCCGCTCGGACGACTTGCCAGCCGCTCTCGACTTCCTCCGCCGCCACCTCGTAAACCAAGATGAAATCCGGGTAGTGAGTGCGGGGCGCGAGGTCCGGGGTTCGGGGTTCGGAGCTCTCCGGAGCGTCGGATTCAACGGCGCGTGGTTCTTGCGGCTGGCCAAGCGAGACGAGAGACCAAACCGGAACGTCGCCGGGCGCAAGCGGCTTCGCCGGCTTGGTTGGCCCCAAAGCCCTAGTCGCGGAGCCTGGTTGTCGCCCGGCGGCGGCATTCTCTTCCGCCAGGCGAGCCACCATCGCCTTGAATGCCCGACCGCGATGTTCGAAATCCTGAAACTGGTCGAAGCTCGAGCAGGCCGGCGCCAGCAACACCACATCGCCGGGCGCGGCGGCTTCAAACGCGCGCCGCACCGCGGTGTCAAGATCGCCGCCGCGGACAATTTCAACCTCGTCCGTCAGCTCAGCGGCGATCTTCTCTGCCGCCTCGCCGATCACCAGAACCTCACGGACCCGCCCGGCAAGCAGCGGCCCTAGCGGCCGGTACGGCGCGCCCTTGTCCTTGCCCCCCATGATGAGGTGGACCCCGTGATCAAAAGCCGAGAGGGCTTTGGCCGTAGCATCGACGCTGGTCGCCTTGGAGTCATTGTAGAAGGCAACCTCGCGGATTTGGCGCACGAATTCAAGACGGTGTTCGACACCCCCGAACTCTCGGATCGCGCGACGGATCGCGCGGAAGTCGGCCCCCAGAACGCACGCGGCCGACGACGCTGCGAAAATGTTCTCCAGATTGAAAGCCCCCTTCAGCAGGACGTCTTTGGGTTCGAACAGCACCCGCTCCAGGTTTCCCACGCGGTAAACGACTTGTCCCTCCGAAAGGGAGACGCCGTCCGGCAGCTCCCGCAGGCGGCTGAAATAAATCTTGCGGCTGGCAATGGCCGGCGCCAGGCCCATCACCGTGGGGTCGTCAGCGTTGAGCACGGCGTAGTCCTCAGCCGTCTGATTGCGAAAGATCTGGGCCTTGGCAGCCACGTATGTCTCAAAGGAGGAGTGCCGGTCCAGATGATTGGGCGTCAGATTCAGCAACACGGCGACGTGCGGGCACAAATGCTGAACGCCTTCGAGTTGAAAGCTGCTCAGTTCCGCCACCGCGATCGTTTCCGGGCCCACCTGTTGCGCCGCCGAGATCAGCGGCACGCCGATGTTCCCGCCGACAAAAGTGGGCAGACCGGAAGTCTGAAGCATTCGGCCCAGCAGGGCGGTGGTGGTGGTCTTTCCGTTTGTTCCCGTCACCCCCGCCAGCTTTCCCTTCAGGAACCAACTCGCCACCTCCACCTCGGGAAGCGTGGGAATCCTTCGCTCGCGCGCCGCCCGGAGCAAAGGGTGATCCCAAGGTACTCCCGGGCTGGTCACAATCAGGTCCTGCCGTAAGAACGTCTCTCGGCGATGCAGGCCGAGTTCAAGCCCGATTTGGTCGGCGACCAGCTCCCCTATCGCCTCGGAAAAGGCGGCCGGCGGACGCGAGTCAGTGACCGTCACCATAGCGCCGCAGCGCCGCAGTCGGCTGGCGGCGGCGCGCCCGCTGCGAGCCAGACCGACAACCAGCACGCGCTTGCCTCGAACGTCCATCATGAGGACCTCGGCCGCCCCAGCCGGTTCTGACCGTTGTGGCGGAAATGCGCGTCCAGGATCTCGGACACAATCTCCGAGACGGACCGCCGTGCCTCCCGCGCCAGCCTCCGCGCCCGCAGCAATGTTCCACGGTTGAGCGTCAGGCTCACTCGCGTCGGATTCCGAAACGACTTAGGCCGTGCCATGGCTTGTTAATGCGTATTTTATGCGCAGAAACCTTTTTCGTCAAAGGTTATTCGTCAAGGTCATTTGTCGCTCCCGATTAGCGGAGCTTCAAGGTGGTCAACGCAAACAAGGCGAACACCAACGCCGTGATCCAAAAGCGCGCGATAATTTTCGATTCCTTCCAGCCGACGAGCTCGAAGTGGTGGTGGATCGGCGCCATCTTGAAAATCCGTTTCTTTCGCAACTTGTAAGAACCAACCTGAAGAATCACTGAAAGCGCCTCGATCACGAAAATCCCACCGATGAACGGGAGCAACAGTTCCTGCTTGATAATCACGGCCACGGCGGCGATGGCGCCGCCCAGCGCGAGCGAGCCCACGTCGCCCATGAATATTTCCGCCGGGTAGGCGTTATACCATAGGAAACCGAGGCTGGAACCCACCATCGCGCCGCAGAAGACCGTGAGTTCCGCCACCCCGGGCAGGTGGCCCACATCGAGGTAGCTGGCCCATACCGCATTTCCGGAGACGTAGGTGAGCACGGTGAGGCCGGAGGCGGTAATCAGGACGCAGCCGATCGCCAGGCCATCCAGGCCGTCCGTCAGGTTCACCGCGTTGGATGAACCCACCAGCAGCAAAACCACGAAAACGAAGAAAGGGACAAAAGCCAGGACATAAGTCCATGGGTTGCCCAGGAGCGGGCGGATCAGAAAATCCGGGCGGAATCGTTTAAAGAACGGAAACGTGATGTCCGTCGAATACTCACCTCGGGCTCTCAGAGCCACCAGGACGACCACGAAGAGCAGGCTGACCAGAATCTGAAGCCAAAGCTTGGCGCGTGCCGTCAGGCCCAGGTTCTGCCGCCGGCGGACCTTCTGGTAGTCATCCCAGAAACCAATGACGCCAAAGGCCACCAGCACGGCGAGCGCCAGCCAGATGAAGACGTTACTCAGGTCGGCCCACAGCAGCGTCGGCACGACGATGCACAAGTTGATGAGCACGCCGCCCATGGTCGGCGTCCCTGCCTTGGATTGGTGCGACTGGGGGCCGTCCTCCCGGATGTACTGAGCCACTTGAAACTCGCGCAGTTTCCGGATCACCCAGGGCCCCAAGAGGAGCGAAAGAAACAACGCACTCAAGCTCGCGTAGGCCGTGCGAAAGGTGATGTAGTGAAAAAGATTGAAGAGCTTCACCCGCGTGTGGAACTCGAGATAGAAGTGGTAAAACATGAGCCCTTCCGTAGCCTGTGGTCAGTTGCACGTCAGGTGTCAGCCTCGGTCGCAAATCAATCAAGCGGCTGCACCGCACGCAATAACTCAATCGCCGTCTCCAGGTGAACCCCCCGTGATCCTTTCACCAGGATCACATCGCCGGGGCGGATAACCTTACTACAGAAGCGCCCGGCCTCAGCGGCGTCGGCGAAAAAGTGCGCCTTTTCCGCAGGCATTCCGGCAGCAACTGCGCCCTCCACAAAACAGTGCGCGTCACCCTGCACCCCGATGAGCAGATCGACGCCGCGCTCCGCACACCCTCGGCCGATCCGGCGGTGTAGCCCCGGCGAATCCGCCCCCAGTTCCAGCATCTGCCCTGCCACCACGATCCGGCGAGCGGCGCCGGGCCAAGCAACAAGCAAGTCCAGCATCTGCTCCATCGCCCGCGGATTTGAGTTATAGGAATCGTTGATGACAACGGCATCAGCCGCGAGCCTCAGAATCTCCGCTCGCTGGCACAACGGCTGAAAGTGATGGAGCCTTTCGACGAGATCACTCAAGGGAATGTCAAAAACTCCGGCTACACCAATGGCCGCAAGCGCGTTCTCCACGTTGTGGCGGCCCGGCAACGAAAGCTCGATCTCCGCTGACCCGTGGGGCGTCCTTACACTAAAAACGCTTCTAGGAACACCGGAATCCTGACCCCGCTCTAACCGGAAATCGCGCGCACGGATTTCGGCACCTTCCCCAAAACCAAACGTGACCACACGGCCGGCAAAGCCCTCGCCAAAGCGACGCACTCGTTCATCGTCGAAGTTCAAGACCGCCGTGGCCGGGCATTTCAGGTTTTCGATCAGCTCGCGCTTGGCGCCAGCAATGGCGTCTACCGAACTGAAAAACTGCAGGTGAGCGGCGGCCACGTTGGTGACCACTCCGATCTCCGGCTCCGCGAGCCGCGCCAAGTGGGCGATCTCTCCCGGCGCCGACATGCCCAACTCCAGCACGGCCGCTTCGTGAGCTGGTTGCAGAGCCAGCAATGCCAGAGGCACCCCATACTGGTTGTTGAGGTTCCCCGGCGACTTGTGGGTCGCAAACCGCGTGCCGAGCGCCGCCGCAATCAAGTCCTTCGTGGTGGTTTTTCCGGTACTGCCCGTTACTGCCACCAATCGCCGGCCCCAACGCCGTCGCACCATCCGACCGATGTCCTGGAGCGCCGAAGTCGTGTCGTGAACCTGAATGAGCGCGGAAGCCCACGCCGGCGCGCCGGTATCTCCGCAGGCTGCTGCCCTTGCGAAGCTGTGCTCGACCACCGCTCCGGCGGCGCCGCGCCGGAAGGCCTGCGCGACGAAGTCATGGCCGTCAAAGTGTGGCCCGCGAATGGCAAAGAATAGCGAACCGGGGTGGAGCGTGCGGGAGTCGATCGAGAAGTCGCTGGCGACGCACTCCGCAGCGGCACAGGACGCCCCCAACCTCTCCGCTACCTCCCCCAAGGTGAGTTGCATGATTTAGCGAATCCCCTGCTCCGCACAACTGCTCGTGGTGACGGCCAGCGACTGGTGGTCGACACAAAAACTCGCCCTTGCAGCTCCAAGAAGGACGTTCGTCACCCCGTACTCACTGGTCTGCCCCCTCCCGCTCCAAAGCCCATCGCCCGGAGAACCCTCCTCGCAACCTCGCGATCGTCAAACGGGATGGCCTGCTCCTTCAGAACCTGGTAGGTCTCGTGTCCTTTGCCTGCCAGGACGACGACATCGCCCTCGTGAGCGGCCTCAAGCGCTTTGCGAATGGCCATTTCGCGGTCGACTTCAGCGAAATAAGGATTGCTGGTCTTCTGCAGGCCCACGATAGCGTCATTCATGATCAAGACCGGGTCCTCGCTGCGAGGGTTATCTGAAGTGACCACTGCCAAGTCGCTGAGCGAACCCGCCGCCTCCCCCATCAGCGGCCGCTTGGCGCGGTCGCGGTCGCCACCGCATCCAAATACCACAATCAGGCGATGGTCCGTCAGTTCCCGCGCGGTCCGGAGCACGTTGCGCAAGGCGTCGTCCGTGTGAGCGTAGTCCACGATCACCAGGAAAGGCTGGCCTTCCGAGACGCGCTCAAATCGCCCGGGGACGGATTCCAGCCGCGCGATCCCGGTGCGAATAGTCTCTTCCGGCAGGTCAAGCCCGAGGCCGGCGGCCGTGGCGGCAAGGACGTTAAAGACATTGGCGCGGCCCATCAGCTTCGACTCGATTTCGAGCTTGCCGCCGGGCGTCGCCAGAGTGGCGCGAAAGCCCGTCTCGTGCTGCGTCAGGTGCTTCACCCGAACATCAGCGCCAGAATCGAATCCGTAAGTGATCAGGGGGCCGTGGCGCTGTTCCAGAAGCCTTACGCCCCATGGGTCGTCCCGGTTGATCACCGCCACTCCGGGCCGGCCGGATCCCAGATCCTCAAAAAGCCGCCGCTTGGCAGCGAAGTAGCCCTCGAAATCTTTGTGGTAGTCGAGGTGGTCGCGCGTGAGATTCGT
>Ga0335078_10014426_pt1 | contig 11718 bp, 6 predicted proteins | sample Lox_Sample_32_FD_206711 | JGI IMG/M metagenome (GOLD analysis project Ga0335078, IMG submission 206711) | Soil microbial communities from Loxahatchee National Wildlife Refuge, Florida, United States - Lox_Sample_3.2 | ecosystem: Environmental > Terrestrial > Soil > Wetlands | place: USA: Florida...
ACGCTGCCGCTCCCGCATATGGAGTGCTCTGCCCGTGCAGCCACTACACCCTTTACGCCAATCCCGAGAATCTGCCCGCGGGTCTGCCGAAAGGCATCCGGCTGTCCTGGTCGGGGAAGCTGACTTAGCGTGAACGCGCACAAGAGCCGCCAGCTGCGAGCGATCGCGCTGACCTCGGGTCAGCCGGGGATGCCGGAGAGGGCCGCCCGGTGAACGAGAAATTCCCGCAGTGGATCAGCGTCACGGCCGAGCACGAGGGGCGACAGGTGCAGGGCCTTTATGCGCTGGACGGCGAGACGCTCATTGTCTCGTACGGAATCCACTCGAAGTCGCGGCAACTGGCCGGGATGACGGCGCCGGCGCTTGCGCGGGCTCTGCTCTTGGAGTTTGCCAAGGCGGGCAGACCCCTTTACGGGGCAACGACTCCGGTCGCTGCAGGCTTCCCCACACCCCGCGCTCGCACGGGTGCCTGACTGATGCCGCTTCGTAAGACCCCACCTGGTGTCTCCTTGGCCGGCGCCGATCCGGCGCGCCTGTCTCCCTCCTGCCGCTCGATGTTCGCTCTCCCGCTCCTGGATCTCATGGCTTGCGTATACGGCAAGTCATTGATTTCCCGCCGGAGTTAAAGCTTCGAGTCGACGCCTCCAACACAACTCCCGCGCGCTCGTGACAAGCGGCTCGCTTGCTCCCCTCGTGGCGTTTTGCAAGCATGCAAACAACAACGTCAGGGGGTCGCGGTGGGGGAGCCCGCTGTCTCGCGACAGCCGCGAATACCGTTAGCGGTCCGGTGTGCGCTGCTCGCGCCCGCACTGCTTGCGGACCGGGCAGGTGCGCAGGAAGGTCCGCCCGCACCGTCCGCGCTCGAGGAAGTCATCGTCACAGCGGAGAAGCGTCCCGAGGACGCGCAGCAGGTTCCGATCAGTGTGCAGGTGCTCGACAGCAGGAAGCTCGAGGAGTTGCATGCCACGAGCCTTGACGGCTATGCGAAGTACCTTCCCAGTCTCTCGACCACCAACTACGGCCCCAGCCAGGAGCAGCTCGCCATACGCGGGTTGACGAATGGGGCACCGGGACTGAGCGTCGGCTCGCTACCCACCGTGGCCATCTATCTGGACGAGCAGCCGGTCACGACGATCGTCGAGAACCTCGACGTCCATATCTACGACATCGCTCGCGTCGAGGAGCTGTCCGGGCCACAGGGTACGCTCTTTGGCGCGAGCTCGATGGCGGGGACGCTGCGCATCATCACCAATCAGCCCGATCCGTCGCGCTTTGCAGCCGGCTACGATCTCGATGGCAGCGCAATGCCCGCGGGAGCCCCCAGCGGCATCGCCCAGGGCTATTTGAACCTGCCGCTGACGGACCGCGCCGCGATTCGCCTCGTCGGCTTCACGGAGCACGACGGCGGCTACATCAACAATGTCCTCGGCCCGCCGGAGGTCTATCCGACTTCCGGGGTGGTGCGCAGCAACGCGGCGTTCGTCAAGAGCGACTTCAACGACGTCACGACCAGCGGTGGCCGCGCGGCGCTCAAGATCGACCTGGACGGCTCCTGGACCGTGACGCCGGCGTTCATGTATCAGAACCAGCATGCCAACGGCGTACCCGGGTACCAGCCCGGGCTCGGTGATCTCAACATTGCGCAATACTCTCACTGGGTACATTCCGATCGCTGGTCGCAGGTTGCGCTCACGATCCAGGGCAAGATCGCCAATCTGGATCTCGTCTATGCGGCCGCCTACCTCAAGCGCAACGTGAATGATGCCTCCGATTATTCGGACTACACCTATGACTACGACGTCTTCTTCGAGGGCGTGCCGGATTATTTCGGCAACCTGTTTCGCGACAACGCCGGCGATCTGATCAGCCCCGAGGAGACCGACCTGAGCCAGGATCACTACTCGAAGAGCATGCAGGAGCTGCGCGTCACATCGCCGGACAGCTGGCCGCTGCGCTTCGTTGCCGGAGTCTTCCTGCAGCGTCAAAGCGATGACACGCGCAACGAAATCCGCGTCGCCGGACTCGCCGACATCTACTCCATCACCGGGGAGCCCGGAGTTCAGTACCTCAACGCCATGACGCGCACCGACCGTGACAGGGCCGTCTTCGGGGAGCTGACCTATGACCTCACCCGCAAGCTGTCGCTGACCGGGGGGCTGCGGGAGTTCGGCTACGACAATACGGTGTACGGATTTTTCGGCTACAACGGCCTGCCGGTTTACGGCAATGGCAGCGCCACCGGGGGCTCGCCTTACCCGACCGGGGAACAGCTGTGCGAGCCGGGGAGCGCTGCATGGGCCGGGCCGGATCGCCCGTGCATCGACGTCGATCAGCGCGCCACCAAGACCGGCTCGACCTACAAGCTGAATCTCAGCTATCACGTCGATTCGGACCGCTTGCTCTACGCCACCTGGTCTACGGGGTTTCGCCCGGGGGGCATCAATCGAACCAAGGACGCAGCTCCCTATCGCCCCGACTATCTGACGAATGTGGAAGCCGGTTGGAAGGCCAGCTGGCCCGGCGCGCGCTTGCGCTTCAATGGTGCACTGTTCCATGAGCGCTGGAAGGACGCGCAGTACACGATCTGCGGCCCCAACTGCGTATTCGAGATCATCAACTCGGGCGGCGCCGCGATTCGCGGCATCGAATCGGAGCTCGAGTGGGCGGCCACCGGCGCCTTGACGCTGTCGGGAGCATTCACCTGGCTCGACGCCACATTGACCAGCCAACTTTGCCGCTACGGCAATGCGGGCGCGCTCTGCAACAATTCCTCGGGAGTGGCCGATCCCACCGTGGCCCCGCTTGCCGTTTCCGGCTCACCCCTGCCGTCGCCGCGACGCAAGGGCAATCTGATCGCGCGGTACACGTTCAGGGTCCGCGATCTCGACGCGCACCTGCAGGCTGCCGGAGTCGCGCAAAGCGCGATCACCGTGCAACTGCCTAACGCGGTCGGCTATGGGAGTCTCGATCTCGCAGCCGGCGTCGGCCGCTCCAACTGGTCGGCGGAATTCTATGTACGCAATGCGCTCGATTCGCGCGCTGCCGAGGAGCGGTTTGCGCCGTGCGGTGTCTCGACCTGCACGCAGTCGGTGGCGATACCGATCCTGCCGCGCGCCATCGGCCTGTCGTTCAACCAGAGGTTCTGACAGGTGTCGCCCGAGCGGAGTGCATCGCCCAACGGGCCAGTCTTCATCAGCTACGCGTCCGAGGACGGCGCCGCGGCGGGACGTATCGCCGCCGCACTGAGCACCGCCGGCATCGAGGTCTGGCTCGATCAGAGCGAGCTGCGTGGCGGCGATGCCTGGGATGCGGCGATCCGCAGGCAGATCAAATCCTGCGTGCTGTTCGTCCCGGTGATCTCCGCCGCCACGCACGCCCGCACTGAGGGCTACTTTCGCCTCGAATGGAAGCTCGCGGTGGACCGGTCATATCACATGTCGCCTGACAAGGCGTTTCTGCTGCCGATTGCGATCGACGGCACGCCGCAGTCCGACGAGAGAATTCCTGAGCGGTTTCGTGAGCTGCAATGGACGCGCCTGCCGCAGGGCGAGACATCGCAGCTGTTCGTCGACCGCGTGCTGCAACTGCTGTCGGATGCTGCGGACCCGGCCGGCCCGGGTGCGGCTCAGGCCATTCCGGCCTCACGCACCGACGCATCAGCGCATCGACCCCTCTGGTCACAGCGATCCTGGTGGTTCGTGGCGGCTGCGGCCGCGCTGTTGATCGTCTACGAGGGCGCCGACCGGCTGCGGCACGCGAATCCCACGGCAACCGCTCCCGAGCTTGCCCGAGCGGTGGGCCAGGCCGGACCGCCGCAAGCGACTGGTGATTCGATCGCGGTGCTGCCACTGGTCGATATGAGTGACCGGAAGGATCAGCAGTACTTCGCCGACGGGCTCACCGAGGAACTCATCGAGAGACTCGGCAAGATCCCGGGGCTGCATGTGACCGCCCGGACTTCATCGTTCTACTTCAAGGGCAAGAATGCCACGGTGGCGCAAATTGCCAGCGCCCTCGGGGTCAGCCACCTGCTCGAGGGGACGGTGCGCAAGTCGGGTGCGACGCTGCGCATTGCCACGCAGCTGGTCCAGGCCGACACCGGCTTCCAGGTGTGGTCGGACACGTTTGATCAGCCGCTGACCGACATATTCAAGATCCAGGATCGGATTGCCTCGGCGGTCGCACAGGCGCTGAAAATGTCCATCCTGCAGCACTATGCGCCGCCGCCGGCGCCCACCGCTAACCTCGAGGCATACACCCTCTACCTGCGGGCGCTCTCGCGTACGACGATCAACGGGGCTGAAGATTACGACTCCGCGATACGCGACCTGCAGTCTGCGGTGAAGCTCGATCCACGGTTCGCCGCGGCCTGGGCCGAGCTGTCTGCGGCCAACATCAACAAGTACTTCCTGCGAGGCAGCCCGCCTGAGGCGGCTTGTGCGGCGGGACGCGCCACGGCGGATCACGCCTTGAAGCTCGACTCCACGCTCGTGATTGTGCACATTGCGCAGGGGCTGGTGCATTGGTCCTGCGACGCCGACCGGTCCGCGGCGGAGACGCAGTTCAAGCGCGCGATCGAGCTGCAACCCGACGACGCGCGGGCGATTCGCCAGTTCGCCTGGGTCGTGGTGGAGACCGGCCGCTTCGACGAGGCGCTGCAGGCCGCGCAGCGTGCGCTAGTGCTCGACCCGCTGAACGGCTGGAGCTACGCCGCGCTCGGCGACGTGCAGCGCATTGCGGGCCGTTACCCCGAGGCCGCGCAGGCCTACCGCAGGGCGATTGAACTCATCCCGACGGTCGCGAGCCTGCATGCCCTGCGGGCCAACGTGCTGATCTCGATGCATCAGGGAGCGGAAGCTGTAGTCGAGGCGGGGCTCGAGCCAGACGCGGAGTGGCGGGCGACAGTGCTGCCGTTTGCGCTGGATGCCGCCGGTCGCACCCGCGACGCCGATCAGGCGATGGCCGCATACATGGCGATGGAGCCCGACGACTACGTGAGCTTCGCCGAGTTCTATGCCTGCCGCAACGATACCGAGCAGGCCCTCCAATGGCTGGGCAAATTTGCCGCCCGCCACGAGGGTGAGGTGGGGGATCTCCCCAATCGCGTGGCCTGCCTGGACAGCCTGAAAGGCGATCCGCGCTACGAGGCCCTCGTTCGGCAGATGAAGGCGGACAAGCCGAAACAGAAGAGCACGGCGCTTATGATGCAGGAGCACGCCATTCTCTCCTCTCAGTTAAGTTGATACCGGGCGCCGTGTCGATACGAGCCGTCTTCGTTCGTCGAAGGCAGGAACAATGGGAGACACTGCAATGCCCGCGTCCTATCGCTGGGTAATCGTCGCCCTCGGCGGCCTCATGGGCTGCGTGGCCATCGGCGCGATGTTCTCGCTCGCCGTCTTCCTGGGTCCGATCTCGGCTGCCACCGGCTGGAGTCGCGCCGCCGTCTCGAGTGCCATGACTCTGGATTTCCTGGTGATGGGGCTCGCGGGCTTTGCCTGGGGCGCAGTCAGCGATCGCATGGGTCCGCGCATCGTGGTGCTCGCCGGCGCCAGCATCCTCGGTGCCGGTCTGTGGCTGGCGAGCCGCGCAACATCCGCGCTTCTCTTCCAGCTCGGCTTCGGCGTACTGGTCGGCATCGCGGCGGGCGCCTTCTTCGCGCCGGTGATTGCCACGGTTACCGGGTGGTTCGATAGCCAGCGGGCGCTCGCGGTGTCGCTCGTCTCGGCTGGCATGGGAATGGCACCCCTGACGATGTCACCTCTGGCGGCCTGGCTCGTCTCGCACTACGACTGGCGCACGGCGATGGCGGTCATAGCGAGCCTCGCCTGGGTGGTGCTGATCCCGGCGGCCCTGCTGGTGCGGGCGGCGCCGCGGACGGAGTCTTCCGATGCCGCTTCGGGGTCCACTCCCGCAAGTCCCCCGCCGCGGGTGGCGTCGGCTCTCGGTTCCCTGCGGTTCGTCGTCCTGGGGATGACATTCTTCTTCTGCTGTGCGGCTCACTCCGGTCCCTTGTTTCACTTCGTGAGCTACGCGATTACCTGCGGCGTGCCGATCATGGCGGCGGTGAGCATCTACAGCGTCGAAGGGCTCGCCGGCCTCGGCGGCCGATTGCTCTTTGGCGTCGCCGCGGACCGGCTGGGGGTGAAGCCCGTGCTGATCAGCGGCCTCCTCGCGCAGTCGATCGCCATCCTCGTCTACATGTTCGCGAGCCGGCAGGTCGAGTTCTACATGCTCGGCATCGTGTTCGGCACCGCGTACAGCGGCGTCATGCCGCTCTACGCAGTGTTGGCCCGCGAGTACTTCGACCAGCGCATCATGGGGGCGGTATTCGGTGCCGCCATCATGCTCTCGAGTCTGGGAATGGCGCTTGGACCTGTCGTTGGGGGCTGGATCTTCGACACCTATCACGACTATCGGTGGTTGTACATGAGCTCCACTGTGATCGCGCTCGCAGCCACCGCGGTGGCGTTCGCCTTCCCGCCGCTGCCGCGCGCCCAGTCAGGACCCCTCGCCGCCTGAGGCCGGCCACGGCGCCATGCGCGCGTCCTGGTCAGCACCGTGGCCTCGGGGCGCTCCTCCCGGCCATTGAAATCCCGTCTTACCTTCGCTTTCCAACATCCAGTCCCAGCACCCGTACGACCCGCGCAGCGAGCGCATAAGGGTCACCCTCAGGACGCTGCGAATAGTGTTTGTGGCTGCGGTTCCACGCCTCGCCCATGGCGAACCAGTCGATTGGCGCGGCCGCACGGCCGGTGCGCAACTCCTCATCGAGCGCCCGGAAGTAGCGGGCCCAGCGCTCCCGGTAGTAGTCGCGAGTGAGCCCTGACCAGTCGCGGTTGCCGTAGTCGTGCAGGCCCGCGTCCTCGCTCGCCCTGCGCTCTCCCCAGGTCGTGAGGATCGAGCGGGCGTCATATTCGAGCCGCGCGCGTTCCGCCGGGGTTGCGGCCCACGGCGCCACCTGCGCGAGCCAGGTGCCGACGAGGAACGAGCGGTGGGTGGCTAGCAGCTCATCCTCGAGGCTCATGAGATCGAGCCAGCGCGCCGTCAGTGACCCGAAGCGCTCGCGGTCCTGCGCCTCGTAGGCCGCCCTGATCTGCGGCAGCAGCACGCGGCTCTCGTTGCCGAGCACCTGGCGTGCCACATCGACGACATCGAACGCACCGCCCGCGGTGCGAGGCGCCGCCCGCAGCAGCTCCGGCAGCGCACGCGCGAACTCCGCGGCGTCGTAGCGCATGCCCTCCGGCGACCAGGTGGAGGCCCGATTTGCCGTGAGGCTCGGCTGCGCGTCGAAGAGCGACTCCTGTGCCGCATCGCGCTCGCTGTTGAAGGGCACTCGATCGATGCGGATGTCGTAAGCCGTTCTCGTGAGCAGCGTCCATGCGGCGAGCGCGTGCGTGTCGGCCGCGGCGTAGCGGCGGCGCACGTAGGCGCCCGTCCAGTCCGCGATGCTGGGCGGCGCACGGCGCCACGCCATCTCGGAGAACAGCTCGAGCGCGAAGGGGTTCGTGCCCATGCCTTCGGTGAATACGGCGGTCCCTGCCATGTTGGCGTTGGCTCGAGCGAGCAGCTGCAGCCGCGTGGTGATGTTGCCGGTGTTCGCCCCGAGCGTCGTGCGCCCGCCGAACTCCCAGATGCCGCCGACGAGGAACGGCGCGCCCTGGAAATCTTTCTGCCGGTCGTTGCGCGGCATGCGATCGTGATCGATGTCGATGACGAGGAGGCGAGTGCGGTCGACGCCCGCCAGCAACTCCTGTCGCGGATTGCCTTGCCAGGCGAGCATCATCCAGCTGGCCGTGGGATGCGCGGCTTGCAACGCGGCCTGCACCGCGCGCGCCGCCGCCGCAACCGGCACGTCGCCCGGATCGCCGCCCTCCTGGAACACCTCCATGTCGTAGACGCGGCTCTCGCCGAAGAGCTCCTGCTGGTGGCGGTAGAAGGAAGCGGCGAGGCGCGCGAACAGCGGATCGCGCGGATCGAGCCAGTCCGGCCGCGTGAAGCCCGCCCACTCACCCTGCGGGATGACATGTGCGCCGGGGAAGCGCGTGCGGAAATCACCGGGCACGATCCCGTAGAACCCGGGCAGGACCGGCGTGATGCCGAGCTCGCGCAGTCGCGCGAGGATCCGCTGCGCCGATGCGGCGCGCTGCTCGAGCAGCGCGCGGCTGATGGGGCCGTTGAAGCAGCACAGGTTCCCCATCAGCTGCCAGTTCTGGTGAGCCGGCTGCGTGATCCACGCGCGTATCTGCTCGTCCGTGTAGCCGAACTCGCGGAACGTCCGGTAGAGCACCATGTCGGTGCCGCGCTCGATGAGTATCGCGTTGATCCCGGCGAGCGCGAGCAGATCGATCTCGCGCTCCCACCGCGGCCAGCTCCAGTAGGCCGAGGTGTAGCCATCGACGTTCTCGTTGAGCGCGTAGCGCCAGGGATAAGGTGTCTCCCTCTCGAGAGGTGCGGCGGGCACGGGGAGGGTGGTTGCGGCGCCCGACTGATCGCCACTCTCCGAGAACTGCAGCTTCGCCTCGTACTTGAGATACCAGCCCGCGCCGAACAGCAGCGCGCCCGGCGTACTGCCCTCGACGCGAATGCGCCCGCCCGCACCCGAGATGCGAAAGCGCTCGTGGCCGTTGCCGGGCTCGAGAGTGCCGAGCTCGATCTCGGTGGCGTGCCGGGGCAGAAGCCGCTGGATCACTCCCGCGGCGGGTCGGACGTCGAACGCGGGCGCTGCGGACGCAGATGCCGCCAGGAGCAGCGCCGCGATCACCATCCCACGGCCTGTCCGTCCTTCCTGAAATCCGACGCCCCGCGATAGTAGCGCGAGGCGGCCTCTACCGGTACGACCTGGATCACCTGCACGCCCCCGACATCCGCACCGTCGACGGATTTCACCGTGTGGCCGAGGGCGGCGAGTGAGGCGCCAACCAGCTCGTAGAGCGGGGCCTCGAGGGTGAGAACGTTCGCGACCTCGCTGTGCCGGAAGCGCGCCATGTCGGCGGCCGCCTGCAGGTTCGCGCCGAGATCGATGACGTCGATGAGCAGCTGCGCGTGGCCCTGCGCCTGCATGTCGCCTCCCATGAGCGTCACGGTCATCACCGGCTGCCCATCGCGCATCAGGAAACCGGCGGAGAGTGTGTTGAACGGCCGCTTGTGAGGCGCGATCACGTTCGGGCTCCGCGGATCGAGCGTGAACAGCGTTCCCCGGTTGTGCAGCACGAAGCCGTAGCCGGGCACGGTGATGCCGGAGCCGAACTCGTTGTAGTTGCTGTTGACCCACGACACCATGTTGCCGTCCTTGTCCGCGGTCGACAGCACGACGGTGTCGCCCTTCAGGTCCGCATCGCTCGGTGGGCCGGTCGCGGCGGCATGCTGCGGGTCGAAGTGCGCGCACAGCGCCGCCGCGTGCGCACGCGACAGGAGCTTCTCGAGCGGGACGCTGACGGCCTGCGGGTCGGCGTTGTAGCGGAAGAGATCGGCGTACGCGAGCTTCTTGGCCTCGACGAGCATGTGCCAGTACCGGGGATCGCGCGGCCCGAGTGAGGCGAGCGTCTGTCCCGGCGCCCACTTCGGCACGCACTCCCCGAGAATGTTGAGCATCTCGCCCGTCGCCCAGGCCTGAGACGGCGGCGGGAGCTCCAGCAGCTCGTAGCCGTGATACCGGGAGCGTGCCGGCTCGACCCACTCGCCGTGATAGGCGGCGAGATCGGCGAGTGTCATGGTGCCGCCGAGCTCCTTTGACTTCGACACGATCGCGCGCGCGATCTCTCCTTTATAGAAGCTGTCGGCGCCCTGCGCCTGCAGCAGTCGCAAGGTGCGCGCGAGATCCGGATTGCTGAAGAGCCGGCCGGCACCGGGTGGCCGCCCGTTGACGTACCACACCTTCACCGAGTCGGGATCGAGCTGCTTGCAACAGCCCTTGAGCGGCAGCGCTTTCGGCAGCACCCAGTCGCTCGCGATGCGCTCGGAGACGGGAAAGCCGTTCTGCGCGTACTGTGCGGCGGCTTCCAGGACCTCCTTGAAGGTCAAGGTTCCAAAGCGCTCGAGCAGCGCCTGCCAGCCCCACACCGCACCCGGCACGGTGACCGGGAGGATGCCTCCCGCGGGCATGCCCGAGGCCGGGCCCCAGTTCTGCGGGTCGACGTGGTAGCCGAGCTCGTTGAGATGCGCAAGCGTCGCGCCCGTGGGCGCGGTGCCGCTCGCATTGAGCACGTATACCTTGTGGTCGCGCGCGATATAGATGACGGCGAAGAGATCGCCGGCTACCCCGACCATCATCGGCTCGGTGACGCTCAGCACGCCGGCCGTCGCCACGGCAGCATCGATGGCGTTGCCGCCGCGCCGCAGAACTTCGAGTCCCGCCTGCGCCGCGAGCGGCTGGCTCGTGACCACCATGCCGCTGGCCGCCATGACCTCGGAGCGCGTCTGCGCCGGCCAGCCGGAGGCGCGCACGCCACGCACGGCCTGGCAGAAGGGGGGCGCGGGCGTCGATCGGCACCACGGATCCGCCGCTGCGGACTGTGCCGCGGCGACACCGGGGATGCCGGGCGTCGCCAGCGTGGCCATCAGGGCGAGAACGACTAACGGTCGCATCATCAGTCCCCCGGGTGGAAGCGCGCTAACTGCGCGGCCGCTCGCCGCGTGGATCGTAGAGCGGCTTGAGTGAGGCGCGCGCCGGCACGGCACGGTTGCCAATCAGGATCTCGAAGCGGCCTGAGGCAATGAGCTCATCCGTCACACCGCGCTCATCGCTCACGTAGCCGAGGCCCGCGGCGGCGCCCAGGGTGTGCGCAAACATGCCGGAAGTGATCAGCCCCGCACGCGCGCCGTCGAGCAGTATCGGCTCGTTGTGATAGAGCATCGGCTCGGGGTCGGTGAGCAGGAACTGCACCAGACGGCGGCGGCGCGGCTGCGCGCGCTGCGCCGCGAGCGCCTCGCGCCCGATGAAGCCCCCCGGCTTCTCCCAGGCGCAGGTGAAGGCGAGCCCCGCATCGAGCGGCGTATCGTCGGGACCGACGTCGTGCGACCAGTCGCGGTAGGCCTTCTCGATGCGCAGCGAGTTGAGCGCGTGGTAGCCGCAGTGCCTGAGGCCGAGAGGCGCGCCGGCCTCGACCACGGCCGCGTACACGCTGGCCGCGAACGGCACCGGCACATATAGCTCCCAGCCGAGCTCGCCGACGTAGGTGATGCGGATCGCGAGCGCCTGGCTGTAGCCGATCTGAGCCTCGCGCGCGGTGCCGAACGGGAACGCCGCGTTCGACCAGTCGCCGCTCGCGATGGCCGACAGGAGCTCGCGCGAGCGCGGCCCCTGGATGTTGAGCATGCACCAGGCATCGCTCACGTCGGTGACCACGCAGCGCAGCTGCGCATCGATGTGCTCGCGCAGCCAGGCGGTCACGTGGGTCGCGGTGAATGCGGCAGTGACGATCAGGAACCGGTCGGTCGCGAGCCGCGTGACGCTCAGGTCGGCCTCGATCCCGCCACGCTCGTTCAGGAACTGGGTGTACACCACCTTGCCGACCGGCACGCGGCAGTCGGCCGTCGCGATGCGATTCAGCGCCTGCTCGGCGTCGCGCCCCTGCACCAGGATCTTTGCGAACGAGCTCTGCTCGAAGAGCCCGACCGCCTCGCGCACCGCGCGGTGCTCGGCGGCGCTGTTGTCGAACCAGTTCTGCCTTCCCCAGGCGTACTCGAACGCCGGCTCCTGCCCCGGCCGCGCATACCAGT
>Ga0335078_10014427_pt1 | contig 11718 bp, 10 predicted proteins | sample Lox_Sample_32_FD_206711 | JGI IMG/M metagenome (GOLD analysis project Ga0335078, IMG submission 206711) | Soil microbial communities from Loxahatchee National Wildlife Refuge, Florida, United States - Lox_Sample_3.2 | ecosystem: Environmental > Terrestrial > Soil > Wetlands | place: USA...
TATTTCAACAAGCAGGACCTCACCGATCTCCAGGTCCTCTCCCAACTCGCGTGGTTCGATGAGTTCTTCCTCGAAGAGCCGAATATCGCTGCCTTAGTTGCAAAAGGCCACGGCTACTCTCTCGACGATCAGAAATTCGTGATCAATTGCGAGCGTGAGCTCCTCGGCAAAGTTCTTCCCGCGCATGCCAAGCCTGCACAAGAGAAACGAATCGAGATCTCCACGTCGCCTTTTTATCACCCGATCCTGCCCCTGGTCTGCGACACCAATCAGGGCGGAATCTCCACTCCCGGTCTACCGCTTCCGCAGAATCGTTTTCGCCATCCCGAAGATGCACGCGAGCAACTCCTTCGTGGCCTCGATCTGCACGAGAAAGTATTTGGCGTTCGCCCTGTCGGCGTCTGGCCTTCAGAAGGAAGTGTCTCGGAAGAGGTGCTCGCGATAGCTCAGAATCTTGGCGTGAACTGGATGGCCACCGATGAAGGTGTCCTCGGCCGCAGTCTCGGCGTCAACTTTGCTCGCGATGGCTACGGCCGCCTTGCCGACCATCTCGCCGAGCGCCTCTACACGATTCATCGCTTCGAGAACGGCCAAACCCAGATGCATATGATCTTCCGCGACCACACCATCTCGGATCTGGTCGGGTTTGTGTACTCCGGCATGCCCGCTCAGGACGCCGCCAATCACTTAATGCAGAACATTAGGCAAGCCGCGCAACCAGTTCTGAACAAGGGTCGCGATGCCGTCATCCCCGTCATCCTCGATGGCGAAAATGCCTGGGAGTACTACCCGCGCTCCGGCCGCGAATTCCTGCGCCGCTTTTGTGACGCCCTGCAGCGCGAATCGGGCGTTGAAGCAGTTACGGTCTCCGAGGCCATCGCCCGTCACAAGGATTTCGGCCAGCTGACTTCGCTCGTCCCCGGCTCATGGATCAATGCGAACTTCAATGTCTGGATCGGCGCACCAGAAGACAACAAATCCTGGGACTACCTCTACCACGCGCGCAACTTCTACGCTCAATCCGCTGCTCGTGCGAGTGAACCTCAGCGCCAGCTTGCATTCGAGGAGTTGCTCATCGCTGAAGGCAGCGACTGGAATTGGTGGTATGGCCCCGAGCATCACTCCGCCAACGATCGCGAGTTCGACGAACTCTACCGTAAGCACCTATCGAACGTTTATCAGGCCCTCGGTGCTACGCCGCCGGATTATCTCGCTCAGCCGATCACGGCTGGCGAGTCTCGCCCCGAATTCATCCCGCAAACTTCTTACGTTCACCCTCGCGTTACCGGCGATATGATCCGGTATTTCGAATGGATGGGAGCGGCCGCCTATCGCGCGGATCACCGCGCCGGCGCCATGCACGGCAAGCGCTTTCTGCTTGATTCGGTCTACGCCGGCATTGATGAAGACAATATCTACGGTCGCCTCGATTTCGCGGAAAAACCACCCGACATGGAGTTTGAACTCGTCGTGAACCTCGAATCCTGGGCGCTCGACTCGCAACGTCCCCGCCGCGCGCTCCGTCTCGACGCTCAAGCAGAGGCCGGGAAAATAAACTCTTGGCAGGTCGCCGCGACCGAAGAGCCACAAGCGCTGGCAACCTCGGAGCAGTCACAGCCTGACGTCAAAGTCGCCCTCGCCCGCAACTTCGAATTTAAAATTCCTCTGACTTGGCTATGGGCCAAACCTGTGCTTCCCGCAAGTAGTCCGGCCGCTAAGGCAACCCCTCCTCTTGCGACCCGCCTGCGCCTGCGCTTTAGCCTGTGGCAGAACCATCTTCCCGTCGACGCCCTCCCGCTCGAGGGCTGGATCGAACTCCAACTCCTCAGCGAACAAGACCTCGCCGCCCTCGCTTTCTAGGAGTTTGTGTGGCGCGGACATTCCTGTCCGCGAGCTTTTGAAGATTTATGTGGCGCGGGCGCCCTCGCCCGCGTTGTTTGCCGTTTAGGTTTTCACTCTGCCGTTATTACTCCGTGTCTCCGTGGTTCAAGATCCACTGTGACAATTCAGGATGTCACCTTCTTTAAGACCTCAATCACCGCCGCCACCGGAATCCGATCGGTCTGATCCTTCCCGCGATAGATAAAACGCACCATCCCGCCTCGGTCCACAATCAACGTCGCCGGATGCGCAATGTTGATCGCATCCTTCCCCAACCGGTGATATAACCCATACGCCTTTGTCACCGCCCGATCCTCATCCAGTAAGAATGGAAACGAGATCGGGTGCGCGGTCAGAAATTTCTCCGGCTTGAACATTCCCGCCCTCTTCTCAGCCGCGACGTAAACCAATTGAGCTCCGGCCTTCTCGATCTCCTCTTTGAGTGGCTCAAACTGAGCCATGCGCTTGCGGCAGTTCGGTCACCACGTTCCTCGCAGGAATTCCACGATCACCGGTCCGCGGCTCAGCATCCCCAACAACGCAAAATCCCCATCCCGATTCGCCGCTTTCAGCACAAACTCCGGCGCTCGCACTCCCACCTGCAAGGTCTCTGTCCGATTCTCCATATCGCGTCTAGTCTACTAGCGCTTGTGCCGGGTTCCCCATATCTCGCCAACTGTGCGAGACGTGGGATGTGCACCACGACCCATTAGTAGATAATGTCTCTAACGAACTTCCGAGGTCCTAACTGTGAAATTCACAACTCTCCTTCTCGCGCTTTTTCTCTGTGTTCCCGCATTCGCGCAAACGACCGCGCCAGCCGATCCTCCGGCCACCAAGGAGCAAATCCAGCATCTCTTCGACGTCATGGATATCCGCAAGCAGTCACACGTCATGATGGATTCCATGCAGCAGCAGATGCACGCCATGAGCGAGGAAACGATCAAAGCTCGATATCCGCGCGTCTCCCCCGCCGAACTCGCCAAGCTCAACAAAATTTCCGACGACACCATCAAGCAAGTTCCCATCGACGCATTGCTCGACGACATGATTCCCGTTTACCAGAAATATCTGAATCACTCCGATGTCGACGCCATGATTGCCTTCTACGAATCTCCGACCGGTAAGAAAATCATGCAGCAAATGCCGCAAATCACGCAGGAAGCGATGCAGGTCTCTTACAAGCGCATGGAGAAGCAAATCGACGCCGCCATGCAGCGCGTCGAAGACATGGTCAAACAAGAGCAACAAGAAAGGGAGCAGCAAAAGAAAGCCACTCCCCCGAACCCACCAACCAGTTCAGACTAAGAACGATGCTCGGTCGCATCATTTTTGTCAGCGACTCAGAGCTTCGTTTTTAGCCTTGCCTTGAAATCTCTGCGCACTCGGCGTCTCTGCGGTGACGATTTTCCTCAAAACCCCATCGTCTCATCCGCCGACGGCCCATACGTTGCCGGCAAGGGCTTGTCATTCAGCCGCAGATACACACCTAGTTGCGCCCGATGATGCACCAGGTGATTTAGAAACATCTCACGATACGCAAGAAACCGCCGCCCGCCAAAAATCGGCTTGCCCTGAAAAGTCAACTTCCAGCTATCATTCCAAGCCTCATCCTTCGTACTCTGCAGTGCAGCTCTCGTTTTTGCCACGTTCTCATCAAAAGCCTTCAATAATCCATTCAGTTCAAACGGCGGACGCGTCCTGGCCGGACCGCTCGCAAAGTCCAACGATGGCGTCGTCAATATCACCGTCCCGAATCCCGCCAACTCCGCCACGTGTGGCGCCAGTTTATCGAGCTTCATCGACTTCCCATGCGGCGCAAAATCCGGCTTATCGAACGGCACCCGCTCCAGCGTGATTCGTGTCGTCTTCATCTCCTGATCAAATTCCGGTAGCAACAGTTCGCTGATCGCCATGAATTTCTCCTCGCGACGAGTATAGGGCATTCCTTCACAACCAGGTGTTTGCGGCATTCCGAAGCGCCGCGCTTTTACCAGCGGGACGAGGGATCTCAGGCGCCGCCATACCTAATGCTTCACTGTGTCTCCGTGGTGAACCACGCAGTTACCCGCACCCTGTGACCTCTTCCGTTTTTCTCCACCTCTCCGATTTGATAGATTCGTTCTTTGCTTCTCTTTGTCTCCGTGGTGAAGCGAATATAAAAGCCAAGCCCTATGACCCGTCCCAAACCTCTCATCCTGATCATCCTCGATGGCTGGGGATATCGCGCTGAAACCAAGGCCAACGCCATCGCCCTGGCTCGCAAGCCAACTTACGATCGCTTGCTCCGCGAATATCCCAACACCCTCATTCACACCAGCGGCAAGTACGTCGGTTTGCCCGACGGCCAGATGGGAAACAGCGAGGTCGGACACCTCAACATCGGTGCCGGCCGCATCGTTCACATGGACATCACTCGCATCGACTTGATGATTCAGAACGGCGACCTGTTCAGCCACCCGGTGCTTCTCGAAGCCATGAAGCGCGCTCGCTCCGGCGGCCGTCGCCTGCATCTTTTTGGTCTTGTCTCCGACGGCGGCGTGCACTCGCAGCAAGCTCATCTTCACGCTCTCATCAAGATGGCCAAGCAAAACGGTATCGATCGCGTCTTCGTTCACGCCTTCATGGATGGCCGCGATACCCTTCCCACTAATGGTGCCGGCTATCTCGAACTGCTTCAGCAAAAAATGCGCGAGTACAACTGTGGCAAAATCGCCTCGGTCAACGGACGTTACTACGCCATGGATCGCGATCGCCGTTGGGAGCGCATCGCCAAAGCTTATAACGCGATGGTTCTTGGCGACGGCGAGGCAGGGAAGTATGTCGACCCGGTTCAAGGCGTAAGAGATTCTTACAACAAGGGTGTGACCGACGAATTCATCATCCCCTTCGTTTGCATCGACAATCGCGGCGAACCTCTCGCCACCATCCGTGACGAGGATTCCTGCATCTGCTTCAACTTCCGCGCCGACCGAGCCCGCCAGATCACCCGCGCCCTCACCCGCAACAGTGGATTAAACGACCAGGGCGGCCGCGATCTGTTAGGCGCCGACGATCTTGACGCAACCATCCCCCGCGAACGCGTCCCCAACAATCTCCACTACGTCTGCATGACGCGCTACGACAAGAATTTCGCCCTTCCGGTCGTGATCCCTCCCGAGTCCCTCGACAACATCCTCGCCAACGTGATGGCGCAATCGAAAATGCGCAACCTGCGCGTCGCCGAAACCGAAAAATACGCGCACGTCACATATTTCTTCAACGGCGGCATCGAGCAACCATTTCCCGGCGAGGATCGAGTTCTCGTTCCTTCTCCCAAAGTCGCGACCTACGATCTCAAGCCTGAAATGTCCGCGGCTGGCATTGCTGACGCTGTGGTCAGAGCCGTCAACGATACTGCTTTCGACGTCATCATCGTGAACTTCGCCAATGCCGACATGGTGGGCCACTCCGGCAAAATCGAGCCGACCGTCAAAGCCGTCGAGACCGTCGACGCCTGCCTTGACCGGATCGAGCTCGCGGTTCGCGCTCGTGGTGGCGCCATGCTCATCACCGCCGACCACGGCAACGCCGAACTGATGATCGATCCCGCGACCGGCGGTCCGCATACTGCGCACACCACAAATCCGGTTCCCTTTATCGTCCTCGCCGAGAACAGTAAACAATTCACGCTCAGCCCCAACGGTTCGCTTCGCGATATCTCGCCGACCATCCTCGCCATGCTCGGCCTCACCGAACCTAAAGAAATGACTGGCCACGATCTGCGCCTGATGAAGACCGGCTGATTTCTCTGTGACTCCGTGTTCTCGCGTTTAAGAAAGTAATCGGAGTAGCTAGTTGCGAGGGATGACGCCCTCGGCACTCTCCCCGGTTTAAGATTTCGCCATGAAGCTTCTTATCGTCCTCCATCACCGCTTCACCCTCTGGGGCCTGCCCACGTGGTTCCTGGAACGCTTGAAAAAAGAATTCCCCGACCTGACCACAATCTATCTCACCACCTACGATCGTCTCGATGAGGAACTTCGCGACGCCGAAATCGTTATCGCCTGGTCCCTCCGGCCGGAACAATTGCAATCTGCCAAACAGCTTCGCTGGATCCATTCACCGGCCGCTGCCGTCCATCAGCTCATGTTTCCCGAACTGGTCAACAGTGACATCATCCTCACCAACGCTCGCGACGTTCACGGCCCAGTCGTTGCCGAGCATGTCATCGCACTCTTGTTTGCTCTTGCCAAGAAAATCCCTGACGCGGTTCGCCTCCAACAGAAACATATCTGGGGTCAAGACACTTTGTGGAACAGCAATCCCCGTCCGCGCGAATTGGCTGGCGCAACTCTAGGTCTGATCGGTCTGGGCAGCATCGGCCGCGAGGTGTCCAGCCGCGCATCGGCCCTCGGCATGAAAGTCATTGCGGTCCGCGATAATCCCGGGAAGGGAAGTCCTCCAGGCGTCGAACAGGTCTTCCCCATCAGCCAGCTCGACACCTTACTTCAGCAATCGAATTACGTTGTCGTTGCCGTTCCCATCATTCCCTCCACTGTGGGCCTTATGAATGCTCAGAGGCTCAAACAAATGAAGCCGGACGCCTGTTTGATCAATGTTGGCCGCGGTCCCCTCATCGACGAGTCCGCTCTCGCCCACGCCTTGCGCAACCATCAGATCGGCGGTGCCGCGCTCGACGTCTTCGAAGAAGAACCGCTTCCGCCCGGTTCGCCTCTTTGGGATCTCGAGAATCTCCTCATCACACCGCATACGGCGGGCCTCACCGACAAACTATGGGACCGTCACTACGACCTCTTCTCCGAAAATCTGCGCCGCTATCTCGCACACCAACCGCTGCTCGGTCTGGTCGATAAGACGCGAGGATACTAATTGCTGCAGAAGTGCATTGCCCTTCGGATTGCCAAACCGACTTCTGGAAAAGTTAAGATGAGGTGTTGTGAAGCGTCAGTTCATGCTGTACACATTTCAGGCTATTGCCCTTTTTTGGGCCTTAGCGGTTTGCCTGCGCACCGTCGACCTTGGTTGGAATCCCTTCGCGGGAATTGGTCTAGGTATGTTTGGGGCGTTGCCGATTTCTTACCTCGGCGTTCGAATCTATAATCGCGGTGGCCGCTCCCGGTCTTAAGCTGCCCGCCTGACCGCGCAAGTATGCTCGCACGACGAGCAGAAGCTCTCCTCACATTCTTCGCAAACGACTTCATGCGCTTCGCACAAGGCCGATCCACAAACCATGCATAGGGTCAAGGCGACATCGCTGCACTGTGCTGCGTCGCACCACCGCTCGGCTAGAACTGTTAGGCTCATCGTGACCTCCAACAACCTGCCGAACGCTACATTGATCCAGAATTCCCCTTGTCGCAATCGGGTGATTACGTTATTACTTCTCAAGTTACTGTCCCGCCCCACCTGTACCAACCGCTGCCTCTAAGACCAGCAACCGCATTTCGTGTATCGTGATCAGGTCGCAACCAAGCACTTTTATGCATCGCTATGCCGTTTTAAACATCTGATTTAAAACGTGTCCGCTGGAGCGGAGTGACTTTCTATGATTCGTGCCGTCCAACGATGTCAGGAGACTTGCGCGTGAAGTCCGAGTGTCTGCCGTTCACTCAAATCCCGCATACCACCCCGCTTTTCAGCGACTTCCTTTACCGTCATTCTAAAGTTCAATCGTTTTATCCCCGATCCGCGCACATCACGGAATGGCTGCGCGACGAAGCTTCCCGCATTCAATATCCGCCGGAGCGCCGGGAGAAGATTGCCGCCGTTCTCGAGCGCCAAAATCAGGCGTGGGGAGCATCGCCCGAAACTCTGCAGAACATTGCGAGATTGCGATCCGGCGCAGTCGCTCTGGTCACCGGACAACAGGTTGGTCTCTTTGGTGGCCCGATGTTTTGCCTTTACAAGGCCCTTACCGCGATCAAGTTCGCCAAAGTTGCAACCGAAGACGGCGTCGACTGCGTACCCATCTTCTGGCTTGCCACCGAGGATCACGACCTTGCCGAGGTCAACCAAGTCTCTATTCCCGGGCCTGACGGCACCTTACAGAAGCTCAGTCTTCCCATTCAGGCTCAGCTCGATGCTCCCGTCGGCACACTGACGTTTGGAAGCGAGGTTCAAGCATTACTTGAACAATTGGCGGTCCAACTGGGCGAAACCGAGATTCTCACAATTCTTCGGGATACCTATCGCCCTGGAGAAGATTTCGGCAGCGCTTTCGCTCGGCTTTTCGCGTCGCTCTTCGCCGAGTGGGGAGTCATTGTTCTTGACTCACGTGACCCCGAGTTGCACCGGATTGCCGAACCGGTTTATCGCGCCGCCATTCAGAACAACACGGAAATCGTTGAGAGTTTGCAGGCGCGCGGCAGGGAACTGGAGTCTGCCGGATATCATCAGCAGGTCAAAGTTACGCCGTCTTCTACCCTGCTTTTTGCAATCCAGAATGGTGCGCGAATCCCGATTCATCGCCGCCCGAATGATGGCGGATTCTCCATTGGTGACGAATCCATCTCCTTCGAAGATCTCTCCCATCGAATCGAATCATCCCCCGAACACTTCAGTGCCAACGTTCTTCTTCGGCCTGTCATCCAGGATTTCCTGCTGCCCACGCTCGCTTATGCCGGAGGCTCCGCCGAGGTCGCCTACTTCGCGCAGGCAGCTGTGGTCTACGAAAAACTTCTGGGCCGAGTCACGCCGATCATTCCACGTTTCTCTGCCACCGTCGTGGAGCCCAAACCCCGTGCCTTGCTCGATCGCTACGGTCTTGCTTTGACCGATGTCTTCCGCGGCCCTGAGCAACTGAGAGAGGAATTGGCCTCTCGCACTCTGCCACAAGAACTGCAGTCGGCTTTCGACCGCGCCGAGGCTTCCATTAGGAAATCGATGGAGGATGTTCGCCGCTCCCTCGAACGTCTCGACAAGACTCTCGTCGACTCTGCCGACAACGCCGCCTCGAAGATCGACCACCAGCTAGAAAGTCTGCGTGCCCGTGCTGCACGCGCCGAACTCCGGCAGGTCGAGGTCTTGGGTCGTCACGCCTCGCTATTGAGCAATGTGCTTTACCCGGACAATGTCCTGCAAGAGCGCGAGTACAGTGGGATCACCTTCCTCGCCCGATACGGAAAAGACCTCCTTCAGGGACTCTACTCATCCGTCCAGCCCGAGTGCCTCGACCACCAGATCATCTCTATGTAGTTATCGAGCGGCCGCACGGCACCCCTGGTGCGCTTCCATATGTAATGTCCGATAACAGGTATTATGTTAACTACGCTAAACCCCTCATCACGGCCGTGCTCTCCCCGTTAACTACCCGTCCGCTGGCCATATCGCTATACTCTAGCTACTCTGCTCCGCCCCCAGGGCAGCCATGGCCACACCTGCAATAAACGTCAAACCGGCTCGCCATAGCTGGATCATCAGTGCCGTCGAAGGCGGCATTGTCCTCACCGTTGTCGGCATGTTGCTTCTCACCACAAATCCTTTCTGGCATTTGGACGCTTCCGGCGACCTCGACCGGCGCGTTTCCTGGTGGAACGGTATCGGTCAGATCCTCATAGCCGGCGGCTTAGTGATCCTTATCGTCGGACTGGCGGGCTTGCTCGCCGCGCTGACCTCACGTTGCTTTCGCAGCCGTCCGTCCTGGCCTTATGCCCTCGCTCTGATTGGCGTAATCGCGGTCGCCGCTTATGTGAATCTTGACGGATTCACTCGCGACTACGACGCCCATTTCGAGTGGGATTCCGGCAACGGCTTCCGGGTATTCCAACTTCAACGTACGGATGGCACCCCGAGTTCCTTGCCGCGCAGCTTCGTTTGGAAATCTTTGGTCGGGTTGCAGGTCCAACCCCTGTTGCAAGGCTATTTCCGAGTCATCGACTGGCAGCGCGTCAATGGGCACGTCGGGGTGACCGTTGCTCGCGTTTTGCCGGTTGCCTGGCCCGTCGATCTCGGGCACGATGGCGAGACGCTCGAGGACCCCGATCAAACTCCCCTTATGAAAGCCGCGGCTCAATCCGACCTTAAGGCGGTTCAACTGCTGCTATCAACCGACGTCGACGTCAACGCCCGTGATCAGAGCGGCCAAACTGCCCTGATCATCGCCTGCCGCACCCCAAGTGAGCCCGAGGCCCTTGTGAAAGCCCTGCTCGATGCCCATGCCGACGTCAATGCCCGCAGCCATAATGACTACTCGGCCTTGTCCTGGGCCATGAGCCGCGGCAATAACGACGTCGTTCGCCTGCTCCGCCACGCCGGCGCCCGCCCGTAGAAAGAATCTCCTTAAATCAAGTTGTGTAGTGTGATCGAGGCAAAGTCTGCAAAGAAAGTGCTAACTCAAAAAGGGTTGTTAAATTACCAATTACAAATTACCAATTACAAATTCCTCAGCTCCCCTACATCTTATATCTTCCCAGGTCCTCGTCATTCAGGTTCTCCAGCCACTTGCGTAGTTCTTCCTGGCTCACGCGATCGGACGAGCTTGACGCCAGCTTCGAATTCTTCAAGACTTCATCGTCCACGAAGATCGGGCAGTCCATACGCAGCGCAAGCGCCAGTGCATCCGACGGACGGGAATCAACGCTGATGACGTGCCCATCCCGCTCCAGCCAGATCACGGCGAAGAACGTATCTTCCTTTAACTCGGTCACCACCACTTTGTGAACCTGTGTGTCCAAACCCGTCAGTACATTCTTGATCAGATCATGCGTCATCGGCCGCGGCGTGCTTACCTTCTCGATCTCGAGCGCAATCGCATTGGCTTCGTAAATCCCCACCCAGATCGGCAGCACCGTATCACTGCCCGAATCTTTCAGGATGACGATCGGCATATTCGTCACCGGATCCATCATCAAGCCGCGGATTTTCATTTCTACTTCCATCGCGATCTCCCGAGGTCCTCTCCGCTTCTTATACCACCATTTCGCCAGCCAGGCTGTTGGGAAAATACCCAGTGGTAACCACCTGGACGTAGCTTCCGGCCCGATGTTCTGCCGCGCTGGTAAAATTCAATATCTTGTTTTGCGACGTCCTTCCGTTCCACTGCTGCCGGGCCTCGTTCTTCCCTTCCACCATCACTTCCATCTTCTTGCCAAGGTACTTGGCGTTTCGCCGCTTCTGAATCTCGCGCTGCTTCTCGTTCAGGACCGCCAGTCGCCGCGTCTTCTCCGCATCTGCGATCGCATCTTCCAGTCCCAGCGCCGGCGTATTCGGACGAGGCGAGTACTTGAACCCGAAAATACTGTCGAACTCCACCGCATCCAGCAGCGACATCGTTTCTTCGAACTCGGCTTCCGTCTCGCCGGGAAATCCCACAATCACGTCACTCGTAATGCTGATCTCGCGCTTCGCCTCTTTCATCCATGAGATGCGTTCCATGTACTGTTCGCGTGTATAAAGCCGCTGCATCGCATCCAGCACTCTCGTCGAGCCGCTCTGGACGGGCAAATGCACGTGATCACAGAGGCTCGGGACCGCGTCGATCGCTTCCACGATATCTCGCCCAAAGTCTCGAGGATGCGAAGTCATAAACCGCACGCGCTTGATTCCCCGCACTTCCCCAACCCCTGCCAGCAGCTCTGCAAACGTCTTCTTGCTGGTTGGATCTCGATATGAGTTCACGTTTTGCCCAAGCAGTTGGATTTCCGTGTACCCCAAATCCGCCATCTGTCGCGCCTCGGCTAAAACCGAATCCGAAGTCCGGCTGCGCTCTTTGCCGCGAGTGAACGGCACCACGCAGTAGGCGCAAAACTTGTCACATCCCTCGATGATGGTGATGTACCCGCGATGCGGGTTCGTGCGCGCTGCAAACTCGGTCTCAAAGCACTCTTCGGTCTCGCG
>Ga0335078_10014428_pt1 | contig 11718 bp, 13 predicted proteins | sample Lox_Sample_32_FD_206711 | JGI IMG/M metagenome (GOLD analysis project Ga0335078, IMG submission 206711) | Soil microbial communities from Loxahatchee National Wildlife Refuge, Florida, United States - Lox_Sample_3.2 | ecosystem: Environmental > Terrestrial > Soil > Wetlands | place: USA...
GCGCGAAATCGCTTCCGCGGCGCCTTACGAATTCATCGAGATCGTGGTGAACGGGCGCAAGTACGGCGGCGGCGGCATCTTCAATCTGTATGCCACCGTGGCTGCGGACAACGCCTTTACGCCCTACGTTTTTGTGCACGAATTCGGCCATCATTTCGCAGGGCTTGCGGACGAATACTACACGTCGGACGTGGCATACACCAATACAGGTGAGCGCCCGGAGCCATGGGAACCCAATGCCACCGCCGATCCGCACGCCGCCAAGTGGAAGGATCTCCTGACCGCGGGAATCGAATTACCGAGCCCCTGGCCCAAGGCCGAGTTCGAAAAGATGGAGCAGGAGATTCAGAAGCGGCGCCGCGCGATTCGCGCCGGGCATCGGCCGGAAGAAGAGATGGAAGCGCTGTTCCGCGAAGAGCGCACGAAAGATACGGCGCTGCTCAGCTCGGGCCCCAACGCCGGCAAAGTAGGCGCGTTCGAAGGCGCGTTGTATGAAGCGCGCGGCTACTACCGTCCACAGCAGGATTGCATCATGTTCACGCGCGATGAAGGCGGCTTCTGCGCCGTGTGCCGCCGCGCCATCGAGCGCATCATCCGCATGTATGCGAAGTGATGTCACGCGGTTGTATTGGAAACAGTAACTTTCGGTAACGGCGCGCCTAGCCTTTTGGGGCCATTCGAAGCAGATTCGGAAACCAACCGGCTCCCCGGACCATCTTCTCAGTTGTAAGAAACAATTCCACAGGAGAACGTTTATTCCAATGCTTCTAAGATCACTCGTTATGTTTTCCGTTTTGGGTCTCTCCGTCGCAGGCGCCAAAAGTTACGATCTCAGTCTTCCGCAAGCCGCCAAGGCCGGCAGTGTAGATCTCAAAGCAGGCAACTACACCGTGGTCGTAGACGGTTCCAAGGTCATGTTTAAGAACGCGGCCTCGGGAAAGACCACCGCAGCCGATGCCACAGTTGCGACGGCTGACAAGAAGTTTTCGGCAACCCAGGTAGATACCGTTAACAACAACGGCCAGACCGCCATCCGGGAAATCGATCTCGGCGGCACCACGACCAAGCTGCAGTTTGGCGGCGGTTCCAGCGGACCCGCAGCCCAGTAAGTTACCTCGTCGTTCGTCTTTGTACGTGCCACTGCGTCCTTGGAGACGCAGTGGCTTTCTCCCCAAGCCAAGCTGATAATGGCGGTATGTCTGAGCCGACCCCTGCCGCCATCGAGTTCTACTGCGCCGTCTGCGCGCGGGCGGTTCCCGATCCGCTCGTGTGCGGCGATTGCCGCGCGGTGATCTGCCGCCTATGCGGGACGCCGCTCGAGCGCATCGACGACTTGGGAGTCGGATAACTTACTTCGGCACCACGATCTGGTAACCCGCCGGTACCTGGAACAGATCGGCGCTCGGTTCAGTGCGACTGACGTTGGTGAGCGCGAAGGTCTCTTGCCCCATGCGCGGATCGCTGTGGCTGCTTTTTACGACGGTCTGCAACTCGGGCGAGTACCAGCTTTCGGAGACGATCTGGATGGGCCGGTCGTTGCCGATCTCGCCGGCCTCAATGGTCGATGTGGTGCGGGTTCCGGTAGCGTTCACACCTTCGATGGTCTGGCTTTCCAGCGATTCGTTTTTGGCGGTGGTCTGAGCTCTGCCGGAAAAAACCGTGATCGGCACGGCGGCGGCGAAATCCGGCGGAGGCGGTGGCAGCGGCACATCCGGAGCCGCGATAGCACCTAACGTTCCGCTCCGAACATACGCGATGTCAGGGCCGCCTGGGTTGGCGCCAACTAATATATGACCGCCCGCCTGGCCGCCCGGACCGACGTAGAATCCCACCGGCATCTTGCGCGCAGTCTGCGCCTTGGTATCCAGAGAATAGCTGACGCCCGCAACCGGATCCCAGATATTCACCTGGTCGCCCGTCTCGCGGCGAACCCGGCCCTCGCTATCGCGGTACACGTTGGTCTGCGTCTTGTTGTCGATGTGTGTGCCGTCCGCGAGCACCTGCGTGTTCTCGGCGACTTCGACAGCGGAGTACGGTGCGCCTTTCACGGCCGGCCCCATGACCGCGCCTCTCACGCCCATCACCGGGGCCTGAAAAATCATCTGGCGCAGTTGCTGCTTCACCACGATGGGCTCCGGCGCGTCCTGCGCTAACGCAGCCATCGCGATCATCGGAATCGCTGCCAACAATCGGTACATCACGGTTCACCTTTCTCCTGCCATACTGCTCACCAGGCGGATCGCATGCGCGCGTCCATCCGCGCCCACAACCACGTCGGCCGGAACTCGGCCGCCATCCAGCCCCACCCTCACTACCATACCGGCTTCTACCGGTTCGTTATCCAATGCGAGGAAATATTCCAGCTGCGGCTTCGGGCTCGAAGGAGCAACCTTCTTGCGCGGCAGGATGCGGCGGATGATCGCGGGCTTCACCGTAACGGGCGGAGCGGCGGCAACCGGAGGAGCCGCTTGGGGCACCGGCGCGACTACCGCGCGCGGCGCCGTCCGTTTCGGGAGTAGCACCAACGCCAGCGCGAGCGAAGCCGCCAACGCCAGAAGCACTCGGACGGCGCGATTCCCCGTGGGGCGGGGCCGTGCCCTGCCCAAGCGCTGCGCCGGCAGTTCACTGATCGTGGACGCGACCCACGCCGCCCGCTGCTCCATTTCGCTGCACAAACCGCTACAGCCCGCACACGTTTCCAGGTGCGCCGCCAGGCGATCCATGTCTCCCGCCGGCAATTCGCCGTCGAGATACGCCCGAAGTTCACCCTCCTGCCAGCACCCGATCATAAATTGTCTCCATGCCGCGCCCGATAGCGGCGCTCGAATTCCCGTTCGGCCCGCGCCAGCAGCGTGCCCACCGAGGAAGACTGCACTCCCAGCGTGCGCGCGATCTCGCGATAAGCCATGCCCTCATGCCGCAACAAGAGAAGCTGCGCATCGCGCGGCTTGAGCGTGGCCAGCACCGCCCGCACCCGCGCCGCGCGTTCCTGGCGCATCATCTCCTCCAAAGCGCCGGGCTGGGCCGCCACACGCAGCCGCTCCGTCCCCGCGGCTTCCTCTTTGCGGCGGCGGCGCGCATCGGCGCGCAGCGCGTCCAGGCCCGCGTTGGTGGCCACGCGGTACAGCCACGCGGCCACTTCCTCGCGGCCGGACACCGCCCCAGAACGCCGCGCCAGTTTGGAAAAGGTATCGGCCGCGATCTCCTCCGCCTGCCCGGGATCGCCGGTGAGATGCGTCAGAAACCCAACCACGCCCGGATAGTGATAGCGGAACAGCGCCTCGAACCATTCCGTGTTGGCAAACGCCCGCGCCGGGCTCAAGGCCAATTCCTCGGGCTGCACACTCTCTATACGTCCGAGGGGCCGTTTTTGTGACGAAAGTTTTGGGGAATGCACTCGGCAGACGGCAGAAACCGATGGTCTGCCTACTACTGACGTGTCCCGGTGACTTCGATAGCAGCGTGTGGGGCCAGGGCTTCGGCCCTGCCGCCGGGATTCCGCCCGGCGTCCCGCACCCACCGTGATTCAGGAACGCCTCGGCAGGCCGGAAGGCCCGGCCCCACTGGCCTTAGTGAACTCGTTTGCCGTCCAGAAACTCGACCGCGATGTATGGATACGTATAAGACGCGCCCTTGGTGAGCGCGGCGAGCGGCTGCCCCGGCAACAGGTGTCCGACTCCAACGCCTACGTGAACCTCGCGGTTCACTTCATACCAGGTGTAGGCATCCAATTCTTTCCCGATGTGCGTTCCCAATCGTCCCTTGACGTCGCGTGCGATCACGGCGCCCGAAGTGTTGTATACGGCGTCGGTCGCGCTGGCCATCCACAAGTCGAGATATTGGCCGGTAACCGACCAGCGGCGGTGCGGCTCAATGGTGGCGCCGCCGCGGCCGGCGATAATATTCTGCCAGCCGAATTGATCGCTGATGCCGAGCCGGTCGTGCGCGGTGGGATACATGGTGTCGAATGTATTGCGGATTCCATCGCGCGAATTTTTGTCGCCGGACGCGTAGTCATATCCCACAAACAGGCGCGGCTGCCAGCGCCGCGAGGCCAGGCGGTAGCCGGCGCCCAGCGCGGCACCCCAGGCGTCGATGGGATTGGGACCCGCCGAGCCGCGCTCTTCCACCAGTTCCGCGCGATAGTCCAGGTGCGAGATGTCTTTACCTCGGATGCGGAACCCGTAAGCCTTTTCGTTGAGTTTGCCGGTCTTGACCGCGGCGTCTTCCACGGCGGCGCTGGGCGCCACGCGCCACAGCACGAACGGCTCGATGGCAGACTTAGGAAGCACGCGATCGATGCCGCCGTAGAGAGCGTAGACGTCATTGCCCTCTTGATGATGGCTGATGCCGGCATCCAGAGGATCCACCACCGACGCGGCGACGATTCCCAAACGGAAGCGATCCACGTGAAGATTGGCCACCGCGCCATCGTACGAACGCCCCTGATTGCGCCACTCCGAGTTCGCCAGGATGGTGCTGTTGTAATCGATCTCCTGGCGGCCGACGCGGAGGCTGAGGGGCGACTTCTCGGGGTCGCCGATCTGCGCGTACGCCAGCTTGAGGTCCCCACGGTTCTCGTTGGGCGGCCCAATCGGCGGCCGTTCCAAAAAAGGCCGCGCGTCTTGCACTTGGGCCACCGCCCGGAACCAGGAAGCTGGCTGGATAAAGGTGCCGAAACGCACCCGGTCCAGAAAATAAGTGTCGTAGCGCGTGGAGAGTCCGCTGTTGTCGGAGCCCTCGAAACGAAACCGCTCCTCAAGACCGAACTGCAGCCACTTGGGCAGATGGTCGTTGAGCCGGCCGGTCGGCCGGAAGTCCGGCAGACCGTACGGCGATGTCTCAATCGGGGGCGCGGACGCCGGTCCGCCCATGGGTGTGATCGCGGAATCGGAGCCTAGCGCGGCCACCTTGTCGTACTGAGCCGAAAGCCTGGCCGCTCCCCCGCAGAGAAGCAATCCCGCAATGAAAACTGGGAGGCGCCATGCTGCGCAGGGACCCAGGAAGCGCATTCTCCCTAGTGTCGCAGAGCCTTGCCACCATTCGCTCCGGTTTGGTACTTTGGCCGTACTCGCCCCAACCAGAGGATTTGCGAACATGTACTATTGCCGCGGCGCGCTTGCTACGTTCTGGATCGCCGCCGGCATTCTGCCGGCGCAGCAGCCCGCGCCTGAGCGTCCCGTGCCCGCGGTGCTTCGAAGCTACCAGGCAGTCACGGCCCAACGTCTGCTGAACCCGGAGGACGGCAACTGGCTGATGATCCGGCGCACGTATGACGGTTGGGGCTACAGTCCACTCGATCAACTTACGCCGGCCAACGTCGTCCGGCTCCAGCCGGTCTGGGTCTTCTCCACCAGCGAGACCGGCCCGCACGAGTCCGCACCCATCGTCAACAACGGCGTCATGTTCGTAACCACGCCGCGCAACCAGGTGATCGCCATCGATGCCAAAACCGGGAACCTGCTCTGGCGATACCGCAGGCCGCGTCCCGCAGGAGCATTGGTGCCTCACGAAACCAACCGCGGGATCGCGCTCTATGGCGACAAGGTTTATTACGCGGCCGGCGAAGCCGTGCTGGTCGCGCTCGATGCCCGCACCGGCAAGGAAGTCTGGACCACCACCGTCGGCGATAACAGCGCGGCCTATTACACGACGCTCGCGCCGCTGGTAGCGGGCGGCAAGGTGATGGTGGGCGCTTCCGGCGGCGAATTCGGCATCCGCGGATTCATTGCCGCCTTCGATCCCGATTCCGGCAAGCAACTCTGGCGCACGTACACCGTCCCGGCGCCGGGAGAACCGGGCAGCGAGACGTGGCCGAAAGGCGACGAATGGAAGACCGGCGGCGCTCCCGTATGGGTCACCGGCAACTACGATCCGCAAACCAACCTGGCTTATTGGGGAACGGGGAATGGCGGCCCAACCGTGGGCGACAACCGGCCCGGAGACAATCTCTATACCGCGTCGACCGTCGCGCTCGATGTCACCACCGGCAAGATCCGAGGCTTCTTCCAATACCATCCCAACGATTCATGGGATTGGGACGAGGTGTCGCCGCCTCTTTTCATCGACTACCGCCGAAACGGCGGGACCATCCGGGGTCTGGTGGACGTGGCGCGCGATGGCTACTTGTGGTTCCTCGATCGCAGCGGCCTCGGTTCGCCGGATGGACGAATCCGCTTCGTTGAGGGCAAGCCGTACGTGTACCAGAACGTCTTCAAGGGACTCGATCCCGTAACCGGGCGCCCCGAGGTGGACCCGGAACATACGCCCGCAACCGGCAAGCGCGCCGATTTCTGCCCCGGGTCGCATGGCGGCAAGACCTGGCCTTCGGTTTCCTTCAGCCCCAAAACGCGCCTGCTTTACATCCCGGCCAATAACAACATGTGCAGTTCCAACATGGGTGTCAAGGTGGAATATCGGGCCGGGAAGGGTTTCGTCGGCATCAGTGGCAGCCGGCCTTTCACGCGGCCCGGCGCCGATCACTTCGGCGAGGTCGAAGCCTGGAATGTCGACACCGGCGAACGCGCCTGGACCCACAACTACGCCAAGTCGCCCAACTGGGGATCGATGCTCGTGACTGCCGGTGGACTGGTCTTTAGCGGCGGCACGAACGATCGCAAGCTGCATGCCTTCGATGCGTCCACGGGCCAATTGCTCTGGGAGTTCCCGGCCAATTCCGGCATCCTCGCGCCGCCCACATCATTCTTAATCGACGGCCAACAATACATCGCCATCGAGTCCGGCTGGGGTGGCGACTCGGCGGGCGATCAGCGCACCCTCAATCGCATCTTCCCCGGCGAGTTTCCGGACGTGCCCGAAGGCGGCGCGGTCTGGGTGTTCGCCATCCATTAAACCCACTCGCCCGGCTCGAGAATTGAGACAATCGATTTGGCCTCATGAGTCAAAGCGTCATCAGCACCACCATTCAACGCATGGAACACGGCTCCTTCCGCGAAACGCAGGATGTCGTGGCGATCGAAGAGCCTTTGGAAATTTCCGTGGACGGCCGCAGCATCTCCATCACCATGCGCACGCCAGCAAACGACGAAGAGCTCGCCCTCGGTTTTCTCTTCTCGGAAGGCATTCTCCGCGATCGCAGCCAGGTCGCGGAAGTGTCCCAGATCGATGACAACCGCGTGAACATTGCGTTGGCCGGCTCAGCCGGAGTCGACCTTGCGCGGCTCGATCGCCATTTCTACACCAGTTCCAGTTGCGGCGTCTGCGGGAAGACGTCCATTCAGGCGCTGGAAATGGCCGGCTGTCCGCTGATCCCTCGAGATCGGCCGATGGTGGCTTATGCCTTGGTGTGCGGGATGCCGGAAAAGCTGCGCAGCCGCCAGATGGTTTTCGACCGGACGGGAGGCTTGCACGGCGCGGGCCTGTTTGATGCGAGCGGAAACCTGATTGACCTGAGGGAAGATGTCGGCCGCCACAATGCCGTGGACAAGCTGTTCGGCGCGGCATTTCGGCAAGGCAAGCTACCTTTAAATGATTACGTGCTGATGCTCAGCGGTCGCGCCAGTTTTGAATTAGTGCAGAAAGCCGTCATGGCGGGCATCGGCGTCATCGTCGCCGTGGGAGCGCCATCCAGTCTGGCAATCGAATTGGCGGAGCAATTCGCGGTCACGCTGATTGGATTTGCGCGCGGGGAGCGCTTCAATGTCTACTCGGGCGCGTTTCGGTTGAACCCGTGAGATTCCGATGGCGAAGCCGTGGTTCCGCAGGGACGGTTCGCCCATGCGCCGCACTGGCACGACGCGCGGTCCACGTCCCTGATGCGGGAAACAGCGCGCTTCGACGCGAAGCAACCGTACTTCGAGTTTCAGCATGACGAGCAGGCAAAACAATCGGAGGCGACGCCGTTGCTGCGGAAACTTTGCGCGGCTTGGCTCGATCCTCTCTATCGCGAGCTGGAGGCTGGCGAGGAAAAATCATTCCACCATGCGAGGTGAAGGGTGCAGCGGTTTTGTGCGAGTCTTCTTTTTTTCGCGTGTCTCCTAGGCGCGCAGACACCGAGGCCATTCCACATCGGGCGGCTGGATCCGGCGCTCGATGAAATCATTGCGCCGGACGCCAAACTCGAAACCCTGGGAGAACACTTCGGCCTGACCGAAGGACCGGTTTGGGTAGCGGAGGGACAAAGCAGCTATCTCTTGTTTAGCGACTGCGCCGCGAATGTCATCTACAAGTGGACGCCCGGCGGCGCGCTCTCCGTGTTCCTGGAAAAGAGCGGCTACACCGGCAGCGACATCTTGAACGTGGGCCAGCAGACCATCAGCGGGGGACGCGTTGCCATCCTGCTGATCGGGTCGAATGGTCTGACCCTCGATGCACAGGGCCGTCTCCTCATCACCGCGATGGCCGACCGCAATGTCGTGCGCCTGGAAAAGGATGGCACCCGGACCATGCTCGCCGATCGATACGAGGGCAAGCGCTTCAGCGGCCCAAATGATCTGGTGGCGAAAGCGGATGGTGCCGTTTATTTCACCGACAGCGTCAATGGGATGCGCGGCGGCGGCGACAGCCCGGCGCGCGAGTTGCCCTACAACGGTTTTTATCTCATCAAAGACGGCAAGGTGACGCTGTTGGGCGGCGACCGTGACCGCCCGGGCGAATTCCCCAACGGCATCACGCTTTCCCCGGATGAGAAGCATCTCTACGTGACGGCGGGTTTTCGCAAGACGCTGCGCTACGACGTGCTACCGGACGACACCGTCGCCAATCCCAAACCGTTCCTCGACGCAGGCAACGACGGGATGAAGGTGGACGCGAAGGGCAATCTGTACTCTACGGTTCAGGGAAATGAAATTTGGATCAGCTCGCCGGATGGCAAACATCTCGGTACGCTCCAACTCCCGCAGATCGCTCAAGAGCCGCGGCCGCGCATCGTCGCCACCAACATGGCGTTTGGCGACGCCGACGGCAAGACGCTCTACATCACCGCGTGTACGCACCTGTTCCGGATTCGCACGAAGATTGCGGGCATCCGTCCCGGCGCGGTACGGTAAAACCGCCTGCGTAGCGCTGGCGATCTTGTCGCCGGTGCATTTCGCTCGTTAGTTCCGGTTCTGCCCCAATTAGGAAACAAGGGCTGGCAGTGCTAAGCTAGCTATGCTAGCGTAGCTGTGCTAGAATGACCTGCATGGAGAACGTATCCGACCAAATTCGAGAATATGCACGTCGGCATCACGTGGATCCTGCGCGCCAGCGGCGCGACGTCACCGTTACCATAAATGCCGGTGAAGTCCATAAGGCCTTGCGCTTGCATAGCCGCGTACCTCAAGTCTGCGCAGCGCTTTCGTCGCGCAAGTTTCTCCAGGAAAATAACTTGGATTTAACAGACCGGCAAGGCCCTCCCTCGGGACAGGGTACAACGGTTACGTTCACCTACCGGCTGGGGAGCGGACAAAAGAACCGCGTCGAACAGGCCGGAAAGGATTTCGCCAGCTTTCGGGGCATCGCCCGGGATATTTTTCGCAAGCTCGGAGGAGGGGAGTCCTTTGTGCAAAGCGAACGCATGCGCTTCTACGGAAAGAAAGAGAAGAAATGAGCCGCGTCTATTGGGATACGATGCTCTTCATCTATTGGCTGGAAGACCACCCTCAGCATGCCAACCGCGTGAACGGGATTTACAAGGCGATGCAAGAACGCGGCGACACGCTATGCACCAGCACCTTTGCGCTCGCGGAGGTCTTGGCCGGCCCCTACCAACAGGGTGCTACGTCCGCCGTTTCGCAGATTCGGGAGTTCTTCCGTTCATCAAGAGTGCAGATGCTGTCCTTCGAGGAGGAAACCGCGGACCACTATGCGCGAATCCGAAGCCGGTATCGGGTTTCGCCGGCTGATGCCATCCATTTAGCGACGGCCGCGTGCGCCAGTGTGAACCTATTCATGACGAACGACCGCCGGCTGCGCGGTATGGTGATTCCCGGTATTGACTTTGTAGCGACTATGGATGTGGCGGTCTTCTGAGCCTAGATGAACATCTCTTCGTCTTGCGTGGCGTGGTCCACGGACGACTTGCCGGACCCATGCACCAGGCTCGAGACGGCCGCCGAGATCCCTGCGGCCAATCCGTTGACTTCCCGCACCGGCCGCAATACCGCCCGCTTCATCGCATCGCCCGCATGTTCCACGCTCTCCACGGTGTGGGTCACCGAATGATCGATTTGCTCCAGCCGCTCGCGCGCCCGATCGCTGGCATCGCCCACCAGGTTACTGATCCGTTCCACCTGCTGGCGGCCCTTTTTCGTAATGGCCGCGACGTCTTTGGTGATCTCGGACACATGCGGCTGTACGTCTTCGAGTATCTTTTGCGTGGTGGTCAGGATCGCCTTGGCCCGATCCATATCGGCGTCGGCCTTCTGGAGTAGCGGTCCGACCTGTTCCACCAAAGGACCGATCCTGTCGAGGGCCGGGCCGACTTTATCAATGACCGGACCGGCTTTCTCCGCCAGCCCTGCGACTTTTTCCGCGAGCGGCTCGATCTTTTGCTGCATCTGTCGCGCCATGCGGTACAGCCCTATGACCACGGCGGCCTGCACCACGAATGCGAGGCACGCCAGTGCCACTGCGACCGTAATCACGATGCGGAAGATGTCTTCGGGCATTGCGAATTCCTGACTGCCGGGCTAAATTAGTGCGGCAAACCCTCGGCGGGAGGCTGCGGCGGCTGATTCATCGCTTCTCGGTATGCCTGGCGTCCGGCTTCCATGGCGTCCTGCAGGTTCTCTTTCTGACGGCCGAGAGCATCTTTGCCGCGCTCTACCCACTCGGCGGCCGTCTGCCGGGCCTCTCCTGTGCGCTGCTTCAAGTAGTCGGAGCCCTCGCCCGCTTTGTTCTTAATGAACTCGCGTGTCTCCTGCCCGGATTTCGGAGCAAAGAGCATGCCAATTCCTACGCCCACCCCCAAGCCTAAGAGAAACGCCGAAAGGCCATTCTTATCCATCGTCTTGATCCTCCTGGTGATCCCGCGTCACTGGCGCGCCGTTTTCAGTATACTCCGCATAAGAACCGCCATCATGAAGCCACGCACAAGGCGCACACTGGAAGGCGAGGCACTGTGGGGTTACGCACTGAAGTTGCTGGCCGGCCGCGCGCATTCGACGGGGGAATTGCGCGAAAAACTGCGCCGCCGCGCCGAGCGAATCGAGGAAGTAGAGGACGTGCTGGCGCGTCTCAAGGATCACGGCTACCTGAATGACCAGCGCTTTGCCGAGGGCTTCGCCGCGGCGCGACTGGCCGGCCGCAATGTCGGCCGCACGCGCGTGGTTCGCGATCTGCGCCAGCGCCGCGTCGCCCCCGCGCTCGCCGATCGCACGGTTCGCCAAGTCTACCAGGACGTTAATGAAGAGGCGCTGATTGAGGAATGGGTGAAGCGGAAATACCGGCTGGCGCCTCGCGAGAGTCTTTTCCAGGAAGACAAAGAACTTGCCGCCGCCTACCGCCGGCTGCTCCACGCCGGCTTCCGTTCCGGTGAGATTATCCGGGTGTTGAAGCGTTTTGCACGCAACCCGGAGCTGCTGGACTCCTTCGAGCCGCCCGAGGAACCGGTCGATCCGCAATGACAACTGCTGTCTGTTGGCCCGATGCGTCCTCACGCTCGCGGCTCCTTGCAGCCTCAGAACCGCAATCAAGACGAGACGGGAGGCTGGATATCCCGGCTCGATAACACCCGCCGCGCCTTACCGAGCCGCGACCGTAAGGGAGTGTCCTAAT
>Ga0335078_10014429_pt1 | contig 11717 bp, 12 predicted proteins | sample Lox_Sample_32_FD_206711 | JGI IMG/M metagenome (GOLD analysis project Ga0335078, IMG submission 206711) | Soil microbial communities from Loxahatchee National Wildlife Refuge, Florida, United States - Lox_Sample_3.2 | ecosystem: Environmental > Terrestrial > Soil > Wetlands | place: USA...
GGACGTACCTCTCTACGTACCCCGGAAGGGTCGAAAGCTCGGTCATCGTCCCACGAACAGGATCCGCGAGCCCTCGGGAGTGATCCGGACGGGCAGGCGCGTCATCGGCGACAGGGACTCCGCTATTTGACGGCTGCGTTCGGGAGGGTGGAGAAGCAGGAGAAAACCGCCCCCGCCCGCGCCCGTGATCTTCCCGCCGTACGCTCCGGCCGCCTTCGCGGCGGCGTACTGCTGGTCGATCTCGGAGGTCGAGATCCCGCTCGAAAGCTTTCGCTTGAACTGCCAACCTTCGTCGAGGACTCGACCGAGTCCCGCCCAATCGCGCTGGAGGAGGGCGTTCCGAGCGTCCCCCGCCAGGTCCCGCATCCGCAGCAGGACGTCCTTGTTCTCCGCCGTTCGGGCGTTCTGGTCGACGAGGATCTTCTGGGCCTTCCGGGTGATACCGGTGTAGAAGAGCGACAGGTGGTCCGATAGCTCCAGGCGGTGCGCGGTGGAGAGGGGAATGGGAGTCGTGCGAACGGAGTCGTCCGGACGAAAATCGAAGTACTCGATCCCCCCGAACGCGGCGATGTACTGGTCCTGCTTGCCGAGCGTGCCCCGGAGGCGGTCGATCTCGATCCGGCACGCTTCCTCGGCGAGCTCCGCGGGGTCCTTCAGGACCCCCCGGTACGCGTAGAGGGCGTTCAGTAGGCCGACCGTGAGCGTGGAGGAGGAGCCGAGGCCGGTCCCCTCTCCGGGAATGTCCGCGATCGTGTGGACCTCGAGCGAGTCGTGGACACCGGTGGCGCGCATCGCCTCTCGGACGAGCTCGTGCTGGAGGTCGTCGAGCCGGTCGACGTTCTCCGTTCGCGAGTAGGCCACTCGGATCGACCGGTCGAACTTCTCGTTCACGATGACGTGCATGTAGCGGTCGATCGCCGCGCTCGTGACCGCCCCGCCCCCGTAGGCGCGGTAGAAATCCGGCAGGTCGGTCCCGCCGCCCGCGAAACTAATGCGTAGAGGGGTCCGGGTGATGATCACGGTTAGGAGGTAGCCGTCTCTCGCCCACTTATCCGTTTGGGGACCCGACGTCGCCGTCGGGGGCGGGCGCTGGGGGACCCGCCCCTTTGGCCGGGGTCGCGCTCTTCGACCACCGGGCGCGGCGCCCATAGAACGCCCGGGTCGTGGCGGCGAGGTCCCCGACCGGAGCAAGTCCCGGAAGGACCTTGGCGAATGAGGTGGCCCGCCGGTCGAGGATGATCGCGATCCCCCGGTCGTTCTCCGAGCGGATCATCCGACCGCACGCCTGCAGGATCGCGCGCTGGGCCGGGGCCTCGACCGTGTACTCCCATCCCTTGCCCGTCGTCGAGTCAAGGTAGGTGCGCAACGCCTCTCGCTTGGCCGACGGGCGGGGATACGGGATCCCCACCATCACGACCGCCTCGAGCTCCTCATCGGGGTAGTCGATCCCCTCAGAGAGGCGGCCGCCGGCAACCCCGAGCAGCACCGTCCCCTCCGGGTCCTTCTTCCACCCTTCGATCGACCGCCAGAGGTCCCCCATCGGGACCCGACTATACTCGATGAAGACGTTGCCCGGAAGCTGGGACTGAAGGCCGGCCTCGAGCACCTTCTGCAGGAGGTCGAAGCTCGGGAAGAACACCGCGGTCTTGACCGGAAGGGTCTCGAGGACCTCGACGAGCCGGTCGGCGAGCCGGGCGATCGCCCGGGGGTCGTTACGGAGCTCCTCGAAACGGGTCGTCACGCTCGGGTCGTAGAGGAACTTCCGGTTCTCCGGCGGGAAGAACGAGGGGACGTCGAGCAGCCTCGCCTTGTCTCCGAGGCCGAGAGCGTCACGGTACTCCGCGAGAGGCGAGAGGGTACCCGACAGGTGGACGGAGACGTGGCAGTCGAGCACCGGCCGCGCCGGAGCGCTCGCGTCGAGGGCGAACGCCTCGAGCGCCGGCCGAGGGGTCCGTGTCGCGACCTTGACGTACGCCGGCGAGTCGAGCTGGGGCCAGGAGAGCAGCGTGAGCGCGACCGTGTGGACCCAGGAGCGGGGAAGGTGGCGCTCGCGCCGGCGCTCGTCGCGCAGGTTCTCCCCCCACGTCGCGAGCGCCCCGAGCCAGGTGTCGAGTCGATGCGATGTCCCACCGAGCGCGGTCAGGAGCGCGTCCTCGAACACAGAGGGAGGTAGCACCGCGTCCTCCTCCCGGACCAAGGTGTGGACGAGCTCTTCGACGGCCGCCACTACGATGTCGAAGAAGCGGCTCGCGCTCGGTCCGTCAGGGAGCTGGAAGTCGCCGCGCTCGGCGATCTCCGCCCGGGCACGGCGGACCGACTCGAGCGGAAGAGCGACGGTGGTGAGCTCGCGAAGGTGGCTCGGGAGGTTGTGCGCCTCGTCCACGACGAGGTCGACCCGATCGGGACCGACCCCCATCCACTGGAGGAGCGAGCGGCGGATGTGCGGGTGGAAGAAGAACGCGTACGGCGCGGTGACCAAGCGGGCGTGCGGGACGAGCTTCTTCGCAAGCTCGTACGGGCAGAGGTTCTCCTCTCGGCTGTACGCTTCGAACTCGTGGGGGAGCGGGAGCTTCGTCTGGAACCGCTCGACCAGCGCCTCGAGGTCGGTCTGAACGACCCGGGCATAGTACGGGCATCCGTCGAGGTCGGTGAGGTCGATCTCCCCGCCCTCGGGCAGCTCCGGCGGAGGCGCGAGGGGGGACTCTCCGGCCAGCATCCGCTCGGTCGCACGCTTCCGGTCCGCGCAGAGCTTCCCATGCTCCTCCGCGGTCGCGCCCTTCACCTCGGCGACGTTCTCGAGAAGGAAGCAGCGCCGGGCCCGGCCCTGGAGCCCGACCGCGAGCACCGGGCGGTCGAGGCGGTGGGCGATGGCGCGGGCCTCCTGGAGGACCTGCACCTCCTGCGCGTGCGTGCGAACGAGGTAGAGGACCTTGTGGTCGGCGTGGACCGCATGCTCGAGCAGCGGAGCCAGGGTCGCGACCGTCTTCCCGCTCCCCGTCGGAGCGTTCACGAGGAGGGCGCCGCCGCGGTGGACGAGGTCGCCGACCTCTCGAAGGATCCCTTCCTGGCCCGGCCTCGGGCGGTATGGGAACAGGAGCGGGACCTCGGGGGCGGTCGCGGCGGCGGTCGTACTCGGCCCTCCCGTCCCGGCGAGCGAAAGTCGGGGGTTTTAAGCTGCGCCTTGACTCGCACCGGATCGCGGCCGGGACCGCTCGCGCTCGCGGTCCGAAGGGGCCCGCAGGCAGGGCCAACCTCCGCTCAGTGACCGCTCAGCCGTAGGCGTAGCGGACCCCGTACGGACCGCGGGGCATCGTCCACGTGACCGAACCCTGGTCGCAGGCGATGTCGCACGCGCCGCACTCGACGCAGTCCTCGTAGCGGAAGACGAGGCGACCTTCGATCCTCTCGTAGCACGCGGCCGGGCAGACGAACGTGCACCGCGAGTGGGGGCACTTCGCACAGATCTCCGGCTTGACGGTGATGTGGGCGTGGTCGGCCGAGTCGGTGGTCGTGCGGAGCGTCCCGAGCCGCCGCTTCACATCGACGAACTCGACCGCCCCGGTCGCGGTCACGGGTACGGCGGCCGCCATCGACCTCTCCGTTCACCTCGGGAGTTTCGCGAGGATCGCGAGGTCCGACCGGACCGCGGCGACGCTCGCGTGGAACGCGTCCCGCTCGGCCGGGAGGAGGTCGACTTCCACGACCTTCTCGACCCCCTGTCGGCCGAGCACGACGGGGACACCGATGCAGACGTCCCTCTCTCCGAACTCGCCGGTGAGGTGGGCCGCGACGGGAAGGAGGCGGTGCTCGTCGTACGCCACCGCGGAGACGAGCTCGGCCTGGCTCGCGGTCGGGGCGTAGAATGCGCTTCCGGTCTTGAGCAGGTTCACGATCTCGGCGCCCCCCTGCTTGGTGCGGGCGACGATCGCGGCGAGCTGGTCCGCCGGGAGGAGCTGGGTGAGCGGTACACCCGAGACGCTGGTAAGCGAGAGGAGGGGCACCATGGTGTCGCCGTGGGTGCCGAGCACGAACCCCGTCACATCCCGGGGTGCGACGTGGAGGGCGTCGGCGACGAACGTGCGGAACCGTGCCGTATCGAGCGTTCCCGACTCCCCGAACACCCGGGCCGGCGGGAGGCCGCTGACCTCCCGGAAGTAGTAGGTCATCACGTCGACCGGGTTCGTGACGACCACCGATATCGCGCGCGGCGCGTGGAGCCGGACCGCCTCCGCGTGCCCCTTGACGATCCCCGCGTTCTTCTCGAGGAGGTCGGAGCGGCTCATCCCGGGCTTCCGGGCGAGCCCCGCCGTCTCGACGACCACGTCGGCCCCTTTCAGGACCTCCAGGCTCGTCGAACCGGTGACGTGCGTCGAGAAGCCGAGGATCGGAGCCGACTGCTGGATGTCGAGCGCCTTGCCCTGGGGGAGGCCGTCGATGATGTCGACGAGGACCACCTCTCGCGCGACGTCCAGCTCGGCGAGCCGCTGGGCGAGCGAACCGCCGATGTTCCCGGCGCCGAGCACCACCACTTTGTCGAGCGCGCTCATGGTCCGGAACCCTTCCGTTCCACCCAGTCCCCGTCGGGCTTAAGCCTGCGCGCCCGCGGGCCCCCTCCCGAGCGCCGAAAGGTTGATTCATGCCGCCCGCCGTTCACCCGCGATGGTCGACGTGGACTCGATCCTGCTGAGCGTGCAGGAGCGGGATAAGTGGCGCAAGCGCGCAGAAGTGCTCGAGCGTGCCGTGCGCGACGTCCGTGACCAGCGACGTCGGCTCGAGGCCCGGCTCCGCCGGGTCAAGAAGGAACTGGGACGCCTCGCGCTCACGGTCGCGGAGGAGATCGACTACAGGTCCCGGACATCGGTCCGGAAGGATGTGAGCCTCTATGGTACGGGCGGTCCCCCTTACCGATAGGCAGGAACTGCTCGTTTCGACCCAGCGGCGCCTGCTCGCCGAGATCGCGCAGCTCCGGCGAGAGGAGGAGTACCTGCTGCTCAAGGCCCGCCAGGCCCAGGAGCAGGCCCGCTACTACGAGGGCTTGCTGACCCTGCTCCGCCGGGATTTCGCCACGGCCCCCGGACTCTCCGACCTGATGCGCCGCCTCGGATGACGAAAGGGCGGACCCTGTGAAGATCCTCATCGTCGGTGCCGGCGCCGTGGGAAGTCTCCTCGGAGCCCGTCTGGTGGAAGGGGGTCTTCAGGTTCACCTGGTCGGACGTGCCGACCACGTCGCCGCGATCCGGTCCCGGGGGCTCCGGGTGAGCGGGCCGCATCCCCGGGTGGTCGCGGTCGCCGCCTCGGAGACGGTCCCACCGGACGCCGGGGTCACCTCGACCCTCGTGACGACCAAGACGTTCGACCTCGCCCGGGCGACGACCTCGCTCGCGGAGACGCTGCCGCCCCACCCCGTGCTGTTCCTCCAGAACGGCCTCGGCATCCTACCGGCGGCCCAGCAGGCGTTGCGGGCCGGGGGGTGGACCGACCCCTCCTCGTACACCGTTCGAGGGGTGAACTCGATCCCGGCCACGTATGTGGAACCGGGAGAGGTCCGCGAGACCGGGGTCGGCGAGATCCTGCTGCCGGTCCCGGGCGAATCGGGAGCGTCGGCGGGGGCGGCGCGGCTGTTCCGGATGCTCTTCGACGGAGCCCGAGTGCCGGTCGAGGCCGTCCCCGAGTTCGAACGGGAGGTGTGGCGAAAGGCCCTCGTCAACGCTGCGGTGAACCCGGTCACCGCCGCCCACGGCGTTCCGAACGGCGACCTCCTGAAGGAGCCTCGCCGCACGGAGGCGCTCGAGCTGCTCGGGGAGGCGCTGGCCGTCGCCCGCGCCGCCGGTTTCGGGTTCACGAGCGAAGAGGTCACCCGCGACTTCGAGCGGATCGTCCGGGCGACCGCCGCCAACCGATCGAGCATGCTCCAGGACGTGGACCGGGGCCGACCGACCGAGATCGATGCGATCTCCGGAGAGATCCTCCGCGAAGCCGCTCGCCACGGGCTCGACCTCCCGGCGACCCGAGCGGTGGTCGCCCAGATCACCGCGCGGGCCGCTCGGGACCGCCCTGGGGCACAACCCTCATAGTGGTCGGACCTTCGCTCTACCCCGATGGCGGAGAAGCGCGGGATCGCCTCGGCGCCGGTGCACGGACGACGGGTCCTCGTGCGGGTCGACTTCAACGTCCCGCTCGATGCGAGCGGCCGGATCGCCGACGACCGGCGCATGCACGAGGCGATGCCCACGCTCAACCATCTGCGTGCGTCGGGGGCCCGCACGATCCTACTGTCCCACCTGGGGCGCCCGGACGGGAAGCGGGACCCCCGGTTCTCTCTTCGACCGGTCGCCCATCACTTGAGCGAGATGCTCGGCCAGCCGGTCTCGTTCGCCGAAGATATCGTCGGATCCCGGCCGCTCGAGCTCGCCACGAAGCTGGCGAACGGACAGTTCCTGATGCTCGAGAACCTGCGGTTCCTTCCCGGCGAGGAAGCGAACGACCCGGGATTCGCGGCCCAGCTCGCGAACCTGGGGCAGGTGTTCATCGAGGACGCTTTCGGCACCGTCCACCGTGCGCACGCCTCGACGGTCGGCGTGCCCCAGCGGCTCCCCGCGTTCGCGGGTCTTCTCGTGGAGCGCGAGGTCCGGGAGCTCTCCAAGCTGACCGAGGCGCCCGCACGGCCGTACGCCGTCCTGGTCGGCGGCGCGAAGGTCGCCGACAAGCTGCCCCTGCTCACGAGCTTCCTCGGTCGGGCCGATTCGCTCCTCATCGGAGGCGCGCTCGCCTTTCCGTTCCTCCACGCAAAGGAGGTGAAGCTGGGCGCGACGCCGGTCGAAGGGGGGCTCAAGGAGGCGGTCGACGAGTTCTTCCAGAAGGCCTCGGCGTCGGGTACGCAGGTCATCCTACCGACCGACCTGGTGGTCGAACGACCCGGCACGACCGAGACGTCGACGCACGAGGTGGGCCACCTTCCTCCGGGAACGCTCGCCCGGGACGTCGGGCCCGAGACCCGGGCCCGCTTCTCCGAGGTACTCTCACGGTCGAAGACGGTCTTCTGGAACGGACCCCTCGGGCTCGCGGAGGACTCCCGGTTCTCGGCCGGCACGCGGGAAGTTCTTGCCCAATTAGGCCAGGTCCCCGGCTACCACGTCGCCGCCGGAGGGGATTCGGCGCGCATCGCCCAGGACCTCGGCGTCGCGGGAGGCTTCCAGTTCATCTCGACCGGCGGCGGTGCGGCGCTCGAGTTCGTCGAGGGGCTCGAGCTCCCCGGCCTCGCCGTGCTGCCCGACGCATAGGGCCGCCCCCGAGCGGCGGCGGAGGGGCGGCCGGGTCGAGCGTCCTCGCGAGGTAGCGCAGGTAGGCGCTTCCGACCCGCGGAAGGTCGAGCTCCGCGATCTCGGGCACCTCGTAGGGGTGGGTCGTCTCGAGAAAGCGGAACAGCGCTCCGACGCGCTTCGGCACCGTCTTGAACAGCACGAGGGCCTCGTCGGACGTCTCGACCGACCCTCTCCACCAGTAGCGAGAGTGCACGTCCACGACGTTCCCGCACGCCGCGAGCTTCGAGGCGAGGACGGCATCGACCGCGGCGAGCGCCGCCTCCCGGTTCGGGTAGGTCGTCACGACGAACCGCATCGGTCCCTGCGCCCGGGCCGGCTCGATCGGGAACGGACTCACGATTCCGCTCCTCCGACCGTCGGGCGGCCGCCCGAGAAGTCGAGCGTCACGAGCCCGAGCGTCGCGAGGTCGACGACCGCCGCGCGAGCGGGGACCGGGGAGATGTTGCGCATCCGCTGGTACTCGGTCTCGCCCTGCCAGGTCGATGCGTTGAGCAGGAGCACGCCGCGGTACCGGCCGACACCGTAGGTGTGGGCGTGCCCCGTGACGAGAATGTCGGGCGCCGGGTCGATGACGAGCCCGTCCCGGGGGAGCGGGGCGAGCGGCGTGCGGTCACCGTAGATCGGGGCGAGGTGGCGCATCTCGAGCATCCGCTGCATCACCTCCACCGGGCGAGCGTAGGATGCCTTCGGGATCGCGGGGATCAGGTCGTCGAAGCTCCTCCCGTGGTACGCCTCGACCACGACCCCCGAGAGACTGAACGTCGACGGGTTCGCGAGGGTCCGCACGTTCGGAGGCAACAGGAAGGTCAGGTTCGCGGGGAGCGCGGGCTGGGGTTCCGCGGGAGAGACCGCGTCGTGGTTCCCGGGGATCGCCACGATCGTGAGCCGTTCGGGGAGCTCCGCGAGGCGGCGGCCGAGCTCCGCGTACTGCTCGACCACGTCCGAGATCGCAAGGTCCTTCTCCTGACGTGGGTAGATGCCGATCCCGTCGACGAGGTCGCCCGCGATCACCACATAATCGATCGACGCCGCAAGGTCGGAGAACGGCCCTCGGCCCCGAAGGAACTCCGCGAGATGCGCCCAGCTCTCGCTCAGGAACGACCGGCTTCCGACGTGAAGGTCGGAAAGGAAGATCACGCGTCGCGGTTGCGTGGACCGGCCCATCGGTCGCGTCGACGGCACGTCCGGCCGCTCCACGTGGGCGACCCGGGGGATCTTGCCGGCCTCCTTGCTGAACGTCAGTTTGAGGCCGACGACCTCGTCGGGAAGGAACGGAACCCTCGAGCTGGCCGAGTCCTTCGGCACGAACGTCTCGAGCGAACCGGTCTCGTCATCGACCGTGAGGATCAGGTGGTGCTTCTGCGCGGTCTCGCGGACCGCGCTCACCATCCCGATGACGGACGACGGACCCTCGGTGGCGCGGAGCTCCCGGATCGGTCGAAGGTTCGGGAGGTCGGGCCGCCCCCGCAGCATCCGCGCGAGCGCGCGATATCGGGACTGGAACAGGGCGCCGTACGCCGCAATCGGCTGGGTCGCGACCGGGGGCCCGGTGAACCCCTCGGAGATCAGCTCGAACGGCTCGGCCGGTGGGCGGGCGTTCGCGTTCGGCGCGAGACCCGGCACGTTCGATTCGGGCCGGGCGGGCACGACCTGGCGGCGGGCGAGCGCCGCCTCGACCATCTCCCGGGTAACGAACGGTGAGGAGGGACCCGAGCGCTCGACGAGTTCGCGAGAGAGCGCGAGAGGCTGACGGTCGGAGAGGAGGAGCTGGAGCGCCTCCGCTTCGAGGAGCTTGTGGTGCTCCCCGAAGTAGGCGACCAGATGTTCACGGAGCGCTCCCGCCACGTACTGTCCTGGCCGACCCTTCCCGGTACGCGGACCGTCGAAGAGGTGAGCTCGACCGCGGAGCAGTCCGGGCTTATTTCAAGGCTCGGGCCCGCGCCCGGGTCCCGGGCGGTGCGATGCCGTCCCCGAGGGTCTACCGGTACGACTCCTTCGCGTAGGAGGCCCCTTTCGGGTACTTCTCCTTGAGGTGCGCGACGAGTGCCTCCGGTGTGCGCGCGAGGTGGGCGGAGTACCACTCCACCACGACGTCCTTCAGCACCTTGTGCAGGTCGCTCACGTGGACCTCGTCCTCCGCGCTGTCGTAGAGCACGGCTTGGCTCATCATCCGCATCCAGCCGGAGTAGCGGTGGTAGCTCTCCCCGTCGCACCACTCGAAGATCCCGCGCAGATGCGACTCTCCTTCGGGGCTGCGGTAGTACCAGAAGCGGAGAGTGAACCCGACCCAGCCGCTCGCGCGGTCGGCGAGCTCGATCGTCTTGACCGCACCGAAGTCGAAGTTCTCCTTGAACGTCCAGTTGGTGGGGTACTCGGTGAACGTGGCGAACAAGGTCTGGGACGGGTCGATCGTCAGGTGGACCGACACTTCCTCGAACTGGTTGTGGACCTCCCAGAGGTCCTGGAGGAGTCGGCGATTGATCTCCGCCCGGTGCGTGAGGTCCTCCCCCGTCTGGGCGCTCGCCGCCTCCTGCGTCCTTGTCAGTTCGGACTTGAGCGACGACACGAAGTCATCGTCCGCGAGCGGAGGTTCGGGGGCCGGAGTCCCAGGTTCCGGGACGACGGTCGCTTTGCGCGTGTACTTGCGGGGCATGAGTATTGGCTCCGAGGTCGCGTAGTGGAGGCCGATATAAAGACTGTATTCCTCCTCCGGCACTGGGCGCCGCCGGTAGACCCGCGGTCCGCCACGACCCAGGCCACGGGGGCTCGCGCTTAAATAGCCCTCCCGGCTCATCACGGTCGAAAGCAGCCCCCTCCGGGGACGAAAGGAGGATTCCTCCGGTCGTCGCCAGGAGATCCGGAATCACGACTCATGCTCCGCCCACGATCTTGTCGTAATCTCCGCGCATCGTCCGGCGACCCGCGTATCGCCTAGTTCGTCCTCCCTGGGAGCACCCGCCCTGCGGGCCGCTTTCTCAACCAAGGAGCATCAGAACATGACCAACGACCCTAACGCCGCGAAATACCAGATCCGTGCCCGCATTGCCGCCGAGGGCGTCATCGACAAGCCCGACGTGGTCGGTGCGGTGTTCGGACAGACAGAAGGCCTGCTCGGCGACGAGCTCGACCTTCGCGACCTTCAGAAGTCCGGCCGGATCGGACGCATCGAGGTCGAGATCGACAGCCGCAAAGGCAAGAGCGAAGGCGAGATCCTGATCCCATCGTCCCTCGACCAGGTCGAGACGGCGATCCTCGCCTCGGGACTCGAGACGGTCGACCGCATCGGGCCGTGCCGAGCGAAGATCGAGGTCGTCAGCGTCGAGGACATCCGGATCTCGAAGCGCCAGAAGGTCGTCGAACGCGCCAAGGAGATCCTCGCCCACCTCCAGGAAGAGTCGAAGGGCGTCGGGCTCGACCTCACCGAGGCCGTCCGCAAGGCGGTCCAGGTCGAGGAGATCACGAGCTACGGCCCCGAACACCTCCCGAGCGGCCCGAACATCGACCAGGCGGACGCCCTGATCGTCGTGGAGGGCCGGTCGGACGTGCTGAACCTGCTGCGGTGCGGGATCAAGAACGTCATCGCGGTCGAAGGGACGAGCGTCCCGCAGACCGTGAAGGACCTCTCCCGCGGCAAGACCGTCACCGTCTTCACGGACGGGGACCGCGCGGGCGAGCTGATCCTTCGGGAGATGCTGCAGACGATGGACATCGATTTCGTCGCCCGCGCCCCGCGGGGTAGCGAGGTCGAGGAGCTCACCCAGAAGCAGCTCCTGAAGTGCCTCCGGAACAAGATCCCGATCAACCAGTACCTCGAGATGAGCGGGTTCGAGTCCACCGGGTCGACGCGGGAACCACGCGAGGAGCGCGGGGAGGAGGGCGGAGGCCGCCCCGAACGCCGCGAAGAGCGGCGGGACGACCGACGCGAGGACCGCGGTGGCGGCCGCCGAGAGGAGCGCGAACGGGGCCCTCCGGCCCGCATGCCGATCCCCCCGACCGCACTACCGCCGCCGCCCCCGCCCCCACCGCTCACCCCCGAGTTGCAGCACTACTTCGAGCTCCTCGACTCCGTGGAGAACGCTTCGAAGAGCCTGTTCGTGGGAGAAGGGGATGCGATCGTCGGAGAGGCCCCGGTGAAGGACATGATCGAGGCGCTCGCGAGCCTCGCCGCCCCCGCGAAGGCGGTGGTGTTCGACGGGATCGTGAGCCAACGCCTTCTCGACGTCGCCCAGGAGAAGGGGATCCTCACCGTCGTCGCGACGCGGCTCGGCCCGGTCGGGAAGATGCCCGAGAACGTTCGGGTCTTCACGAAGGCGGACCTCGGCGCGTCCCGCTAGACCCCACCGACCCTCGTCGCGGTGCCGGGCTCGTCCCGGCTCCGCGACGAACCTATTACCC
>Ga0335078_10014431_pt1 | contig 11717 bp, 11 predicted proteins | sample Lox_Sample_32_FD_206711 | JGI IMG/M metagenome (GOLD analysis project Ga0335078, IMG submission 206711) | Soil microbial communities from Loxahatchee National Wildlife Refuge, Florida, United States - Lox_Sample_3.2 | ecosystem: Environmental > Terrestrial > Soil > Wetlands | place: USA...
GCGAGGCTCTGGGACGCTGCGACGGGCCAGCCGATCGGCGGGCCCATCAAGGGTCATCAGGGCGCGCTAAGCAGCGCGGCGTTCAGCCCCGGCGGCGCCCGCGTCGTCACGGCGTCGCATGACCAAACGGCGCGCCTTTGGGACGCAGAGACGGGCAAGCAGATCGGCGAGCCCCTCAGAGGGCATGAAGACATGCTCCTGGATGCGGAGTTTAGCCCCGATGCAACGCGTATCGTCACGGCGTCCCGCGACAAAACGGCGCGGCTGTGGGACGCAGCGACCGGCGAGCCGATTGGCGAACCGCTCAAGGGCCATACCGACATCGTGTCGAGCGCCGAGTTCAGCCCCGACGGCAAGCGCATCGTGACCGCATCCTGGGACAGGACAGTGCGGGTATGGGACGCCGCGACGAGCCAGCAGATCGGCGCGCCGTTCGGCAATGACGCCCCGGTCGCGCAGGCGAGCTTCAGCCCCGATGGCGCGCGCATTGTCGCAGCCTCCGCCGACAAGACCGCCCGGCTGTGGGACCTCCAAACGGACGCTGGGAATCTCGTGTCGCGAGCGAGGGCGGCCGTTCCGCGCTGTCTCACACCGCCGCAGCGCAAGGCCTATTTTCTGCGTCCGCAGCCGCCGGCATGGTGCATCGAAATGCAGAAATGGCCCTACGACTCGCCCGCATGGACACAATGGCTCGCCGACAAACGCGCGGGCAAGAATCCGCCGCTTCCCGCCGCGCGCTAAACAGCTAGCGCGTTTCCCGCTCGAACGGAATCGTTCGAGCGATAGGGAATCGCGCCAAATCAAAACGTTGGAGCGAATTCTGGTCGCAAAAGTCTATCAACTTTTGCGGAATTCGCTCTAAGGGATGGCGAGGGGAATGAGGCGAGCGACGGAGCTTGTCAATTCGGGATCGGGTAAAATAGGGCCCACTCAGCGCCGCTGGGCGACTGTTTGAAATAGCGCTTCAGGTCTACTCGGCCGCCCGGATCTGCGCGTCCTGCGGCTCAGAATCAGCGGCTGCGGGGCACGGATAGCCGGCCATGACCGCCGTCGCTGCGAACAGGATCGTCACGAGCTTGAGAGAAAATGCGTTGAGCATGGACCCCTCCCCCTGATTGGGCGGTCGCTCTTTTTTGAGCCTCGACACGGTAGTGGACTGTTAAATATTCCGCGTTGCGCAAACGCACAGGCCGGCGAGCCGGCCCCGATCCGAAGCGCGGGCGTTTTGATCGAGCGAGGACGGTCGGGGCCAGCGGAAAGCGGTTGACCTATCAACGACCCCGTAATGCGGGAGCGGATAAGCGGCAGGCTGAGTAGCTTCGCTGCTTCTCGGCTTGGCTCGTCCGCTTTGACCAGCAATTCCGGTCATTCTGTGCTGTGATCGCCAATGGCGACAAACCACCCTCTCCAGCGGTTCCGAACGTCCGCTGCCGGGGACGCTCTTGGGAAGCCAAAGGCGCGTCACCGGCGAGCGCCGAGTGTCAGATTTTGTGGTCGAAAATACCGAGGACGATCTCAGGAAGCGTGCCGCCGGCGAGGAATTCGAAGCGGCGTTGGGGGCGGCGTCAGTCAGCCTACTGCGCGTGATCGCTGGCGCAGGAAGTCCTGGACGTGTTCTTCGCGAACTAAACCATTGCACAGCCCCCGCATCGGCTTACCAGGAAGCGCGCGACGAATAGCAAGCGTACACCGCATCTCCTCACTTTTGGCTGTGGAGCGTCACGATGAGCAAGAGCGTCGGTCGTGGTCTCCCGAAGACCGAAACAGGTGGGATTCGAATGGCGAAACGATGGTCATGGACGCGGCTCTTGCTATCCGGAGAGCCAGCCTTCGGGTGATCCGGGGGCAATGGGCCGGGCATAAAGCGGTTTTGAGCAATGCAGAAAGAGCCTTCTTCGACGCCGTGACCCTATGGTTTGAAGCCAGGGATTTCCGACGGAAACAACTATCCAGGTCACTACGTCAGGATTGATCTTCCCGCCCCTGCGCCCGATGCAGCGACGGCCGCAGGTAAATGAAAACCCCGGAGCGGCCCTGGAAGCCGCCTCGGGGCTTTATCGCTCCTGGTCTAACCCTCTCGCTGGCGCCTCGGCCACCGAGAGACGCCGAAGCCTCAGTAGGAGGCGACGACCGGCGCAGCCGGCGGCGGGAGCGGGAGGGTCGGCGAAGCGACCGCGACGGGGTCGAGCAGAGCGTGCGTACGGACGAAGCCCGTCGCGCCGTTAGGCGCCGTGGCTTGGCACCATCCATAACGGCAGCCAATGACGTTGACCGTCGCAGTGGCGGGGAGCACTTCAATCACCGCCGAGTGATGACAGGGCTTCACGTGCAGGCCCTTCGGCCCAGCCAGAACCGCGTCGAAAGCGAATGCGGAGGTTGCGCTGGACGCCAGAGCGACGCCAGCCACCATAGACAGAAATCTCGATGACATTCTCTCACTCCCTTGAATCTCTTGGCTCCGCCAGGGGCTGGTTCAAGCTCCAGGCATCCTAAAAACGCAGCTCGAGCTGCTTCGTTCCGACTGATGAGGGGAAGCACCAACGAAATTGACCTCGATGGGCGCCACCACGGCGACAGCCTCCGCGGCCGCCTGCCCCCGCGAGCACAATCGTGCAAACGCCTTTGCGGAAACCGGAGCCTTTCGGCTTCTTAATCAAGTGCATGAGGCGACTGTGCAGCCTCCCCCCCAGTCCGCGTCACAGCGGCCTTTTGCCAGCCCTTTAGCCTCGTTTAAATCGGTCGACCAACCTCTGGCGGTCCCACCACCCGGGGATTTCGCAATGCAAACGTGTTTCTGAGGCGCATCATCGTCACTGAACAGATGGCAATCTGAAATGGTGCAGTTCTCATGAGAAGCGCCATTGCAATTGCCCAGAGCAAGCCCCTTTGCTTCGGCTTCCGAGGCGGCCTTTCCCCAACTGGATTTTTTGTGATCTGCTGAATGAGCCCAACATTTCCATTGGCTGGCAGCAGCCGGCGATGTTACGGCCCCGCCAATAAGCAGAGTTAAGATGACCAAGTTTGCAAGTCGTATCATTTTGGACCTCAAAGGTATTCACTTGAATCGGCATTCGCCGAGCCATCTTTACCGCCTTGTAAAGGTGCGACAGTTTACCTTGATTAGCAAGCCCGAAGTGACAAGGCGCAGTCTGGGGGCGAGCCCAGTCGCCGAGTGTGCGTTCCTGGCGCATCTATGCCCTAAAGGCTGCGCATTGCCTACCCAGCGCGCCAAGCCTGAGGCGCGATGCTCACGCCAGTCTGGTCGCACGTCGTTTGGGCGCGCACTGTCGGCAAGAGCCACGGCCTGACAGAATGACCCAAGCGGTCGTTCATGTCCGAGGACACTCGCGCTTGACCCGCCCCGAGTTTGCCGGAGGCCGTTTCGTTTGAGTCACGCCGCCACGGCGGGCTCGTCGGCTTGCGCATAGTTGCGCTTCTGCTTGGGCCGGCGACCGCGTCTAAAACAGCGTGACGTACGCCACGGTGACCGGGCCCGTCGTGCCCGCCGGCCGGCGCATGTTGACCTGGATGTAATAGAAGAATTTCCGGTGATCGAAGGTCACCGTCCCATTCGTCGGGCTCACGTTCTTTTGGAAGTCCCTGTACCCTTGCGGGGATACGACCGGAGGGACGAATGCATTGCTATCCATCTCGGCAATCGTCTCGGGAGCGGAGTCGACTCCCTCGCTAATCCCGTTGAAAACATATCTCTTTTGTCTCAATGCGGTCACGACTTGCGAACCTGCATTGAGCACTCCGTCATCCTTGTATCTTACCGTCATCAGGGTGATCCGGCTGAGCGTTTGCGGGATGGGACAGGTCAGGATGATCTCTCCTGTACCCCCGTCCCGGAAGGACGCTTCAGCGGCCGAATTGAACAGGACCGACTGAGCAGACGTCTGGCCCGTCGGAACGCAGGACGCCATCGCCACCCCATAGAAATCGTCAAGTGCAGCGGCCGACAATGTAGTCGTAGTCGCCGGGAAAAGCGTCAGCGTGAGTGCAAATATGGCCTTGAATTTCATCGTGCATACTCCTTTGACAATAGGGTGTTGATAAGGGCGACTTTTTCTGCTGATTGTAACTATAGCGTAGGACCCGGGAGATGTCACTCCTTTTGTCAGTCCTCAAACCCCGGCCAAGGTCGGTCTTGGGATGACGAAGGCGGTCCTTGCGGCGCCGGCGCAAGGAAAATGATTTGGAGCGGGAAGGCGCTTTCTCGCAGCTTTACGAATCGAAGGCGAGCGACCCCGTCCAGCAGGAAACAACGCTCTCCGCCCTGCTCGCCTGATCGGGACTTCTTTGCGCTTAGCGCGGAGCCCGAATACTCGGCTACCAAACCGCTATTCAGGCTGAAGGCTCCAAAATGGCGGATATCGTTGAAAAACCCTTTTAGGCGCCCCCTTCGAAGATTCTCCGGCCATTGGCGCGATGGTAGGAAAAAGGGCTGGGCCCCTGCCACTCGCTGCATCGATCGAAGGAGCGACTCTCCTAGCCTGAATGGAAGGGCGTCAAACCGCAGCGCTAAGAGTTTTTGCCTCTCGCGTGGATTTTTGGCGCGCTCCAATTTTCGACTTTGTCAACAATATCGGCGCATCCATGCCCTTCGCGGCGATTCAGAACGGCGTTTCCTTTGCAGTCAGCGCGCTCTGAGCGCCACCGCTCAGCCGCGCCCGCGATAGTCGCGATACCAATCGACGAAGGCCGAGACGCCTTCCTCGACGCCGGTCGAGGGCCGATATCCCGTGAGCCGCTCCAAGAGCGTGCAATCGGCGTAGGTCTGCGGCGCGTCGCCCTTCTGCATGTCGAGATAGTTGCGAATGGCTTTCTTGCCGAGCTTCTTCTCGACGACCGCGATGAAATCCAAGAGCGGCACGGGCTCGCCGCGGCCGATGTTGAGGATTCGGTATGGCGCCCAGGGCGAGACGCTCGCGTCGTCTTTATCATGCTCTGGCGGCCGATCGATGAGGCGCGCGACGGCCTCGACCAGATCGCCGATATAAGTGAAGTCCCGCGACATCGCGCCGTGATTATAAATGTCGATCGGACGGTCGTTCTCGATCGCCTCGACGAATTTGAACAGCGCCATGTCGGGACGCCCCCACGGCCCGTAGACGGTGAAGAAGCGGAACATCGTCGTCGGAATCGACCAAAGATGCGCGTAGCTGTGCGCCATCGCCTCCGTCGCCTTCTTCGTCGCGGCGTAGAGCGAAAGCGGATGGTCGGCCTTGTCGCTCTCGTGGAACGGAACCTCGAGATTGCCGCCATAGACGGAGCTCGTCGAGGCGATCAGAAGATGGCGGGGCGCGCAGCGGCGCGCCGTCTCCAAAATATTGAAGCAGCCGACAAGATTGGAGTCGACATAGGCGCGCGGGTTTTCGAGGCTGTAGCGCACGCCGGCCTGCGCCGCGAGATGCACGATCACGTCGGGCGCGGCGGCCTCGACCGCTCTCTCCAGCGCCGGCACGTCCTCGAGCAAGGCGACGTCGATGCGGAAGTTCGGCGAGCTCTCCAGGATCGCCAGGCGCGCCTTTTTGAGCGCCACGTCGTAATAGGGCGTCAGGCCGTCATAGCCGAAGACGACATGGCCGCGATCGAGCAGCAGTCTCGTAAGGTGGAAGCCGACGAAGCCGGCGGCGCCGGTCAGGAATATGCGCATCCCGCCCCTGGGGTTATGCCTCTCGCCGCGCGCGGCCGCCCGTTCTTCGCCGACGCCTCGCGAGGCTGTCAAGCCGATGTCGGGAGCCGAGCAGGGTATTCGGGTGAAGTTTTGGTCTCCATGTCCTCATCCTTCGAGACGCCCGCTTCGCGGGCTCCTCAGGATGAAGACGTGAGGAGCGGGCCGCTTCACCGATTGACCTGGGGCCGAGCGCATCTGAGGCGCGCGCCGCTTCGGCCCCCGGTGAGCTTTGACAATGACAAACCCGCTCTCATGACTTAGTGTCTCGTGTCTCTATCGCTGGCTGGCTGGACCCCTCGGGGTTCGCGTCGCGCTCGCTCATCAGCGCAGCCTCAAACCGCAAAAGACCCATGCGCCTCGCCGCGACCCTCTTCCTCGCGCTTTCGACGCCGGCCATGGCCGGCGATCTCAACGACTATCCGACCGCAGCGCGCGCCGATTACGTCTTCGCCTGCATGAAGGCCAACGGCGAGACGCGGCAGGCGCTCGAACAATGCTCCTGCTCAATCGACGTCATCGCGACGATCCTCCCCTATGAGCGCTATGTCGCGGGCGAGACGGTCGCGAGCATCAATCAGCAGGCGGGGCAGATCGGCAATATGTTCCGCAACACTGCGGTCGTGCGCGACGCGCTGGACGAATTGCGCCGCGCACAGGCCGAGGCCCAGGTGCGCTGCTTCTAAAACCGAGGCGAGCGGCCTGAATGAGCGAAACTTACGACCTCTTGGTTATCGGCGCCGGGCCCGGCGGTTATGTCGCGGCGATCCGCGCCGCGCAGCTCGGCTTGCGCACCGCGGTCGTCGAACGCGAGCATCTCGGCGGCATATGCCTCAACTGGGGCTGCATTCCCACGAAGGCGCTGCTGCGCTCCGCCGAGGTCTTTCATCTCGCGGGCGCCGGCGCGGAATTCGGCGTCTCGCACGACACGCCCGTCGCGGACATCGTCAGGATGGTCGCGCGCTCGCGCGAGGTCTCCGGCCGCCTCAACGCCGGCGTCGGATTTCTCCTCAAGAAGAACAAGGTCGACGTGATCTTCGGCGAGGCGAAGCTTTTGGGCGCGGGCGCGATCGAGGTCGCTCCGAGCGCCAAGCCCCCCGTCCTGCCGCAAGCGCCGCCGCCCAAGGGGGCCTTGGGGCCGGGCCGCTACGAGGCCCGCCACATCATCATCGCGACCGGCGCGCGGCCGCGCGTGTTGAAGGGACTGGAGCCCGACGGCGACCGTATCTGGACCTATTTCGAAGCGATGAAGCCGCCCCGCCTTCCCGCCTCGCTGCTTGTGGTCGGCGCGGGCGCGATCGGCGTCGAATTCGCGTTCTTCTATCGGGCGCTCGGCGTGAAGGTGACGCTCGTCGAAGCGCTTCCGCAAATTCTACCTTCCGAAGACGTCGAAATCGCCGACTTGGCGAAAAGAACATTTATGCGCCAGGGAATCGAGATTTTGACCGCGACGAGCGTCACTGGGCTCGAGAAGGGCGCGGAGGGGTTGCGCGCCGCGTTGCGCGGGACGAATGGCGCGACGAAGGAGGTTTCCGCCGAGCGTCTTCTCTCGGCGGTCGGCGTTTCCGCCAATGTCGAGGGACTGGGGCTCGAGGCCTTGGGCGTTCGCATCGAGAAGGGCGTGATCGCGATCGACGGCTTGGGTCGCACCAGCGTTCCTGGAATTTACGCGATCGGCGACGTCGCCGGCGCCCCGATGCTTGCGCATAAGGCCGAACATGAAGGCGTCGCCTGTGTCGAGGCGATCGCCGGCGTGGCGACGCATGCGCTGGACAAGACCCGCATTCCCGGTTGCGTTTACACGAGCCCGCAGATCGCGTCCGTCGGCCTCACCGAGGCGAAGGCCAAGGAAACCGGGCTCTCGCTCAAGATCGGGCGCTTTCCCATGCGCGCCAACGGCAAGGCCATCGCGCTCGGCGAAACGGAAGGGATGGTCAAGACGATCTTCGATGCGAAATCAGTACGGCTGCTCGGCGCGCATCTCTTCGGACCGGAGGCGACCGAGCTCATCCAGGGCTTCGTCATCGCGATGAATCTCGAGACGACCGAGGAGGAGCTGATGCGCAGCATCTTCCCGCATCCAACGATCTCGGAGACCATGCACGAAAGCGTGCTCGACGCCTTTGGGCGCGCAATCCATATCTGACGCCAGCCGGCGTAAACCGTGCGCCGTCATGTCCGCGCTTGTTTCATGTCCCTTAGCCTTGCGCGTTTCCCGCTCGAACGGAATCGTTCGAGCGATAAGGAATCGCGCCACATCAAAAGTTGGAGCGAATTCTGATCGCAAGAGTCTATCAACTTTTGCGCAATTCGCTTTAGGCGCAGGCTCAATTCCTATATTGCGCCAGACAGTCCGACTCCTTCTCGGGCCGCTGATAATGGCTTGGCCCATCGGCGCCGACCAGCGATTTGAAGAAGGAGAGCTGGTCGAGCCCCTTACGAATCTTGAGCACCCGGCCGTCGATCTGGCACCCCAGGATCGCATTGACGTGCCAGACATGCGATAGCCCGGCGCGCGCATTCAAAACATGCGCGCGCCGCGCGTCCGCCTTCGGCGCTTCCGGGCTAGCGATCGCTTGATCGATGGCGCTTTTGACCTGGCCGTAGCAATTGTTGAGCGTCGCGAAGAGAAATTCGGCGGAGCGAGACCAGGTCATGTCGAGCTTCCGCCCCTCTTCCAATTTCGTGCAATCCTCGCGGGCGGCTTGCTGCATCGCATGATCCATCTCGACGCCGAAAGGCGAGTCCACGTAGAATTTCAATTGCGACATGTCATTCGTGAAGCTCACTTCCCAAGCCTTGTTGGCGGCGAGCGCACGCTGATTGGCCGCGTCCCAGCTCTCTCTGCCGACGCTTTGATGGTCGACGAGGTCGGCGAGCTGAAGGAGGGCGGAGTATCGCTCATTGGTGAGCGTCGCGACATTCGAGCCGATCGTCAGCGCGCTCTGCATATCGGCGTTGACTCGGGCGTTACGATTTTCGTTGCTCCAAGTGCGCTGCTGGAAATAGGCGCCGATGAGCGCTCCGATGAGCGGGACCAGCACGACGCCGCCGAGCCCGTAGAGGAGCTTCTTCGTGAGCGATTCTTCCGGCGGGGCGGCTTTTGGCTCCTCGCTCTTATGCTCCGCCATGACGCGAATATTCCGGTCGTGTTGCAAAAGGGGGAGGATCCCAGCGACGATGCGGTTTCATTCATCGTCATAAGAAAAGGATCTATGCCGGGCGAAGCTCGCGTCAAGCCAAGGCCTGCGCGCGCCGGCGGTCGCGAAGCTCCGGCGCCTCCCCGCCGCGCCCGCATTGCGCTCCGGCCTCGCGCGGTCGTCCGTGTCGTCTCTTGCTCTTGCGATCTTCCGCTGGCGGCGTTAACGCTTGCCGCGTTTGCGGACGTGGCGAAATGGTAGACGCAGCAGACTTCAATTGGAGCGCCCGCGGGGAAATCCGCGGCGTGGAACCGCCCAAATTCGGGGAAAGCTAAAGGCGGAGAGCCCATGCCGATCCCGAGCCAAGCCGCGGCGCGCCGCGGAAGGTGTAGAGACTAGACGGGGGGCGCCTAAAGCCTTCATCGGCCATGGCGAAGGGATAGTCCAGACCACGAACGCTTGGAACAGCGGCGGCGAAAGCCGAAGTGGCAAGAAAATCTGCTTCTCGAAAAGGGAGTGCGGGTTCGAGTCCCGCCGTCCGCACCAGCTCCTCAGGAGCCCAGATGAGAGGCCGACCTCTTGCGCCAAGGCAGTAGGTTTTCGACGCGGCCGAGATGCGTGTCGCGAAATCCCGTCGGGTATTTCAGGCCGAAGCCCAACGCGCGATCGAAGCCGATGTGCGCAATCTGAATCAGCGCGATTTGGACGAGCAGCGGCCTGGCCGAGATGAAGCCGAGCACTGCGAGCACGAGGGGAACGAAGGTCACGTGCAGGCAATTATAGCCGACCGCGCCCAGACGCGGCCCCGCAAGATAGAATAGCATCGAGAGATCGGGCGCGAAGAAGAGCGCGGCGAAGAGCGCCCAACCGCCGCCGAAGCGGCTATATGCGAATATCGCCACGCCCGAAAGGGCGGCGCCCTCCATGGCGAGCAGAACTCTGGTCCAATCGAGCGCCGTCTCCGACGCTCCGATCGACTGCCGCCTCATGCCGCCTCTGCCTCGGTCTGCGGCGGCCCGGAGTCCTGACCCTTGGCGCTCTCGTCGCGCTCGACGAATTCGATCACCGCGAGCGGCGCATTGTCGCCGTAGCGAAACCCGGCCTTCAGCACGCGCGTGTAGCCGCCCGGGCGGTCCTTGTAGCGGGGTCCGAGCACGTCGAAGAGCTTCTTGACGAGCAAAGGATCACGCAGCTGCGCGATGGCCTGGCGACGCGCATGCAGATCGCCGCGCTTGCCGAGCGTCACGAGCTTCTCGACGACCGGCCGAAGGTCCTTGGCCTTGTAGAGCGTCGTGACGATCTGCTCGTGCTTGATGAGCGCCTGGGACAGATTCATGAACATCGCCTTGCGATGCTCATGCGTGCGCCCGAAGCGGCGCTTGGCGTTGCGATGATACATTGGCTCTCTCCGTTATTCGCAGCCGCCGTGCCAAGGTACGGCCGTCGTTATGGGCAGTCGGCGGAGCGGCGGCGGGCGGTCCATTGTTCCGATCGCCGAACGCCAGTCGCCGATCTCAGTAGTGCTCTTCGAACCGCTTGGCGAGATCGTCGATGTTCTCGGGCGGCCAACCGGGCACCTCCATGCCGAGATGCAGGCCCATCTGCGCGAGAACTTCCTTGATCTCGTTGAGCGACTTCCGTCCGAAGTTCGGCGTGCGCAGCATTTCCGCCTCGGACTTCTGGATGAGATCGCCGATATAGACGATGTTGTCGTTTTTCAGGCAGTTCGCGGAGCGCACCGACAGCTCGAGCTCCTCGACCTTCTTCAGGAGCGCCGGATTGAAGGCCAGCTGCGGGATCGAGGGCGCCGCTTCTTCGAGGCGCGGCTCCTCGAAATTGACGAAGACGTTGAGCTGATCCTGCAGGATGCGCGCGGCGTAGGCGAGCGCGTCCTCCGGGCTCACCGAACGGTTGGTTTCGATCGCGAGCGTCAGCTTGTCATAATCGAGCACCTGGCCTTCACGCGTGTTCTCGACGCGATAGCTGACCTTCTTGACCGGCGAGTAGAGGCTGTCGATCGGAATGAAGCCGATCGGCGCGTCCTCGGCGCGGTTGCGCTCGGCGGGGACATAGCCCTTGCCCGTATTGATCGTGAACTCGACCCTGATCTCGGCGCCTTCGTCGAGCGTGCAGATCGCCAGGTCGGGATTGAGAATCTGGACGTCGCCGGTCGTCTGAATGTCGCCGGCGGTGACGACGCCCGGCCCCTGCTTCTTCAAGGCGAGACGTTTGGGGCCTTCGCCATGATATTTTACGGCGATGTCCTTGATGTTGAGCACGATGTCGGTCACGTCCTCGCGCACGCCCGGGATCGACGAGAACTCGTGCAGCACCCCGTCGATGTGGATCGAAGTGATCGCGGCGCCTTGCAGCGACGAGAGCAGAATGCGGCGCAGCGAATTGCCAAGCGTCTGGCCGAAGCCGCGCTCCAAAGGCTCCGCTATCGCGGTGGCCTCGCGCCGCGGGTCGTCCCCGGGGGTCACGACCAGCTTGTTTGGCCGAATGAGTTCCTGCCAATTTTTCTGGATGCTCACTTTTGGCGCCTTTCGGAGTGGCGAGGACTTATGGAACGAGGAACGGCACGCGAAACGCGGAGCAGCTCTTTTGGTTCGAGCGCGCGCCCGGTCACACGCGCCTTCGCTTGCGCGGGCGGCAGCCGTTATGGGGAATGGGCGTCACGTCGCGGATGGACGTCACCGTGAACCCCGCAGCCTGCAGCGCGCGCAGCGCCGACTCGCGACCCGACCCCGGACCGGAAACCTCGACCTCGAGGGAGCGCACGCCATGCTCGCCCGCTTTACGCGCCGCGTCCTCGGCCGCCATCTGCGCCGCGTAGGGCGTCGACTTGCGCGAGCCTTTGAAACCCATCGTGCCGGCCGAGGACCAGGACACGGTGTTGC
>Ga0335078_10014432_pt1 | contig 11716 bp, 8 predicted proteins | sample Lox_Sample_32_FD_206711 | JGI IMG/M metagenome (GOLD analysis project Ga0335078, IMG submission 206711) | Soil microbial communities from Loxahatchee National Wildlife Refuge, Florida, United States - Lox_Sample_3.2 | ecosystem: Environmental > Terrestrial > Soil > Wetlands | place: USA: Florida...
ATTAGGATGCCGTGCTTGCTGATCAATCCCATCAGCGTCACCAAGCCTACTTCAGTATAGATATTAAGCGAGGCTCCGGCGATACCGATGCTGACAAAGATCAGCGCTCCGGCGATCGACATCGGCACCGACACCAGGATAATGACTGGGTCGCGGAAGCTCTCGAACAGCGCCGCGAGCGCCAGAAACACGATAATCAGCGCGAAGCCGAAAGTGGTGACAAATCCGCTGGTCTCCTGAATGTATTGCCTGCTCAAGCCGCCGTAGTCGATCGAATAGTCGCGCGGCAGCGTCCGCGCCGCCAGATTCTGCAGATACGCGAGCGCGTCCCCTTGCGAAACGCCGGGCATGGCGACGCCCTGGATGGTTGCGCTGTTGAGCTGCTGAAAATGATTGAGCGATTCCGGTACGGTCTTCGTCGACACGGTGGCAACGGTCGACAACGGCACTAAAGTGCCGTCGGCGGGGCGGATGTAATAATCCAGGAGCTGCCGGGCATTAAGGCGAAACCGCTGTTGCACCTGCGGGATCACCTTATATGAGCGTCCGCTCATACTGAAATAATTGACGTAGCCGCCGCCGAGCATCGACGCCAGTGCGCCGCCGACGTCGCTCATCTTCAATCCAAGCTGCGCCGTCTTGTCACGGTCGATGATTACGTTCGACTGCGGACTGTCGATCTTCAGATCGCAATCAAGAAAGATGAAATTCCCGCTCTGCTGCGCCTCGCGCAGAAATTGCTGTGCGATGGCGTACAGCCGCTCGAACGATTCGGTAGTGCCGATCACGAACTGCACCGGCAGCCCGATACTGCCCGGCAAGGGAGGCGGTTGAAACGCGACCACGCGAATCCCGGCGATCTTGCTCAACTCCTGCTGCACGGCCGGCTGCAGCGCATTGCTCGACTTGGAACGAGCATCCCAGGGCTTTAACGCCATCCCGGAAATGACCTGCCCCGGGAAGTCGATCTGAAATACGTGCTCCGTTTCGGGATGGCTGAAGAAAGTTTGGTACACTTGACGCGCGTACAGCTCCCGCTGCCGCAGCGTCGCGTTCGGCGCGGCGATCGACTGCGAGAGGATGACGCCCTGATCTTCCTGCGGCGCGAGTTCGGTATGCGCGGTGATGAACAAAAAGTAGATGCTGCCGAGCACGATGAGCGCAAACACGACGGTCACCGGCAGATAGTTCAGGCTGCGATGCAAGCGCCGCTCATAAGCGCCGCGCACCCATGTAAATCCCCGGTCGACGACGAAAGTCAGTTTCGATTGCCAGCCGCGGTGCTGGGAATCGGGATTTTTCAATAGCCGCGAGCACAGCATCGGTGAGAGCGTCAACGCCACGACACCCGAGACGGTGACCGCCCCGACCAGCGCGAAGGCGAACTCGGCGAAGAGCGCGCCGGTGAGACCGCCTTGAAAGCCGATTGGCACGTAGACGGCGCCCAGCACCACGGTCATCGCTATGATCGGCCAGCCGAGCTCACGCGCTGCGGCCATTGCGGCTGGTATCGGGGCTACGCCCTCCTCCAGATGGCGGCTGACGTTCTCGACGACGATAATGGCATCGTCGACCACCAGCCCGATGGCCAACACCAGCGCCAGCAAGGTCAGAAGGTTGATGGAATAAGCTAGCGCCAGGAGAACAATGAGCGTACCGACCAGCGACAGCGGAATGGCCATCGTCGGAATGAGCGAGGCCCGCACCGAACCCAAAAACAAAAAGACAACGAGGGTGACGATGACCAGCGCTTCCACAAGACTCAGTACAACCTCATAGATCGCGGAATTCACGAATTCGGTTGAATCATAGACGATCGCACCTTCGAGTCCGCGCGGCAGCTGGTCATGAAGATCGGGCCAGATTTTGCGTATGCCGCGGACTACTTCCAACAGATTGGCCGCCGGCGCGACCTGCACGCCGATATAGACTGCCTGCTTGCCGTCAAAGCCAACTTCGGATTCGTAGTCCTCGGCGCCGAGCGTGACATTGGCGACGTCCTGCAGGCGCACAACCGCGCCGTTCACTTGCTTGATCACAAGATTGCGGAATTCAGTTGCGGAATGCAGACCGGTCGAGGCAGTGAGATTGACCTGCACCATCTGACCTTTGGTCGTGCCGATCCCGGATATGAAGTCGTTGGCGGCCAGCGCGGCGCTGACGTCGTTCGCCGTGAGGCCGAAGGCAGCGAGTTTTTGCGGATCGAGCCAGGCACGCAGAGCGAATACCTTTTGCCCGAGAAGTTCCGCCGTTTGCACCCCCGGCACTGTTTGCAGCTTGGGCTGCACCACGCGGGTGAGATAGTCGGTGATCTGATTTGGCGCCAGCACCTCGCTGTCGAAGCCGAGATACATGGCATCGATGGTCTGACCGACTTTGACGGTCAGAACCGGCTGCTGCGTGCCAGTCGGCAGCTGATTGAGCACCGATTGAATTTTCGTGTTGATTTCAGTCAGTGCCTTGTCGGCATCGTAGTTGAGCCGCAGATAGATGGTAATGGTGCTCGTTCCCGACTGGCTCGAAGACGTCATGTAATCGATGCCATAGGCTTGAGCGATGGCGATCTCCAACGGCGTGGTGATAAAGCCGGCCACCACGTCGGGATCGGCGCCGTAATAGGTCGTGCTCACAGTCACAACCGCGTTTTCCGTGCGCGGATATTGCAGGACCGGCAGTGCGTAGTATGCGCGCACGCCTAGTACCAGGATCAACAGACTGATCACCGATGCGAGAACCGGCCGGCGAATAAAGATATCGGTGAAGTTCATGGCGACCCGCGCTAACGATCGATTGGAACCGGCGCCGCGTCTGCGGTCGGAGTAACGGAGTTATCGATCAAAATCACCGAGCCGTTGTGCAACTTGATTTGGCCGGCGGTGACGACACTGTCGCCGTTTTCAACGCCCTTAAGTATCGCGACCTGATCGCCGCGGGTCGGGCCCAGAGTAATGAAGGTTTGCCGCGCGGTCAGCTGCGGTTTGCCCTCGGCATCGGCGCTTTTGCTGTCAACAAGATAGACCGTGTCACCGTAGGGGTTGTAGGTGATCGCGGTCTGCGGCAGCGTGACGTAATTCTGCGGCGATCCGGTCGCGATCTCGACGGTTGCGTACATCCCGGGTAGAAGCTTGTGGTCGGGATTCTTCAGCGTGGCGCGCACCTGCACGTTGCGGCTGCCGGTATCGACCTTTGGGTTGATCGCGGCAATCTTGCCGGCGAAAGTTTCGCCCTTATACGCGTCCACGTGTACGGTGATGGCTTGCTCGAGACGCACTTCATCGACCGCTTGTTGCGGGACGAAAAAATCCACGTAAATTGGATCGAGCGCCTGCAGGGTGACGATAACCGTTCCCGGACCGAGATATTGCCCCAAGTCGACCGCGCGGATGCCGAGATGTCCGGCAAAGGGCGCGCGCAAAACCTTCTTATCGATGATTGCTTGCTGCTGAACGACTTGTGCCCGAGCGTTTTTCAGATTGGCGGCATCAGTGTCCAATGTCGCCTGGCTGACCGCCTGCATTTTGAACTGCTTCTGGTCGCGCTCGTTCGTGATCTCGCTCAGCGTGGCCATAGCCTGCAGCGATTGCAACCGCGCAACATCGTCAGCGGTTCGCAGCTTTAGAAGTTCCGCGCCTTCCTCGACGTCGTCGCCGGAATTGAATGAGATCGACTCGACGACACCGGAGACTTCGAGTGACAAATCGGCGCCCTTTACCGCACGCAGCGAACCGATGGCTTCGATGCGTGGCTGCCATTCGCTGTAGCCGGCTCTGGTCACTGAAACCGTCTGCGGCGGATTGCCGGCGGCGGTGATGAACTTCTTGATCATGGCGGCTTTGAACAGCTGGAATCCAAAAATTCCGCCGAACACGATGGCGACCGCCACAAGCATGATCACCATGCGCTTAATCATTTGTCGGGCTCCATCTTCACCGGCGGCGGCGAATCGCTGGCCGCATGGACAAGCTCCGGGTGCGGGCTAAAGGGATCGGGGTGCACATCAGCGCGGTTCCACCAGCCGCCGCCGAGCGCCTGGAATAAGGCGGCGCTGTCGGCGAAACGCGCCGCTTGCGCCGTCACCAGCGCGAGCCGCGCCTGCTGATAGCTGCGTTGGGCGTTGAGCAGGACCACGTAAGTGATGGCGCCGAGCCGATACTGACCGCGCGTCAGGTCAAAACTGTCGGAGGCGACGCGTACGGCATGCTGTTGGGCTTTAAGCGTGGCGGCATCCAACTGCAGCGCGCGCAACGCGTCCGCCACGTTTTGGAAAGCGGTCAGCACCGTGTTGCGGTATTGCGCGTCGGCCATCTCGTAGGCGGCTTTGGCCGCGCGCTCCTGGTGGAGAAGGGTAAATCCGTGGAACAGCGGCTGGGTAACGCCGGCACCGATGCTCCAAACGACCGCGCCTGGCGTAAACAGCTCTGCCGGCGTCAAGGCCAGGTTGCCGTACTGTGCGGTGAGACTTAATTGCGGCAGTCTGTTGGCGATGGCAACGCCGATCTGCGCGCTCGTTTGGTGTAATTGCGCCTGTGCGGCGCGGATATCGGGACGCTGCTCAACCAGTTGCGAAGGCAGGCTCACCGGCAAGCTTGTGGGCAGATGGAGCGAAGCCAGCGTCAGCCGATCATGGCCGGCCTCGTTCGGAAAATGTCCGATCAGCGCCAACAATACGTGCCGCTGCTGTTCAAGTTGCTTCTCCAACGGAGGTAAGGTTGCCTCTGTCGTGGCCACCTCGGATTCCTGCTGCAACACGTCGGCGCGCGTCGCCGCGCCGGCGTCAAACTGATTGCGCACAACGGTAAGCTGATCGTCTTCCGCCTTTATAATTTCTCGCGTTGCTTCAATCTGACCGCGCAGCGACGCCTCCTGGATCGCGGCGGTCGCTACGTTGGCCGTCAATGTGAGATAGGTGGCTTCGAGTTCGAAACGCTGATACTCAGCGAGCGCAGCATTGGCTTCGATCTGCCGCCGCACGCCGCCGAAAACGTCCGGCGTATAAGAGACGTTCACCGTGGCCTGAAAGAGGTTGAATATTTCGGGAGCGCCGGAAAGACCGAATTCCGCCGGAGAGAATTGTTGGCGGGTAGCCGATGCGGCGCCGTCGACGCTCGGCACTAAGGCGCCGGCGGAGGCGTAGAGGTTCTCTTTTGCCTGCCATAACGCGGCCTGCGCGGCCTGCAGGCTTGGATTGGCGCGCAATGCTTCAACAATCAGAGCGTCAATCTCCTTGGAACGAAAAACCTTCCACCATTCGGCCGGAATATCGCGGCCCATTACGAATTTCTGCGCCGAGCCAACCTGCCCATCCGCCGCCGAGGTCGTGCCCGCCGGAGGCATATCCGGCGTATATCCGCTGACCGGCGGTGACGGAGGCGGAGTGAAATCGGGCCCGACCGCACATCCCGAAAGCATCGCCACGGCGGATGCAGCAAGGGCAGCGGTCGGCAAGAAAATGCCTAGCGACGCCAAATGCTTGGCCCAGCCGGCCGACAGGCGACGCCGACGCCCTAACAACCCCACCCTGCTACCCACTTAATTCGCCCTTAACAAAGCCAGACTAGTTATTTACTATCCAGTTAGTCAATAAGTGGGCGGGAGAGAATTTCCTGAGCGCATTACTGGATACCCGGACGGAAACTCGCCGCCGGCGCAAAGCCGAGCGGCCGCAAGAGATCATCGAAGCCTCCTTCGTCGAGTTTTCCAGAAATGGCTATGCCAAGACGACGCTCGATCAGATCGCAGAGCGTGCCGGCGTAACCAAAGGTACGATCTACGTTTACTTTGAGAATAAGGAGCACTTATTCATTTCTATGGTGCGCGAGGCCATGAAGGCCACGCTCGACACCGTACAAGACATGTTCGAGCGTCACGAGGGCTCGACGGCCGATCTCCTTCGCGCGCAGTTCAGCTTCATCTATCAGCACATAGTGCAAGACCGTCGGCGCCGAGAAGTCGTCCGTATGCTGATCGCGGAAGCTTCGCGCTTTCCGGCGCTCGCCGATCGCTATCATGAAGAGATACACCGGCCCTGTATGGATCTGCTCACGCAAGCTATCCAGAGCGGAATGGATCGCGGCGAAATTCGCCGCTCGGCGGTGACTGAATGTCCGCTGGTGATTATCGCCCCGATCGCTCTGGTTGATCTGTGGATGATGATGTTCGACGAGCGCCATCCGCTCGATCTGAAGAGCTACTTTGACGCACACATCGACCTTGTGCTCAGGGGCCTGCTAACCAAGGCTCCATAAGCCGCCTTCGGCAAGGCGTAACCGCCCGGCTGGAGCAATCGGCGAGAGCCGAGCGCCGCCTTCAGCGCGAAAATTTCTTGTACTTGATCCGCTGCGGCATCACCGAGTCGACGCCGAGCCGCCGCATCTTGTCTTTTTCGTAGTCCTGGAAGTTGCCTTCGAACCATTCGACATGACTGTCACCCTCGAAGGCGAGAATATGCGTGGCGATGCGGTCCAAGAACCAGCGGTCGTGGCTGATGATGACGGCGCAGCCGGCAAAATCCTCAAGCGCCTCTTCGAGCGCGCGCAAGGTGTCCACATCGAGATCGTTAGTGGGTTCGTCGAGCAGCAGGACGTTGGCGCCGGATTTGAGCATTTTTGCCAGATGCACGCGGTTGCGCTCGCCGCCCGATAGCGCGCCGACCTTCTTTTGCTGGTCTGCACCCTTGAAGTTGAAGGCCGCGCAATAGGCACGGGAATTTACTTCGCGCTTGCCGAGTTGGAGCTGATCAAGGCCGCCGGAGATTTCCCCCCAAACCGTCTTTTTGCCGTCGAGCGTGTCGCGCGACTGGTCGACGTAGCCGAGATGGACGGATTCGCCGATCTTGATCGTACCATTGTCCGGCTTGTCTTGATTCGTGATCATCCGAAACAAAGTGGTCTTGCCGGCGCCGTTTGGCCCGATGACCCCGACAATGCCGCCAGGCGGCAATTTGAAGGTAAGGTCGTCAATCAGAAGATTGTCACCAAAGCTCTTGCGCAAGTGATCGAAGTCGATGACGTTCTGGCCGAGCCGCTCAGCCACCGGAATGACGATTTGGGCGCTTTGCGCCTGCTTCTCTCCGGCCTTTTTCAACAGCTCCTCGTAGCGCTCGTAGCGGGCTTTGGATTTGGCCTGACGGGCGCGCGGCGACGCCGCGATCCATTCCTGCTCGCGCGCCAGCGTGCGCTGGCGCGCTTCCTCCTCGCGGCCCTCCTGCTCCAATCGCTTCTGCTTTTGCGTGAGCCAGGCTGAATAGTTTCCCACATAGGGAATGCCGCGGCCGCGATCGAGCTCCAGAATCCAGCCTGTGACGTTGTCGAGGAAGTAGCGGTCATGGGTAACGATCAGGATGGCGCCCGGATAGTTGCGCAAATGGCCTTCGAGCCAGAGCACTGATTCGGCGTCGAGGTGGTTGGTCGGCTCGTCGAGCAGGAGGAGGTCCGGCTGTTCCAGGAGCAATCGACACAGCGCCACGCGCCTCCGTTCGCCTCCTGAAAGTTTGGCCACCTCGGCGTCGTCCGCGGGACAACGCAACGCATCCATCGCCTGATCGACCTTCGAATCAAGGTCCCAAAGCCCCTGCGCCTCGATCTCGTCTTGGAGCTTGGTCATCTCCCCGGCGGTCTCGTCAGAATAATTGGTAGCGAGTTCGTTGTAGCGGTCGAGAATCGCCTTCTGCGCCGCCACGCCGTCCATGACGTTTTCGCGCACCGACTTGCGCGCATCGAGCTGCGGTTCCTGCGCCAGATAGCCGACGCGGGCACCCTCGGCAGCCCAAGCCTCGCCGGAGAATTCGGTATCGAGACCGGCCATGATGCGCAGCAAGGTCGACTTGCCGGCGCCGTTGACGCCAAGCACCCCGATCTTCGCGTCTGGATAGAACGAGAGGTTGATGTTTTCCAGGACCTTGCGGTTGCCCGGATAAGTCCTGGAAAGACCTTGCATATGGTAGATGAATTGACGCGCCATGTGAATAAAACTCGAAGGACCGTGCGCAAACCTTCGCTCAAGCGCGCGCGACCCTAAAACCCGCACTTTGGGAAGTCCGCGCTGATGTAGCGATCAAGTGCACGCCGGGCAAGCACCGACGACGTCGATTGTGCGCTTAGTTGAAGGTCGATGGTTTCGGCAATGTTTCGTCAACCGCGCCATCATTCGGGCCCGCAGGTGCAGCGATTTCGCACCAATTTTTAATGATTTTAAGCCGAAAGTTTGCGGCAAAAGCCGCGCCCTCCGCGCGCACGCCCGTAAGCGGCAAGGGAGCGGCTCACAATCCGCCTGGGAGACGTAACGTGGGCCGTGCCATCACCAAGAGCATTCGCGACCTGGCGCAGACTTTTGCCGGCGCATTCGACCCATATCGGCCGGAACTTCACTACATGCGCGGACGCGGCCCAAAATGGCATGCCAAGTGGGCCGACAACACTACACAAGGGCCGTCGCCTGTAGTTCTCCATACGGCGACCGACGCGGGCGCCGCCGCTCACGCCTAATTCGATCCCCGCTTGTGTTCCGCAAGCCGTTGTGGGACCGCTGGACACCGCGCGACCGAAAAGGCCGGGCCATGCCCGTTCGCTGTGCAATTCTCGACGACTATCAGAACGTTGCGCTCTCTTTCGCCGATTGGTCGAAGGTTTCCGGCGACGTAGACGTTAAGGTGTTCAACGAGCATCTCGGGAGCCCGGACCAAGTCGTTGCCGCGCTCAAGGGATTTGCCATCATCTGCGCGATGCGCGAGCGCACCGCGTTTCCGCGGCCCGTCATCGAATCTCTGCCCGAACTGAAGCTGCTCATCACTACCGGAATGCGCAATGCTTCGATCGATCTCGCGTCGGCAAAGGCCAGAGGCATCGTCGTTTGCGGCACGCCCGCCTTTGGCAACGCGACCGCAGCAATCGCGGTCGGTCTGATGCTCGAGCTTGCGCGCCGTATCGGCTACGAGAATTTGCGACTCAAATCGGGCGCGGTCTGGCAAAGCACAATCGGTCTGGATCTCGAAGGATCGACGCTTGCATTACTCGGTTTGGGCAAGCTCGGCACGCGCGTGGCGGAAATCGGCCGTGCATTCAAAATGCACGTCATCGCCTGGAGCCAAAACCTCACGCCGGAAAGGTGTCAGGAAGCGGGCGCCGAATATGTGAGCGGCGATGAGCTGTTTCGACGTGCCGATTTCCTTTCGATCCATGTGCAGCTGTCCCCACGTACGCGCGGCTTGATCGGCGCCAGCCAAATCGCTCTGATGAAGAAGAGTTCTTATCTGATAAATACCTCGCGTGGCCCAATCGTCGACGAGGGAGCCCTGCTCGCCGCACTGCGGGAAAAACACATCGCCGGCGCCGGGCTCGACGTGTTCGACGTCGAACCGCTGCCACTGGATCATCCTTTGCGCAAGCTCGACAATGTCGTGCTCACTCCCCACCTCGGCTACGTCGCATCACAGAACTATCGCGTTTATTTCGATGGGATGGTGGAAGATATCCGCGCCTTCCTCGACGGCAAGCCGGTGCGTGTTCTGACCTGATCCGTGCGATCAGCCGTGACGAATCTTGAGCACCAAAATGGTCGCAGTCAGCGCCAGCGTGGCGATACTCGAGCCGATGAGCGGACCGTCAAGTATCGCCAGCCCATAGACCAGCCATAGCAAGACGCCGAGCGTGCATAACGTCGTGGCCGGTAACGAGATAGCTCGTGCCTCCCGCTCGCGAATGATTTTGACGGTCTGTGGTATCCAGCACAGCGTGGTCAGAATTGCTCCGGAGGCGCCGATGGCATCGACGATGCGTGGCGTCAGCATTCGGATCTCAGGTTTGCAGGTGTGGACAAAGGTCCACCCGCGCACGCGCTAGGATTCCTCGAATCATTTTCGCACATTTAGGGCCTCACGATGTGTTTGCGATGACAGAATCGGAGCTGTCGCCACCCCTGTTATCGTCAAACGAAACCATCGCACTTCCGGCGAATTTGTCATCCGAGCGTCATGGACGAATCGTAGAATCATCAAGGCGTTGGGTTAGTTTTGTACCGGGCCTGTGGCGTAGCAGCAGCGGTGCGCGCGCAGCTTCCGATAGTGTGGCCAGCGCCTGCGGATACACCATGAACGTCTCCGAGCACACCGCCAGAGTTTTCGATACCGATCTAATCAAGCTTACGCAGATGGTCGCGCAGATGGGCGGCTTTGCCCAGAAGCAGATCACCGATTCGATCGACGCTCTTACCCGCCGCGACGTATCGCTGGCGCGACAAGTGATCGCCGCCGATGCCACGGTGGACAATCTTCAGAGACTGATCGAGGAAAAGGCCATCGCGACGATCGCTTTGCGGCAACCGATGGCGATCGATCTGCGGGCGCTGGTTGCGATGCTGCGCATCGCCAACGATTTGGAACGGGTCGGCGATCTGGCGAAGAATATCGGCAAGCGGGTCATCGCCGTCAGCGGCGACAACTCGCAACGCAAGCTGATGCGCGGGCTCAAGCACATGGCGGCCCTCGTGGTCTCGCAACTGGCGGCGGTTCTCGACAGCTTTGTCGATCGCAATCCGAGTAAGGCGTTGCAGGTTTGGCAGGCCGACAAGGAAGTCGACGCGCTCTATGTGTCGCTATTCCGGGAATTGCTCACCTATACGATGGAGGACCCTGGCACGATCTCAATGTGCATCCATCACTTATTCTGCGCGAAGAACATCGAGCGCATCGGGGATCACGCCACCAACATCGCGGAAGCCGTGCACTACATGGTCGAGGGTCAGGCCATCGCCGGCGAACGCCCGAAGGGCGACAACTCAAGCTATGTCGGGGAATTCCGCGCGGCCGCAAGCCGCGTTCCGGCCTAGCCGGATCGGGCTTTCCCAAGCCCGTTAACTCCTCATTAGGGTTAACGTTCTATTGCTGGGCACACTGCCCCGCCGGCGCATCCGGCGTGGGGATGGCTATTTGGCAGCGATAACATGGGCTCAACAGCCGGGATCAACCATCGACTTCCACGTCTGTTTGTTTCGGCCGCTCTTTTTGCGGCAATGGCGGCGGCGACCTCCGGATGCCAGACCACGCAAAGCACGGAAACAACCGGCTCGCTCCCGATCATGCCAGCCGAGCACTCTGACGCCGATTGGCGGCATGATGTCGAAGTTTACGGCCCGAAATATACCGCCAATCCGTCGAACGTCGACGTGGCACTCCACTACGCGAAAGCGCTGCGGATGACCGGACAACGCGCCCAGGCGGTTGCGGTCCTCGAGCACATTTCTATCGAGAACCCGCACAATAAGGAGGTACTGGGGGCTTACGGCCGCGCGCTTGCCGACGTGGGCAACTACAGTCAGGCGCTTGAAGTGCTCGAACGCGCGCACACGCCCGACCAGCCAGACTGGCACATCCTTTCGGCGCAGGGGGCGGTATTGGATCAAATGGGACGTCACGCCGATGCTCAGCGCTATTACGAAACCGCGCTCAAGATCGTTCCCAATGAGCCTACCGTGCTCTCCAATCTCGGGCTTTCCTATGCATTGGCAAAAGATTTGCGGCGCGGGGAGGCAACCCTGCGCAAGGCGGCGAGCCGAAGTCCGGTGGACCCACGCGTTCGCCAGAACTTGGCTCTCGTCGTCGGGCTGCAAGGCCGCTTCGCAGAAGCCGAGGCGATCGCCCGCGCCGATCTGCCGCCGAATGAAGCGGCGGCTAATGTCGCGTTCCTAAAAGAGATGCTCGCCCAGCATAAAGATCTCCGCAACT
>Ga0335078_10014433_pt1 | contig 11716 bp, 10 predicted proteins | sample Lox_Sample_32_FD_206711 | JGI IMG/M metagenome (GOLD analysis project Ga0335078, IMG submission 206711) | Soil microbial communities from Loxahatchee National Wildlife Refuge, Florida, United States - Lox_Sample_3.2 | ecosystem: Environmental > Terrestrial > Soil > Wetlands | place: USA...
GATGACGATCAGGTGACGCGGAAGAAAGTCGACGTCCATGATGGAGCTGTTGTTGAGGTACGAGATTGCTTCGATGCCGGGCATCTGAGGCACCACTGCGCGGCCGCCCACGTTGATGAATATCCGTTCAGCGGTGAGCCGCTCCGAGCCGACGCTCACCGCCCTCGCGGACTCGAAGCGAGCGTGGCCCCGGTACACCGTGCAATTTGTCATGCCTCTCAGCCAGTTCTCGAGGCCGGTCCGCGACTCCTCCACAATCGCGTCCTTCCTCGCTTTGACGAGCTTCATGTCGACGCTTGCCGGTCCATTGCCAACTACTCCAAAATCAGCGGCCCGGCGGATCATATGCGCGGCGTAAGCGCTTGCGACCATGGCTTTGGTGGGCGTACAGCCAGTGTTGACGCAGGTGCCGCCGAACAACTTGCGCTCAATGATCGCGATCTTCATTCCGGACCCGGCGAGGCGCTGCGCCAGGAAAGGACCGGCTTGCCCGGTTCCGATGACAATCGCGTCGTACGTCATGGTCATTCAACTCCTCTGTCGGCTCGCGAATCTTCGCCCCGGTATTTCGCCGAACGGCCGGTCCGAATCCTCAACAGCTCGCGGCCGCACGGTACTGCTCATTCACCAACTGCCGAATGCGGCGCGCCCTTGGGGACCGGCGTGTTTCGATTCCGAGCTTTCGCATTTTGTAGATCAGCGTAGTGCGGGGCAATCCCAGCCGGTTAGCCGCTCCGTCCTGCCCCCCGATCATCCAGCCGGTTTGTTTGAGTGTTTCCAGAATGTGTTCGCGGTCGGCGTCTGCCAGCGTGCGTGAGGCGATGTCCGAGTTCCGCTTCACTGTCGGCGTCAAGCCCATAGGCAGGCGCAGCACCGATCCGGGCGAAAACAGCACCGCCCGCTCGATGAGATTCTGTAATTCACGAATGTTACCTGGCCAGTCGTGCGCCTTAAGTACGGCCATCACCTCATTGGGAATCAGATCGATGGGCCTGTTGAGGCAGGCGGCGAATTTTGCCACGAAGAACTCGGTCAGCAGCGGTATGTCCTGAATGCGTTCCCGCAGCGGAGGGAGGCACAGTGGAATGACGTTCAGCCGGTAAAACAAGTCTGCTCGAAACAACTTTCTGGCGACGAGTTCAGAGAGATCCTGGTTGGTTGCCGCCACCACTCGCACGTTGACCCGGAGGGTCTGGGCGCTGCCCAGACGCTCAATCTCGCGCTCCTGCAGGGCGCGCAGGAGCTTCGGCTGTAGTTCCAGCGGCATGTCGCCTATCTCGTCCAGAAACAGCGTGCCTCCATCGGCCATCTGAAATCGTCCCTTGGTTTGCGTGCATGCACCCGTGAATGCGCCTCTTTCGTGGCCGAACAGTTCGCTCTCCAGCAGCGCACTCGGAATCGCCGCGCAGTTGAGCGCGATAAAACGGTTGTGGCGCCGCGGGCTGGCCTCATGAATGGCTCTCGCAATCAGTTCTTTTCCCGTACCCGTTTCGCCCTGAATCAGGACGGCGGAGTCCACTGGTGCGACTCGCGCCACTTCCCGCAGGAATGCCCGGAATTTCGGGCTGGATCCGATCAGATCGATAGTTGCCATCGTTCTACTCCTTACTGGACTGCTCTCAGGAATACTTCATCTCAGAACCCAGCCCAATAATAGGAGCAACAGTCGAGCAGCGACAATTATAGGTTCATTCATGCGGATCCGGTCGTCGCTGCAACCTCGCGAATCGCCGTCCCTACGTGTCACCTGGTTAGAAGGAGAACGTGAAAGACTCCTGCAGACGTTGTATCGCGGGACGGCGGCTGGCGGACCTCTTTGCGAAAAAGATGTCCTACTTTTCGTAACCGTTGCTCAGGGCCGCCTCGATTGTCTTGAGCAGGTCCGCGGCATCGAAGGGTTTATATAGGACATCAACGGCGCCTTCGTCGATAGCTGTCCGTCGCACTTCCGCATCGCGGTGCCCGGATATCAGGATCACCGGCAACGTCGGACGTTCGAGCCTGATGCGGTGCTGTAACTCAATACCGTCCATCCCCGGCATCCGAACGTCGGTAATCACACAAGTGGCCGCGGCCAGCGTCCCCGACTCCAGGAACTCTTCGGCAGACGAAAACACTACAGGCGCGTATCCGGCTGACTCAAGCAGGCTTTCCATGGACTCGCGAACTCGAAAATCGTCATCGACCGCCGCTACGACACGTATCACTTCGTTTGCCATTGGTAACCGTCATCCCCGTTACACCCACCATACCGGTTTCGTCGATGGCGGCCTATTATAGGTTTATTTAGTCCGGTCGGGCGCTTGGGGGAATTCCGAGCCTGTCGGCCATTCTGACCAACTCAGCCAGGGATCCAGCGTCCATCTTTCGCATGATCTGGCCCCGGTGAACCCCGATTGTAATCTCACTGGTTCCCAGGTCCGCGGCAGTCTCCTTGTTTGCGAAACCGGCAACGACGAAGGGAAGGACTTCTCGTTCGCGGGGGGTTAGGAGGGTGTAGCGCTTTCGCAACTCGGCGAGTTCCGATCTTCTCTGACGCGCGATTCGATCCTGATCGATGGCGATGTGAATCGCTCGAAGCAACTCCTGATCGTCGAACGGTTTCGAAAGGAACTCGATCGCACCCGCCTTGATGGCGCGCACCGATGAGGGGATATCCCCATGACCCGTGATGAAGACAATCGGCGGGGTATCTCCGGCTAACAACTGCTGCTGGAGTTCCAGTCCGCTGCCGCCGGGAAGCTGCAGGTCCAGGATGAGGCATGCGGGAGCATCCGGCCTTTTGAATTCCAGAAATTCCGCAGCCGAGCCGAAGACCTCCGCTCTGAGTCCAACCGAGCAAATCAGGCCGGACAGCGCTTCCCGCACGCGATGGTCGTCATCCACAACGAAAACAACTGGGCAGTCGGAGTCCATAACGCTACGCTCGGACTGGAAGGGTAAAAGAGAAGGTGGTGCCTGCACCTTCACCAGATGCGGCCCACAGCCGGCCGCGGTGCGCGTTGATGATGGAGCGGCAAATCGCCAACCCCATGCCCATGCCGCTTTCCTTCGTGGTAAAGAAGGCGTCGAAGATTCCCTCCGGATCCTCAAGGCCCGTACCCGTATCACGTATCTCGACCAGGATCGTTTCCTGGCTGGGCTGTCGGGAACAAATGGAGAGTTGCCTGGGGCGGTCTGCAACAGCGTCCATAGCTTCGATCGCGTTGAGGAGCAGGTTGAAAACCAGCTGCTGCAATTGCACGCGATCACCCACAACGGGCGCCAAATCAGGGACCAGGTCTGTCTCCACGGCGACGCGCCTTCTCGCAGCTTGGCCACTTAGGAGCTCGAGCACGTCGCCAATGACCTCATTCACATCGAGCTCGATTCTCTCAACGGCCGTCTGTTTGAACAGCGCCCGGATACGGCGCACCACCTCTGCGGTCTCCTTACCGTCGCGCACAATCCTCTCGGCTGCGTCCTGCGCCCTCGCGATGCCCGGAGGCTCGGCTGCAAGCCAGCGCAAGCAGGCCTGACCATTGGTAACCACGGCGGCCAGCGGCTGGTTGATTTCGTGTGCGATAGCGGCGGCAAATTCGCCAACCGTGGCAGTCTGCATCGCTCGCGACAATCGTTCCTGGTTAGTGCGGAGGGCTTCCTCCATGTTCTTCCGTTCAATACCGTGTGCGATCAAGTCCGCAGTGGATGCCAGTGCTTCTGCTGTTCCCGCCGTAAGCGGCTTCCGAGAGAACATTGCCAACACACCCAGAGTCCGCGTTCCTACCAGTAAGGGGTATCCGGCAAAACTCGACATTCCCTCAGTTTCAGCCCACGTCTTATCGCTGATTCGCGGATCATTGATGATGTCGTTAGTGAGAACGTGCTTCTGTTCGAGCGCGATCTTCCCAATCTTGAACTGCCCTACCGGTATCCGTGAATGCGCTCCATGGAGGTGAGTGTAAAGGCCTGCACTGGCCCGCAGCTCCAGCATCCTCGCGTCGTGGCTGAGCGTCCAAACTCTCGCAAATGCCGCATCGAGATGCCGCACTATGGATTCCATACACTCCTGCAGGATCGCCTCAAGACTCTCTTTCTGTCCAAAAGCCAGGCTCACATCCGCGCGCACCGCGACCTGACGGGTCTGAATCGCATGTAGTGCTCGTTGTGCTTCCCTCCAGTCGTGCAGGTCAACGATTGTTCCAAACCATCTGATGACCTTCCCCTCCGGGTCGCGCAGCGGTACGGCGTTGGAAATGCACCAACGGTAACCGTCGGGCGCGCGCCGAAAGCGGAACTCACACTGAAATGCTTCACCGCTTGTAACTGAGCCCGACCAGGCACGAGTCGCCATTGCCATGTCGCCCGAATGAACCGCTGTTAGCCAGCCAGCGTCTCGCACCTCCTCCGCGGACAGTCCCGTGTAGTCGAGAGTGCGCTGGTTACAATAATTCACCGTGCCGTCCTCCTCGGCACTCCAGAGCATCTGTGGAATCGTCTCTGTTAGCTCACGCAGACTACGTTCGCTGGTGCGGTGCTTTTCCTCGCTACTTCTTAGATCTTCCTCAGCGTGCTTGCGGTCGGCGATTTCCTTTCGCAGCTCGTCATTGGCAGCGGCGAGTTCCGCGGTTCGTTGCGCGACGCGCCGATCCAGTTCGCTCGCGACACGCCTCTGTTCGCTCAGGAGCCGTGCCCCCTGCAGCCCGATGGACGCCTGATTCGCGGCCACGCGCAGAATCAGTTTCTCGGTTTGGCGCGGGAAATCCGCTCGCACCGATCCCGCTATGATTACGCCGACATCACCCTGCAATCCTAACTCCATGGGCATGATCGAAAGGTCTCCGTCCCCAACTGGGTTCGGCATCAGCGCTGGCGATTCCTGTGGGTCGGCCTCCAGCACGTGTTTGAGGACTTTGCCAATCTCGTGCGCTTGAGCCGTTCGCCTGGGCGATTGAGCCAACCGAACCATCTCCATCGGCGCCTGACCGGGTGAGTCCTGCAAGCGTGCATAGACGAGATCGAGCTGGAGCATGCGCAGCAGCGCGTCGAGCAGGGTATGAACAATCTGGGACGGCTCACCACCGCTCCACATGGCAGGAAGTGCGAACAGGCTTATCAGATCGTTAATGCAACGCTGAAGCCCCTTGATTTCGCCTGCAACATCCTCGGGTTGATCACCCATACTTCAGGCCGTCGCGTGTGAGCTGCTGCGACCAGCCCGCCGCTGACGAAATTCGGCCAGGAACTCATCCGGCGGCATATAGAAAGGATTGTGCTGAAGGATGCCGCCGACGATGACCAGCGGATGCGTTCGCATGATGTCAATCACCGCGTCCCCTCCAAACTGCCCCAGACGATAAGTGCAGATGACCGCGTCGTCGTGGTGACGCCACACATCGTTTACCCGTGACTCGAACTCAATCACGTCGTCGACATGAGATCGATCTTCAACCGCCCAGTCCATACGGCAACAAATCCGACTCAGCGGAAATCCTCCCGGAGCGTTTCCACTTGCCAATTGCTCAAACACCTGTAACATCCGATCCTGATCGAAGCGGCCATCTGGCAGGTAAACCTCGGTGTTCGTCCGAAGCTCCAATTGCCCGCTCTGTTGCGCCGCCATCAGGTTGATACCTGCGGCAGCCAGGCGCCGCAGGTGGTCCTGACGCTGCGATGGGTTCAGGACATGAACGGCTTTGTCGCCACATTGCAAGCCGTCCTTTATGAAGGGAAGCAACACGCGATATTCTTCCTCGTCATTGTTGAAAAACGCGCAGATGTGACGAGTTTGGCCGAGCTGGGAGCCGGCAAGAGAGATGGGTGCTGTGACGCTCTTCACGGCCACTTCCTCCTATATGGATAGGATACAAGGCGAGTCTGACGCGTCTTCCCTATTGGGCGATGCGTCGGGGAACGGTCCCGCGATTGCCCTTGCATGAAATCGCTAAGCTACTTGACGCCGGAAATCTTCGAGCATTCGTCAAAACCATCGTTCCTCTGAGCGAGGCTCCGGCCGCGTACAGTGGAGCACGCAGTGACATCGGCGGATACCGGAAGATCGTTATCACCGTTTCCGCCTGACCAGTCCTTTGACCAAAGTCGATCCGCCGACACCGAAAGAACGGCCCGGTCAACGGGGGAACGATTTCGATGCACGCCTTCAGTGCGGCTTCAGAACGGAACTCGTCCTGCAATGCCAAAGTCTGCGAGGAGGCGGTTGATGAAACCGTTGCAGCAGATTTTGTCCGAAGCCGATCAGCAGAAGGTTGCGGTGGGGCATTTCAATGTCTCTGATCTGGTGGCGCTAAAAGCAGTATATCTATCAGCTCGCGAAGTCAATGTGCCGGTTCTAATCGGCGTCTCGGAAGGCGAGCGCGACTTCATCGGCGTCCACTAAATAGCTGCGCTGGTTCGCAGCATTCGAGAAGAGGACGGCTTTCCGATTTACCTTGATGCCGACCATACGCACTCAATCGAGCGGGCTCGCGAGGCTGCCGAGGCCGGCTTTGACCTGGTCGTCTTCGATTGCTCGGCGCTGCCATTCGAAGAGAATGTGGCGAAGACGAAACAGGCAGTGACCGAAATGAAAGCCATTCACCCCTCCATTGTGGTGGAAGGCGAACTTGGCTTCATCGGCAGCTCTTCTTCAATTCACGACAGGATCCCCGAAGGTTTGGGCCCGATGACCACACCCGAGCAGGCGAGTGAATTCGTCCGGCGGACCGGCGTGGATGTGCTCGCGCCGGCAGTGGGCACCATGCACGGGATGCTGAAGAGCATGGTGGAAGGCGTAAGCAGGAAGCACGTGGATCCAGGGCGGATTGCTGCGATCAAGCGCGCAACGGGGAAACCTCTGACTCTGCATGGAGGGTCTGGTACGGACGACCAGGGGTTTCTGGACGCGATTGAAGCCGGAATTACGATCATCCACATAAACACGGAATTGCGGATTGCGTGGCGCCGCGGGCTGGAATCCGCGCTGGCGAAGAAGCCGGACGAAGTGGTCCCCTACAAACTGCTGCCGGACGTGGTCGAGTCAGTTAGAGAGGTCGCGTACTCCCGCCTTCGGCTGTTTAACACAGCCCTCGAGGCCGCCGCTGTGACGCACTAATCCGAACTCCGATTCAGGCATCAGACGAACGGGTGCAGTCACGGCGCGCCGCGGGCGAACCGAGGGAGTTCAGGTGCTCTGGTTTTCCCAAAACAATTGCTGAGTGAGGTGGACGCCATCTGTTCCCGACACGCTGGCTGCGCTCGGTGTGAACGCGGAGACAGGACTGCAACGGCAAACAGACGCCTTTGCGAAATAGAAAGGTCGGTGTTCGCCACCTTCGCGGGCTACGTCTCGGCTTCGGATCTCTTCAGAAGTCGTCGCCATCGTAAACATCCTTCGGGAGCGCTTCCAGCGGGTCGCAAAGGGTCCCTGCACCGATAACGCCGCGAAAGGCCGGATGACAGAATGCCGCGTCGGATATTCGTCAGATCCTGTCTGACCCCGAGCCTCCTGAACCCCTCTGGCTTTCCAGACCACTGCAGCGGCGGCAGTTTTGCAAGTCAAAACACTTGCTCCCCAGTGGCCCCGCACCTGCATTGATTTATTCGGCCGGTGGGACCTGCGGCTGGATCGGGATCGTCTCGGCCGACCTGCAACGGCGAATAGGGAAATGCGTATGCGGCACGACGCAGCCGCTGAGGCCAGGGCCGAGGCTCTCGAAAGCCTGGTCGCGCCGGGAAAGCTTAAACAGGAGAACAAAATGTCGACAAAAGGAAAGGTATTGGTGCTGGTATCGAGCGGTCGTGGCTTGCCGTTGAAAGACGGTAAGGTTTATGCCGGCGCTGGCTACTATCTCAACGAGCTGACGGTTCCGGTTCGTGCCTTGATGAAGGAAGGCTACGAAATCACCTTCGCCAACCCCAAAGGCAACACGCCGCAAATGGACGTCCATTCAGCTGTGCCCGATTTCTTCGGTGGAGACGCGGCTAAGCTGCAGGACTATCTGAAGTTTCGCGACACCCTGGCAGGGCTCAAGAATCCAATGCGTATCCCGGATGTCATCGCATCGGGTCTGGATCAATATGACGCGGTTTTCGTCCCCGGCGGCCATGGTCCGATGATGGATCTTCTCGATGATCCCGACGCCGGCGCCGTGCTGAGGCACTTCCATCAAACATCGAAGCCTACGGCAGTGCTCTGCCATGGCCCGATTTCACTGCTCTCGGCTTCTCCGAACTCGAAGGAGGTAGTCGCCGCGCTCGCGGCGGGCGATGCTGCTGGAGCGCGGGCCAAAGCCCAGGGTTGGATTTATTCCGGATACAAAATGACGATCTTCTCGACAGCGGAAGAGCAGCAGCGGGAACCGCTTGAGATCGGTGGTAAGGTTCTCTTCTACCCGGACTTTGCTTTGCGTACGGCGGGCGGTGACGTAAGTGTGGCCGCTCCATGGCAGAGCTACGTCCTTCAGGATCGCGAGCTGATCTCAGGCCAGAACCCTTTCTCTGATGAAGCGCTTCTCAAACTTCTTCTACCGGCACTCAACGCGAAAGGAAACGCAAGTCGAGAAGCAAAAGCCTGAGCTGCGTGACGATCCCGCCTTCGTCGCCGGCGTCAACCGAGACGTCCTATGGAATATCCCACGCTTTATCGGACCACAAAGATCGACGGGCTTTCCATTTTCTATCGGGAGGCCGGTCCGAACGACGCGCCGACATTGCTGCTGCTTCACGGACTTCCTTCATCGTCGCGCATGTTCGAGCCGCTCTTCGCCAGGCTGTCCGATCGCTGTCATCTGGTCGCGCCCGACTACCCCGGCTTCGGACACAGCGACTGGCCGGACCCGAAGATGTTTGCGTACACATTCGATCACTACGCTGAGATCATGAATTGTTTTACTGACGCCCTTGGCCTACGGCGCTACACGCTCTACATGCAGGACTATGGCGGTCCGGTAGGTTTTCGCATGCTGCTGGCGCACCCCGAACGCGTGCATGATCTCATCGTTCAAAACGCGGTCGCCCACAATGAAGGTCTCGGCGTGAATTGGGAAGCGCGGCGGGCATTTTGGGCGGACCGCTCGTCCAATGAGACGGAGCTACGTGCAGATTTGCTCTCGTTGGCCGCTACCCGCACTCGTCACCTTGGAAACGATCCGAATGTCGAACGCTACAGCCCCGATCTCTGGACTGATGAGTTTTATTTCCTAAGTCAGCCCAAACAGGGCCAGATTCAAAGCGATTTGTTCTACGACTATCGAACAAACGTGGACGCCTATCCGGCGTGGCAAGCGTGGATGCGCAGGAATCAACCGCGACTGCTGGTGATATGGGGTAAGTATGAGCTCTCGTTCGATCCGGGCGAGCCGGAACGTTATCGCAAAGATGTGCCGAATGCTGAAGTTCACATTGTGGACGGAGGTCATTTCGCATTGGATACGGCGGCAGATCAAATCGCCGCATTCGTGCGAGGATTCCTCGGCTCTTCTCGGGACGGCCCAGGGCGCGCCGGGCAGCAAGACGAGCTGCGGTCGTGACTCTTGCGTCGTGGCTCATTTAGGTCGGACTTTGGGCTTCACAGCGTGCATGATCCTCACGTGGCGGAGTGCGTCAAGGGCTCGTATCGTTGCACAAAGCAGCAAGTAGGAGTGTGTTTTGCCACGGAATCACCGTGAAGCCCAGAGGCGGCTCTTCGAAGTCGCTGAAGCGCAGCAGGGTTCTTTACCGCGAAGCAGGCGAAGGCCGCCGGCTTCGCGGAGAACACCCATCCTTATCACGTACACGCCGGGAACTGGATTCGTGAACATCGCGGAATCTACCGGCTCGCCCTCCGGCCCGGCTGCACATGACTGTTCCCGAGCACTTCCCGCGAAACAGTGCGATTCCGCGGATTCTGGTGCTGCATTACGCCGATCTCGGCCCGAATGACGTCCAGACGGCTCCGGGGTTCCGTTATACGCGGCCTCTGCGGACCATCCTCGACGTGATCGAAGTCGAGCTGATTCGGATCAGCCGTCTCCGACGGCAGGTGGCCTTCGATAATCGCAGCGGGTTGCCGCGCTTTACACCCGGGGCGCGCAAAGCGAACCAGCACGTGGTCCACCTGCTCGAAGAGATCGGGCGCGCGAAGGGCGCGACACCGGCGCAGATCGCGCTAGCCTGGCTGCTGGCGCAAAAAAACTGGATCGTGCCGATACCAGGGACAACGAAACTCCAACGGCTCGACGAAAATCTCGGCGCTATCGACGTTGCGCTGAGTGCGGCAGACCTCTCGGCCATGGAGAGCGCCTCAGCCAAACTCAATGTCGAAGGGGCGCGCTATCCAGAGGCCGACCAGAAGCTGGTCGGCCGCTAAAAGGCAAGCGGTACGAGAGGTGAAGAACCGTCACGCGTATCCGGCAATGGCGATGCCGTTGACCGGATGAAACAAGTCAGCGACGAACAATACGGGAGTCCGGCGAACGGTTCGCGGAGGGCACAGTGCCAAGCCGTCTTGTGTCGCTATCGACCTCGTTTTGTGGCTTTGCAGAGATGCGGCAAGTTACGTGACCGGCCAGTCCATTTCCGTGGATGGCGGTTTCACGATGCGTTAAGGGGGGGACAAAGTCATGACCCAGAAAGGTCGCAAACGCGCGAGTGGAAGGCGTACCAGCGGCGGCAGATCAGAACACTGAGGTAAACTGGCGGAACCCGGCCCGGTGTGCCGGGAGATCTTATGCTGCATCTTGTTTTGCTCCCTCTGCTTTTCGCCGCTGCGGCGGATTCCGCGGCTGCGGTCACTCAGGCTTCTGCCGCGACGACTCGGCCGCCGCCGCCCACGCGCGATCCTCACACACTGGGTTATGTCGAGGCAAAGGAGTTGCCCGATGGCGCCAATGCGCCGCCCGATGCCGATGGAAACTTCATCCTTGGCCCGACCCACAATCCCGCGGCCGAGATGACTCCAGGGCCGGATGTGCCGCGCGGGGACATCTACACATTCATGATGCAGTCGGCCGACAGCAAACTTTATCCAGGCATCGCCCGCGAGCCGCACACGTTCGGCACGCCCGATCCCGCCGACCCGGCAAGACTGATTGTTACCACCAGTCACCCGGCTTCGTATACGCGGCGCGTGACGGTGTACGTGCCCAAACAATATGTGGCGGGCACGGCGGCGCCCTTCATTGTCGGAGCGGACGGGCCCGACCCAGCCTTGTTCACGGCCCTCGACAGTCTCATCGCGGAGCATCGCGTGCCGGCTATGATTGCCATCTCCATTGGCAACGGCAGCGGGGACGCGCAGGGCAGCGAGCGCGGTCTGGAATACGACACCATGTCCGGCCGCTACGCCGAATTCGTGGAGACCGAGGTGCTGCCGCTGGTGGAGAAGCAATATGGCGTGAAGCTGACGCACGATCCGGAAGGCCGCGCGACCATGGGCGGAAGCTCAGGCGGCTCGTGCGCTCTGATCATGGCCTGGTATCACGCGGAGCTGTACCATCGCGTGCTGACGTATTCAGGCACTTATGTGAACCAGCAATGGCCGCCGAGCGCGGAGACTCCGCACGGCGCGTGGGAACTCCATGAGCATCTGATTCCCGATTCGGCGCGGAAGCCGCTGCGCATCTGGATGCAGGTGGGGGATCGCGATCTTTTCAACCCCAATGCGATGCGCGACAACATGCACGACTGGGTGGTGGCCAACGAGAACATGGCGCGCGTGCTGGCAACGAAGGGCTATCACTACCAGTTCGTCTTCATGCGT
>Ga0335078_10014434_pt1 | contig 11715 bp, 8 predicted proteins | sample Lox_Sample_32_FD_206711 | JGI IMG/M metagenome (GOLD analysis project Ga0335078, IMG submission 206711) | Soil microbial communities from Loxahatchee National Wildlife Refuge, Florida, United States - Lox_Sample_3.2 | ecosystem: Environmental > Terrestrial > Soil > Wetlands | place: USA: Florida...
AACAACTGGTGGGCGGCGTACGCGCTGTGGGTGTGCTCGCTGTTCGGGCACCCGGACCTGCGCCTGATGGACGGCGGGCGGGCCAAGTGGATCGCCGAGGGCCGCCCGGTCAGCACCGGCACCCCCAAGCGCCCGCAGGCGGACTACCCGGTCATCGACCGGGACGACCGGCAGCTCCGCGCGTTCAAGGACCAGGTGCTGGCCCACCTGGGCCAGCCGCTGATCGACGTGCGCTCGCCCGGCGAGTACTCCGGCGAGCTGCTGCACATGCCCGACTACCCGCAGGAGGGCGCGCTGCGCGGCGGCCACATCCCGGGGGCCAAGAGCGTCCCGTGGGCCCGGGCGGCCGGCGCCGACGCCACGTTCAAGACCCGGGCCGAACTCGAGGCCATCTACCAGGGCGAGGCCGGGCTGACGCCCGAGGACGACGTGGTGGTCTACTGCCGCATCGGCGAGCGGTCCAGCCACACCTGGTTCGTGCTGCATCACCTGCTCGGCTACCCGCGCGTGCGCAACTACGACGGGTCCTGGACCGAGTGGGGGAACAGCGTCCGGGTCCCGATCACCCGCGGGACCAGCCCGTGAGCCCGCAGCCCGTGGGCCTGCAGCCCGTGGGCCCGCAGCCCGTGGGCCCGCAGCCGTGAGCGGAGCCACCCTGCATCCGCGGCTGCAGGAGATCGTCGACGACTTCAGCTCCGTGCCGGACAAGGACCGGCTGCAGCTGCTGCTGGAGTTCTCCCAGGACCTGCCGGCCCTGCCGGAGCGCTACGCCGCGCACCATGACCTGCTCGAGCCGGTGCCCGAGTGCCAGACGCCGCTGTTCCTGGCGGTGGAGGTCGAGCCGGACTCGGGTCGCGGGACCGTGCACCTGTTCTTCGAGGCGCCCGCCGAAGCGCCCACCACCCGCGGCTTCGCCGCCATCCTGCACGCCGGGCTGGACGGCCTGGACGCGGACGAGGTGCTGGCCACCCCGGCCGAGTTCTCCAGCCGGCTCGGGCTGGCCGACCTGGTGAGCCCGCTGCGGCTGCGCGGCATGGCCGCGATGCTGGCCCGGATCAAGCGCCAGGTCCGCGAGAAGCGCTGAGCCGGCCGGGCGGTCGGCTGGGCGGGGCAGCGCGTAGTAGGTGGCGTCCACCTCCACCAGCGGGAACACCGAGGCGTAGTACCGCAGCCGCTGCTCCGGCGACCTCGCCTCGGCCGGGTACCAGCCGGAGGCGATCAGCGACCGGTCGGTCCATCCCGCCGTGCCCACCCTGACCTGTCCCACGCCTCCAGCGTAGGACGGCCTGATGCCGCCATCAGACCCGCGATCACGCCACGCTAGGATGCTCAGGAGATGACTGCCCGGAACACGGCGACGCCAGCCGCTGATCTGCCGACGCGAGACCGGCTGACCACGGCCGCCGCGCACATGTTCGCGGAGCGCGGTTATCACGGCACGTCGATCAACGACCTCGCGGCGGCCGTGGGGCTGCACAAGAGCTCGCTCTACGCGCACATCAACCACAAGGCCGACCTGCTCGCCGACATCGCCCTGACCGGGGCGGCGGCCTTCCACGCCGCCCTGGACGCGCTGCCGGCCGGGGAAACCGCCGGGGAACGGCTCGAGCTGGCTCTCCGGGCGCATCTGGCGGTGGTGGAGAGCCAGCTCGACGTGGCCACGGTCTGGCTTCAGGAGTGGCGCTACCTGAGCGGGAAGGCCAGGGACGTCTTCCTCTGCGAGCAGCATCGCTACGAGGAGCGGATCCGGGACCTGTTCGAGGCGGCGGTCCGGTCCGGCGAGCTGCGCCGGGACCTCGACGTGGACGACGCCACCCTGATATTCCTGTCCGTGGCCAACTGGGCGTACACCTGGCTCATGCCGGAGACCGACGTCGCCGGGCTCACCTCGCGGCTGATGCCGGTGCTGCTCGGCGGGATGGGCCCGGCCACGTCAAGCCCAGCCACGTCAAGCAGGGCCACATCAAGCAGGGTCACATCATCAGCAGCCCCCCGGCCACCGTGAGGAGCGTGCCGGTGAGGTAGTGCGCCTCGTCCGAGACCAGGTACCTGACGGCCTCCGCCACGTCGCCGGGCTCGCCCAGGGCGTGCATCGGAATGAGTTCGATGGCGGCCTTCAGGACCTCCTCGGGGACCGCGGCCGACATTTCGGTCTTGATTCCGCCTGGCACCACGCAGTTGACGGTGACGCCCTTGGTCGCGGTCTCCAGCGCGAGCACCTTGGTCAGGCCGAACAGGCCTGCCTTGGAGGCGGCGTAGTTGGCCTGGCCGAACCGGCCGCTCTGGCCGACGTACGAGCTGATCATGACGATGCGCCCGAATCCGCGCTCGAGCATGTGGGGGAGCACCGCCTGGGACATGTAGAACGGCCCGGACAGGTTCACCCGGATCACCTGTTCCCAGTCCACCGGCCACATCTTCACCGCCGTGCGGTCGTGCGTGACGCCGGCGTTGTTGACCAGGTAGTCGATCCGCCCGTACTGGCGCAGGACCTCGTGGACGACGCGCTGGCAGTCGCCCGGGTTGCCGACGTTGGCCTGGTGGAGTGACACCGACAGGCCCTTGTTGCTCGCCTCCTTGGCGAAGGCGTCCGCCGCCTCGGCGTTGCGGTTGTACATCGCGGCGATGGTGGCCCCGTGCTGCGCCAGGTGGGTCGAGATGGCCGCTCCGATGCCGCGCGTCCCGCCGGTGACCAGGGCCACCCGCTCGTTCATGTCGTTCATTGTTCCTCTCCTGATCATTGACGTACGTAGCTGCCCGGGGCCGCCTCGAGCGCCGGGTAGCGGGTGCTGCCGAGGGTCTTCGGCGCTGCGATCTGGTTACCGGAGCGTTCGCCCAGCCAGCCGGCCCAGTCCTGCCACCAGGAGCCGTCGTGCCGCTGGGCGCCCGCGAGCCACTGCTCGGCGTCGGGCGGCGTCTGCGGGTTGAGGTAGTAGCCGAGGCCGTGGTGCTTCGGGTCGGCCACCACGGTCTGGATGTGGCCGCTGGAGACCAGCACGAACTTGGTGTTACCGGAGACCATCTGGGTGGTCCGGTAGCAGGCCTTCCACGGCGTGATGTGATCGGTGCGCCCGGCCACCACGTACGTGTCGCAGGCGATGCGCGAGACGTCGATCGGCGTGCCGAGGACGGTCAGGGCGCCTGGATGCGTCAGCTGGTTGCCCTCCACCATGTCGAGCATCTGGCGGTGGAAGGCCGAGCTCATCCTGGTCTGGTCCGCGTTCCAGGCCAGGATGTCGAAGGCCGGCGGGTCCTGGCCGAGCAGGTAGTTGTTCACCCAGTAGTTCCACACCAGGTCGTTGGGGCGCAGCCAGGAGAACATCGACGCCATCTGCCAGCCGTCGATCACTCCGGTCGGCCGCGAGACCTGCTTGGCCAGCGCGATCGTGGCCGGCGACGCGAACAGGAACATCCGCCCGTCGGAGTCGCAGTCGAGCATGGTGACGGTCATCGTCGCGGAGTTGATCAGGCGCTCGCCCAGCGCGGCCAGGTGCGCCTGTACCAGCGCGGCCGTCATCCCGCCCAGGCAGCCGCCGAAGATGTTCACGTCCGGCGAGCCGGACACCTCGCGGATGACGTCGATCGCCTCGATCACCGCTTGCGCATAGGTGTCGAAGTTCCAGTGGCGGTGCTCCCCGGTCGGGTTGCGCCAGCTGATCGTGTACACCTGGATGCCGTGCTTGAGCAGGAACTCGTACATGCTGCGGCCGGGCGAGAGGTCCAGCGCGTAGTACCTGTTGACCTGCGGCGGCACCACGAGCATGGGCCGCGCGTAGACCTTGTTGCGCTGCGGCGCGTACTGGATCAGCTCGAACACTTCGGACCGGTGGATGACCGCGCCGGGCGAGATCGCGATGTTCTCGCCGAGCTTGAACGGCCTGCGGTCGACCAGCGACGGCATGCCGTGGTTGCGCAGCATGTCGCGGGCCATGTTGACGGTCCCGCGCCAGACGCTGAGGCCGCCGGTGTCGTAGCAGCGCTTGACGGCCGCGGGGTTGGCCCAGAAGAAGTTGGTGGGCGCCATCGCCTCCCGGGCCAGGATCAGCGCGAACCGGATCCGCTCGGCGGTCATGCCATCCAGGCCGAGGCTGTCGACCACGTCGTCGACCTCGCCACCGAAGTACAGGTACGCCTGCATCGTCGCCCGGAGCGCGGGGTTCTGCTGCCACGCCTGATCGGCGAAGCGATGGTCCCCGTGCTCCGGCTGGATGTGCGACTTTCCGAGCGCGATCCGCAGCGTCTCCATCCAGGCGCCGGGAGCGAGCTGCATCATCGCCATCGGCGGGCCCATGGCCAGCCGGCCGGCGAACCGCAGCGCCCCGCCCGCCTGATCCAGCAGCCCCTTCTTCGCCGGGGCGCGGGCCTCCGGCTGCTGCCCGTTGGGGCTGGCCTCGACCAGCGGGACCTGGTCGTGCGTCGTGGTCATGACAGCCGCTCCACCACCATGGCCATGCCCTGGCCGCCGCCGACGCACATGGTCTCCAGGCCGATGGTCTGGTCCCGGGTGCGCAGGTCGTTCAGCAGCGTGGCCAGGATCCGCACCCCGGTCATGCCGAACGGGTGGCCAAGGGCGATGGCGCCGCCGTGCGGGTTGAGCTTGTCGCCGAACGGGTCTATCCCGATGCCCCGGGCCGAAGGGATGACCTGCGCCGCGAACGCCTCGTTGATCTCCACCACGTCGACGTCGTCGATGGTCATCCCGGCCCGGCTCAGCGCCTGGTTACTGGACTCGATCGGGCCGAGGCCCATCAGCTCCGGCTCCAGCGCGCTGACGCCGGTCGCCAGGATGCGGGCGACCGGGGTGATCCCGAGCTCGTCGGCGCGCGCCCGCGACATCACCACTGCCGCCGCCGCCCCGTCGTTGAGCGGGCAGGAGTTCCCCGCGGTCACCCGGCCGTTCTTGCGGAACACCGCCCGCAGCCCGGCCAGCTTCTCCAGCGTGGTGTCCGCCCTGGGCCCGTCGTCCTCGGTCATGGCGATCCCGGGGACCAGCGGCACCGGGATGATCTCCCGGGAGAATATCCCGTCCTTGGTGGCGGTCACCGCGCGCATGTGGCTCTGCATCGCGTACTTGTCCATCTCCTCGCGGGTGATGCCGTACTTGTCGGCCACGTTCTCGGCCGTCACGCCCATCGCCATGTAGGCGTCGGGGAACCCTTCCCGGTTCCCGCCGAACAGCCGGGGGTTGTACGTTTCCGGCTGGTCGGCGAACACGCCGAGCGGCGAGCGGGTGCTCGACTCGACGCCCGCGCACACGAACGCGGAGCCCTCGCCCGCCTTGATGGCGTGGAACGCCATCCGGACGGCCTGCACCGACGACGCGCAGTAGCGGTTGACCGTGGTGCCCGGGCCGTTCACCCCGGCCAGGATGCTGATGATCCGGGCCAGGTTGTGGCCTTGCTCGCCGCCGGGCAGGGCGCAGCCGCAGATCACGTCGTCGATCTGGCCGCGGTCCAGCTGCGGGATCTGCTTGAGCACCTCGTCCACGACGAAGGCGCCCAGGTCGTCGGGGCGCTGGTCGATGAGCGAGCCCTTGACGGCGCGGCCGATCGGCGTCCGGCCGATGGCGACGATGACGACTTCTGACATAGCACACTCTCCAGATAGTTCGGCTTACTTGGCTGGGGGCTCGTCGGCGGTCTCGACGGGCAGGCTGCCTTCGCTGTTGCGGGCCCGCAGGAGCTTCTTGTCGTGCTTGCCCACGCTGGTGCGCGGCACCTCGCCGACGAACGCCCACTGTTCCGGCACCCACCACTTCACGACCCGGCCGGCCAGGTGGGCGCGGAGCTCCTCGGGGGTCACTGACTGGCCCGGCACGAGGACCACGCAGGCCAGCGGCCGCTCGCCCCACCGCTCGTCGGGCGCGGCGATGACCGAGGCCTCGCGGACGGCCGGGTGGGTGAGGATGGCCGATTCCAGCTCCAGCGTGGAGATCCACTCACCGCCCGACTTGACCACGTCCTTGGCCCGGTCGCTGATCGTGATGTAGCCCCTTGTGTCGATCCGGCCGACGTCGCCGGTACGCAGCCAGCCGTCCCGGAACTTCTCCGGCGCCGGGTCCTTGTAGTAGGCGGCCGTCACCCACGGCCCGCGCACCTCGATCTCGCCGGTGGCGTGCCCGTCGCGGGGCAGCACCTTGCCCTCGTCGTCCACGACGCGGGCCTCCACGCCGCCGAGCGGGCGGCCCGCGGTGGACCGGTACTCGATGGCGCGGTCCGCGGGGCCGTGCTTCGGCGGGAAGGACAGCGAGGCGACCGGGCTGGTCTCGGTCAGGCCCCAGCCCTGGACGACATTCACGCCCAGTCGCTGCTCGTACGCCTCGATCAGGCTGCGCGGCACCGCCGCACCGCCGCACAAGATCATCCGCAGCGAGGACAGGTCGACGGTGGACTGGTCCAGGCCGAGCACGTCGTACCACACCGTGGGCACGGCCGCGGACAGCGTGGCCCGCTCCGCCGCGATGAAGGCGGCCAGCGGGGCGGCCTGGGTGAACCGGTTCGGCAGCAGCAGGTCGGCGCCGACCAGCCAGGCGGCGTACGGCATCCCCCAGGCGTTGGCGTGGAACATGGGCACGACCGGCAGCAGCCGGTCGTACTGGCTGATCCCGAGCACCTCACCGGAGGCCACGCCCAGCGTGTGCAGGAACGTGGACCGGTGGCTGTACACGACGCCCTTCGGCAGGCCCGTGGTGCCGCTGGTGTAGCACATCGCGGCGGCGGCGTGCTCGTCGATCTCCGGCCACGGGTACCCGGGCCGTTCGGCGGCCAGCAGTTCCTCATAGTCGAGGTGCGCGGGCAGCGCGGAGCGGTCGCCCTCGCCGTACACGATCAGGTGCCGGAGCGTCTTCACCTCGTCCCCGCCGGCCTTCAGCGCCGGCCCGAGGACCGGCGCCAGGCTGGCGTCGGCGATGAGCACGGAGTCCTCGGCGTGGCCGATGATGTAGCGGATCTGCTCCGCCGCCAGCCGGATGTTGATGGTGTGCATCACCGCGCCCATGCCGGGAATGGCGAAGTACGCCTCCATGTGCTCCTGGTTGTTCCAGCCGAAGGTGGCGACCCGGTCGTCGGTCCGCACGCCGAGGCGGCGCAGGGCGGCCGCGAGTTGCTCGGTGCGGTCGGCCAGCGCGCCGAACTGGATGCGGCGCGCGCCGCCGGCCTCGCTGGTGACCACCTCGCTGTCGGCGTACAGGGTCCGGCCGTGCTCGAAGATGTGCCCGACCGTGAGCGGGAAGTCCATCATGGTGCTGCGCATCTGGCTAACCTCCTGAGACTCGTGCCTGCTGACCTGCCCAGTGCGGTTCGCGCAGCTCCCGCTTGAGGATCTTGCCGGCCGCCGACTTGGGCAGCGTCTCGCCGCGCAACTCGATACATCTGGGGACCTTGAAGCGGGCGATCCGCTCGCGGCAGTGCGCCATGAGTTCGTCGGCCGTCACCTGCTGCCGGCAGAACACCACGGCGTAGACCGACTCCCCCCAGCGCGGGTCGGGCACGCCGAACACGGCGGCCTCCTGGACCGCGGGATGCGAGCCCAGCACGGCTTCCACCTCGGTGGAGTAGATGTTCTCGCCGCCGCTGACGATCATGTCCTTGGCCCGGTCGACCAGGTAGATGTAGAACTCCTCGTCCCGGTACCCGAGGTCGCCGGTCAGGTACCAGCCGTCCCGCATGACCTCGGCCGTGGCCTCCGGCTTGCGCCAGTAGCCGGCCATCACGCTGGGGCTGCGCACGGCCATCTGGCCGACCGCGCCCGGCGGCAGGTCGGCCAGGGCGTCGTCGACGACGCGCATCTCCACGCCCATGGCGGGCTGGCCGCACGAGCGCACCCGCGGGGTGTCGAGGATGCGTTCCTCGTGCGGCAGCAGCGTGGTGATCGGCGTGGTTTCCGTGGTGCCGTACACGTGCAGCAGTTCCGCGCCGGGGAAGGCCTGGCGCGTCCGCCTGAGCGTCTCGGCGGAGATGGGCGAGGCGCCGTGGCTCAGGTACCGCAGCGAGCTGACGTCCCGCGGCCGGGCCAGCTGGGCGCCGGCCGCGGTGGCCAGCATGGTGGGGACGAGCAGCGTGTGCGTGACCCCCTCGCGCTCGATGAGGTCGACCGCCAGGTCCGGGTCGAACCTGGGCATGATGACGTGGGTCCCGCCTGCCCACACGGTGGCCAGCGTGGCGAGTATCCCGCCGGTATGGAACATCGGGGAGGCCACCAGCCAGCGCGTCTGCGCATCGAACGGCCAGGTGGCCATGAAGTGCAGCGCGCTGGTGACCAGGCTCCGGTGGGTGTGCATGGCGCCCTTGGCCGCCCCGGTGGTGCCCGAGGTGTAGAACAGGGCGGCCAGGTCGTTCTCGGTCACCCCGTCGCCGAGGGGAGCCTCGTCGGCCGTGGCGATCAGGTCCTCGTAGTCATCGGGCATCGTCAGCACCCGCCTGAACCCGGTAGCCCCGGTGCCTCCGGTGAGGCCCGGGTACCCGGCGTCGGCGAAGACCACGCTGACGCCGGCGTCGTCCAGGATGGCCCGCATCTCCGCGGCGGCCAGCCGCGAGTTCACCGGGACCAGCACGTAACCCGCCGCCGGGAGCCCGAGGTAGAGCTCGAGGTAGCGGTCGGAGTTGAGGGCGACGACCCCCACCCGATCCTGCGGCGCCAGCCCGAGCTCGCGCATCGCGCCCGCCAGGCGGCGGCATCGCGAGCCGAGCTCGGCGTAGGTACGGCGGCGGTCCTGACAGACAACGGCCGGGCGTTCGGCGGCGATGCCGAGGGCCCGGCTGAGCGGCTGGGCGAACGTGTACATCAGCGTGCCTCCCGAGAGCAAAAGCTCTCCTCTTCCGCCTGTCCGGAAGAGATGGTCTTTAGGCTTAATGGGACGTTAACGACCGGTCGGCCAGAGCACCACGGACCAAGGTCCCGCAGGCCAGCGGCCAGACGTCCGCACGTTAGCCCAGCCCGCATCAGGGGCAATACCGCCACCACCGGCACCAGCCGACCGTTCGGTCATGTGGTTACCGTTGGGTAATGTGACGCCGCGCAACGGCAGTAGTACAGGTTCCCCGCAGTCTCAGTGGGCTACTGCGGCCTCTTGCCGTTCAGGACGTTAGCCCCTAGAAGGCGCCGGGCCTGCCGGAGCGACTATGACGGTGCTCGACTAGGTCATTGCCTGCCGGCCGGGTCGCCTCTTCGCCGTCGGCATGGGGAGCTCACGCTCCTGGGAATCGAGTCGGCGGACAGCTGCGTCCGGCTTCCCGTGCTGCGCCTGCCGGCCGCAGGCAAGGGAGGAGAAAGCCATGACTGCTCATGCTGAGCTATCCCTGTTCGCGCGTCCGCGCGTCACCATGCACGAACGGGAGGACGGCTGCCTGCTGCTGGGATCCGCCGACCCGTTGCAGGATTACCCGGGCACGGTCGTGCACAGCGTGTGGGCGTGGGCGGTAGCCGATCCGGATTATCCGCTGGTCGCCCAGCGCGGCGCTGATGGATCGTGGCGCGCCTGCAGTTACGGGGCCGCCGTCGCCGCGGCCGCGGCCATCGGCCAGGCCCTGCTGGAACGGGGGCTGTCCCGCGACCGGCCGCTGCTCGTACTGTCCGGCAACAGTATCGATCACCTGCTGGTAATGCTCGGAGCGATGACTGCCGGGGTTCCCGTGGCCCCGGTCAGCGTGGCGTACTCGCTGCAGAGCCGGGACCACGCCCGGATCCGGGCGATCGCCGAGCTGATCGATCCCGGTGCGGTATTCGCCGAGGACGCCGAGCGCTTCGGCCCGGCCCTGGACGCACTGGGCCCGGTGCCCGCGATCATCAGCACCGGCGGCCGTCCAGGCGCCGCCCGGCTGGCCGAGCTCACCGCGAGTACGCCTGGCCAGCTGATCGCCAGCGCCTTCGCGGCCCTCCAGGCCGACGCGATCGCCAAGATCCTCTTCACGTCCGGCTCGACCGGCGCGCCGAAGGGAGTGCTGAACACCCACCGGATGCTGGCGGCCAATCAGCAGATGATGCGCCAGGCATGGCCGTTCCTGGCTGCCGAGCGGCCGGTGATCGTGGACTGGCTGCCGTGGAGCCATACCTTCGGCGGTAACCACAACATGGACATGGTCCTCACCAACGGCGGCACGCTCTACATCGACACCGGACGCCCCGCCCCGGGCCTGTTCGCGCAGACGATCGCCAACCTCAGCGACATCGCGCCGACGGTGTACTTCAACGTGCCGGCAGGCTACGCGCAGCTCATCCCGGCGCTGGAGGCGGACCCGGAGTTCGCGCGCACGTTCTTCGCCCGGCTGCGGCTGCTGTTCAACGCCGCGGCCGCGCTGCCATCCGGGCTGCGTGACCGGCTGCGTGACCTCGCCGCCCGGACGGGCGGCCGCTCCATTCCGGTGACCGGCTCCTGGGGCACGACCGAGACCGCGCCGGCGGTGACGACGGCGAACTTCGACTACGCCGACGCCCGGTGCATCGGCGCGCCGCTGCCCGGCACGCAGGTGAAGCTCGTCCCGGCCGAGGACGCCTACGAGATCCGGGTCAAGGGCCCGATCGTCACCCCCGGCTACTGCTACCGGCCGGACCTGACCGCCGAGGCGTTCGACGACGAGGGCTTCTACCGCTCCGGCGATGCGGCCACTCTCGCCAACCCCGCCGACCCGAACGCGGGGCTGGTGTTCCGTGGCCGGATCGCGGAGGACTTCAAGCTCATCACCGGCACCTTCGTCCGCGTCGGCGCCGTGCGTACCGCGCTGCTGTCCGCAGCGCCGGTCCTGGCCGACGCGGTGATCGCAGGCGAAGGCCGGGACCGCCTGTGCGCCCTGGCGTGGCTGAACCTGGCCGAGGCGCGCATCCTGACCGGCACGGACATCCAGGCCGACGGCGAATTCGTGGTGCATGAGGCCCTGCACAAGGCGCTGGCGCACTGGCTGGCCGACCACAACGACACCGCCGGATCAGCGGCCCGCATCGAGCGGCTCGCCGTGCTCGCGCGCCCGGCCGACCTGGACTCCGGCGAGATCACCGACAAGGGCTACGTCAACCAGCGGCAGGTGCTGAAGAACCGCTCGGCGCTGGTCGAGCCGCTGTACGCCGACCCGCCGCCGGCCCATGTCATCATCCCGGGACGCACGCGCTGATACGCGACCAGAAGCCTGCTGAGAAAGCTTGACCCGCGGCTTTACCGGAATCCTGGCCCTGGAGACAGGCCTAGTCGAGCGGGCTCCTGGCAGGTGGAGGTCCCGGGAGCGCCGCCGGACCCGACCGTGGCGATGGTCCGGGAGCGGATCGCAGTCAGCATGATGTCACATCGATACGGTTATAACCGTAACACTGTGACGATGTAACGGTCGGAGCTAGGGTCTGTAAGATCCCGTCCAGTTCACTGCGCTCTTCCAGCAGCTCGGCCAGTTCCGTGGCGGCGTCCCGGGCGTCGGCGTCGTCCCGGGTGCGCAGGATCTGCCCGGCCCCGTCCAGGTCATCCTCCTCTTCCAGCAACGCGGCCAGCCGCCGGGCGGCCCACTCCTCGCCGGCGTCGGCCCGGGCGCGCAGGATCTCCTCGACCCCGTCCAGGTCGCCCTCTGGCCGGGAGAGCTCGCGGACCTGAGCCAGGATCGGCGTCCAGTACTCAGCCTGCGACTGGCGGCCGATGAACAGGCCGATGTGCCCGCCCGGTGCGAGGTACCAGCGGACCTGCGAAGAGCCGACCGCGTCCCGCATGTTGCGGACCTGCTGCCACGGCGTGATGTCGTC
>Ga0335078_10014435_pt1 | contig 11714 bp, 8 predicted proteins | sample Lox_Sample_32_FD_206711 | JGI IMG/M metagenome (GOLD analysis project Ga0335078, IMG submission 206711) | Soil microbial communities from Loxahatchee National Wildlife Refuge, Florida, United States - Lox_Sample_3.2 | ecosystem: Environmental > Terrestrial > Soil > Wetlands | place: USA: Florida...
CCGTTCGCCACGTAACCGCCGAGGCCGTAGCCGTCGGGGCCGTAGCCGTCGGGGCCGTAGCCCTTGGTCTCGTAGCCGTCGGGGCCGTAGCCGTCGGGGCCGTATGTGCCGTCGGCCCCGTAACCAGAAGGGGCGTACGGGTATCCGCCGCTGGAGAGGTATGCGTCGTCCGGGATAGGAGCGACGCCGGGCCCGTTACCCCCATCGTGCCGGTAGGCCCCATTGCTCCCATGGACCTCGCGCGGGTCGCGAATCTCGCCGCGCCGGTACGCTGCGTGGCCCGGGTAGGCGTCGCGCCGACCATACGGCCCGTCGTGCCCGTAGCCATCATCTGGCCCGTGGGCATCTGGCGGCCGGTGGGAGTGGCCGGGTAGGCATGCGGCCTCGTATCTGGCGTCTGGCCGGGGCCCGTACGGGGCCTCGTATCCGGCGTCCGGCCCGGGCCCGTACGCGGCCCGGTAGCCGGCACCTGGGCCGGATCCGTAATCCTCCCGCGAGCCGATTCCGTAATCCTCCTGCGGGCCGGATCCGCGGGGACCGTCCGGCTCGGGCCGGTAACCCGCGTCCGGGCCGGGCTCGTAACCGTCCTGCCGTGAACGCGGGGCATGCGGCGTCGGGCCGCGCCGCCCGGCCGGGTACGTGTGTGCCTGCTGATGGGGGGCGCCCGGATGGCGAGGCCGCGCCGGGTCAGGCGAGCCTGCCGGGCCAGGCGGTCCCGCCGGGCCCGCCGGACGCCCGGGATACGGTCCTGCGCCCAGGCCCGGCGTACGGCTCGGCTCGCCGCTGGGTGGCGGGGCCCCGTACCCGCCGGCGAGGGCGCCCGGCCGGGCGGCCTGCTGCGGGCGCAGTCCCCGGATATGGGCTCGTTGCGGGGGAGTGACCTGCGGTTCGGCCCATTCGGTATCCGGCCAGTGCGGATCCGGCCACACTTCGCGAAGCGGCACCCCGGCGGGACCGCCGCGCGCCGCGCCGGGCCGGCCGCCGGGGGGAGGGCCTGACTGCGGACCGCCCCCGCCGCGCGGGGGAACCGGCCGCTCGGGGGACCGGGACGCGTCCGTTCGCCAGTAGCCGCGCGGTTCTCCCGCTACCGGACCGCCGTAGCCGGGTTCCGGGCCTGGCTGATACGGCGGGTGCCCGTTCCGGGGGTAGGCAGGGCGGCCGTCGGCCCCGTACCTGTCGTGGCGGGGTTCGGCGTCACCACGTTCCACCGGGCACCTCCTGGAGACACCAAATCGGACGCGCCCGCTCCCGTGCGGCAATCCATCCTGATAAAGTCTAGGACGGCCCGAATGCCCGTTCGGGGCGAATGCCTAATATTCCCTTCCTGTCCCATCAGGGCCTTTATCCGAATCCAGAAGTGTAGTGGTATGACAGAGCGAGGGTGGGGAAAGGCCGCACTTCACCACCCGGCCCGGGCGCGGGCGGAAGGTAATGTGTGCGTTGCTCATCGGCCGGAGTTACCCTCGGATCAGGGGCCCGAGCGTGACGCTCACCCCGGCGACGGCCCGGCGTGGCGCCGTCGCTCCGGACCTTCGCGGAGCGGCCATGAGCTGGATTGTGTGGCTGGTCTTGGCGGCCGTGCTCGGCGTCGCCGAACTGCTGACCGTGACGCTCACGCTCGGCCTGCTCGCGGTGGCGGCCGGGGCGGCGGCCGTTATCGCGGCACTGGGAGTTCCGGTGCCGTTCCAGATTCTGGCGTTCGTGGTGGCGGCCGGCGCCGGACTCGGCCTCGTCCGGCCCATCGCGGTGCGCCATCTCCGGCAGCCTCCGCTGCGCACCGGGACGGCCGCGCTGGTCGGCCGGTGTGCGCTGGTCCAGCAGGAAGTCAGCGGGCACAGCGGCCGGGTCCGTATCGGCGGCGAGGAGTGGTCGGCCCGCTCCTACGACGAAACCCTGGTGATCCCGGTGGGGGCCACCGTCGACGTCATCCAGATCGAGGGCGCCACCGCCCTCGTCTACCCACGGGAGTGATCATGGCACTCGCCGAGCCCCTAATCGGCCTGATTGTCGCCGTGCTGCTGATCCTGGTGGTCGTCCGTTCGGTACGCATCGTGCCGCAGGCGCGCGCGCGCAACGTCGAGCGCCTCGGCCGCTACCGCAGGACCCTGCAGCCGGGCATGAACTTCATCGTCCCGTTCATCGACCGGGTCAAGAAGGAGATCGACCTGCGTGAGCAGGTGGTCTCCTTCGAGGGCGCGCCGGTGATCACCGAGGACAACCTGGTCGTCCGCATCGACACGGTGCTGTTCTTCCAGGTCACCGACCCGCGCGCGGCCGACTACGAGATCGTCAACTACATCCAGGCCATCGAGCAGCTCACCGCGACCATGCTGCGCAGCGTCATCGGCTCGATGGACCTGGAAGACACCCTCACCTCGCGGGACAAGATCAACAACATGCTCCGTGGCGTGCTCGACGACGCGTCCGGCAAGTGGGGTATCCGGGTGACCAGGGTCGAGATCAAGGCCATCGACCCGCCCAAGAGCGTCGTCGACGCCATGGAGAAGCAGATGCGCGCGGAGCGGGAGAAGCGCGCGGCCATCCTGACCGCCGAGGGTGTCAAGCAGTCGAAGATCCTCACCGCCGAAGGCGAGAAGCAGGGCAACATCCTTACCGCGGAGGGCCAGAGGCAGTCGGCCATCCTGCGCGCCGAAGGCGAGGCGCAAGCCATCGGCACCGTGTTCCAGGCCGTGCACCGCAACGACCCGGATCCGAAGCTGCTGGCCTACCAGTACCTGCAGACACTGCCGCGGCTCGCTGAGGGCCCGGGCAACACCATGTGGGTCATCCCGAGCGAGGTCACATCGGCCCTGAGGTCCATCACGTCCGCGTTCGGCGGGCAGCCGGGCGACAACCGGGCCGCGGTGGCCGGCCACACCGCGCCGGGGACCGGCGGCCCGGCAGAACCGGGCGAGCCGCCGGGCCCGGCTGCGGCCAGCCGTGCCGCCGCGTCCGGGCGGGCGGCCGTGAATGGCGCCGATACCAGCCGCGCCGATGGCGACGGCGCGGAGGCGGGCCCCGAACCGGCCGGTGTGGGAGCCGCCGACGGCGCCGCGCCGGACGGCGCAGCCGTCGTCGAGGTGGGGCCGTCCGCATCGGCGCCGGAACTCAGCGCGCCCGCCGACCCGGCTCCGGCCCTGGAGGTCATCCCGCAGCCGTGCGCCCTCGCGGCGCAGCCGCCCTCCGCCAAAATCAGGCGGATCCCGCCGATCGTCCCCTGACGCTGGCGGCGGCCCAGCACCCGTCCCCCGGCCCCACGGAGCGGATCTGCCCCGTGCGGGCGGCGCGTGCGGCGCGGGCTCAGGAGGCCAGCGCCAGCCACAGCAGCGCCGCGACGATCAGGATCGCCACGACGGACAGCACCGCCATGGCCCTGGGGCGGCGCGCCGTCTTGCGCGAAGCGCCCGGGGCAGCCGGCGTGTCCGGCGGTGCCGTCGGCTTGCGGCCCGGCGCGCGGTCCTGCGGCATGGCCGCCGGGGGCACGGCAGCCGCGTCGTCCGGTGCGGCGACGGGCGGGAAGGGTGACGGCTGAGCCGCGGGCGGCGGGCCGCCCCCCGGTGCCTCCCCGGCCATGGCGGGCCAGCTGGTCTCGCCGGCCATCGGGCGCCAGGTGGTCTCCCGGTCGGCCGAGCGCCACGGGCTGTGCTGTTCTCCCGGGTGCCACGGCATGTCCCGCTCGGCGGGCCGCCCGGTGGGCTGCCGCTGCGCCATCCCCCAGCCGGGCTCCTGCGCGGCAGCGGGCCGGGTGGTGTCCGGCGAGGCGGACCGCCAGCCGCTGTCCTGCTCGGTACCCGTCCAGCCGGGGTTGTGCTGGGCCGGGGGCCAGGCGTTTTCCTGCCCGGCGCCCGGCCAGCCGATGCGCGGGTCGGTGGCGGGAGCCGATGCGGCGGGCATCGATACAGGCGGCCCGGCCACGGGCGGACCCGCCGCCGCGGGCGGGGGCATGGGTGCCGCCGCGGCCGGGGCGCCGGCCGCGGGATCGGAGGCGGCCCTGCCCGGCCGGGAGAACCACGAGCTTGTCTCGGTACCCGACGTGCCCGGATTCAGGCTCGCCGCCACCCGGGCCAGTCCCGAGCCGATCGCCGCCTGCTCGGCGCTGCCGGGCGGCCCGGATGAGAAGGCCGCGGCCCTGGCCTGCGTCCTGCCCGCGGTGGTCGCCCGGGTGGGCAGGGCCGGGCTAGAGGCTGGCTCCTGCATGAGCCGCCGCCAGCGGTCCTCCCACTCGGCGGGGCGAGCGCCGCATGCCCGCACGTACGCTTCCAGGACCGGCAGGCTGGGCAGCGCGGGGCCGCTCTCGGCGACCTTCAGCGTCTGCTCCGGATAGTGCGCCCGCGCCGCGAGTTCCTGCGGCCGCAGACCCGCCTGGTCGCGCAGCACGCGAAGATCACGCAGGAACGCAGCCCGCTCTGCGTCCGCCCCGGCAGGCGGGGCGTTGCGGGGATACGTCATAGGGCCCTCCGGTCGGCATACCCGCGGATTGATCACTTTTGGGGACGGAGATCACCGCTACCGGAAAGCGTAAACCCAATCATTTCCCCACGTAGCGGCATTCATCGCAACGCACACCACGGCGGGCACGGTCGGGGAGATAGCACATGCTCACAGTGATATCCGGTGAGAAAAGACGCCTGACGGCGGACCCCTCGCTGTTGTGATGACGCTCACAGGGAGCGCCGCCGGCCCTGGCTCGTGCCCCGTACGGCCGCGTCGCCTCCGGCCGGGCCGTGTCCCCGGTGGGCGCGTCCCGCGCCGGCCTGGTCACAGGCGGATGGCCAGCCCGATCGTCAGGGCCGCGCCGAAGGCGAGCTGCAGGCGGCCGGTCTGGCCGAGGGCCCGGATCAGGCCGGGTCCGGCTGCGCCGCGCCGTGCGGCCCGGCTGGGCCCGAGCGTCAGCGGCAGCGCGGCCAGCGTCAGCGCGGTCAGTGGCCGCGCGGGGGTGATGGCCAGCGCGACGGCGAACGGGGCGAGTAGGCACGCCAGGTACATCCTCCGGCTGCGCCGGTCGCCCAGCCGAACCGCGAGCGTCCGTTTGCCCACGTCGGCGTCGGTGCCGATGTCCCGCAGATTGTTGACCATCAGCAGCGCGCAGGACAGCAGCCCGGCCGGCACCGCGGCGATCAGGCCGAGCCAGCTCACCGCGCCCATCTGAACGTAGGCCGTGCCGGTCACCGCGGCCAGCCCGAAGAAGGCGAACACCGCCACCTCGCCCAGCCCGCGGTAACCGTACGGATGGCTGCCGCCGGTATAGAACCAGGCGGCAGCGACCGCGGCGGCGCCGACCAGGATGAGCCACCAGGACGTGACGATCGCCAGCACCAGGCCGGCCACGCACGCGCAGAAGAAACAGCCGAACGCCGCGGCCAGTACGTGCCGGGCGGGCGCCAGCCCCGCGGCGACCAGCCGGGTCGGCCCGACCCTCCGCTCGTCCGAGCCGCGGATGCCGTCGCTGTAGTCGTTGGCGTAGTTGACGCCGATCTGCAGAGCAAGCGCCACGATCAGGGCCAGCACGGCCCGCCAGGCGGAGAACCGGCCGTAGCCGATCGCCACCCCAGTGCCGATGAACACGGGCACGACCGCGGCCGGCAACGTCCGCGGCCGGGTACCGGCCAGCCAGTCTCGCGGCTGCGCCACCTTCGCTCCCTCCGTGCTCCCGTGTGCCCGTCCCCGTGGACCCGCTTCCGTGGGCCACGGTTCCCTGAGCCCTGCTCCCGGCTCAGCCGGGCAGGGCCTCCAGCGCCGCGTGCAGCCGCACGATGGGCACGCGGACGCCCATGTCCAGCTGGCTTCGCGCGCCGTCGGCGGCCCATCCCGCTGATTCCAGAAAACCGCGCAGCGCTGTGTCGGCTTCCAGCACCCATGCGGACACCCGGCTGAAGCCCTCGCCGGCCAGCGTATCGGCCACCGCGTTGAGCAGGCGGCCGCCGTGCCCGTGCCCGGTCAGCCCCGGCGCGATGCGCAATTCGTAGAGTTCCGCGTCGGTGGCGGGCCAGCGGTCCGGGTCGCTGGCCGGGCCTGCCGAGGCGAAGCCCGCGACCATCCGCGCCGTCCGCTGGCCGGGGGCACCGCCGCCAGCCGTCATCCCGGATCCCGCGCCGCCCGGCGCGGCCGCCGGGCCCGCACTGGCCACCAGCACCTGGTGCCTGCGGGTGGGCGGCTTGCTGACCGCTTCTGCCCAGCGCTCCTGCCACTGGCCGAGCGCGTCGTCGCTGGTCAGCTCGGCCAGCACGGCATCAGGGATGATCCCGGCATACCCCTGGCGCCAGCAGTCCACCTGGATGCGGGCCAGGTGGACTGCGTCGGAACCGCGCGCGGCCCGGACGAAATCCTGGGTGCTCACCGGCCCCTGGAATCCTCGGACGACCCGTCGCCGAGCAGGCTGACGTCGCGGGCGGCGCCCCGCGCGGCCGATGTGGTCATCGCCGCGTAGGCCTGCAAGGCGGCACTGACCGGACGGTCCCGGTCCGCGGGCCGGTAGCCGTGCCGCCCGGCCCGCACCCGGTCGCGCCGCGCCGCCAGCTCACCGTCGGGCACCTCCAGCGTCAGGTCGCGGCGCGGTATGTCGATCGTGATCCGGTCGCCGTCCTCGACCAGCGCGATGACACCGCCCGCCGACGCTTCCGGGGCGATGTGGCAGATCGACAGGCCTGAGGTCCCGCCGGAGAACCGGCCGTCGGTGATCAGGGCGCAGGCCCGGCCGAGCCCCTTGCCCTTGAGGAAGCTCGTCGGGTACAGCATTTCCTGCATGCCGGGGCCGCCGCGTGGTCCCTCGTACCGGATCACCACCACGTCGCCCGCGGTCACGGCATCGCCCAGGATGCCGTCGACCGCGGCTTCCTGGCTCTCGAAGACCCGCGCCGGCCCGTCGAACCGGAACAGTTCCTCCGGGACGCCGGCCGTCTTGACGATCGCGCCCTCGGGAGCCATGTTGCCGTTCAGCACGGCCAGACCGCCGTCGGCGGAGTAGGCGTGCGCCGCATCCCGGATGCAGCCGCCCGAACGGTTCAGGTCCAGGGTCTCCCACCGCGCCGACTGGGAGTACGGCCGGGTGGTGCGGACTCCGCCCGGCGCCGCGTGGTACAGCTCGGCGGCCTCGTCCCGGACCGACGCCGACCGCAGGTCCCAGCCGTCGATGAAATCCCGCACCGAGGCGCTGTGCACCGTCTGCACGCTGGCGTTGAGCAGCCCGGCCCGGTCCAGCTCACCCAGGATGGCCGGGATGCCGCCCGCCCGGTGCACGTCCTCGACGTGATAGCTGCTGCTCGGGGCGACCTTGCACAGGCAGGGCACCCGGCGGGACAGCTCGTCGATCTCCTTGAGGCCGAAGTTCACCCCCGCCTCGTGCGCCGCGGCCAGCAGGTGCAGGATCGTGTTGGTCGACCCGCCCATCGCCACGTCCAGCGCCATCGCGTTCTCGAACGCGTCCCGGCTGGCGATGGCGCGGGGCAGCACCGAGGCGTCGCCGTCGGTGTAGTGGCGCCGGGTCAGCTCCACGATCGCCGCGCCCGCCCGCTCGAACAGGCCGCGCCGGGCGGTGTGTGTCGCCAGCGTGGTCCCGTTGCCGGGCAGCGCCAGGCCGATCGCCTCGGTCAGGCAGTTCATTGAGTTCGCGGTGAACATGCCGGAGCAGGAGCCGCACGTCGGGCAGGCGGATTCCTCCATGTCGAGCAGCTCGGCATCGGTCACCGACGGATCCGCCGAGGCGACCATCGAATCGATGAGGTCGAGCCTGCGGCCGCCCGCGGCGGCGACGGCCGCACCGGCCGGGCGGCCGGCTTCCATCGGGCCGCCGGAGACGAAGACGGTCGGGATGTTCAGCCGCATGGCCGCGATCAGCATGCCCGGCGTGATCTTGTCGCAGTTGGAGACGCAGATCAGCGCGTCCGCGCAGTGTGCGTTCACCATGTACTCGACGGAATCGGCGATCAGCTCGCGGCTCGGCAGCGAGTACAGCATGCCGCCGTGGCCCATGGCGATGCCATCGTCCACCGCGATCGTGTTGAACTCGCGCGGCACCGCCCCCGCGGCCCGGACCGCCGCCGAGACCACCTGGCCGACCTCGCGCAGATGGACGTGCCCGGGGACGAACTCGGTGAAGCTGTTGGCGACCGCCACGATCGGCCTGCCGATGTCTTCCCGCGCGACGCCCGTGGCGCGCAGCAGTGCGCGGGCCCCTGCCATGTTCCTGCCGTGGGTGACGGTACGAGACCGAAGCGGTGGCATGACCGGTCATCTCCGAAGGTGAGCCGAGGATCGCAGGGAGCCTGCGCGCAGGTCCTGCTCAGCCTACCGGAGTGCGCCGGGAGCCTTCGCTGAGCGGCAGAACCCGCGCCGCGGCCGCGTAGATCTGCTCGACCTCGCCCCCGGTGAGCCTGGGCCGGTCCTTCATCACGGCGTTGCGCCGCAGGTACTTGCGGAGCCGACCGCCGTCGAACACGTCGACCTCGCGGATCGTGGCCACGTGCCAGGGCACCCTGGGCCCGTAGACGGCCAGCACCGGGCGGACCTGGACCGGGACGCCGATTTCGGCGGTCAGCCGGCCGGCCGCCTGCTGCGCCTCCCAGAGCGCGTGCTCCAGCCGGTCCTTCTTGCTGAACGGCCCGTGCCAGAGCTGGCGGGCGTTCTTGGTCCGGATCGGCAGCCGCTTGTCCCAGGCCTCTGAGTCGATGGCGTAAGCGCCGGTCGGGCCGACCACGAAATGGTCGATCTGCTCCCGGCTGCCGGGAATGGGCCTGGAATTCAGCGCCCGGTAGCCGGACCGCTCCATCCGCGCGAGCTGGCGCTGGGTGCGCTTCTGCGCCCTGGTCAGCCTGACTCCCGGCGGAATCGACGCGGCGGTCCGCGACCGGTACACGACGTCCGCGATGGCCGCGAGGACCGCAGCGGTCAGCCCGGCCCGCCAGGTGAAGATGAACGTGAAGACCAGGCCCGCGGCGACCGCGACGAGCACCCGGCGCTTCCAGATCCGCATCCGCGAATCGGCCATCAGGTCCGCGAGCCGCAGCCGGTCCGCCGTGCGCTCGGTGCCGCCCGGTGTGGCTGACCCGGGGCTTATGGGCCCGCCGGGGATCGCCGGATCCTGCCCGCCGGGCCCGGGTTCCGCGCGGCCCGCGGTGATCGCGAGCTGCTCCCCGCTGGGCGTGTGAACTGCCGTCATACTGTTCCGGATCGCGCTGCTTTCCGCCGCGGCCAGCCCGGTTCCCGGCTGGCCCGGCTCTGGCCGGCTGGGAACCACCGTTTCGGCACGGCGGGGCTCGCCCGGCGGCGGGCTCTGCTGGCCCGTGTGCGGCTGGTCCGGCGCCGGGCCGGGCCCGCGCCGCGGCCTCAGCAGCGGCTCCTTGTAGAGCCGGCGCGGCTCCCAGATGCTCCGGTCCGGCGGGTAGGTTCCGTACGGTCCGGACGGCGCGCCGGCCTGACCGGTTTCCCCCGGCCGCGTGGCGCCGGGGCGCAGTGCCGCGCCCAGCGGGCCGAAGCTGGACATGCCCGGGTTCGCGGGAGCCGGATCGGCGTCGGGTGCGGTGACCGGCTCCGCCAGCCGGTCTTCCGTGCCCGGCCATACGGTTCGCGCCGCCGCGCGGAAGGCGGGGTTGCCTGCCGCCGCCCGCATCGCGGACTCGTGCTCCGGCCTGGCCGGGCCGGGTTCGCCGGGGCCGGGCTGACCCGCATCCCCGCCCGCATCGCCGTGCGCGCGCGCGGCATCCGCCGCCATGTCCCGTGCGGCCGGGACGTCCGCCGCCGTGTCCTGTGCGGCCGGGGCGTCCGGCGCCGCGGGCGCGCCCCGCGTAGCCGGGGCGTCCGGCGCCGCGGGCGTGTCCGGCGCGGCTGACTCCTGCGTGTCTCCGGCCCGGGCGTTGGCGTCCTGGGCCGCCGGGCCCGGGTCCGGCGCGGCCGGGCTTCCCCGGTCCGGTGGGACGCCGGGAGGCGTTTCGCCGGACGGGCCCGCGGGATCCTCGCCGGCGACGGCTGGGCCCGCGTGCGGCACTACGGCGCCACCCGAATGACTCGGGTGCGCGCCGTTGCGCCCCTGTTCGTTCGACGGGGCCGATGACCTATGGCTTTTCCTGGACAGCCAAGCCATCTGTTCCACATGCCCAGCGTAACTGACGAAAGGCCGAACGCAAGCGGTGACCGGGGCGAGCTAATTGTGTCGCCGCGGGGAGTGTATGGCGGCCCGGGACCGGGCATGAATCCATTTTAGGCATGAACCAGTAAGCGGTCTACTATTTGGTAACATGCCGCAGATTCATGAGCTTTCGATGACCGGCCTGGCCGCCGCCATCCGGGATCGCCAGCTTTCTCCAGTCGACGTCACTAATCATTATCTGCACCGGACTGAGGAGCTGAACGCCCAGATAGGCGCGTTTTACACGGTGACCGCCGAGCTGGCGCTGGAGCAGGCCCGGGCCGCGGAAAAGGCGGTTACCGGGCACTTGGACGCGGCTCCGCTTCCGCCACTTCTGGGCGTGCCCATCCCCATCAAGGATCTGAACGCGGTCGGCGGCGTCCGGCAGACCTTCGGCTCGGCTGTCTATGACGACTATGTCGCGGAAGGTGACGATTACGTGGTCGCGGCGATCAGGGCGGCAGGCGCGGTCATCACCGGCAAGACGGCGACGCCCGAATTCGGCCTTCCGTGTTACACGGAGACCATGATCGGGCCGCCCGCCCGCACACCGTGGGATCTTAGCCGGTCGGCCGGCGGCTCCAGCGGCGGGGCCGCTGCCGCCGTGGCCGCGCGGCTCGCCCCGGCCGCGCAGGGCAGCGACGGCGGCGGATCCATCCGCATTCCGGCCAGCGTGTGCGGCCTGTTCGGCATCAAGCCGTCCCGCGGCCGGGTTTCCGGCGGCCCGATCGTCCCCGACCTGTTCGGCCTGGCTGTCAACGGCCCGATCGCCCGCACGGTCGCCGACGCCGCCGTGCTGCTCGACGTGATGAGCGGTAACTATCCCGGTGACATGTACACGTTGCCGCCGCTGCCCGACGGGGAGACCTTCGCCGGCTGCGCGCGCCGGGCTCCGGGCCGGCTGCGCATCGGCCGCGCGCTGACGTCCCCGGTCGAGGGCGCGGCCGTCCATCCCGATTGCGTGGCGGCCCATGAGGATGCCAGCACCCTGCTCAGCGAGCTGGGCCACGAGGTCGAGGACGTGAGGTTCCCGCTCGGGCCCGACGTGGTGCCCTTCTTCGAGACGCTTTGGTACGCCCAGGCCACGCTGGCGCCCGTCGACCCCGCCCGCGAGGAGCGGCTGCTGCCGTTCACCCGGTACATGCGCGAGCGCGGCCGGGCGGTCAATGCGGGCGAGCTGCTCTTCGCCCAGGCGTACCTGCAGGCGGCGCTGCGCCCGGCGCTGGCCGCGATGAGCGGCTATGACGCCATCCTGTCCCCGACCCTGGCGATGCCACCGGTGCCGGTCGGCTACTTCACCGGGGCCGAACCGGCGGAGAACTTTGAGCGGCAGAAGCAGTTCACCCCCTTCACCGCCGCCTACAACCTGTCCGGCCAGCCCGCGGTGACCCTGCCGCTGTACTGGAACGCCGGCGGGCTGCCGATCGGGGTGATGCTGGCCGGGCGGATCGGCCAGGAGGCCACCCTGATCTCACTGTCCGCACAGGTCGAGGAGGCGCGGCCGTGGCGGGACCGGGTGCCGCCGCTGGCCTGACCTGACGGCGCCCCCGCCGATCCTGCTGGGATACCGTCATCGCGTGCGCAGACCCCTTCG
>Ga0335078_10014436_pt1 | contig 11714 bp, 10 predicted proteins | sample Lox_Sample_32_FD_206711 | JGI IMG/M metagenome (GOLD analysis project Ga0335078, IMG submission 206711) | Soil microbial communities from Loxahatchee National Wildlife Refuge, Florida, United States - Lox_Sample_3.2 | ecosystem: Environmental > Terrestrial > Soil > Wetlands | place: USA...
CGGTGGACGGGCTGTCGCTCGACGAGGCCGCCGCGAAGCTGCGCGAGCTCTTCCTCGAGAACGTCCACCTGCACCTGCGGAGCGACGTTCCCGTCGGAGCCGCGTTCTCCGGCGGCGTCGACTCCTCCGCGAACGTGACCGCGATGCGCTTCCTCAGCGGCCCGGAGCTCGACCTGCAAACGTTCAGCTACGTCGCGAACGACCCGGCGGTGAGCGAGGAGCGGTGGATGAAGCTCGTCGCCCGCGAAGTCGGCGTCGTCTCGCACACCGTCGAGGTGTCGGCGCAGGAACTGCGGGACGATCTCGACCGCCTGATCGACGTGCAGGGCGAGCCGTTCGGCGGGACGAGCATCTACGCGCAGTACCGCGTCTTCCGGCTCGCGCGCGAAGCGGGGATCAAGGTCATGCTCGACGGTCAGGGCGCGGACGAGCTCTTCGCCGGCTATAGCTACTACCTTGCCGACCGCGTGGCGAGACTGCTGGCAGGTGGGCGCTTCCCGACCGCGTACCGCCTCGTCTCCGCGCTGTCGACGCTGCCGACCGCGAACGCGCGGGAGATCGCGCTCAGCGCCGCCCGCAGCGTGGTGCCCTTCGCGAGCCGCACGTTCGTCCGTACGCTCGCCGGGCGGCCGCTCGTGCCCGAATGGCTCGACCGGAGCTGGCTCGACGAGCACGGCGTCGTCGTCACCGATCCATATCGCGCGATCCGGGGCGACTTGCGCGCGCACCGGATCTCCACGGTGCGGGGGAACCTCCGGACGCTGCTTCGCCACGAGGACCGAAACTCGATGGCGTCCTCGATCGAGAGCCGCGTCCCGTTTCTCACGCCGGCGCTCGCGGAGTTCGCCGCGGGGATGCCCGACGACTACCTGATCGCGCCCGACGGGACCGGGAAGCTCGTCCTCAAGCAGAGCCTGCGCGGGCTCGTGCCCGATCCGATCCTCGACCGGAGAGACAAGATCGGCTTCGCGACGCCGGAGGCGAACTGGCTGCGTACGCTCGATCCCTGGGTCAACGAGGTATTCGCGAGCGAGGCCGCGCGCGCCGCCGGCCCGCTCCGCATCGATGCCGCCCGCAGGTCCTGGCTCGAGATCCGGGACGGCAGACGGCCTTTCGACCCGACGGCGTGGCGCTGGTTGAACCTCATCCGGTGGGTCGACCGCTTCGCGATCGAGTTCGCATAGCGGTGCCGAAGGCGCTCGTCCTCGTTCGCAACCCCGTCACGCACGACTCGCGCGTGCTGCGGGAGGCGCGGCTCCTCCGCGAGTTCGGGTTCGACACGCTCGTCGTCGGCGTCGTGTCGCCGGAAGAGCGCCAGACGGAGCTCAAGCTCGACGACGGCACGCGCATCGTTCGCCTGCTCGGCCCTCTCCAGCTCGCAAGGCAGATCGTGCGGCGAGCGAACGGCAGCGAGGCCGACGGGACGATCCAGCGCAGGTCGGCAGCTCCGCGCAAGGCGACCCGAGCCGCGGGGCTTCGCCGCTTCATCGTCGCGTGCGCCTTCAACGTCCAGGGCGTCGCCCTCGCCTGGCGGGTGTCGCCCGACCTCGTCCACGCCAACGACTACGACACGATGTGGATTGGTATCGCCGCAAAGCTGCTGCGCGGCAGCAGACTCGTCTACGACGCACACGAGCTGTGGCCCGACCAGAACCGCGACTCCGGCTGGCGTCCCTGGCTGATCGCCTGCGAATGGCTGTTCGTCCACGTCGCCGACGCGCGGCTGACCGTCAGCCCCGGCTGCGCAGAGGAGATCGCCCGCCGCTACCGAGTGACGGCCCCGGTGGTGGTGCGGAACGTCCCTGAACGCGTCCTCGACGGCGCCGAGCCGCGAACGGATGAGCCGCCGGTCGCTGTCTACGTCGGCATCCTGGCTCCGGCGCGGGGGATCGAGCAAGCGGTGCGCGCGCTTCCCGCCGTCCCGGGGCTGCGGCTACAGCTGATCGGGCCCGACGCGGAGGGCTTCTCGGCCGAGATCGTCCGCGCCGCCGAGCATGCAAGCGTCGCAGACCGGGTCGAGGTGTTTCCGCCCGTGCCTCCCTCGGAGGTCCCGGATGCGATCGCCCGCGCGCAGATCGGGCTCGTTCTGATCCAGCCCACATCTCTCAGCTATCGGCTCTCCCTGCCCAACAAGCTGTTCGAGTACGCGGCCGCCGGCGTCCCCGTGCTCGCCAGCGACCTGCCGGTGATCGGGCCACTCGTGCGCGAGGCAGGGATCGGCGAGGTGGTCGCCCCCGACGACGTCGACGGGATTGCCGCAGCCATGCACCGGCTCGTCGACGCGCGCGAAGATGCCACCCTGCGGCAGCGGGTCCGCGCATTCGCACTGCGGACGACATGGGCACAGGAGCGGCACGTGCTCGAGTCCGTCTACGCGTCACTGCCGCCGCGGCGCCGCGAGAGCGCCGCCTCGTAGTCGCCGAGGAGCCTCTCCGCGATCCTCCTCGGATCGTGCCAGCTCGCGACGAAGCCGCGACTCCGCCATCCCAGCTCGGGAAGCTCGCCGCGCCGAGTGGTCAGCAGCTCCCTCAACACGTCGTAGATCGATGACGGGTCAGCCTGGATCAGCGGCAGCTCGGCGCGCATGGCCGGCGGAAGCGATGAGAGATCGTCCTCGCGGAGATAGGAGACGACCGGCCGGCCGAGGGCCATCGCCTCCACGGCGACACCGCCGTACCAGCCGAGGAGGAGCTGGTCGACGACGAGGTCGGCCCGGCCGTACAGCTCCCTCGCCTCGCTCTGGGTGACCCCTTCGACGAGTCGAAGCTCGAGCTCGATCCCCTCGGCCTGGAGCCGGGAGGCGGCGTCGAGGAGGAAGCGCGTGCCCTTGATCTCGCGGTTCGTCGGGGCGTGGAGCACGAGCGGGCGCGGGTTGTTCGGAGCAGGCAGCTCTCCCCACGCTCGCGGATCGATGTTCGCGTACGGCAGGAAGCGGGCGCGGCCCGGCAGGACGCGGAGCAGGTCGGGGTTGACCGCGTAGATCCCGTCGGCGTACCGGTCGAAGCGGGCGATCCGCCGGCGCTTGTCGGCGTCGGACGCGGGCGTGTAGTGGCCCGGTGCCGCTTCGCGCGCGCCATTCACGGGTAGCAGCGACGAAACGTCGCCCTGGCGGGCGTCGTCCCCCTGGAAGGTGACGAAGATCCCCTTGCCGGCACGCTTGAGCAGCGGCAGGTCGCGCTGCTCAAGGAGCCGCGAGTACGCCCGATAGGCGCGGTCGCGAGCCGAGGTCGCCGCGTCGACGCCGGGCGCATCTTCCGGGATCCGCTGCGGCGCGATCGTGCAGCCGAAGTTGAAGTGGACGATGTCGAAATCGAGCAGCGCTCGCCTGAGCAGGCGCCACCGCTTCAGCTCGCACACGATCGGGCGATCGTCGTCGCTCCAGAGGATCTCGTCGACGGGATACCCGAACGCCGGCGGGCGGAAGACCACGGTCCTGCTGTCGAGCCCCAGCTCCCGCTCCGCGGCGGCGAGTCCCGCCGGGTTGCCGCCCACCATCCAAGGACAGTGGAGGACGCGCAAAGACATCAGGCCGCTGCGACGGAAAGCTGCTCGACGACCTCTTGCAGGCCGTCACGGAGCGCGATTTGCGGCAGGACGCCGAGAACGTCCTTCATCGCCGCGTTGTCGCCGACGAGGTTTCCGGCGGCCGAGGAGTCGCGATAGCCGATCCGCAGCCGGTTGCCCGCGACGGCTCCGATCAACTCGACGAGCTCGGTCATCGTCAGCACCTCGTCGCCGGCGACGTTGAACAGGCCCGACCGGTCGAGCGCGAGCGCCGGCTCGAAGGCACGCACAGCGTCGGCGACGTGGATCGGATTGATTCGCAGGCCCGGTTTCCTTCGATCGTGATCTCCGTATCCGTGAGCACGCGCTCGACGAGATTCGGCACGAGCATCCCTTGCTGCCCGGCGCCGTAGACGAAGAAAGGGCGCAGCACGACCGTGTGGAAGAGCGTCCCGTAGTTCCCGATGAGGAGCTCCGCCGAGTACTTCGACCCGAAGTAGAAGTTGAGCGGGTTGACCGGATCCTCCTCGACGAAGCGCTCGTAGCTGAACCCGTAGACGCCGCCGCTCGAGGTGAAGACGAAGCTCCGGACGCCGGCATGGCGCGCATACTCGAGCAGCGCGACCGTCGAAGCGACGTTTACGGCGAACACGTCTGCCGCGCCGTCCGGAAAATCCCGATAGCGGCGTGACTGCGCGAGGTGAACGACGGAGTCCACGCCCGCCGGAAGCCGAGCGGGGTCGAGCGGGCGCGCGAGGTCGAGAGCGATCCATACGACGCCGTCGATCGCGGGACCGGGCCGTCGCGCCACCGCGAAGACCTCATGGCGCGGGGCGAGCTCCGCCACGAGTCGGGAGCCCACGAAGCCGCCGGCGCCCGTGACGAGCAGCCTCAACGCACCGGCTCCGGCACGCGCTGCAGGGCGGCGACGACCCGGGCCTGCTCATCCTCGGTCATCTGCGGGAACAACGGCAAGGTGAGGGAAAGGCGCTCTGCTACCGACGCGACCGGGAACTGCTCGGGCACGATCCCGTACTTCTCGGCGTAGTAGCGGGCCAATGCCGCCGCGTGCGTTCCCTGCCGGGTTGCGATCCCCTGCTCCTCGAGCTTCTGCATCAGCCGGTTGCGGCGCGCATGGAGGCCGTCGGCGTTCGCGAGCGTCGGCTCCTCGGGCGCGAACAGGCAGACGTAGGCCTGGTAGCCGTGGACGTCGCCCTCCGGCACCACGGGCGTCCGCAGCCATTCCACGTCGGCGAGAAGCTCGTCGTAGCGTGCGGCGAGCTCGCGCCGTCGGGCGAGGATCCACTCCGCGCGATCCATCTGCGCGCAGCCGAGCGCCCCCTGGATGTCCGTCATGCGGACGTTGAAGCCGAGATACGGGTACGCGGCGAGGAGGAACGCGCCACCCGACGTGTGCCTTTCGTGGTCGGAGCGGGACGCGCCGTGGTCGCGTAGCGAGCGGACGAGCTCGTCGAGGCGCGCATCGGAGGTCGTGACCATCCCTCCCTCGCCGGTCGTGATCGACTTGCGCGGATGGAAGCTGAACGCGCCGAACTCGCCAAACGTCCCGACGTGGCGCCCCTCATGCCAAGCGCCGAAGCCGCACGCCGCGTCCTCGAGCACCCACAGGCCCTTCCTGGCCGCGAGGTCGAGCACGCCGTCGATGTCCGCGGGAAGCCCGAACAGGTGCACCGGGACGATGCCGACGGTTCGATCCGTCACCAGCGCCTCGCACCGGGCGACGTCGATGTTGAACGTCTCGAGGTCGACGTCGCAGAACACCGGCGTCGCCGAGAAGTACTCGACGACGTGGGCCGTCGAGACCCACGTGAACGCCGGCACGATCACCTCGTCTCCGGGCTTCAGCCCGAGCGCAGCTGCCGCGACGTGCAGCGCGGTCGTACACGAGCTCGTCGCGGCGGCATGCGTGCTCCCCGTGAAGGCGGCGAAGCGCTCCTCGAACGTGCGGACGAACGGCCCCTGGACGACCCACTCGCTCTCGAGAGGGCGCTGGACCGCGTAAAGCTCCTCGGGACCGAAGAGCGGCCTCGTGATCGGGATCTCGGACACGCGCCTAGGCGACCTGCGCCCCGGCGAGCTTGTCCTCCCGACGCCAGTCGATCACCGAAGCGAGGCCCTCGTCGAGCTGCACGCTGGCGCGGAAGCCCACCAGCTCCTCGGCGAGCTCGGTGCTGCCGACCCGGTTCGTGACGAACATCTGCTCCTGCGGCAGGTACTCCGGCTTGACGTGGCTGCCGGTGAGCGCGAGCAGGCGCTCGACGAGCTCGTTGATCGTCGTCTGGATGCCCATCCCGATGTTCAGGAAGACGTCCGTCGCGTCGGACTTGAGGGAGAGGATGTTGGCCCGGGCGACGTCGTCGACATGCACGAAGTCGTACGCCTGCGAGCCGTCCCCGAAGATCAGCGGGGCCTCGCCCGCCTCGATCTTGTCGAGCACCTTCATGATCACGCTCACGTACGTGCCCTTGTAGTCCATCCGGGGCCCATAGACGTTCATGTAGCGGAGGCCGATGTAGTCGAGCCCGTGCTGCTCGTTGAACGCGCGGAAGAACTGCTCGCCCGCGATCTTCGTCGCGCCGTAGAGCGTGCGGTTGTTGAAGGGATGCTCCTCGGTCATCGGGAGCGTGAGCGCGTCCCCGTAGACGGACGCGGAGGAGGAGTAGACGACCTTGCCGACGCTCGTGCGTTGCGCGGCGTCGATCACGTTGAACGTGCCGAGCGCATTGACGTCGACGGCGTCGCGAGGGTGGTGGACGCACTCGTGAAGCCAGAGCGCAGCGAGATGGAACGCATAGTCGCTCTCCTCCAACACCCGCTCGAGGAAGGGCATATCGAGGATCGAGCCTTCGCGTACGTCGACGCGCGGGTCGCGGACGGCCTGCTCGAGGTTCTTCGGCGTGCCGCGGACGAAGTTGTCGACGACGATCACCCGCTCGACGGGCTCGTCGAGGAGCTGGTCGACGACGTGCGAGCCGACGAATCCGGCTCCGCCGATGACGGCGACCGTCGAGCCTTCGATATTCGGCATGTAGAAACCTTTCCAGTGTCGTTTACTGGGCCAGAGGCCATGCTAGCCCCTGCCGAGTCAGAGCCCGAAGGGCCTCGGCGGCGCGTCGCGCGACCAGCCGGCCGATCGCGAATGAGGAGGTCGTGGCGGGACGGGCGTTCGCGACGTGGAGCGACCGGCGTCCCTCGACGACGAGGAAGTCGTCCACGAGCTCCCGGCTGCGTGCCATCACCTGCGCCCCCTGACCCCCGTCGGGCTGCGCGCGACGTCGCCGACTGCAGAGCGGCGACCCGGTCGGCCTGCAGCCCGGCACGGGCGATGGGCGCGCCCGCGAGGATGCTGCCGCCGTCGTCGCCAGGGCGAGTCCCTCGCCGTCGCGGTCGATCCGCAGGACGCGCGCCCCGGTCCCGAGCCGCGGCTGCGTTAGCGCGTCGGCCATCTTCCGGGCGACGAGCCGCAAATCCACGACGCCGGTCTCCGGGACGTGCAGCGTGCGCGCACGCGCAGCTCGATCTCCCTTGCGAGCCCGGGACCCCTTAGCTCCCCGAGCCCGTCGAGCTCCGACTCGTCGACGGCTACCACGAGCTTCCCGCCCAGGTTCAGCGGCGAATGGGATCCGCAGAGTCCCGGCCAGGCGCGCACGTAGCCCCCGGTATTACCCCTCACGCGGCGCACGACTATGCCGGCACCAGCGAGTGCACCCGGAAGCGGTCCGGCCGTGGTCGCGACGCCGGGCTTGCGGATGTGGCCGCGAGTGGGATGCCGCCGCTTTGAGAAGCCGAGCGATAGGGGAGGACCTTCAGGGCACACCCCCGTCGATAGGTGTATGTAGCCGCCGGTGGAGCGGACGCCGCTAGTAAGCGCCGCGCCGGCCAAAGACGGCCGGCAGGGTCATCAGGAGGATGCGGACGTCGCGGGCGATCGAGAGGTTCTCGACGTACTCGCGCTCGACGGCGAGCACCTCGTCGAACGTCAACTCGCTGCGGCCGAACACCTGCCATGGCCCCGTGATGCCGGGCTTGACGCGGAGCCGGAACTCGTGCTCGGGCTCGTAGCGCTCGACGAGCTCGACCAGCTCCGGCCGCGGGCCGACGAGCGACATCTCCCCCCGGACGACGTTGATGAGCTGCGGCAGCTCGTCGAGGCTCGTCCGCCGCAGGAACCGTCCGACGCGTGTCACGCGCGGGTCGCGCTTCACCTTGAACATCGGCTCCTCGAGCTCGTCGAACGACACGAGCTTCGGGAGCATCGCCTCTGCGTTCCGCACCATCGTCCGGAACTTGACGATCCGGAAGGGCTCCGCGGTCTGGCCGGCACGCGTCTGGCGGAAGAAGACGGGGAAGCCGCTGTCGATCACGATCGCAACGGCCGCGAGCACGAACAGCGGCGAGAAGACGACAAGCCCGATCAAGGCCAGGAGAAAGTCGAAGACGCGCTTCAGCGCGAGCGTGGAGCGCGAGGGGTACCACGTGTTGTAGTCGAGCAGCGGCAGGTCGGCGATGTGCGAGAGGTGCGTGGCCGTCCCGAACATGCCGCGGGTCGGAGGCACGACGGTCAGCTTCACCCCGTAGCCGCGGCAGACCGGCAGGAGCTTCTCGAGCACTTCCTCGCTCAGCTCGCTGCACGCGAGCACGACCCGGTCGACCTCGCCGATGTCGTCGAGCACGTCGCCGAGGTGGTTGCAGTCGGGCAGCTGGCCCCAGATCGCGGCATGGATGTCGGGGAAGAGCTGGAGCTTTCTGACGAGCGCCGTGGCCAGCGGCCCTTCGCCGACGATCAACAGCCGCTGTGCCGGGGCAAGGCGACGCCAGAGACCCCTGGCCGTCGCGCGGAAGACGAAGGCGAACCCGAGCGACGAACCCCAGATGACCAGGCGGTCGCGCGAGGACAGGCTGAGCGCGGGGAACGGTCCGAGCAAGAGGGTCAGAATCGCGGTGCCGCCGAGCGACCAGACGATGAGCCATGGGACGTCGTCGACGGTCAGGTGCCGCAGCGTCCGGTGATCCCGGTCGTACAGGCCGACGATCTTCGCGACCACGATCCAGACCGGCGCGGAGAGGACGAGCAGCAGCGCCGGGCCCGCGCCGCTCCCCCAGAGCCCGACGGCGACCGCGGCAGCCGCCACCGCCCCGACGTCGGCAGCCGCCAGCATCCGGTGGAGAAGCGCATCTCGGTTGTAGCGCGCGGAGACCGGCCCTGTCCGAGCGGTGCCCGCTGCTTGGCCGCCGGCCGCCCCGGTGGCGATCTCGATCTCGCTCACTCCGTCAGCCTCCTGGCGGAAGACGGCGCAACCTGTAGGTGACGCTGCCAAATGTACATACGCTTCCGGTCGACCGCCAGTCACCCAAGCGCGCTCGACGTCAAGGGATTCGTCGGATTCCGGTAGAGCTGCCGCGCCACGTGTAGCTCGTGACGGGCGGCTGCGATACGACCGCGGTCCGTGTCGATCGCCGCAGCGGTCGCCCAGAGCTGCCAGTCGAGCTTCGAGCGGCTGATCGCCTCGGTCAACCACTGCCGGGCAGCGTCGTACCGGCCCTCGCCCTCCGCGATCTGGCCGAGCTGGAGATACGGCGTCGATGCCCAGGGCTCGAGCGCCTTCGCTGCGAGCGCCTCCGACGTGGCTCGTGCGGGGCTGTCCGCGTTGACTGCCGCGTAGCTGTTCTCGAGATGCAGATCAGCGCCGATCACGACTACCTGCGGGATGATCGCCGCGACCGCGATGAGCGCGACCGCGGGCCGCAGGACCCCTGCACGGCTCCGCACTCGCAACCTCCCGGACGGCAGGGCGCCGAGCGCGAAGCCCGCCAGTCCGAGGCCGACCACGGAGATCCCGGCCAGCTGCCATACCCAGTCGTATGCCCCCGCGGCGAAGAAGGCAATCGCCGCGGCGGCGGCGGCGGAAATCTCCGCACTGCGCAGCACGAGCGCGGACCGCACGACGCCGACCGCGAGCACGAGGACGGCGCCGGCGATCAGCAGCAGCCCCACGATCCCGAGCTCGGCGAGCGCCTCGAGGTAGAGGGAGTGCGCGTACTGCGTGAAGATCGGAAGCCTTCCGTGCTCGAGCCACCAGTACTCCCACGAACCGGCTCCGCCACCGTTCAGCGGATGCGCTCGGAACTCCGTGATCGCCACGCTCCAGAACTGCCAGCGGCCGCTGCCGGCGGAGCTCAGGAGGTGCTGCTCGATGAACGTCATGTCCGTGCCGCCGTAGGTTGGGTTGCTCTTGAAGTCCTCGAATCGGCGCACCGGATGGGCGAGGACGAAAGCGAGGACCGCGAGGACGACGAAGAGCCCTGCGAGCGCCTGGCCTGCCCGCCGCGGCGGTGTCGGCACGCGGTCGCGGAGCTGCATCAGGCCGAACCAGACGATCGGACAGACGAAGCAGGCGATCCCGATCACGAGCGCGGTGTGATGGCCCTGCTGGACGGCAACCGGATTGGCCATGTCCCCACTGGCGAGGGCGCGGCGCGGATGCAGGGTTGCGACCGAGACCGCTCCCGCAGCCGCGGCGACCACACCCGCGACGAGCGCCGTCCAGCGGTTCGGCGCGAGGACGAGATAGACGAGAATCGCCACCCCGGCGGCCACGAACGAACCGCGCGACGACGTGAGGTACATGTCGGCGGCGAGAATGGGCAGGGGCAGGGCCGCCAGCGCGCTGACGACACGCGAGCGTCGCGAGGTCATGATCGCGAAGAGGAGCGGGTACGCGAGCGCCACCTCGATCCCGAGTCCGTTCCAGTAGCCGAGTGGGAAGCTGAGCCGGTTGTTCAGCGAGTAGAGGATCGTCGAGGGCTTGACCCCGAAGGTGCTCGGGAACAGCCGGCTGACGAGCGCCACGCCGGCGACGGCGGCGAGAGCGAGCGCCATCCCCGACACCACGACGAACCCGGAGGCCATCCGTCCGAGAAGGATCGCGAGCGCGAGCACGACGACGTAGAGCGACACCAGGTCGAATTCCGAGAACGTGCGCTCGGCGTCGGGAGCCCACTCGATCGAGATCAGCGTCCAGACCGCGAACGCCGCGAACAACCCGAGGCTCCAGAGCGCGAGCCGGTGGATTTGTGTGCGGCCGACCCCGATGCCGAGCGCGGCCCCCACCCCCAGGAGCCACCAGGCGGAGATCGCCGCGTACGCCCGCGTCGTGCCGTCGAAGCCGCCGTTCTCGTACGACAGCACGAACGCAACGGCTGCGACTGCGAGAGCGACGGCGAGGTCGCGTGCGATCGCTATCCAGTCCCGTTCGACGCTAGCCAGCCCCACCGGCAGCTAGAGTAACGGCGTGCCGAGAAAGCTGACGGTAGTGCTCGCGACCGTTGCGGTGATGATCGCGGGGGGGCTCGGGGTTCCGGCCAGCGCTTTGGCGTGCGGCGGCGGGCCCTCGTCCGTGAACGTCTACAAGGAGTGCATCAAGAACGCCGGCGGCGGGCAGTCGGCCGGATCGGCCACGCCGACGAAGCCGGTGCACATCTCGGAGCACGCGACGAAGGCGCTCTCCCACGCGGGCAAGGACCGGCGGCTCCTCCAGGAGCTCGCAACGAACCCGGGTTACGGCGCGACGCGCGCGTTCAGCAAGAGTGCCCCGATCGGCCCGGTCTCCGCCCCCGGCTTCCTCGCCGCCGCTCTGGACCTCGGCTCTGGCCCAACGGCGCTGCTCGCGATCCTCGCCGGCACGGCCGCAGTCCTCCTCGTCGCTGCAGGCTGGCGGGGCTGGCGGGCCCGGCAGCGCAGGCTAGTCCCGTAGCGCCGCGCGCTCGAGCACTTGCTCGAACCTGTCCGTAATCGCGTCCAGGTCGAACGACGCCTCGGCGTAGGCCCGACCGCGCTCGCCGAGCTCGTCCCGGAGAACTCCGTTCTCGAGCAGCCGTTCGGCCGCTGCGATCAGCGCGGCGGGATCGCGCGGCGGCACGACGACACCGCCCCCGCTTCGCTCGACGATGCGGGCTGCGAGGTTGTCGGATGGAAGGGACACGAGCAGCGGACGGCGGGCGCAGAGATACGTGAGGACCTTCGACGGCACCGAGAACGCGCCGGCCTCGGGCTCGAGGAGCGCGACGAGGACGTCCGCCGACGCGTGCACCTCGGGCAGCCGCTCGTAGGGCTGGTACGGCAGCAGCCGTAGGGCCGGCTCGTCCCCGCCGCGTTCTGCGAGCCATTCCACGCCCGGCCCTTCGGAGAC
>Ga0335078_10014438_pt1 | contig 11713 bp, 11 predicted proteins | sample Lox_Sample_32_FD_206711 | JGI IMG/M metagenome (GOLD analysis project Ga0335078, IMG submission 206711) | Soil microbial communities from Loxahatchee National Wildlife Refuge, Florida, United States - Lox_Sample_3.2 | ecosystem: Environmental > Terrestrial > Soil > Wetlands | place: USA...
GCTCGCGGCCCCGTACCAGCCGAGCTCCTTCGCATTGTTGGTGGTGAACTCGAGCATGGTGACGTCGAGCCGACCGTAGGCCACGAAGGCCACCGCGTTCAGGTAGAAGGGGAGGCTCGCTAGGAGCGCCGCCTTGGTGGCGCGCCAGTCGAAGCGGAGGACCATCTGGAGGTGCTTGCGGGTGAGGTGCCAGAGCACCGCGGCCTTCACCGCCTCGGAGAGGACGAAGGCGAGCGGGACGCCGAGGACCGGGTGGCCGGCCACCACCCCGACGAGGATGCCCGCGCCCCAGATCACCTTGGAGACCACGTTGATGACGGAGAGGCCGTCCACGGTCCCGTGCGCGTGGAGGAGCGCGGAGAGAGTGCCGTTCAGCGTGAAGGCGAACTGGCCCACGCCGAAGAGGTAGACGAGCTCTCGGAGCTCCGGTGGCCGATCGGACAGGCGCATGCCCACCGCCACGCCGGCGAAGAGGAGCGCCGAGAGCGCCAGCCGCACCGCCAGCGTACCGCCGAAGAACTCACTCGCCCTCTCCGGGTGAATGGGGATCTCCTTGCGGATGTACATCTCGATCCCGAGGTTCAACGCCACGAAGACGGTAGCCGCGAAGGCGTCGGCGAAGTTGAGCGGCCCGAAGGTCGACGGGCCGAGGTAGCGGGGGAGGAGGATGCGGACGCCGAGCGCCACCGACCAGGTGAGCACGAGGGAGAAGCCGAGCTTGAGGCCGTTGCGGACCGCGACCACGGCGTCGTGCGACGCGGCCGGCGCGACGCTGCCTTGCACTGCCGTCGTCATCTCGCCGCTCTCCATTCCCCGTTCGTCGGCGCCGCTCGCGGTGATCCCCGGTAGGTCCAGGGAAGAGGGCTCATCCGGGGGTCACACCTACAATCGGGGGTGGAAATCCTCAATACCATGAACCGGATGCATTGCCGTTGGCCTTCGGGGGCCCGGTTTCTCTCGGCAAACGCCGCACCGACTCCGCATGACATGGGGATACCCAAAGGGGGCGAACCGCTTACCCCGGGCTGGGGACCCGCGATCGCTCGCCTCCGCGCGGCGCGGGAGAGGGGCGCGACCGGAGCCAGGGGCTCTCGCTCTCCCGGTGACTTTACGGAGTGGCGACGGGGCCGGGGCCGCGGGCCGTCCCCCTACCGGGCGCCGCTCCCTCCGGGCCACCGCCCGGCGCGGACGAGTAGCCTTCGCTCCGAGTCGTGGTCGAGGCGGGCGAGCGCCTGCCGGGGCGTGAGCCACCGGATGGCATCCACCTCGTCACCGGGAGAGAACGGGTGCTCGGCCACGAGCTCCATGTGCCAGTAGGCGACGAGCTTGTGCCGGCGCCCGACCTCGTAAAGGCTCACGCCGGCGAGCGGCCCGAGCCGCGCCTCGCAGCCCGTCTCCTCGCGCACCTCGCGGAGCGCCGCCTCCGGGAAGGTCTCCCCTCGCTCGAGTTTCCCCTTCGGGAACGACCAGTCGCGGTAGCGGGGCCGGTGGACGAGGGCGAGGCGCAGCCCTCCGGGCGAGGGCCGCCAGAGGAGCCCGCCGGCCGCCTCGATCGGCCTCACGGCCTCACGCCCCTCCGCAGGAGAGGCGTTTCCGGGGCCTGGAGCCCTCGACGCCCCGGGGCGGGCGCGACCTCCCGGCGGCGCAAGACGAGGGGCCCGGTCCTTTGGGACCGGGCCCCTCGAGATGGTGGAGCTGATCGGGATCGAACCGACGACCTCTAGAGTGCGATTCTAGCGCTCTCCCAGCTGAGCTACAGCCCCACGAAGGACGGATCCCCGGGGTCGGGCGGGGAGCCTTGTTTACGGGCCGAGCCCCCCAAGTGTCAAGCGGCATCGGCCCCTCGCCGAGACGACGCCAGGAGCGGCTCGCGGGTCCCCGCGCCTGCGCCGGAAAGCCCGCCGCCGGCCGCGCGGCGCCGGCGGCGGCGAGCGGCGCGGGAGCGCCCGGGAAACCGCGGGGTGCGGCGAGGTGGTCCCCGGTGCGCAGCTTCCCTGGCGTTGCCACCTGCCGTTGTTTGACTCACGGGGGGGCCCCTGGTAACCAGAACATAACCCCATGGCTGCGCTGAAGAAACCCACGCCGGCGGAGCTCGCCAGCCTCGAGCACGCGTTCGCCGCCGACCCGTCCTCGGGCGCCTGGCGCCCCCTCACCGAGGCCTACCTCGCGATGGGGCGCTTCATGGAGGCCATGGTCGTCGCCAAGAAGGGCGTGAAGGCGCACCCGGCCGAAGCCGCGGCCCGCCTCCTGCTCGCGCGCGTCTACGCCGAGCAGGGCAAGGACCGGCGAGCGCTCGAGGAGGTGCAAGGCGCCTTGGCCTCCCACCCGGGGAACGCGGCCGCGAACGTCATGGCGGGCGCGCTGCACATGCGGCTCGGCGAGAAGGACCTCGGCGCGGAGGCGCTGCGCCGTGCGGCCGAGGCGTCCCCGGACGACCCCGAGGTGCGGGCGGCGCTGGCGCAGTGGGGAGTGGCCCCGCCCGCTCCGCCTCCGCCGCCGAGCCCGCCCCCTCCGCCGCTGCGTGCGGCAGCCTCTCCCGCCGCCCCCGCGCCCCAGGCGACCGCGGAAGCGCCGCCCGTGCTCGCGAGGGCTCCGGCGCCGGCGGCGCCCCCGCCGGTCGCGACCCAGGTGGAGGCCGCGGCTCCGGCCGGGGCGAGGCCGTCGTCGGGGCGGAGAGGCCGCCTGGACCGGAACCTCGAGTACGCCCGCGAGCTCGCCGACAAGTACGAGAAGCAGGACTGGCAGGTCGCGACCGGCGAGACGGGCGAGCTCGCGCTCGCGCGGCCGCCGAGGAAGGCGCACTCCCTGCGCTCCACCGTGCTGCTCGTCGTCGGGCTCGCCCTCCTCCTCGGGGGCTGGTGGGTCTGGACGAGCTACAAGCGCGACCGGGACGAGAAGGTGGCCCGGCTCCTCAAGGAGGCGGGGGAGCTCATCGCCAAGGACAGCCACGGCGGCTACAAGCAGGCGGCGGCCCTCCTCGAACAGGTGCTCGCGAAGGATCCGGACTCCCTCGCCGGCCATTCCTACCTCGCCTACATCGACGCCCTGCGCTGGGGGGAGCACGGCGAGGGCGACACGTTCCGCGAGGAGGCGACGAAGCACCTCGAGGCGGCGCGCCGCCAGGCCTCCTCCCATTCCCACATGATCGCGGCCGCCGCCTACCTGAAGGCCTACGGGGGCGACCCGCAGGGGGCCATCGCCGACCTCACCCGCGTGCTCAAGGGGCCGGAGGCCGGCACGAGCGGCCTGCTCTTCGGGGCGCTCGGGGTCCTGCAGATGAAGACCGGAGACCTCGACGGGGCCCGGGAGTCGCTCACCACCGCCCGCAAGTTCGCGGACCGGGACGTGCGCGTGAACCAGATGCTCGCCGAGGACTATCGGCGCGCCGGCCAGGCCCGCAAGGCGAAGACCTTCTACGACGCCGCCTACGTGCTCTCCCGCGAGCATGTCCCCACGCTCCTCGGGGCCGCCACCGTCTACATCGACGAGGGGCAGTTCGACACCGCGCTCAAGTTCGTGCAGGCGGTGCTCGACTCGCAGGACGTGTCGCCCCGGCAGCGGGCTCTCGCCCAGGCGCTCCGCGGCACCATCCTTTTCGCGAAGGGCCGGGCAGCCGAGGGAGCGAAGGACGAGCAGGACGCCGTCACCCTCGACCCGACGAACCCGGACATCCTGGACCAGATCGGGCGTCGCAAGCTCGTGGGAGGCGACGCGGCCGGGGCGGCCGCCTCGATCGGGAAGGCCGTGGAGATGGACCCGCAGCGCATCGCCTTCTACGTCGACCTGACCGCGGCCCTGCTCGCCCAGGGCGGGGGCGCGAAGCAGGCGGTGGAGGCGCTGCGCACCGCGCAGGCCCGGCTCCCCGGGAACCCCCGGGTCGCGAAGCTCCTGGGAGACGCCTACCGGGCCGACGGGGACGGGGTGCGCGCCCAGGCCGAGTACGAGCGCGCCCTCCAGGCGCGCTACCCTGACGCGCGCATGGCCCTCGCCCGGCTCTACCGCTCCCAGGGGAAAGCCGCCGCCGCGCTCTCCGAGTACGAGAGCGCCGCCAAGGAGTACGGCGAGATGGGAGCGGACGGGGCCTCGCAGGCCTTCGCGGAGATGGCCGAGGTCGAGTCGCAGCGGGGCGCCGATCCCGCCCGCGTGAACGAGCTCTACCGGAAGGCGCTGGCCGTCGACCCGACTAGCTGCCCGGCGCTGTGGGTGCTCGGGCGGGACCGGGCGAACCGGCCCGAGAAGGACCAGCGCGACCTGGGAAGGCAGATGCTCCTCGACTACGCTCGGGTCTGCCCGAGCGGTTCCCACGTCTCCGAGGCGACGCAGCTCGCGAACGCCATCCGCTAGGAACGCTAGCGTCGCGGCGCCGGGAAGGCCTTGTCCACGTCCAGCATGGGGTTCCCGGTCACGGACCGGGGGCGGCCGGCGGCGCTCCGTGCGTCGATCACCCGGACAGGGACGGAGGCGCTGGCGCCGTCCACCTCCACCAGGGCCCGGGTCTCCCCGGCGCCGACCGGCCAAATTTGAGTGCGGTCGTCGCCGCGGCACACCCGCTCGTCCTGGCAGCGGGTGGAGGCCGGGCGGTCGAGGAGGGGGCGCCCCTCCGTGTCGAGCACCGCGAGGTCGAGTCGAGCGGGAGCGGGCTCGTCCCCGAGCCGGATCTCGAGGCGGGGCGGCGAGACCTCCACCCGGGAGGCGATCCGCACCGCCACGAGCGCGCTCGCTCCGGCGCCGCCGGCGGTGCAGCGCACCGAGGTGGTCCCGGGCCCGGCGGCCGTCACGGTCGCGGTCCGGGCCGATCCCGCCACCGCGGCGACGCGCTCGTCAGCCGTCGACCACCGGCAGGTGGCGGAGGGGATGGGCTTCCCCCCGGAGCCGTACATCGCCGCTCGCAGGGAGGCGGCCTGCCCGCGGGCGTGGAGGCTCAGGCTCGCGGGCTCGAGTTCCACCCGGGAGACCCGCTCGCAGGAAGCGAGCGAGGGGAGGAGGGCGGCGAGGAGGAGGGCATGGCTGGGGCGCATGGCGCCCATGCTAGCCGAGCGAGCCCGGCCCGGGGCGGCAGAGAGCCCGTTCCTCCCGGAAGGAGCGTCGAGCGGTGCGCGGGAGCCGGCGGGCTTACACTCAGGCGGTACGCACGGTCCCAGCGCGGGCGACCCGGAGGACGGCATGCGCAAGAGAAGGCTGGGGAGGAGCGAGCTCCTCGTCTCGGAGATCGGCCTCGGCTCCTGGCTCACCTACGGCGGGGGAGTGGCCCGGCAAGCGGCGGAGGCATGCGTCGCCCGGGCGCTCGAGCTCGGCATCAACTTCATCGACACCGCCAACGTCTACTCGGGGGGCGCCGCGGAGACCTTCCTCGGAGAGGTGCTGGCGGGCCGGCCCAGGGAGAGCTACGTGCTCGCCACCAAGGTGTTCTTCCCCATGCCCTCGGGCGACCGGGGCCTCTCCGCCGCCCAGATCGAAAAGCAGCTCGACGGATCCCTGAAGCGCCTGCGGGTGAGTCACGTCGACCTCTACCAGTGTCATCGCTACGACCCCGACACCCCGCTCGAGGAGACGATGGCCGCGCTCAGCAAGGCGGTCCGCCAGGGGAAGACCCGCTACATCGGGTTCTCCGAGTGGACGCCGGCGCAGATCCGCGCCGCGCTCTCCTTGCCCGGCGAGCGCTTCGTCTCGAGCCAGCCGCAGTACTCCCTGCTCGAGCGCGGGGCCGAGGCAGAGGTCTTCCCCCTGTGCGCCCAGGAGGGGATCGGCCAGGTGGTTTGGTCTCCCTTGAAGCAGGGGTTGCTCACCGGGAAATACCGCCGCGGGGCGCCGGTGCCCGCGAACTCCCGGGCCGCGAGCGCCAGCATGGGGAGCTTTCTCCGCACCCGCATCGACGACCGGACGCTCGCCACCGTCGACCGGCTCGGCCCCATCGCCTCCGAGCTCGGGCTCTCCCTGGCCCAGCTCGCGCTCGCCTGGGTGCTCCGGCGCCCGGAGGTCTCGTCGGCCATCATCGGCGCAACCCGACCGGAGCAGGTGGCCGAGAACGCCCAAGCGTCCGGGGTGCGGCTCGAGGTCGAGGTGCTCGAGCGCATCGAGAGCGCGCTCGCCGCGGGGTGAGCGCGCCGGCTCCCGGACGCGTTCTCGGGCGGGCCGCGACCTCGAGGCGGGAGAGCGGCGCCTACCGGGCGGCCGGAGCCAATCGGTACAGGACGAAGTAGACGAGGACGCCCGTCACCGAGACGTAGAGCCACACCGGCAAGGTGAGCCGGGCCACGCGCCGGTGGGCCTCGAAGCGTCCCTTCCACACGAGCCACAGGGCCCGCGACACCAGGGGGAGCGTCGCGGCCGCGAGGAGCGTGTGGCTTCCGAGGAGCGCCAGGTAGGCAGCGCGCAGCGCCCCCGTCCCCGGGAAGCGATGGGTGCCGGTGAGGGCCACCCTCGTCAGGTAGCCGGCGAGGAAGAGGGTCGAGGTCCCCAGCGCGGAGAGCATGAACGCCCGGTGGCGCTCGCGCCGCCCGGCCCGGATGGCCCTCCATCCGAGGAGGAGGAGGGCGCCGCTCGCAGCGTTCATCGCCGCGTTCACCGGCGGGAGGAGCTCGCCGAGCGTCACCGAGTCCCTCCGCGCCGGCGGGCCACGGCGGCGGCCAGCGAGAGGCTCAGCCCGGCGAACAGCGCCACGACGGCGAGGTCCCGGAGCGCCGAGCCCGGCAGGGCCCCGGGCGCGTCCGCTCCGGCGAGCGCCCGCCGCACCGCGGAGACGGCGTAGGAAAGGGGGTTCACTCGCATGACGGCGCCGAAGGCCGGGTGGTCGGCGCTGGCCGGGAACATGGCCCCGGAGATGACCCACATGGGCACGAGGAGCGTCATCTGGATGGCGTGGTAGCCCTGGACGTTGTCGACGAGCCAGGCGACGGTGAACCCCAGGCCGGCGAGGCCGACGGCGGCGAGGGAGAGGGAGCCGAGCAAAAGCGGCCAGTTCACCGAGAGGAGGGGGAAGCCGGCCGCGGGGGCGAGGGCCAGGAAGAGCGCCACCTGGGTGAGGGCCACGCTGGCGGAGCCGAGCACCTTCCCGGCGGCCACCGCCGCGCGGGGAGCCGGCCCGGCCAGCACCGCCTGGAGGAACCCGGCGTGGCGGTCCTCGATCACCGACAGGGTCGTGAAGATGGCGGCGAAGAGGACCACCATGAGGACCACGCCAGGGTAGAAGAACTGCAGGTAGCCGACGGGGGAGCCGGGCATGCGGAAGGTGGCCGCCATGCCCGATCCGATGACGAGCCAGAAGATGACCGGCTGGCCCAGCGCGCCCACGAGCCGGGAGGGCTGGCGGAAGAAGCGGAGGAGGTCGCGGCGCCAGAGGACGCCGACGGCGGCCACCCCGTAGGCGCCGGCGCGCTCCCCGGTCACGGCTTCGCCTCCTCGAGGAGCCTCTCGCCGGTCATGTGCAGGAAGGCGTCCGCGAGAGTGGGGCGGCGCACCGAGACGGAGTGGAAGCGGCCGGGGGGGAAGGCCTCCACGAGCCGCGGCACGAGCTCGTGGCCGCGCTCCCGGCTGATGGCCACTGCCCCGGCGAGGGCGCGCGCCGGCAGGGCGAAGCGCGCCGCGATCTCCTGGGCGAGCGCCTCCGGGGCCTCGGCCTCGATGAGGACCACGTCGCCCGCCACCCGGGAGCGAAGGGATTCCGGCGTCTCCTCCGCGACCACGCGCCCGTGGGAGAGCACCGCCAGGCGGTCGCAGCGCTCCGCCTCGTCCGGGCGGTGAGTGGTGAGGATGACGGTGAGCCCCTCGCTGCGGCGCAGCCGCTCCACCTCCTCCCAGGTGCGGCGGAAGGCGGTGGCGTCGAGACCGGTGGTGGGCTCGTCGAGGAGCAGGACCTCGGGGGAGTGGATGAGGGCGCGGGCGAGTTCGAGCCGACGCCGCAGGCCCCCCGAGAGCCGGCCGGCGGACTCGCGAGCGCGGTCCTCGAGCCCGGCGGCCCGGAGGAGCTCGGCGGCGCGCGCCCGCGCTACCCTCCTCTCGACCCGGAAGAGGGCGGCGCCGAGGAGGAGGTTCTCGAGGCAGGTGAGCTTCCCGTCGAGGCTCGGCTCCTGGAAGACCACGCCCATGCGGGCGCGCAGGGCGGCGGAGCGCGGCGCCAGCCTCTCCCCGTCGAGGAAGAGCTCGCCGGTCCGGGGCGGCAGGAGCCCGGCGAGGATGGCAAAGAGCGTGCTCTTCCCGGCGCCGTTCGGGCCGAGAAAGCCGAAGATCTCCCCGGGGCGGACGTCGAAGGAGACGTCGTCGAGCGCGGTCCTGTCCCCGTAGGCGAGGGAGAGCCCGCGCGCGCCCAGGCGCGCGCGAGTGGCCGCAGGGAGCGGCTCCGCGAGGACGGCTTTCACGGGAGAGAGGCTACCGCGCCCCGAGGAAGAGCGCGATGAAGAGGAGGACGAGGTAGAGCAGGGTGGCGAGGAAGAAGTTCCGGGCCCAGCGGGTGGATCCCTCCGGGAGGCGGACGCCGGACGCGGCCGCCAGGGTGAGGGCGAGGCCGAGGGCGGCGGCGGCGGCGCCGGTGGCGGCGCTCGCCATCCCGAGGAGAGCGGGGAGCATTCCCAGGGGGACGAGGAGCGCCGAGCTGGCCACGGCGAAGAGGTGCGCGGCGCGCTCGCCGTGGACGAGCGCGAAGACCTTCAGGCCGGCGCGCGCGTAGTCGTCCTTCAGGTACAGGGAGATGGCGAGGAAATGGGGGAGCTGCCAGACGAAGAGGAGGGCGAAGAGGGCGAGGCCCTGGGGCCCGACCCTACCGGTCGCCGCGGTCCAGCCCATCAAGGGCGGGAGGGCGCCGGGCACGGCCCCGACGAGCAGGGCCGCCGAGGTGACGCGCTTGAGCGGGGTGTAGACGAAGGCGTAGGTGACGAGGGCGGTGGCCGCGAGGAGCGCCGTCTCCGGGTTGGCGGCCAGGGCGAGGAGGGGGAGGGCGAAGGCGGGGAGGACGAGCCCGATGGCCAAGGCCACGCCGGGCTCGACCCGCCCGGCCGGGAGCGGCCGGTCGCGGGTGCGGCGCATCCGGGCGTCGACGTCCCGCTCCCGGTAGTTGTTGAGGACGTTGGCGGCGACGACCACCATGCCCGTGCCCGCGAGGAAGGCGGCGGCCCGGGCCGCGGAGAGGCGCACCGGAGCGAGCCACATCCCGGCGGCGGCGGTGGAGACCACCATGCCGGAGAGCCGGGGCTTCGCCAGGGCGAGGAGGTCCCGCAGGCCGGCCACCCCCGGGGCGGGAAGAAGGGCGCTTCGGACGGCGGAGCGGCTCCGGCCCGGCATCATGCGTCACCCCCTGCGGCGAGAGGCTCGGCCACCGCGCTCGGCGAGCTCGCGAGAGCGCGGGGGGAGCGGGAGCCGAGCGCGAGGAAGAGCGTCACCGCGTCGGCGAGGAGCAGGGCGCCGACCGCGAGGTGAAGGCTCACCACCGGGACGGCGATGAGGCTCCAGACCGTCCAGGCGCCGAGCCCGAGCTGCACAAGCGCGAGCAGCGGGGCGAGGACCGCGGACGGCCGCGCCCGGCGAGGGCCGCGCCGGACGGCCGCGACCCCGGCGGCCGCGGCGAGGGTCGCGGCCAGGACCCCGGCGAGGCGGTGGAGCATCTGCAACTGCGCCGGGCCGCCCGCCGGCCACAGGGCTCCCTGGCAGAGGACGGCGTCCGTCCCGCAGGCGAGCCCGGAACCGCTGTGGCGGACGAAGGCCCCGATGACGATCTGGGCGTAGACCGCGACCGCGGCCGCGCCGGCGAGCACCCGCACCCCGGCGCCGGCCGGAGGCGCCGCGTCGCCGGCCGAGGGCGGGGCGAGGAACCAGGCGAGGGCCGCCACGGTGGAGAGGAAGGCCATGGAGGTGGCGAGGTGCGCGGAGGAGACGAGGAGAGGGAGTTTGAAGAGCACGGTCGCCGCCCCGAGCGACGCCTGCAGGAGGACGAGCAGCACCGCGGTCCCCGCGAGCGCCCGGAGGGAGGGCTCGCGCCGCCGCCTGAAGGTCGCCACCGCGAGGGAGGCGGCGAGCACGGTCACGGCGAGCGCAGCGAGCCGGTGTCCGTGCTCGAAGAGCACGCCGCCCTCCATGGCCGGAAAGAACTGGCCGTAGCAGAGCGGCCAGTCCGGACAGGCGAGGGAGGAGCCGGTCGCGTGGACCAGTCCACCGACGACGAGGAGGAGCAGCGTCGCCACCAGCGTCACCCGTGCCAGCCCGTGCTCGATCATGGGGTGAACGTCTTTTTAAGAAGGGACCTGATCCCGGTCAAGCGCGACGGCGGGACCAGGTCGGGGCCTGCCGGAGGGGCTGCCGGGGAGCCGGCTCGAGAGCCGCCCCCGGTCCGAAAGCGCGGGCGCTCGGCGAGAAGGGCGCGGGCTCCTGGGCCGGGGTCCCCGAGAACGGCTAGGGCTCGTCTTCCTCCGCCACGTCCTCGTCGAGCTCCTCGAAGACCTCCTCGCCTACCTCGCCGACCTCTTCGATCTCCGGCGCGGGCTCCGCCACCACGACCTTGGGGCGCTTCTCCGCGGGCGCGCTCTTCTGGGCGGGCGCGTCGCGCTGGTTCGCCCCGCACTTCGGGCAGGTCAGATGCGGCTTCTTCAAGTCGTAGAACTTGGCCCCGCACTTGAAGCAGGTGTGCTTGGTCCCGAGGTCCTTCGCCGGCATGGTCGTCTCCCCTGCGGTGCGCGCCGTTTATCCAAAGACCGACGCATCGTCAAAGAAAAAGGAGGGCGTGCCCGCAGGGGCCCCGATGGTATATCCCCAGCATGACGGAGGCGGAGCGTCTCGAGAAAAGGCTCCTGCGCGCCACCGCGCAGGCCATCGAGGACTTCGCTCTGGTGGAGGCCGGCGATCGGATCCTCGTCGCCGTCTCCGGCGGCAAGGACAGCTACACGCTTCTCCACCTTCTCCTGCGGCTGCGGGAGCGGGCCCCGATCCACTTCGACCTCGTGGCCGTGAACCTGGATCAGGGGCACCCGGGGTTCCCGGCGGCGACCATCGAGGCGCACCTCCGGGCCGTCGGGGTCCCCTTCCGCATGCTCCGGCAGGACACCCTCTCCATCGTCCGGCGCGTCGTCCCGGAGGGGGAGACGTACTGCTCGGCCTGCTCGCGGCTGCGACGCGGCATCCTCTACAACGCCGCGGAGGAGCTCGGCTGCAGCAAGATCGCCCTCGGCCATCACCGGGAGGACCTCGTCGAGACCCTGCTCCTCGCGGCCCTCTACTCGGGCCGACTGAAGAGCATGCCGCCCAAACTGCGCTCGGACGACGGACGGAACGTCGTCATCCGGCCCATGTGCTACGCCGCGGAGGACGACATCGCCGCCTTCGCGGCCGCGATGCGCTTCCCCATCGTCCCGTGCGACCTGTGCGGCACTCAGCCGAACCTCCGGCGCCAGAGGGTGAAGGCCCTCTTGCGGGACCTTTCGCAGGAGCACCCAGCCGTCAAGGGAAACCTGCTGCACGCGCTCGCGACCGTGGTCCCGAGCCACCTCCTCGACCGGCGCCTGCACCGGCTCGCCGAGGCCCGGGGGGACGACCGCTTCCTCGACAGCGAGGAGGGGTGTCCCGTGATCCTGGGGCGGGGAGGGAGTTCCTGAAGGTCCTTCCCTGTTGCACAATTCCAGGGTGCGTATCAGCTGCGGCTTCTGCGGGCGCGCCTACGCGGTGCGGGACGGCCTTCGCGGGCGCGCCTACCGGATGACCTGCCGGGCCTGCGGCCGCGACTTCGTGGTGCGAC
>Ga0335078_10014440_pt1 | contig 11713 bp, 8 predicted proteins | sample Lox_Sample_32_FD_206711 | JGI IMG/M metagenome (GOLD analysis project Ga0335078, IMG submission 206711) | Soil microbial communities from Loxahatchee National Wildlife Refuge, Florida, United States - Lox_Sample_3.2 | ecosystem: Environmental > Terrestrial > Soil > Wetlands | place: USA: Florida...
AAGTGAGCGGGAGACAATCGCGGGGTGCGGGTGGTCAAGTCCGCTGACGACACCGGAGAGCACATCGGCCCGAAGATCGGCCATCGCCAGCACCGAGGACGCGCCGCTCGCCACGGACGGCTGCTCGTGTTCGAGCAGGCGGACTATTCGGCTAAGCAGGTCCTCGGGCAGCGGATGACCCCGCAGCAGGCTAAGCGTGTCGGCGACCACGAGCGGGTCGCGGTTCTCGAGCAGGAGAGCGATCTCGTCGAGCAGCGTCGCTGCCAGTTCCCGGTCGGCCAGCACGCGCAGCGCGTTGCCGAGCACCCGCGGATCGGCATGGCGCAGCAGTGCCACCACCTGCTCGACGACCGGGCCGCTGAGCTGCCTGCTCCCCAGGACGCCAAGCGCTCCCCAGACCGCCAGCGGGTCGCCGTCGGCCAGTAGGCGCACGAGACCTATACCAAGCGACGTGGTGAGTTCCTGGCCTCTGAGTATCGACACTGCCCGCGCGACCACCGGGCCGTCGTGGCACGTGAGCAGGGCGGCTATGCGGATAAGCAGCGGTTCGGGCAGTTCTCTGCTGCACAGGACGAGCGTGGCGCTGGCTGCGACGACCGGTGAGCGGTGGTTGAGCAGCCCGGCGACCTGGTCCAGCAGGTCATCGGGGATGTCCTGGCCGGACAGGGCGCGCCGGGCACCATCGACGATCGCGCGATCCTCCCGCCCCAGCAGCTCGGTCACTCTGCCGACCAGCTCGTCGGAGAGCTCTCTGCGCTCCAGCGCGGCGAGCGCGGCGGCCACGACGGTCGGATCCGCGTGCTTAAGCAGCCCGACAACGGCGGCGAGCACCTCGCCAGTGGCGTCGCGTACGAGCTGGGCCGACGGTTCGGCCACTGACCGGTCGCGTGGTAGCGGCGTGCCGAGCGCGAGCAAGGCGTCGGCGACGGCACCGGGGTCGGCCGACGCCAGGAGCTGAAGGTAGCGCTTGCGCACCTGTGCGTCGGCGAGCTGGCGGGCAAGCCCAGCGCATGCGGCCGTCCGCAGCTCCGGATGCTCAAGCGCCTCGACCAGTACCGCCGACCGCGGCCGGATCCTGGCCATGGCGATGGCCGCCTCGGTCCGCCTTTCGTCCAGCGCGGCCAGCACGATGGCGAGCTCGTCGTGCACGATCCCGGCGAGGTCCTCCGGCGGGTGCTCAACCGCGGCGATCGCCCCGGCGACGCGGGCGAGCAGGCTGAGGTCCGGCCGCTGCGAAGCCTGGACGTAGAGCCAGCGCAAATATCGGTCGGCAGAACGCACGCTCACGGTCCTGTCCTTGCTGCCGGGCGCGCAGGCGCCTAGCTGCCATTCCTGGCGCTCCCCCTACCTGGGCCAGCGAAGGAGAGGAGATGCGAAGTGTCTATTGACAGAGTGACCCAAACGAACCACTCGGGGCAACTACCTGGCATTCAGGCAGCGAAGGCGCCGGCGGCGCCGGCGTCGTCGGCTGATGATCCCGCCGTCTCGGCCATGATGAGCCTGATCGGCGAGTTGCTGACCGACTCCGAGCTCGCGCGCGAGCAGTTCCATGAGGCAAGACATGACCGCGCCAGGGCCGAGCACTTCGACGAGGCGGCCGCGAAGTCTGCCAAGGAAGGCCGGGAGGCGCAGGCGCGCGCCGTCGCCGAGCGGCACAAGGCCAGCCCGCACAAGCAGGTGAACCGCCGGCTCGGGACCGTGCTCGCGATCGTCCTGGCCGTGCTCGACGCGCTGCCCGCGTACTGGAGCGCCGAGGCGTTCGGGCTCAACCAGGTGTCCACGGTCTTCATCGCCGTGCTGCTGTGCGCTGCCCTGGGCGGTGCGATGTGGCTGCTCGACCTGTTCGTGGACAAGCGCCGACGCACGGCCGCCGCCGTGCTCGGGTGCGCCCTTGCTGCCGGGTTCGTCGGGATGTTCGCGTTGCGGCTTGACTACCTGATGGTGACCAATGGGTCGGACGTCTGGTCGGCCTCGATCCAGGCACTGGCCCTGACCGGCCTGTCCGCGTCGCTGGTCGCGGTCGGCTTCGTGCTGCTGTCCCACCGCGTTCCGAAGGCGGTGGCGAGCGCGGAGAGCGCGGCGCAGCAGAGCAGGCGCCGCCACGACCAGACGCTCGGGGACGACCTGCGCGCCAAGGCCGCCATGTCGCAGGCCGCGCTGGCCGACACGGTGATCGCCTGGGCGCTCGCTCACGAGTCGGCCGGCATCGGCCACCACCAGCTCATCCGCGCCACCAACGGCGCCCTCGCCGTCCTGCTCAGCCAGTGACGGCGAGCGGCCCGAACGCGCGGCCGGGTCGGCAACAGACAGAAAGTAGACAGTCAATCCCGAAGGTACTTAGCCGCATGAGAGTCATATACAATGCCGCAAACGCCGTACTCCGGCAGCCTGAACTGAGACGACTGATCGGCGCAAACGGTGGACAAGCTCGATGTTGCCGTGCTCGGCGGCGTTATCGTCGGCGTCATCATCTTGGCCGTTCAGGGTGCGGCCTACCTGGTCCGGCAATGGCGGCGCCGGTTCAGCGTCGGCGAGCTTGCTGCTCCTCCCTCTTACGTCTGGATCCGCAGGCTGGGCTACGGGCTCCTCAGACCGCAGATTGTGGGTCGGCTGAGGGATATCGCCAGGGCGCAGCGTGACTTCATCATGGCGCAGTACGAGAAAGACCCGATGTGGCACGTCGGCCAGGTACGGCTGGTGCCGGCTTCGCTGGATCAGCAGGTCAGCTCGATGAAGGTGACGCTTGCCGAAGCGCTGGCGTCTGCCGACGCCACTAAGGGAATATTTGTCAAGGGGGAGTCGGGATCGGGTCGCAGCAGCGTCGCGGCGCTGACCGCAGTGCAGTGGTCGGCGACGCCGCTGGCTCTTCGGATCGACCTTTCGGCCTACAACCCCAAGGAGCAGCTCCTCGATCAGGCGCTGAGCGAATGGCTTCGCCGCCGAGACCTGGAAAGAGGGCTGGCCCTGGGGAAAGTCGCGCTGATCATCGATGGTTTCGAGGCGCTCCAGAGCGACGAGGCAAGGTCCGCCTTCGACTCCAGTCTCTGGGTGATCCGGCGGCGGTATCCGGATGTCCATCTCGCCGTGCTGGCCAGGCCGGAGGATACGCCGACGCGGTCGCTGCTTGGCAGCACCGAGTACGCGGTGTCACCCCTTTCTCCTGAAGAGGTTCGCGAGGCGATCGCGGGCCTGGAGGCTGATGCAGAGGACTTGCTCGGCCAGATGGACGAGCAGACCATCGAGCTGTGCAGCTCGCCGCTGGTGCTGCGGATGGTGCTCAAGGCCTTCTCCGAGGACGGGGTGATCTCGGCGGATCACATCAGCCTGCACCGCGAGTTCGTCTACGCGCTGATCGGCGACCGGGACGAGACGAAGTACGTGCTGCCCAAGGTCTCGTACATAGCGAAGATGGAGGTCGTCGCCGAGCTGGCGTACGCATGCGCCAACCGGACGGCGACGTTCGACTATCCGCGGGCGCAGCAGGTCATCCGGCCGATGATGACCGAGATGGTCAGCCAGTATCTGCTGCCGTCCACGGTGGACGGGGTGGAGGTCCTGCGCCAGCTCGTTGGCGACGGCATCCTGCGGTTCGACGGCCGGGTGCTGCGGTTCGTCCACTACTCGGTCCAGGAGTTCCTGGCGGCGGTGGCGCTGCACCGTCGGCTGCACCGCGGTGAGGTGACCGCCGAGGACGTGGCTGACCTGTCGACGAAGCCGGAGTGGCGCAACAGCATCGTGTTCCTGTCCGGCCTGCAGGCCGATGCCACCGAGCTGGTCGAGCAGCTCAGGCTCAAGAACCGGGTGCTGGCGGCGGAGTGCATCCAGACGGCGTGGCATGTGGACCCGGTTTTCGTGGACATGTGCGTGGTCGAGGCACTGTACGAGTACAAGTTCGGCGAGATGTCCTTCAACTACGACCTGATCTCGGCGCTGCTGGCGATCGCCGACAAGTGCTCGCCCGACATCCCGCCGCGGATCGTGGACGAGATGCACTACTGGCGCGAGAAGTACCCGCCGCAGCCCTACACCGAGCTCGGCGGAATCGATGACCGCGCGCTGCTCGACCTGCTGGCCGGGGACGACGGGTCGCCGCAGGTCGTGAACGCGGTCTGGACCCTGGGCGTGCGCGGGCAGGCGGATGCGGTGCCGTATCTGGAGAGGTTCCTGGCGGACCGGGTGGATCAGCTGGACATGGTCTCGGCGCTGGCCCTGGGCAAGCTGCGTGCGCGGCGCGGCTCGCAGGTGCTGCTGAACACGGCGCTTGACCGGAGCGCGCCTGCCAGCCTACGCTCGGCGTGCTTCACCTCGATCGGCCTGATCCGCGCGACGAACTGCCTGCCGGCGATCGAAGACTTCATCCGCTCGGGCGAGGATCTCGACGGGTCGGTCAGGGAGGATGCCGCCTGGTCGCTGAACGGGCTCGCCGGTGACCTGCTTGCCCGCAGCGAGGACTTCCAGGCGATGCTCATCGAGCAGTTCTCGGTCGGCACCAAGTACGCGCGCGCGATGTTCGCCTACCTCATGGGGCGATTCGGGGTGATCGCCGGGCTGGATACGCTCCTTTCCTACGCCGAGGACCCGGCGGCCGACCCCTTCCTGCTCGAGGACGTCCTGTTCGCGATCGGCGAGCTCGGCGACGACCGGGCGATCCCCGCCGTCCGGACCCTGCTCGGGCACCAGGACAGCATCGTCCAGGCGCGGGCCATCCAGGCCGCGGGGAAGTTGCCGGGATTTCCCAGGGACGAGCTGAGGCCGTTCGCCACCAGCGAGGAGCCCAGCGAGATCGTCCGCGACAGCGCGCGGGGGCAGGTCGACGGGGATCCGTCCGCGCCTCCCGCGACGGCGACCGCGGCCGCCGTCCTGGCCGATGTGCGAAGGCGGCGGTAGGCGATGCCCTCCGCAGGGATCGGCCAGCCGCGCAGCGGGGGGATCGGCGTCCCGTCGGCGGTCATGGACCTGCTCGCGTGCCCGCGGTGCAGCGGCGCTCTCACCTTCTGGCCCGATGCGTGCATCTGCGAATGCGGCGGCTACTACCCGGTCGAGGGCGGGCTGATCTCCTTCGCAAGCAAGGACTTCTCCGATAAGTACGATTCCGTGGCCATGGCGACGCGCTATGTGCAGTACGCATTCGGCGCTCAGCTATCGCGTTCGGATCGGGGCATCCCGCCCGACGGGCGGTCGGAGGGCCTGTACCGGACGATCTCCGATATCTGCCGCGGCGAGCTTCTGGCGAGCGGCACCCCCGCGCCGATGGTCGTCGATATGGGCTGCGGCGTCGGGCGGACCGTCTACGACATCGCCTCGGTGCACGCGGGTGCCACCGTCATCGGCTTCGACCTCTCCGCGACCCTCGCCAGGTGCGCCCGCGATATCTGCGCAGGCCATTCCGTGCGGTGCGGTGCCAGCGAAGACGGCTGGCCGCAGACCGAGTTCAGGAAGCGACCGCTCGGTAACGTTTTCATCGCGCAGGCAAACGCTTGTTCTCCGCCGCTCAAACGGCCGGTCATCGCAAGCGTCGCCCAACAAGGACCGCCGACAGATGTGGCGAAGCCTGATACCCGCTCAACCAGATACCCAAACCTGGTTCTGGTGAGTATGCTTCTCGACAGGCTCCGCGCGCCCGAAGAAGTGCGCGCCGCCGTCGACTCTGCTACCGGAGTGCTCGCCGAAGGCGGCCTGCTGGTAGCGAGCTGCCCGTTCAACTGGACTACCGAGCGCACCTGGCGGTATTTCGGGCTGTCCCGAACATGGCTTGCCGATGCTCTCGAAAAGAGGAACCTGGCCGTGGAGATTTACTTTGATTATCTCCCCTACAGGGAGTGTCTTGACCCTTTCGGCACTACCCTGGAACTTCCGGTTCAGGTGTGCGCTGCGAGAAAGAAACCTGGCGTGTAGCCGGGCCTGCTCTTCTGATTGTGCTAAAATTAGCAGCGACGGGGGCTTGGATGGGAAATAGAAAGCAATGATGCCGCAAAGTACCACGTACCTCGCAGATATTGGGTATGAGTATACGGATAATGACTACAACCCGGATGCCGAGGACCCGGTTGATAGATGGCTGCAGACGAAGTACTCCACTAATTCGCTGACCACGGCCTGTGTAATTTGGGATATCTTTGGCGCGGTCCCTGACGTTATCGTTGACCCGTTCTGCGGTGCGGGCAGTGCGGGCCTGGCGGCCCGTCGGCTGGGCGCTTCCTTCTACGGTGTCGAACTCGATCCCATCCTGGCGGCCGTGACGCTGGCGAAGACGACGCTTTCAGCGGCTGATATCGCACGCGCTGAAGCCTTGCTGCCCGAGTGGATAACCGTTGATTGGCTGCTAAAGAATCCCATTCCGTCCAGGGTCCTCGCGCTTGCGTTGATCGGCGTTTCCGGCGTGCGGCCACAAGGTCGTCATCGGGAAGACCTGCTAGCGATGCTGAGGTCAGATCTGGGTCGGGAGCATCTCCCGGCCATATCATCGACCGTCCGGTGCGGCGACTCTCGTCGCGACGGCACCTGGGCAGAGGCGCCGCGCGGCGAAGGAACCGTCATCTTCACCTCGCCGCCGTTCGGGCCAGTGGCAGCCAAGCCCTGGGACAAGTCGGCGGGCGACCCTAAGATGCGCAGCCTGCGACGGCTGGTGGCCAAGCGGGTCTTCGGTGCCGGGGACCGCTATTCGCCGGAACTCGTGAGGACATCGAAGCGCTGGGCGACGGCCGCGATACTCCGGTCGGCCTTGGCCGCCTGCCAGCGTGCGTGCGGCGACTTTACGGCGATTATCGAGTTCCAGGACCAGTGTCAGTGGCAGTCCCAGGTGGAGAGGAGCAGCCTCGCCGGTACGGTGGGCGCGCTCGATCGGATGCCAGGCGTTGAGGTGCGCGGGATCATCGACACGGGCAACTTCACCGGGACCACCCTCTACCACATCGTCGCTAAAGCCAGGGCTGCGCAGGCGACGGTCGATGCATGACAGGAACCTGACGGCCATCGAGCGACGCGGGCTGCGGCAGTTCGTGAACCTGGCCGACGGGCACGCCCGCCAGCGGCTGTCGGAGCAGGCCAGCAGCGCGCTTCGGGACGTCTGCGACAGGCTGCTCGCGGCGGGAACCGTTGATGTGATCGACTCGGAGTTCGCCTTCCTCGACGCCCTCGGGGCCAGGTTGACGACCAAGTACCCCGATGGCCAGAGCCACGTGCTGTATTCCGCGTCGATCTCGGTCGACCTGGCCGCCAAGCTGCTGCTGCGCAGGCAGCAGACCGTCCACCTTATGGAGCCGGCCTTCGACAACCTCGCTGCCCTGGTCACCTTGAACGGCGTGCCGGTCAAGTCCATCCCCGAGCAGGCGATCTGCCCGGTCACCGACTTCGACTACCTCGATAAGCAGGGCATCACCAGCCTGTTCGTCATCTTGCCGAACAACCCCACGGGCGCCCGGCTGTCCGTCGAGGACATCGGCAGGCTCCTCGACTGGTGCGCCGGGCACGGCGTGCTGCTCATCATGGACATGTCCTTCCGCTTGCTGATCCCTGACTATGCCATCGACCTGCTCGCCGAGGCGGAGAGCAGGGGAGCGTCGGCCCTGATCATCGATGACACCGGCAAGGTGCTGTCGCTGCTCGACACCAAGATGAGCGTCGTCGCCTGCACCAAGGACCTCGCCCGCGAGGTCGAGAGCATCTGCGAGGAGATCCTGCTCAATACCTCTGCCTTCGAGATGGAGTTGCTGGCGAGGTTCCTCGATCCGCACGGCCCTTGCGCGGACGAACTGGTTCGCGTGCGCACCCTGGTCGCCGCCAACCGGCAGATCGTGCAGGACACCCTGCGGACCAGTGGGGTGGTGCCGGCGATGTCGCCCGATGAGGAAATGAGCGTCGAATGGGTCAGTTTCGGTCCTGATTGCGAGGAGATCCTCCGGGACTGCGCGAGCCGCGGCCTCCAGTTGCTGCCGGGACGGCTATTCTTCTGGCGCGCGGAATCGGCGCAGAACGGGCGCGAGTACGCCCGGATCGCGCTGATGCGCGACACAGAGCAGGTGGAGGCTGGCTGCGAGATCCTGAGAGCTGTGCTGGCGGGGCGTCGGCGAGTGGCCTGAGGGCTGAGGGCCCGCGAACCGGCGAGCCGCGGCGCCGCAGATCCAGTGCCTTGCGGCCAGCTGGATGTGGTTGAGAAGGCGGTCGGAGTGAAGACAGTCCTGGTGACCGGCACATCACTGGTGCCGAAGGAAGCGCGGGACTACATCGCAAGCCGAGGCTTCAAGGTTCGGTACATCCCGAAAGACACGTTCACCGATAGCGAGCTGACCGAGTCTCTTGCGGAGGTGAGCGGCTACCTGATCGGCGGGTACGAGGAGCCGTCGGCGGCCCACTTCGAGGCTGCCGCGCATCTTGAGGCCGTTGCCTGGGTGGGCACGGATTACAAGGCGTACGTCCCCGGATGGCAGCGCGCGATGGAACTTGGCATCGCGTTCCTGAACTCGCCGGGCACAAACGCGGTGTCGGTGACCGAGTTCACCGTGCTGATGATGCTCGCCATGTCCAGGCCGTTCGTGTCGCGGATAGCGATGCCCGGTCAGCCGCCGAGCGATCTGGGCGCTCCAGGCACCGACGTATACCAGCGCAGGCTGGGCATCATCGGCCTCGGCCGGATCGGAAGTCGGCTTGCCAGGATCGCGCGGTGCGGCCTGGAGATGGAGGTAGTGTACTGCGGTCCGCAACGACATGAGCCGCTCGAGCACGCGCTGGGCATCGAGTACCTGGCGAAAGATGATCTCCTGGCCACCTCCGACACGATCTCGCTGCACCGGCCGAGTCTCGCCGTCGGCGAGGCATATGAGCTGACGGAGCGGGACTTCGCACGCATGAAGAACGGAGCGCTCGTCGTCAACACCGCGCATCCCGCGCTGATCGATGCGGCCGGACTGGCCTGGGCGATCTCGACGAAGGGCATCAGGGCGGCGCAAGACGGCTTGGGCTCGGGCCCGGCCTGGGATCAGCTGCTGGCGTTCGGCCCGGACAGATTCCTTGCCGTGCCGTCGATGGCGTTCAACACCCAGGACGCCAATCTGCGAGCGAGCATGCGAACGGCAGAGGGAGTGTGTGCGGTACTTGCCGGGGGTACGTCGCCTTATGTGAACAATCCTGACTTCCGGGTGGTGCGCACAGCTAGGTGACAACAGCGGGCGGATCGCCTCAGACAATCGTGATCGCGGGCCGTGGCGTTGTCGGGCTGACGACCGCCTATTACCTCGCGTTGATGGGCCTGGATGTCGAGGTGTGGTCGGTGGCCAGGCGCAGGCCGTCGTCGCATGCGGCATGCGCCCTGTTCCTGCCGTACTTCGGCACCTCGACGGGCATCCGGATGGACGAATGGACCCGGCTGTCCTGGGATTGCTTCTCCAGAATCGGAGCGGTGGATGCCTCGGGCGTGCGGCCGATCCGGATGATCGAGATGTACCGGGAGCCGGTCCCGGTTCCAGACGTCTTGCAGCGTCTGACGCCGGTCCGCGCTTACCGGCGCTTCGACCTTCCCCGGGATTTCTCCTATGTCTGGGACTTCCGGACGTGGCTGATCGACATGCCGATCTACATGGCCTATCTCGAAAGGCGCTGCGCCCAAGCGGGCGTGCGGTTCATGGACAGAATGTGCTCGCCTGATGCGGTATCCGCCGATGACGCGGTCGCCGTGGTCAACTGCACTGGGTACTGGAGCATCTTCGAGTTCGGTTCGCGTGATATCGAGCCGGTGCGCGGCCAGGCCATCTTGCTGCCCAAGGCGCCGCTGGACTTCGCCCTGGGCGGCGACGAGTTCATGATCGCGCCACGTCAGGACGGGATACTGTTCGGCTCGCTCTGGCAGCGCGGCCGGACGAGCGGGGACGCCACGGTGATCGACACCCGCCGGCTACTCGACGAGTTGCAGATGTGGTCCCGGTCACCTGTGCTGCGCTCGCTGAAGCTGCGGATCGACTCGCCGGACGTGCAGGTAGCCCTGGCCGGCGTCAGGCCGTACAGCGAGCACGGCAGCTTCGTGCGGGTGGGCCGGTCGGCATGCGGAACGGTGCCGATCGTGCACAATACCGGGCATGGCGGCAGCGGGGTAGCCCTGTCCTGGGGAGTGGCCGCAGAGGTGCACGCGACGCTTGCCGATCTGCTGAGATTCGCCCGCCAGTGGTAACGGTGCGGCCAACGGTGTTAGCCGGCCGGGTCGATCACGATCACGACTCGCCGGTCAAGTGGCTGGCTGCCGTCCGCCGCGCTCGGCGCGGCCGGCAGCCCGGGTCCGTACCCGACGGCGAACAGCCTGGACGGCGCGACCCCATGACTGACCAGGAAGTCCCGGACCGCCATCGCGCGCAGCATCGACAGGCTGAGGTTGCGCGCATAGCTACCGAGCGGGTCGGCGAAGCCGAGCACGGTGGCCGGGGCGGTCACGTAAGTGGTGCGAAGCTGCTGGGCGAGGATCAGCAGGGCGGCGCGTGCCGCGGCGCTCAGCCGCGCACTGTCGAGCCCGAACCTGACGACCGTCGGCAGCGGCCCGGCTCTCCCTGACAGTGCCTGAGTAACGACCGGGCTCAGCTCGGCCGAAGCCCCAGGCACCAGGACGATCGCCCGGCTGGCGCCGGCCTGGAGCAGGTCGGCCTGCCACTCGGCTTGCTGCCGCTGGTCGCCGGGGAAGCCAGCGAGCACGACCGTAGTCCCGGAGAGGCTCTCGGCGCTCAGCGGAACCACCGAGCTAGGGCAGCCGCTCGGCCAGAACAAGACGATGACCCTGCGCGACCCCAGAGCCACTCCAGCCTGCTGGAGGCTGGAAAAATAGCCGACCGCACCGGCCAGGTCGGCCCGTACATCGCAGCTCGCTGCCGGGCGCGGTGCCAGTGCCAGGCGTGGCAGCGGGGAACTGACCGCAGCGGCCCACGCACGCAGGCGCGCGGCCAGAAGCCTCGCAAGCACCTGCCGGTCGGCGGAGAGCCGCCCGCGGTAGGCCTTCTCCTGGCTGACGTGCTGGTCGACCTGAAACTGGGTCGGATCCCCGCCGAGCTTCTTCGGCGGCTGCGGGGCGGGCATCGACGGCGCGGCCGGGGAGACCGACGGGTCGACGGTCTCGCCCGCATCGACAAGCACGACGTGCTCCCCTGATCGGGCCGACCGCTGCACCAGGGCGGTGACCTGCGGCCGGACGGCCCGAAGGTTGCCCCCGACGACGGCCAGAGCCGAGGGCCGACGCGCGGGCAGCCTGACCCGTGGGCCGTCGGCCAAGGTCCCGCAGGCGGCGAGCAAGACGACGAGCAGCGCGGCCGCGACCGCGATCTTCGCAGCGGTCCAGGTTCTCATTGAAGCGCCTCCAGGCACGCCAGAAGGGACACGCTGACTAGGTAGGGGGACAACGAGGTAGCCTGGCTGGCCATGACGATCCCGGCGGCCGCGTGGGTGGTGGCGGGGCCGCCAGGCGGCGGCAAGTCGACCGTCGCCGCGATGCTGCTGGCCGCCCTGGATCCGGTGCCCGCGCTGCTCGACAAGGACACCATGTACGGCTCCTTCGTCGCGGCCATGCTGGCGGCGGTCCGTCGCCCGCCCGGCGAAAGGGAGGGCCCGTGGTACGACGAGCACGTCAAGGTGCACGAGTACCGCGGCATGACGGCGACGGCCATGCAGATCCGCTGCCTGGGCTGCCCGGTGCTGCTGTGCGCTCCGTTCACCGAGCAGATCCGTGACGCCGACCGCTGGCAGT
>Ga0335078_10014442_pt1 | contig 11711 bp, 12 predicted proteins | sample Lox_Sample_32_FD_206711 | JGI IMG/M metagenome (GOLD analysis project Ga0335078, IMG submission 206711) | Soil microbial communities from Loxahatchee National Wildlife Refuge, Florida, United States - Lox_Sample_3.2 | ecosystem: Environmental > Terrestrial > Soil > Wetlands | place: USA...
AAGTCGTCGCTGCGCCTGCCTTTCGTCCGCGTCGCGGGAATCATCGGGCAGACCACTCGTCGTTTCCAGCACCGAGAATCGTCGCGTGGGCGCGACAACCTCGCCCACCTCGTCGCTCTCGTCCGGGCCGCCGAACGCGACCCGCGACTCGAACCGCGTCCGCGAGTAGTCGCCAAAGCGGGGGCTGGAGAACCGACGGGAGATTGGGACAGCGGGGCGAGCCTCCTTTGGGCTCGCGTCAGGCACGCGGATTGCGGGCACGTCGGGGAACGGGTTCGTGTCGTTGGAGGCGCTCTGCGCGCTCATCGCGGTCATCGACACGGAGTGAGCGCGGAGGCCGCCCGAGGAGCGGTTCGAGCGACGAGGGCGGCCGTGTCGCGATAATGCTCGCGCGGGCGGCAGACCCCGCGCGGGCTTTATCTGCGACCCGCGCGGTCGAGGGCGAACCGCGATGAGCGCGAACGAGGGAGGGTCGCGCAAGCCCCCCGATTCGAACGCGATCGAACCTCAGCTCACCAGACAGGGATTTCTGGCACAACGCATTGCGATTGGGGTCCTTGTTCTGTTTCTTGTCGCCGTCATTGCCGCGCTGGTAGTCACTTTGTCCTCGGTCGCGGGCCCCGTCGGGGTCCTCGCGGCCGCCGCTGTGACCCCCATCATCATCCTGACCTTGCTTTTCCTTTACTTCGAAGGGCGGGGTCGGCCGTGGAGTTTCGCCGGGGCAGCTGCCCTTGGGATCTTGGGAGTGACACTCCGCCTGATCGTCAACACTCAACCGCAATTGGAAGTCGGAGGCGGGCTACCTCTTTGGGTGACAGTAAGCTACGTCACACTCGGGACTCTTGTGGTTGCGACGAGCCTCTGGGCGTTTGCTACCCTAAGGCGGGCCAATCGCCCGAGGTCTTGGGGCCCTCCTCCGTCGTCGGCAGAGCCCCCGCCGGCTTGATGTGGGACGCGCGCGGCCGATGACAGTCACCGCGACAAGCGCGGGGACGAGTGACCCCTAGTCCAACCAGACCGCAGCGGAGAGGCGAAGCGTTTAGCGAGGCACGGACCTCCGTGGTTGGAATGGTTCGAGGGTTTCGCGCCGGAATTGGTGTCAAGGCCGCGGTTTTCCACTCGGGTCGAATCCTCCTGCTGAGGAGGTCGTGGAACGCTCCTCAGTACCGAGGCCTGTGGGACCTCCCCGGGGGTGCTGTCGAGAAGGACGAATCCCTCGAAGACGCGTTACTCCGAGAGGCATGGGAGGAGACCGCCCTTCGATTGAAGGTGGGTCGGGCTTACCACGCCGTGCTCACGATGTGGCCGGCGGGTGACGGAACCTCGTTCCCCTCCGTTGGCATTTTCTTCCTGTGCCGACGTCTAGGTCGAGGCGAACCCCGGCTCCGACCCAACGAACACTCCGAATACGCTTGGGTAGATCGAAGGGCGCTCCACCGATACAGAATGCCCTCGTTTTGGGCTAAAGCGGTTCGACTCGCCTTTGACCAATCTCGATGACAAACGGCGCCGCGCGAACTTCAAGAACGGAGCGCGCCGACGATGACATGACCGCAATCAGCGCGCTATACGCCTACTACACGTAGACCATGACTTGGCCACTCTCTACAGCCACTGGAAATGGCCGGAGTGGCTCGCATCGAATCTGAGCCATAATCTGTCCCATGGCTGCCATGGCCTCCATCATCTCCGGGGGAAGCTGCACCGCAGGCATGTGCATCTGCGGCTGTCCACGGACAGCGCCCGTCTCCGCATCGAAGACCGCGGCATGGAGGGCGCACTTGATCACTCCGGACTTCAGCGATCCGATGCTGATGGGAGCAGACATGTGGCCGCACCGGTCCTCGAACGCACGTATCCCCGAGGGCCCGTGCACGAGGACGACCTTCGCGCCCGCTAGATCCACACCCTTCATTGTCCCCTGGGAGAGTTCTCTGGCCTCCGCAGCCTTGTACCAACCCGGCATTGTGCGCACCCCGTATCGAGGCGAGGCGTCCGGAAGGGGATAAAGTCGAAGTGGCTCCCGACCACCCTGGTGGCGAGGTGGTAATCCCTTGGCGAGTCCACGGATACTGTACGACCGCGGACGGGGACGACCCGAGTCTTATCAAGCCCTCGCGCGACCGACGACCGGACCCCCGCACTATGCCTGCAGGTGGACCAGACGTCAATGCCGTCAGCCGATGATTTGGGTGATCTCCTGGATGACCTGCTTTTCTACGTGGGTGGTCCAAAGCATCTCGGGAACGTCCACGACCAGGAAGAGTTCCGTAAGCAGCAGCGCTTCGACGGCTGTGACGGCAAGATTCTGAATCAATTTGCCGATGCCCACCCGTACCGTGAAGTCGTTGGGTTGACCCGATATCAGTATGGTGAGTGCGCGATCTGCGGTGATGATGTCGCGAAGGATGCCGGCCTTGGTTGCCTGGACAACCGTGCCGGTGGGTGACGTGGTCGACTGGACCTTGTAGCCTTGGCTCTGGAGCTTTTGAGCGATCTGCTGGCCAAGCTGTCCGAGGTCCTTGTTCTTCCCCTGGAATTGGATCGTCTTCTCCGCGACCATCTTTCCTTTCCTCTCGGTAAACGAGCGCGCTGGAACTATGACGCTTTCGCATTTACGCGGTGTTTTTCGAGCGCAAGGTGAATTGTGCGAATTACACCTCGGCGCGTTTTCGCTTGTGGTGCGTCTCGCTCGGATGGGCCGCCCGGGATTGGCGCTCGCCCAGAGGTAGTAGCTTTTCCTCGCCGCTGATCCCGCCGAGGTGCGCTCCGAGGAGCACGACTCCGAGCGACTCTTCCGCCTCCGGGTTCCTCGGTACGCGCCGACATGTTTCGCACGGCCGTGTCGCCGGCACCACTGAAGTGCCGACGATTCTTGAACGGGTGGCTCGGCACTAACCTTCCCTCGCGGACCGTCGACCTTTTGTTCCATCCGGCTTTGGCATGTAACCGAGACCCGTCTCCGATCCCTTGACCAAGGGGTGAGGCCCTCTCGGCCACGCCGCGGGACTTCGAAGGACGGCAGCTCGCATCTGCATGATTCGACTGTGCATCACAAGCCAGACACCACCCACCCAGCCAGTTGGGGATCGACCGCGCCCCCATTCAACCGTTTGGAAGCTGGGGAAGGATTACGTTCCCCAGGTCGGGGGTGTCGTTCCGATGATGCGCGCGCTCCTGCGGGTATCCCAGGGCCATTGGGTCGCGCCCCATCCTCGGTGGGTCTCGTTGGGGTCTGCCAACTTGCCCCTTGAATTCGAAACGGACGAAGGGTATACTGTGGAAACGGTGCCCCTTGAACCCGAGCTCCGGCTAAGGTACGTCCGGTTCAAGGACACCGTCTGGCGCTCGTTCCACGGTCCGTGGGGCCTCGAGCCGTTCGCCTCGGACGACTATCGAGCGTTCGTCGACTACAACCACCGAACCGCTCAGCACCTATTGCGCCACCGCGAGGCCTACGACCTCTTCTACGTGAACGACTTCCAACTTCTTCTGGTCGGGGGTCTGGTTGGTTCGGCCGCCCCCGCCATCCTTCGCTGGCACATCCCGCTCGAGCTCAGAGGATACCCGGAGCAAGTCCGTCGCTTCTTCCTTCGTGCCATGGAAGGGTTCGATGCGATCGTGGTGAGCACGAGGCTCGCCCTCGAGGAACTCATCCACCACGGCTTTCACGGTCGCGCGTTCCAAGTCTATCCGTACGTCGACCCTGCGGAACACCGCCGGGGCTCTCCTGGCGCCGTGCGTCGGTTCCGGGAAGCCCACGGCCTCAGCGACCGACCGTATCTCCTCTCCGTGGGCCGAATGGACCCCGTAAAACGCCAAGACCTACTGCTGAAGGCCTTCGCTCGTGTCCATCGCCGGTTTCCGGAACACCGACTCGTATTGGTCGGCGGCGGGAGCTTTTCCACCTCACTGTCGGAGACCCTGGACCGCCCTTCGAAGAACGAGATCTGGTCGAGTCGTATCCGTGCGTTGATTCGCAGTGAACGCCTAACAGATTCCGTCGTGATCACTGGCGGGATCCCGCACGAGGAGCTGGGCGCGGCATTCGATGGAGCGGCGGGACTCGTCCATCCGGCCCCGTGGGAGGGATTCGGCCTGGTCGGGGTGGAAGCGTGGATACACGGACTCCCCGTGGTCGTAAGCCGAGGGGCCGGCGTCGCCGAGCTCGTGACCGATGGCGTGAACGGGTTCACGGTTGCGCCGGGGTCTGTTTCGGCGCTCGCCTCGGGGATGGCCGGATTGCTCGCGAACCCAGAGCGGGCCGAACGGATGGGTGCCGCCGGACGCCTTACCGCTCGCCGCTGTCACGTCCGGCCCGCCTCGCGTCGGCTTCGAGAGATCTTCCAGCACGTGATCAAACAGTACCAACGACAAGGTCGGGCGCCGCCCGAAATCCTTCGCGGGTAGACTCGAGGCCAGGCCCGATGAGCCGAATCCCGTCCGTCAAATCTCCTCCGTCGGCGCTGCTCACAGACGTATGGTACACCCTCGTCTACTATCCACGAGCCGAGCGAGACCGGATCGAGGCACTTCGGGCGAAGACGTGGTTCCGGGCGCTCACGGAAGCGGGCTTATCTCCGGTCCGCGCCCGCGCCGCGATACGTCGCATCGGTCGAGAGAGCCGGGCGTCCGAACGTCAGGGACGCACTCTTCCGCTCGATGAGCAGATTCGAGCGGTCGGAAAGGTCACGGGGACCGAACTCGAAGTCCTCGAGCTCGTCGATCGATTCGACGCCATCATCGAGAAACACCCTCCGCGAGTCGCTCGGGGCGCGCAGGCCACTCTGCGCGTGGTGCGGGCGCGAGGGATTCGCGTGGGAGTAGTCTCCAACGTAGTCTTTGAGAGAGGGACCGGGGCGCGGCGCTTGCTGAGGCGGTTGGGACTCCATCGGTTCAGCGACACGATCGTCCTCTCGGCCGACGACGGAATCGCCAAGCCAGATCCTCGTCCGTTCTGTCGGTGTCTCCGCGAGCTTGCTGTCGAGCCTGCTGACGCGTGGTACCTCGGTGACCAGCCGACCGATATAATCGGCGCATTAGCAGCCGGAGTGCACCCGGTGCGGTTCGTCGGCCTCGCACGATTCGGACCGCGGGTCTCATCCGATGTCCCCGTCTCCCGGTCCGTCCCGGTCCTTCGACGATGGTCGGATCTACTTCCGATGGTAAACGGCGCAGGTGCCAGAAACGGATGCCGGGGTGCGACCTGAACCCAATCTCTGATGAGCGGGCTGTGGGGCTCCAGTTCGCGCCGTCGGCCATCGCAAGTGCGTCGGGATCGCGGAACACGGAAGGGAAGTTCGATCGGGTACCGGTGATTCGTTTTCGAGTGAAACAGGTCCGAAACCTTTTGTTATCGGGTGGCTAACGCCCTCCACATTCGCCCCCTTCCGGACCCCTCCGATCACCCGGTGGCCCGAGGGGAGTTCGCTCCCCCGGCCGGAACCGCCTCGACTGACCCAGGATGATGGATTCCGCAAGATGACAGTCGACCGACCACCGAAACTGCCCCGACCCGGCGAGATGCCGGTGTCCCCCCGGCGGTCCCCCCCGCCGGCCAACCCCTGCGACTCGAAGGAGGGACCGGAGTACCGGAATCGACCCCGGGGACCCGAGGGGAAGGAGACCTCCGCATGATCTCGTCCCCGCCGATGATGACGCTGCTTCTTCTGCTCCTCACCACGGCGGGGGCGGCCGTGATCGCATGGGTCGTACCGAGCGTCGGGCTCAGGCGGACGAAATGGACTGCCCCCGTTCGCGCGACCGTCGTATCGGTCTTCCACGGCCCGGTGCTGGCGGTCATTCTCGCCGCCGGTTTGCTCGAACTCGACTCTCTGTTCTGGTCCGCGAACCCGGGGGCGTTCCCCTCGCTGCTCTCGCCGGCCGCCGTCGTCGTGATCGCCGAGCTCGCGGTAATCTGGACGGCGGTTGGCGTCGCGGCGCTCGCGGTCCGACGCCACGTGATCTCGGTCCAAGAGCGGTCCGGTCGCTACCTCCTCTACGGGATCTACATGGCAGGGCTCCTCGGCGTCGTCATCGCACTCCTCTCGTCGCCCGAGGTTCCGCCGCTCGCCGGCGGGATTTGGGCGGTGGTCGGGTTCGGCGCCGGCCTCCTCGTTACCTATCTCGTGGTCCACACGGTGAACATCGTGGCGGAGCGGTACTTCTCTGCCCTTGCGAACCGTCGGCCGCATCTCGACACGATCTACCGGTTCCTTCGCCGGGCGCTCCTCGGAGTGATCGCCTTCCTTGGCGTGGCCGTGTCGACCTACGCCAACTTCCCGACGGCGGCCGCCGGAGTCACCTCGTTGGTGCTCGCGGCCGGCTTCCTCTCGATTGTCATCGGGCTTGCGGCCCAATCGACGCTCTCGAACGTCGTCGCCGGTGCGATGGTCTCTCTGGCCCAGCCGTTCGAGATCGGCGACGCTGTCGTCTTCCCGTACCCCAATGGGGATTGGTGCTATGTCGAGGACATCCGCCTCACGTACACCGTGTTGCGCACGTGGGACCTTCGCCGCCTGATGGTCCCCAACGCGATGTTCCAGTCGAGCGTGGTCGTCAACTACACCGCGGTCGACCCCACCATGCTCGTGATCGTGTACATGGTGATCACCTACGACTCCGACGTCGACAAGGCTCGGGAAATCATGGTCGAGGAAGCTCGAAAGCACCCCGACTTCAAGTCGCTCGGGAATCTGCCCGTCACTCACGTGATGGACTATCAGGGCGGGGGAAACCAGGGGTCGGGGATGTACGGGGGGGTAGACCTGCGACTCCTCAGCGCTGCGAAGGACCAGCCGACCGCGTTCCAGGTCGAGAAGGACCTTCTCTATTCAATCCGAAAGCGGTTCGACCAGGAAGGGATCCAGATCGCGTATCCCACCCAGCGTGTGATTGTCGAACCCTCGATTGCTCGTACCTCAGCGCCCGCCAATCGAAAACAAGCTTCGGACGGCTAGTTCGTCCATCTAGCAATCGTCCGGGAGGCCGCCCGAGGAGCGATTCGAGCGACGAGTGCGGCCGTGTCCCCATTATCCTCGCCGAGCGAAGCGAGGGAACGCCCGCGCACGAAGTGCGCGGGCGCGAGGTTAATGTGGGACCCGCGCGGTCGATGACTTGACAGCGATGAACGCGCGCTCGGCGAAGAGCGAACGAGGACCGAGCTGGGCGACCGTGGGGATCGGCGTCGTCGTAGGGATTGTGCTCACCTTGGCGGTTTTCACAGTAAGTGGGGGAGGAGTGCTTTCGCACACCGTGTGCGCGGTCTCCGGTGACCGTTTGCCGCCCTTCGAAGCCTGGGTACCTACGGTAATGGCGAACTCGCCTTACGGAGGGAAGGTCTGGGCCAACGCGACCGTTCCCCCAGGGCCATTCCTGGATTCCCCTGAGGCCCCTAATCTCTACGAGATTTTCCCGAAGAACGGGTCGGCCGCGTGGGCCGGCTTCGGCGGTGAGTTCAATGTCACTCCTCAGGAAAACCAGAGCCGCTTGGGGCCGGGATCCAATGCACCGTGCTCGGCTCCGTTCGACATAGCGCCGACCTTTTGGGGCGACCTCGCCGGGGGGATTCCTCTCCTTGGCGAAGGTAACATGACCGACGCGCCTGAACCGACGACGCTCGGCGCAACTATTCCGCCATCAACGGTGGAACTCGGAATCTCGAACGGCTTTTCCGCCGCGAATCATGATGCCATCTCGACCTGTGGGAGCGGAGCAACTTCGAAGTGGACGGATTCAGCCTCTTTCATCACCTCGGTCCCGATTTCGTCAGGGGCCGTGGTCACCGACGAATCGTACGCCTTCCCGTTCCTCGAAACCTTCCACTACTGGTTCCCCGCGAACTTCGGAACGTGGCAGGTGGACAACCTTTCCGCGCCGGGCGGACCCGGGGGCGGGTGGGCTTTCTCGTACTCGCCGTGCACGTGACGGAACGTGCAGCGGCCGCGCGGGCTTTATCTGCGACCCGCGCGGTCGAGGGCGAACCGCGATGAGCGCGAGGTCCGTCGGTGCGAGACACCGCGGCAATCACCGCGAACGCGCTTGGGATCGCTACTGGACCGAAGTTCATCGGGGCGGACGCGACCACCCGGGAGAGTTCACTCGGTGGGCGGTTCCTTTCCTACGTTCCGCAAACGCGAGAAATGTAGTTGACTTGGGCTGCGGCGCCGGGCGTGATTTGAGCTTCCTGCTCGAACAGGGGTTCTCCGTTACGGGCGTGGACTGCTCCACCGTTGCGACGGAACTTTCTGCCAAGGCAATCTCTCGACTGGACCCGAAAGTTCGCGGTCGAGGATGCACAATAAACGACGATCTTCTTGACTACCTGCTTCGCCTGAAGCCCGAGTCGGTCGACGCAATCCACGCGGCGGCCACATATCAGGCGCTCTCGGACCGAGAGGTGTCCGAATTGTTCGGGGAGGTCCATCGTGTCCTCGCGAAGGGAGGCCTTCACCTCTGGACGGTCCGTAACAAAAGTCACCCCGGCAGGATTCACCCGGAACTCGTACCGCCCAATTTCCCAATGCTAGGATTCACGGTGTCGGTGCACTTCTTCTCGGTCGAGGATGTGGGGCGGTTTCGCGGAGTCCGGTTCGAACAAATCGCTTTGCAAGAAACCGCGGACTCCTACTCCTACCTGATTGCTGACCGCAAACGGGGACAGCCCGAGCCCCCGCCGGCTTGATGTGGGGCGCGCGCGGCCGATGACAGTGACCGCGACAAGCGCGGAGTGGAGAACGTCCAGCGAGCGAATCGAACGAGACTCGGGCGCGAACTTGGGGTCCGAAGGCGCCGCTAGCTCACTGCCTTCGAGCCGTGCTGTCCACGCCGCGGACCTGCGCGAGCCAGGGAGGCTCGGGCAGGGGTGTTCCGTCCATTTGGGCGGACAACCGGTCGAGTAACGTATTGAACCCGCGGGCGAAGATTTCGGCCGTAGGTCGAGTCAGCTTGCGATGTGTCAAGACCAGCAGGGTGCCCTCGTCGAGGGAAGACAACTCCCAGCGCACAATCGAATTCTCGCCGTGTGGGACGTCAGAGCTCGCACGGAATCAAATCCTCACTCGTGAAAAGGTCGCATCGATGACGGCACAGCGGCGCACTCCGCACTGGCACCCGTCGAGGAGAAATCGGACCGTTCCGAGAGACTCCTCCGTGATCCAGATTCACGCATGGAATCGCGTCGCAGTGCGCCCGTCGCGCGCGAGCGTCTCGGTAAGGCCCGGGTTCGCAGAGACAACCGCCCGTGCCGCCTTCACGCAGGCACGCAGGTCTCGAAGGGCTCGGGCGGCCACCCGCTCGTCCGCCTCCCGCGAGTCGTCGGGTAGCCCGCTCGTGATCTCGAGGAGGCTGAACTGCCGCGTCGGGGTCGCGATGAATCCTTCCGCGCCCTGGTCTGGACCGTCCGACGCGAGCCGTCGACCGAGGAGGCATTCGCCTCGCCGTGCGCATCCGGCTCTCAGAGGGTTTCGAAGCCGCCTATCGTTGGGACAGAAGCTGTGTTGGAGAACACCAAGGAGTCTCCAGTAATGTTCCACGGACTGGGATAGGTCAAGACGAGTTGCTCGTTGCTAGCGATGGCTGCGACCGGCAGCGACCACGAGGAGGCGTTCGAGGCGGAAGGGAACGAGTCCAACCATGCCCCGTCCGCGGAGGTCAAAATGATGGACCATCCTGATCCTGACGGTGTACAAGCGGCAACTGTGGAAACCCAGGCCTGACATGAGAGCGACGCGGTGGGCAAGCTCTGGCCAGACGAGTTCCGTAGACTCATTGAGACCATCCAGCTGAGGAGCCCCCATGCGTCGTAGTACCTAGTGCTGTTGTTGACACCGGCTGGAAATTCGGTCTGGAACGAGAACCGAACTGATTCGAATCCGTTCCCGAAGGCGCCAGGAGGGCCAGGAGTTGATGGGATGATCGAGTAAGGAGTGTAAATCGGCGGGGGCCCAAGGGAGTAGGTAGCCGTGCAACTGACTGTGCCGTTAATCGTGTCTGAGACTTGCCCCGAAGAAGAAAAGCCAACGATGAGAAACGGCTGAGCACCTGCAACACCCGCTAGACCGCAGCGGAAGAACTCAACACCTCCGTTCGGTCCATGTCCGATGGCACCTAGCGGTGTGAATCCATCCGCGAAGATCTCCACAACCGGCCGATGGTCAGTTTCGAAGGTGTGGGCGACCCTGTCGTATGATAGCTGCGCCTGAACGCTCGAGTCCTCAGGAAGCGGGTTGACCCAGTTGAAGTAGCTGGGAGCGGCTCCCCCCCCCGCATAGGACCAGCAGGGATCTGTAGGCAGAATCGGTGGGTACGCTCGGACCACACCAGAAGTATCCGTGGCCACGACCACGCCCTTCGTCGAGCTGGAGGAGAACTCGAACTGCCAGAAGGTTGCGGTTCCAGATGCGATGCTGCCGTCAAACACTGGAATCGACGATCCATTCCAAAGCGTAACGCCCGGCAGCTGTCCTCCGCAGTACCGCAAAGAGGCATTCGTACTAGTTCCGAGGCTGAAAGCGGCCGGGTTAAACATCCCCTCTGCAGCGAAACCGATGTAAGAGAAAAGCTCCCATGGCCCCCCGCTGACGATCTGGACTGTTGCGTTAACTTGGCGGAGAGCCTGGTGAAGCGTCAAGCCCTCCTCCCCGGCTCCGGAGACAGAGGTCCGGAACGAGAGAGAGACTAACGCAGCTCCGACAAGCGCGCCAACTAGGACTGAAGCCACTACTACTGAGAGTCTCCTGCGGTCAACTTCTCGAGACGGCACTAAGCACGACTCACCTCTACAGTTAGCAGGACCCATTCCCGTTAGGGGCGTACATCAGAATGCCAATCATCGTTGCCGTGCCGGAAGACTGGGATCCCCCAGAACCGTATATTGTGAAGCACTCGGTCATTGTGGTAGTCGGTCCCCCGATCAAGCCGGAGAGGTCGTTGACATAAGTGTTCGTCGTGGATGCGCCCCAGCCCATTGTCAAGCCGACGGTGAATGACACGGCATCTAGTTCGACGGCTATTCCGAAGTTCATCGAGTAGTTGTAGGACACCGTGGTCGACCCCGTCACGGTCACCTGGTACTGTTGCTGCTGCTGCGGAGAAAGCTTGACTTGTGAATATCCCGGGATAACGTACATCCCGCCGTATTGCGGCGTTATGTATTGCGGACCCTGCTCCTCGTAAACTTCAGATCCATAGGGCGTCTCAACCGGAGCATTCAAGCTACGGTCCAGCGCGTTGAACTCCACCATCCCAGACGTCCAGAACCTATCCAGTACTTCCAAACTGCCGTTGTACGACGTGTAGGAGCTCTTCGTGGCGACCGACTGAGTCGTAGTTGTGGACGTTTGGTAGGAGATTCCCCCCCCGACTCCAGCGACATAGGCACCACCACTGGCTGCGAAGTTATCCACAACTGCGTTAGCGAACGTGGTCGACTGGGTGAAGCCGATTGTAGAGTATCCCGAAGGGGCATTCGAGTATTCGACGACCTGTGGGATCCAGGGGCCTATGACGTTAGAGGGCAGGTAGAAGTTCACGAACTGATCCGCCCAGATTATGACGGACTCATTCCAGTGGCCCGGCCACTGGTTGCTTGACCCGCCGGTCGGAGGATAGTCGACGTAGTTCCGGACGCTCACAAGGAAATAGCCCCATCCATCGTCCGAACACGATCCCACTGGCGGAGTGATACTGTACCTTCCACTCGAATCCGTTTT
>Ga0335078_10014444_pt1 | contig 11710 bp, 9 predicted proteins | sample Lox_Sample_32_FD_206711 | JGI IMG/M metagenome (GOLD analysis project Ga0335078, IMG submission 206711) | Soil microbial communities from Loxahatchee National Wildlife Refuge, Florida, United States - Lox_Sample_3.2 | ecosystem: Environmental > Terrestrial > Soil > Wetlands | place: USA: Florida...
CGGGCACCCAGGTGGCCGCCGACGCGAAAGTGACGACGTCCTACGGCCTCCAGGCCGACGAGTCGGCGCTGACCGGCGAGTCCATGCCCGTCGAGAAGAGCGCGGATGCGAACCAGCCGGCCGGGCGCGCGCCGTTCGACTTCACCAACGCCTGCTTCATGGGCAGCAACGTGCTGAGCGGCTCGGCGCGCGCCGTCGTGCTGAAGACGGGCAAGAGCACCTACTTCGGCTCGCTCGCCGAGAAGCTGCTGGCGCGGCGCGACCCGACGAGCTTCGACAGCGGCGTGCGCAGCTTCACGTGGCTCATGATGCGATTCATGATCGTCCTGGTGTCGATCGTGTTCGTGGTCTACGGCCTGCGCGACCACAACTGGCTGGTCGCGTTCGTCTTCGCGCTGACCATCGCGGTCGGGCTCACCCCGGAGATGCTGCCCATGATCATGACGGTCTGCCTCTCGAAGGGGGCGCTCATGATGTCGCGCAAGAAGGTGATCGTTAAGCACCTCCACGCCATCCAGAATTTCGGCGCCATGGATGTCCTGTGCACGGACAAGACCGGCACGCTGACCCAGGACCACGTGGTGCTCGAGCGCTACGTGGACGTCACCAACCGGACGAGCGAGGACGTGCTGCGGTACGCGTACATGAACAGCTTCTACCAGACGGGGCTGCGCAACCTCCTGGACCGCGCCGTCCTCGCGCACGGCGACCTCGACGTCGAGCGCAACTGCCGCAAGGTCGACGAGATCCCCTTCGACTTCAAGCGGCGCCGGATGTCGGTCGTGATCGACTACGAGGACCGCCACGTGCTCATCTGCAAGGGCGCGGTCGAGGAGGTGAGCGGCGCCTGCGTCAACTACCAGGTCGACGAGGACATCAACCCGCTCATCCAGCTCATCCGGGACGACCTGCTCGACGAATACCGCTCCCTGAGCGCCCAGGGCTACCGGGTGCTGGCCATCGCCTACCGTGAGTTCGACCGTTCGAAGTCGGTGTTCTCGGTGGCGGACGAGGCCGAGTTGATCCTCCTGGGCTACATCGCCTTCTTCGACCCGCCCAAGGACACCTCCGCCCGGGCGATCGAGGCGCTCGGCCGCTCCGGCGTCGCGGTCAAGATACTGACCGGCGACAACGAGCTGGTCACGCGCAAGGTCTGCAACGACGTCGCCATGTCGATCACGAAGATCGTCACCGGGCCGCAGCTGTCCGCGCTCGACGACGCCGGATTCGCCCGGGAGATCAGCGAGGCCAACGTGCTCGCCCGGCTGACCCCGGACCAGAAGGAGAAGGTCATCAAGACCCTCCGGGCGCAGGGGCACGTCGTGGGCTTCATGGGCGACGGCATCAACGACGTCCTCGCGATGAAGGCGGCCGACGTCGGCATCTCGGTGGACACCGCGGTCGACGTCGCCAAGGAGTCGGCGGACCTGATCCTCCTCGAGAAAAGCCTGCTCGTCCTGGAGGAGGGGATCCTCGAGGGACGCAAGGTGTTCGGGAACATCATCAAGTACATCAAGATGGGGGCCAGCTCCAACTTCGGAAACATGTTCAGCATGCTGGGATCCGCCTTCGTGCTCCCCGTCAACCTCCTGCCGATGACGCCGCTGCAGGTCCTCGTGAACAACCTGCTCTACGACTTCTCCCAGGTCGGCATCCCGCTCGACCACGTCGACCAGGAGTATCTGGACAAGCCGCGCCGCTGGAACATCAAGAGCATCCAGAACTTCATGGTGTTCATCGGCCCGATCAGCTCCATCTTCGACTACGCCACGTGGTTCCTCATGCTCTACGTGTTCGGGTGCTCGGCGTTCGGGGGCGCCGGAGCGTCCGATGCCGCCAATGGCCACCTGGAGCGGCTCTTCCACAGCGCGTGGTTCGTCGAGTCCCTCATCACGCAGACCCTGATCGTGCACATCATCCGCACGCGGCGCATCCCGTTCATCCAGAGCCGGGCCAGCCCGACGATGCTCGCGTCGACGTTGACCATCATGGCCATCGGGCTCGCGCTGCCCTTCACGTCCATCGGGCGCTACATCGGCTTGAGTCCGCTGCCGTGGACGTTTTTTCTGTGGCTTGTGCCCTTCGCTCTGATCTATTGCGTGATGACCCACGCGGTGAAGATGTGGTTCTACCGTCGTTTCGGCGTCGACTGAGCGACTTGACCCATGCGAAGCATCCTGACTGCGCTCCAGGAAGGGCGCCTGTTTGAACTGCCCGAGGCGGCGTCCAAGGAGCGCGTCCTCGCGTTCCTGGCCCGGATCCTCGACGCCAACCCGAACATGGAGTCCGGCCTGGACGCCGGCGACGAGATCACCCGCCGCGAGAAGGAGTGCAACACCGGCATCGGGCTCGGCGTGGCGGTGCCGCACGTGCGCGGCCAGCGCGAGGAGGGCGAGCTGTTCTGCGCGATCGGCTGGTCCTCGCAGGGGATAGCCTGGGAGGCGGCCGACGCCAGCCCGGTCCACCTCGTGGTGATGTACTACATCCCGGGCGCGCAAAAGAACGTCTACCTCAAGGAGGTATCGACCCTCTTCAAGGCGGTCAGGAAGGGCGGCGGCATCGAGCCGATCGCGCGGGCCTCGGACCTGAGCGCGGTGCGCAACCTCCTGCTCGACTGGGTGAGCTCGGTCCTGGGCGACGCGGGGCCGGAGGCCGTCGCCCGGATGATCAAGCTCGAGGTGCGCCACGCCCAGACGGCCGGCGAGGCCGCGGCCCCGGCCGCCGGCGCCCAGGCCGGCGCGGCCCCGGCGCCCTATTCCGGCTCCCGGGCGACCCAGTTCTCGGTGCTCGTCGCCCCGCCCAACGGCGCGATCGTGCTGGCGCCCGACGGCGACTGCGCCGCGGGCCTCGAGAAGGAGCCCGACCTCGCGCGCCGCCTCGCGGCCGAGACCTCGTTCCCTGCGGCCAAGCTGCAGATCTTTGTCACGGGCTCGACCGCCTTCGCGGGAGGCCGCGTGCTCTACTCCTGCGTGGCCATCCCGCTGAGCCCTTCCGGCGCCGACGTGTCCAAATCGTAACACAAACGAAACACGATTGGCACGTGCCGCGTGCACACTGGGATGCGTAAATCACGCCTCCCGTGAAACTCGCGATCGTCACCGAGACATTCCCCCCTGAGATCAACGGGGTGGCGATGACCTTCGGCGTGATCGCCCGCGAACTCGCAAACCGAGGGCATTTGGTAACGGTTTACAGCCCCAGGCGGCCGGACCTTCCCCGCCCGGAGGCGCCGCGCGGGTTCCGACAGGTCGGCATGGCGGGCATTCCCATTCCCGGGTATCCCCAGCTGCGCATGGGACTGCCGGCGCGGGGCAGGCTCCGGCGCCTCTGGTCGGCGGACCGCCCCGACCTCGTGCACGTGGCGACCGAGGGGCCGCTCGGCTTCACGGCGATACGGGCCGCCCTGGCGTTGTCCATCCCGGTGACCTCGAGCTTCCACACCAACTTCCACGCGTACGCGAGCCACTACGGGATCGCGCTCCTGCGCCGGGCCGCCCTGGCGTGGCTGCGCCACGTCCACAACCTGACGCGCAGGACCTTCGCGCCCACCGCGGACCTTTGCGCCGAGCTGGCGGAGCGCGGGTTCCTGAGGCTCAGCGTCCTCTCGCGCGGCGTCGACACCCGCCAGTTCCGCCCCGAGCTGCGCTCGGCGGAGCTCCGGGCCGAGTGGCGGGCGCAACCCGGCGACCCCGTCGCCATCCACGTGGGGCGGATGGCGGCGGAGAAGAACTACCCCCTGCTCTTCCGCGCCTACGCCGCCATGAGGCGGGCCAACCCCGCGTGCCGCTTCGTCCTCGCCGGCGAGGGCCCGCTCAAGCGGGCCCTCATGCGCGACCACCCCGAGTGCGTCTTCGCGGGGTTCTTCCCGCGCGACGAGATCGGCAGGTATTACGCCTCCGCCGACATCTACATCCACGCGAGCCTCACCGAGACCTTCGGCAACGTCCTGACCGAGGCGATGTCGAGCGGGCTTGCCGTGGCGGGGTTCGACTACGCCGCGGCGAGGATGTTCATTCGCGACGGCGAGAACGGGCTCGCCGCGCCGTGCGGGTCGCCGGACGCGCTCGTCGCCGCCGCCCAGAGGCTTGCGGCCGACGCGCCGCTCAGGGACCGCCTGCGCGCGGCCGCCCGCACGGCGGTCGAGGCCCAGTCGTGGGACACCGTCATCGCCCGCTTCGAGAGCGACCTCGAGGGTGCCGCGGGGCCGGGGCGACCCCGGCCCGTCGCGGCTCCGGTGCCGGCCTGACCATGAAGCCGCGCATCCTCGTGCTGACCGCGGGCTTCGGCGAGGGCCACAACGCGGCAGCCCGGGCGCTCGCGGCCGCGTTCAACGAGGACGCCGCGGGGACCGCGCTGACCGTCGACATCTTCGCGCTGTCGTGCCCCAGGCTCAACTCGTTCGTGCGCAGGGCGTACCTCGCCGCGATCAACGGCGCGCCGCGGCTGTGGAGGCGCATCTATGCCTGGATGGACCGGCCCGGGTTCATGACGAACGGGGTGCGCATCCTCGGCGCCCAGACGCGGATGCTCGAGGCCGTGATCGGGCGCGAGCGCCCGGCCGCGGTCTGCAGCACCTATCCTGCGTACGCCGCGCTTCTCCAGAAGCTCGCCAGGGAGAAGCGCTTCGACGCCCCCCACTTCAACGTCGTGACCGACTCGATCAGCATCAACTCGATCTGGTGGCGCCCGGGCTGCGACGGCTGGTTCGTGCCGAACGACGACTCCGCCGAGGCGATGCGCAGGCAGGGCGTGGACCCGGCCCGGATCCACGTCACGGGGTTCCCCGTCACCGATTTCTTCCGCAGGAACGAGGGGATCGTGACCCGCCCGCGGCTGTCGGAGGGCGCCGCTCCTAGGGTCCTCTACATCGTCAACTCGGGAACCCGGAACGCCGAGGCGACCGCGCGGCGCCTCCTCGCCGAGGAGGGCTGGGAGGTCACGTGCACGGTCGGGCGCGCCGAATCCCTGCGCCGCAGGCTCTCCGCCGCCGCCGGCCCGGGGCGCCGGGGCTCCGCGATCCTGGGATGGACCGACCAGATCCCCCGCCTCCTCATGACCCACCACGTCGTCGTGAGCAAGGCCGGCGGTGCGACGACGCAGGAGGCCATCGCCGCGCTCTGCCCCATGGTCGTCAACCAGGTGGTCCCCGGGCAGGAGGAGGGCAACTGCGAGCTGCTCGTGCGCCACGGCGCCGGGGCCCTCGCCCTCACCCCCGATTCCGTCGTCGCGGCGCTTCGCGGGGCCTTCGCCGAGCGCGGGCGGGTCTGGGAAGGCTGGAGCGCGGCCCTCGGGCCCCTCTCGAGGCCGGACGCCGCGCGCGCGATCGCGGCGCGGGTCCTCGCACACGTGGGCCGGGGCGCCCGCGAGCCGGCGGGGGCGGTGCCCGCGGAGGCGCGATGAAGATACGCTTCGTCGTCAACCCAAGCTCGGGACGCCGGCGGCGCACCGCGGCGATCCTCGGCGTCGTGCGCGACTTCGTCGCGAGCCGGGCCCTCGAGGCGGACATTGTCGCGACCGACGGGCCGGGCCACGCCACCGAGATCGCAAGGGGGGCCGTCGCCTCGGGATGCCTGCGGATCGTCGCCGTCGGCGGGGACGGCACCGTGAACGAGGTGGCCCAGGCCCTCATCGGCACCTCGGCCGCGCTCGGCCTCGTCCCCTGCGGCTCCGGGAACGGCCTCGCGCTCCACCTGGGCCTGCCCCGGGGCCTCGCCGGCGCCCTCGAGCTCGCGACGGGCGCCTCGGGGCGAATCGCCGAGCTCGACACCGGGGTCGCGAACGGCCTGCCGTTCGTGAACGTGATGGGGCTCGGCCTCGACGCCGAGGTCAGCTGGCGGTTCAACCGCCTGGCGCGCCGCGGGCTGCCCGCCTACGCGCGCACGGCCCTGGCCGCCTTCCTGGGCTGCCCGGCGCAGCGCTGCCGGATCACGGCCGGCGACCGCGGGGAGACCCTGGACACCCTCCTCGTGTCCGTGGCCAACTCCGAACAGTACGGCAACAACGCCAAGATCGCACCCCGCGCCCGTGTGGACGACGGGTTGCTCGACCTGGTCGCCATCGCCCCGGTGGGGATCCTCGGGGCCGCCGTCCTCGGCGCGCGGCTCTTCACGGGCTCGATCGACCGAGCCCGGGGGATCCGCCGGCTCCGCGGCTCGCGCTTCCTGATCGAGAGGCCCGCCGCGGGCCTCATCCACACCGACGGCGAGACCCACGAGACCGGCGCGAGCGTGGAGGTCGTCGCCCTGCCCCGGAGCCTGAGATTCGTCGTGCCCGCGGACTGCGCGGCGGTCGCGCCCGCCGACCGCCGCGCCGAGCCGGCCTTTGCACTTAAGCCGCCATGAAGAAGTTCCGCGTACGCACCGTCGTCCTCTCGGACCTCCACCTCGGGACCGTCGACTCGAAGGTCGCCGAGGTGAACCATTTCCTGCGCCATGTCCGCTGCGAGAAGCTGATCCTCAACGGCGACATCATCGACGCCTGGCAGCTCAGGCGCAGCGGGAGCTGGACGAAGACGCACACCCATTTCATCCGCGTCGTCCTCAAGATGCTCGAGAAGCGCGACACCCAGATCGTCTACCTCAGGGGCAACCACGACGACATCCTGTCGAAGTTCCTGCCCCTCGAGTTTGAGAACCTCCTGATCGCCGACGAATACGTGCACGAGGGGGTCAAGGGGCGCTATCTGGTCCTCCACGGGGACGTGTTCGACTCCGTGACGACGAACTTCGTCTTCCTCGCCCACCTGGGCGACTGGGGATACAAGACGCTTCTCGGGATCAACCGCGCCTACAACATCTGGCGCTCCTGGCGCGGCCTGGAGTACTGGTCCCTGAGCCGGGCGATCAAGGCGCGCGTCAAGTCCGCGGTGAGCCACGTCTCGAAGTTCGAGGACCACATCGCCGAGCTCGCCCGCGCCCGCGGCTGCACGGGAGTCATGTGCGGCCATATCCACACGCCCGCCGACAAGATGCTCGGCGACATCCACTACCTGAACTCGGGCGACTGGATCGAGTCGCTGACGGCGATCGTCGAGCACTGGGACGGGCACTATGAGCTCGTCGAGTACGCCAACTTCCTGCGCGAATTCCCGATGCCCGCGGACGACCCCTCCGCCGACCCGGGCGGGTCCGGCCCGGAGGCGCACGCGTCCGGCGTCGCCTCGCGCGCCGGGGGCGTCGCCGAGGCCGCGCCCCTGGCCTGACGAGGGGTTGACAGCGGACCGCGGCGGCGCGTGGTTGGTGCGCCGTGCCCGCGCCTGAACGCATCCTTGTCGCCATGTCCGGGGGCGTCGACAGCTCGGTCGCCGCGCTGCTCCTCAAGGAGCAGGGCCACGCCGTCTGCGGGGCCTACATGAAGAACTGGATCGACGAGGACGGGTCCGTCGGGCGCTGCCCCTGGATGGAGGACATCGACGACGCCCGCCGCGTCGCCGAGCAGGTCGGGATCCCCTTTCAGGTGGTCAACCTCATGCGCGACTACCGCGAGAAGGTCGTCCAGTACCTGCTCGACGGCTACGCACGCGGCCTGACCCCGAATCCCGACATCATGTGCAATCGCGAGATCAAGTTCGGCGTCTTCCGCGCGTGGGCGCTCGAGCGCGGATTCTCGGCGGTGGCGACCGGGCACTACGCGCGGCGCCGCGCCGCCGGAGCCGGCCCCGTCGAGCTGCTCGAGGGGGCGGACCGCAACAAGGACCAGAGCTACTTCCTCTGCCTCCTGGCGCAGGAGCAGCTGCGCGACGCGCGGTTTCCCGTCGGCGACCTCGAGAAGCCCCGCCTGCGCCAGATCGCCAGGGCCGCGGGCCTCGCGACGGCCGACAAGAAGGACAGCCAGGGCATCTGCTTCATCGGCGAGGTCAGGATGGGCGCCTTCCTGCGCGCCCATGTCCCGGACCGGCCGGGCCCCATCGTGCGCGCCTCGGACGGCCGCGAGCTCGGCCGCCACCGCGGCCTGCACTACTACACCCTCGGCCAGCGCCGCGGCATCGGCGTGCCCTCCAACGCCGACCGCGAGCGCTACGTCGTGCTGGGCAAGCGGTCGGCCGACAACGCGCTGCTCGTCGGCTTCGACCATCCCGACGCGCCGGGGCTGTTCCAATCCCACGTGCGCGTCCACTCCCTGAGCTGGATCGGGGGCCCGGTCGCCGGCGCGCGCGCCCTCGAGGGCAGGGTCCGCTACCGGGACCCGAGGGTGCCCCTGCATTTCACCCCCGAGGGGGGTGGAACCGCCCTCGTGCGCTTCGAGAGGCCGCAGCGCGCGCTGGCCTCCGGCCAGGTGCTGGCCCTCTACGAGGGCGAGCGCCTCCTCGGCGGCGGGATCTACGCGTAGGCCGGGCGCTCAGCCCGCCGACGCGAGCGCCAGCGCCGACGCCAGGGCGATGAAGACGGCCCCCATGGCCCTGTCGATCCAATGGCCGCCCCGCACGAAGGCGCGCCTCACCTCCTCGCGCGTAAGGAACAGCGAGACCATCGAGAACCAGCCCATCGTGGCGACCGACATCCACGCGCCGTAGGCGCCCTGGACGACCTTGGGGGTCGCCGGGTCGATCACCGCCGCGAACAGGGCGACGAAGAAGAGCGTCGCCTTGGGGTTGAGCGCGTTGGTCAGGAATCCGGTCGCCCACGCCTTGCGCGCCCCGGGGGCCGCGGGCTGCGCGAGCTCGGCCTCGGCGCCGGCGGGCGCGGCCGACATCTCGCGCCGCGGCCGGCTCATCAGGGCCTGCAGGCCGATCCAGGCGAGGTAGGCGGCGCCCGCGAACTTGACCGCGGTGAACGCGGCGTGGGAGCTCTTCAGGACGATCCCGATCCCGAGGAGCGAGTAGGTGACGTGCAGGAGGATGGCGCTGCCGATGCCGATGCTCGTCCAGAGCGCGGCGCGCCGCCCGTGGGCCAAGCTCTGGCGCACCACCATCGCGAAGTCCGGCCCCGGAGCCGCGACGGCCAGCAGGTGGGCGACGGCCACCTTGATGAACTGTGCCCAGTAGCCGTGCACCGTCTCGGCTCAGGGCGTCAGGCTCTTCACGCCGGGATCCGCCAGCAGATGGTCGAGCCCCTTGTTCTCGACAAAGCTGCGCAGGCGCCTGTCGTCCGGGTGCGCCGCCCACGCCCGGTCCAGCGCATGCCGCGCCTCGTCGACGCGCCCGAGGACCACGAGCACGTAGACGCGCCGGAGCACCGCCTCGGAGCTCGCCGGATCCGCGCGCTCGGCGGCCTCGTAGGCGCCGAGCGCGCCCTTGTACGCCTTCCGGGCGCCGCCGCGGTCGCCCAGGCGCACGCGCACGGCGCCCAGGTTGAGCCACGTGTCGCCGGCGTCGGGGCAGAGCTCGACGGCCCTCGCGAAAAGCCCCTCGGCGCGCTTCCAGTCGCGCATGGTCACCGCGAACTCGGCCTCGCTCACGACGTTGGCCGCCTCCTTGCGATCGTGGGAGGTGATCTCCCTCGCGCGGCAGCCCGCCAGGACAAGCGCCGCCGACGCCGCCAGGACCACGCGCAGCGTCATCACAGGTCCGGCGGAACCGTGGCGATGGCCTCCTCGATCGTCGAGATGCCCTCCTTGACCTTGATCAGGCTGTCCTGGTGGAGGGTCTTCATGCCCTTGCGCACAGCGATTTTCTTGAGCTCAGCGGTCTCGACCTTGCGGTTGATGCCCTCGATGAGATCTTCGTTCACCGTCATCAGCTCGTGGATGCCGACGCGCCCGCGGTAGCCGCTTCCGGAGCACTTCGGGCAGCCCCGCGGGTTGTGCTTGAAGATGGCCCCGCTCCAGCCGATCGCCTTCTCAAGGATCTCCTTCTCGCGCCCCTTGGGCTCGTATTGGACCTTGCACTGCTTGCACACCCGGCGCATCAGCCGCTGGGAGCAGACGCACAGGATCGACGAGGAGATCATGAACGGCTCGATGTCCATGTCGGTGAGTCGGGCGATGGCCGAGGGCGCGTCGTTGGTGTGGAGCGTCGAGAGGAGCAGGTGGCCGGTGAGCGCCGCCTCGACCGCGATCTCCGCGGTCTCGACGTCGCGGATTTCGCCCACGAGTATGATGTCGGGGTCCTGCCGCAGGAACGACCGGAGCGCGTTCGCGAACGTGAGGCCGATCTGCCGGTGCATCTGCATCTGGTTGATGCCCGGGAGCGTGTACTCGATCGGGTCCTCGGCCGTGCGGATGACGATCTCCGGGGTGTTGATCTCGTTCAGCGCCGAGTAGAGCGTCATCGACTTGCCTGAGCCGGTGGGCCCGCAGTGCAGGATCATCCCGTAGGGCTGGCGGATGCAGTCGCGGTACTTCTGCAGGTTCTCCTCGGTGAAGCCGAGCGCCGTCAGCGGCAGCGTGCTCTTCTGCTTGTCGAGGATGCGCAGCACCACCCCTTCGCCGTGGTTGAGGGGCGCGGTGGAGACGCGCAGGTCCAGGTCGAGGTTCTTCTTCGTGTACTGCTTGAAGACGATGCGGCCGTCCTGGGGGAGCCTCCGCTCCGAGATGTCCAGGTTGCACATGATCTTGATGCGGGCGACAAGCGCGGGGCCGACCTTGAAGGGCAGGCGCAGCTTCTCCTGGCACAGCCCGTCGATCCGGTAGCGCACGATGACTTCCTTCTCCTGCGGCTCGATGTGGATGTCGCTCGCGGACGCGAAGTAGGCGTCCTCGATGATGCGGTTGCCAAGCTGGATGATCGGGCCCGACTCCTCGTTGACGTCGGTGTCCTTGATGTTCTCGGTCTCCCCCGTCGGGCCATACTCCACGCCGATCTTCTGGACGACGTCCTCGAAGCCGCCCGACTCGTCCCGGCCCTTGCTGAACTTGTCCTTGATGTCCTTCTCCCGGGCGAGGAGCCGGACGACGCGCATGCCGGTCATCTCCTGGATCTTCGCGGGGAGCGTCACCTCGAACGGGTTCGCGAACGCCACGAGGAGCAGGTCGCCCACCTGGCCCACGGGGATCACGAGGTTCTCCTTGCAGAAGTCCATCGGGATCCGCTCGAACGTCGCGTTCGACACCTTGTAGTGGGCGACGTTGTACGGAGCGAGGCCGAGGGCCTTCCCCTTGGCCACGAGGCATTGGAACGCCGTTATCTTGTAATCCTCCTGCAGGAGCCGGTCCAGCGCGTCGCCGTTCATGTCCTGCGGCCGCGCCGCGATCTGGTCGCGCTGCTCCGGGGTCAGCCTGCCCATGGTGATGAGCTTGGCGACGATCTGGGATTGGACCTTACCTAGTGGCATCTTGGGCTGGAAATGGTCAGGCGGAGCGCTTCTCGGCAACCGGCGTCGGCATCGGCGGGCGCGACGCGGAGGTCGGCATCGGCGGCCGCGATCCGGAGATCGGCATCGGCGGCCGCGATCCGGTGGTCGCCGGGCCTACCGAGGGCTCGCGCACCGTCGGGTCGGCCGCCTTGTAGCCCGTGGAATCGGCGATGCGGTCGAGCTGCTCGGCCACGCCCTCAAGCGTGGTCCCGTACCAGAGCAGCGGGCCGTTGAAGCGCTTCTCCCAATAGGTGCGCACGGCCGGGCTCAGGTAATAGGCCGAGGCGATGAACATGAAATCCTCCTCTAGGTCGAAGGGCACCGACCATGTCGCCCAGCAGGCGTCCAGATCCAGGCCCTTCTTGATGTCGTCGGGCGGATCGTAGGCGCGCAGGTCAACCAGGCCGAGGCCCTCGGTTTCCACAAGGTGCTGGAGGATATCCTCTTCGCGTATCGTCTTGATCTCGTACGCGAGGACG
>Ga0335078_10014446_pt1 | contig 11710 bp, 12 predicted proteins | sample Lox_Sample_32_FD_206711 | JGI IMG/M metagenome (GOLD analysis project Ga0335078, IMG submission 206711) | Soil microbial communities from Loxahatchee National Wildlife Refuge, Florida, United States - Lox_Sample_3.2 | ecosystem: Environmental > Terrestrial > Soil > Wetlands | place: USA...
CAGGCCGGGGACGCGAGAGGCGCACGTCGACGCCGAGGAGCCCGCGCGCGACCGCCGCCTCCGCCGCCGCCGCGAGCCAGGTAGCCCAGCGGAAGGCGACGAGCGCGGGGACGACGAGCGGCGTCACCGCCAGGAGGCCGACGGCGAGCCAGCCGGCGAGCAGCAGGCCGAACCACGCCGCCGCCAGCGGAGCCCCCGAGAGCAGGAACAGGAGCTCGCGGTAGGTGCGGCGCTCGACGAGCGGACGGAACACGGTCATCACGACCCTAGACCTCTGCCGCCGGCTCCGGCATCCGTGCAAGCACGCGAGGCAGGTACCAGTTGCGCTCGCCGAGGACGGTCATCACCGCGGGCAGGAGCACGCCGCGGATCACGGTCGCGTCCACGAGCACGGCGACGGCGAGACCGACCCCGAGCTCCTTCATGAAGATCGTGCGAGTGAAGGCGAAGATCGCGAACACGGCAATCATCACGGCAGCGGCGCTGGTCACCGTCGACGCCGTCGTCCGGATCCCCTGCGCGACCGCCTCCCTCGTCGTGCGCCCGCCCAGCACGAGCTCGCGGATCCGGCTGACGATGAACACGTGGTAGTCCATCGAGAGGCCGAACAGCACGGTGAACAGGAACAGCGGCATCCAGGTCACGATCGCGCCGGTCGGCTGGAAGCCGAGCAGGCCGTGCAGGTGGCCGTCCTGGAAGATCCAGACGAGCGCCCCGTAGGCCGCACCCACGGAGAGCATGTTGAGCGCGACTGCGGTGAGCGGGACGACGATCGACCGGAACGTCGCGAGCAGCAGCCCGAAGGCGACGAGCAGGACGAACCCGAACACGTACGGCATGCGTGCGTCCATGGTGTGCCGGAAGTCGTAGCTGTCCGCCGTCTGTCCCGTCACAGGCGCCTCGACGCCGGGCACGGCGCCGATCGTGGCGGGGATGACCCTCGAGCGGAGCGTCTCGAGCGCGGCGACCGAGGCGGCGTCGTCCCCGTTGCCGGCCAGCGGAATCTCGATGCGGGCGACCGTGTGCGCTGCATTCACGGTCTCACGGATCGGCGCGTGCATCCGTCCGGTGGCGAGCGCGCGGCGCCTCAGCTCACCGATGCCGCGCCGAACCGCGGGTGCGGTCACGTCGGGTGCGGACACGACGACCTCGGCCGGGCTCGGCGTGCCCGGGAAGGCCCGGTTCACGGCGTGGAACGCCTTCACGATCGGCAGGTTCCTCGGGAACGAGTCGAAGCTCGGGTTCGCCGTGCGCATGTCGAAGGCCGGCAAGGCGACGACAACGAGCCCCGCCGTGGCGACGAGAGCCGCCACGAGCGGGAAGCGAAGCGCCGGACGAAGTACCAAGTTCCAGAGGCGCGACTCGCCGTTGCCGCGCTTGAGCCAGCGGAGCGACCCCCAGTCGACGCGGTCTCCGAGCCGGCCGAGCAGCGCGGGCAGCACCGTGAGCGAGCCGATCATCGCCACGAGCACGACGAGGATCGCGCCGAAGCCCATCGACACGAAGTCACCCGACCCCGAGAGCATCATCCCGGCGCAGGCGACGGCCACGGTCAGCCCCGAGACGAGCACAGCCCTCCCCGAGGTGGCGGCTGCGGCGTGGAGCGCCTCGCGTGGCTCGCGGCCTCTCGCCCGCTCCTCGCGCTCGCGGCGGAGATAGAAGAGCGAGTAGTCGACCCCGACCGCCATCCCCATCAGGACGACGACGCTCGACGTGGTGTTCGAGGCGTGGATGACGTGGCTCACGACCGCCCCCAGCCCGACTGTCGCAAGCACCGCGGAGAGAGCAAGGAGCACCGGAAGGCCCGCCGCCACGAACGCGCCGAACGCGAACAGCAGGATGGCGAACGTCACCGGCACCGACGTCACCTCGGCGCTCTTCAAGTCCTGCTCGATCACGGTGTTCGCAGCGCGATTCGCGCTCGCGTCTCCGACCTCCTGAAGCATGAACCCGGGATGTGCGTGCTGCACCGCGGCGACGCGGTCGAGCACCGGCTGGATCCGCTGGTCGGCGCTGTCTGCCTTGCCGGCGACGTCGAAGGTCACGAGCTCCGAGCGGCCGTCCTTCGAAACGGCAGTCCCGGTCACGCGGGCCACCTGCGGCATCTGCCGGAGCGCCCTCCGGAGATCCCGCACGGCCGCCGCGAAGAGCGGCCTGCCGGGCCGTGCCACCGTCGACTGCACGAGCACGCCCTCGGACGCGGGCGGCTCGAAGCCGGCCCGGGCGAGGATCCGCTCGGCCCGCGCCGAGCCGGCCTGCGCCTGCTCGGCGGTCGTCAGGCTCCGCGTCCCGACGGTCTGCCCGGCGACCAGCGCGATCGCCACCAGGGCGAGCCACCCGACCGTCGCCGTCTTCCAATGCGCGGCGCTCCAGCGCCCCATCCGCCCCGCGATGTTCATCTCCCACCTCCGCTTCGCTGTCGAACCCAGCGTCGCGGCGGCGCGCTCACCGCACTATGGCGCGTCCCGGCATCCGCATTGGTGGCAGCACCAGTCGTACTCGCCGGAATGGAGCCGAGGGGGCTCGAACCCCTGACCTTCTGGCTGCCAGCCAGACGCTCTCCCAGCTGAGCTACGGCCCCGTGTTCGATCCAGTCTAGCGAGGGAGCCGTCGCGGTTTGCGCGCGCATTGGCGACAATTGGCGCGTGTTCGAGATCGGCTCGAGCCTGCGCGAGGCGCGCGAGCGGCGCGGCCTGTCGTCCGAGGACGTCCAGAAGGCGATCCGCATCCGCGACCGCTACCTCAACGCGCTCGAGGAGGAACGCTGGGAGCTGCTGCCCGGGGAGGCGTACCTCAAGGGCTTCCTGCGCACGTACGCGGACTTCCTCGGGCTCGACGGCAATCTCTACGTCGACGAGTACAACAGCCGTTTCGCGGGCCGCGACGACCAGCTGCTCGTCCCGCAGCAGCTCGGGCGGCCGGGGTCGTCCGGCGGCTTCGGCGGGCTGTGGCGGCCGCTCCTCCTGCTCGCGCTCGTCGCCGCCGTCGTCGCCGTCGCCGCGTGGCAGCTCCACGGCAGCGGCAACCCGCGGCCGGCGGGCCAAAACACCGGCGGGACGACGACCGGGCAGACGACCACGCAGCAGACGAAGCACCATCACCGCGCCCACCACCCGACGCCGCCGGTCTCCCTGCCGACGCGCGCGGTGCTCTCCGCGACGCGCGGCGCCTGCTGGCTCGAGGTGCGGCAGGGGAGCCGGAGCGGGGCGCTGCTCTACGAGAACACGCTCCAGCAGGGCCAGACCCTGCCGGTGCGGCTCACGAAGGGGCCTCTCTGGATCGACATCGGCGACCCGCCGAATCTCGACATCCGGATGGGCGGCAAGCTCGTGTCCGGGATGCCGACGCAGACGGCCGCCGTCCTGCTCACGCGGAGCGGCCTGAAGTCGGCGTGACTAGACCGCGGCCGCGTCGAGGTCGACTGCCGGGACGTCGCCCCAGAGGTCCTCGAGCCGGTAGTACGCGCGCGCCTCGGGCGTGAAGACGTGGAGCACGACGTCGAGATAGTCGGCGACGATCCAGGCGCCCTCGCGCGTGCCGTCGACGCTGTGCGGCAGCAGCTTCTCGTCGTGCTTCAGCCGCGTGTGCACCTCGTCCCAGACGGCGGCCGTCTGGCGCGGGTTCCGGCCCGTGACGATCACGAAGTAGTCCGTGAACGAGCACTCGGGCCGCATGTCGAGGATGACGACGTCCTCCGCCAGCTTCTCGCGGGCGAGAGCGGCGATGCGACGGGCATGTTCGAGAGAGGTCAGGGCTGCTTCGCGTCCTCGGGTGCAATCGGCTGCAGTGTATCGGCGTCCCGCGGACGATAGAGCCCGCGCTCCCGGATCAGCGCGTCGACAGCCGGCGGGACGAGCCCTGCGAGCGGCTCGCCGGCGGCAGCCCGGGCGCGCACGTCGGTCGACGCGTTCGGGTTCGGCGGCAGGTCGAAGAAGAGGACACGCTCCGGCGCGGCGAGCCGGGAGAGCACTGCGTCGAGCCGCTCGCGCGGGAAGCCGGGCCGGGTCGCGACCGCGAGCCGCGCCCGCGCGAGCACCTCCTCCGGCTCCGCCCAGTCGAGGAAGTCGCAGAACTGGTCGGCGCCGACGACGAAGACCGGATCGTCGAACCCGGCCGCGCGCAGCAGCTCGACCGTGCGCGGATGCGGGTCGAGCCGGACGTCGTCGCGAGGAAAGGCCGCGCGCGCGAGGTCGAGCCGATCCTGCGCCGGCGCCGCGACGTCGCGGTGGGCGGGACGCTCGGAGACGAGCACGACGAGGCGCTCGACGCCGAAGCGCTCGCGCGCAGCGTCGGCGACCGCGACGTGGCCGAGATGCGGCGGATCGAAGCGCCCGCCGTAGAGGACTATTCCCACTCCAGCAGCTCCTCCCCCACCTCGACCTCGTCGCCCTCGCGGGCGCCGGCGGCGCGCAGGATCTCCTCGAGCACGTCGTCGGGCGGCGCCGTGCCGGTGACGCGGAACCCGCGCTCCGTGCGGAAGACCCGGAACGCGCGGCGTGCCGGTTGAGGCCGGTAGACGAGGAAGTCGACCAGCTCGTCCCGCCGCTCGTCCGGCTCCTCCAGCGCCGGCACGAGCTCGAAGAGCGTGCGCTTCAGCTCCTCGACTCCGGCGCCGGTCGCGGCCGAGAGCCGCAGGACGCGCAGAATCCGCCGGTCGTCGACTCCGAACGGCGCCGCGTCCGGACGAAGATCGCTCTTGTTCAGGGCGACGATCTGAGGCCGCTCGTCGAGACCCGCGCCGTACGCGCCGAGCTCCGCGTCGATCGTCCGCCAGCGCTCCTCCGCGTCGTCCTCGGCCGAGTCGATCACGTGCACGAGCAGCCGCGCGCGCTCGAGGTGGGCGAGGAACTCGTGCCCGAGCCCGATGCCTTCGCTCGCGCCCTCGATGAGGCCGGGCACGTCCGCGACGACGAGCTGGCGTCCGTCGGGCGCCTCCACCGTGCCGAGGACGGGCGAGAGCGTCGTGAACGGATACTCGGCCACCTTCGGCCGCGCGTTCGAGATTCGTGTCAGCAGCGAGGACTTCCCGGCATTCGGGAGGCCGACGAGCGCGGCGTCGGCGAGGAGCTTGAGACGCAGCTCGAGCTGCCGCTCCTCGCCCGGCAGGCCGATCTCCGCGAAGCGCGGCGTCTGGCGCGTCGGCCCGGCGAAGCGCTTGTTGCCGCGCCCGCCATTCCCGCCGCGGGCGACGACCGCCCGCGCGCCGGGATGCGCGAGATCGGCGACGACGCGCTCCTCGCCGTCGAGCACCTGCGTCCCGACGGGCACCGCGAGGACGGCGTCCCGGCCGCGCGCGCCGTTCGAGAGCTTGCCACCGCCGGAGGCGCCGCGCTCGGCCCGCAGCTTCTGGTTCGGCCGGAAGCCCGAGAGGTCGCGCCGGCGCGGATCGGCGAGGAGCACGACGTCGCCGCCGTCGCCGCCGTCGCCGCCGTCCGGGCCCCCGCGCGGCACGAACTTCTCGCGCCGGAAGTGGATCGCGCCGTCGCCGCCGCGGCCGGCGATCACCGTCAATCTTGCGCGATCGTGGAACATCGAGGGGAAGCGTAGAGTGGCCGCGTGGACGAGGAAGTGGGGATCACGGTCGTCGGCAGCGAGCCCGAGGCGGAGGTCGTGTGCGGGCTCCTGCGCACCGAGAACATTGCGTGCTACCACCGGCCGACGACGTATGCGGCCGGCGCCGGGGACGGCCTCGCGTCTCTCTGGGCGCCGCGGGAGATCGTCGTCCGCGCCGCCGACGCGCCGCGCGCGCGAGAGCTCTTGGCCGACCGTTAGGCCTGCTCGACGGAGACGAAGCGCTTCTCGCCGCTCGCCTTGAACGCGACCTTGCCGTCGCGCGTCGCGAAAATCGTGTCGTCCTTGCCGATCCCGGCGCCGGGGCCGGGGCGGAAGCGCGTCCCGCGCTGGCGGACGAGGATCATCCCCGCGGTCACGTCCTGGCCGGCGAAGAGCTTCACGCCGAGCATCTTCGGCTTCGAGTCGCGGCCGTTGCGCGACGAGCCGAGTCCCTTCTTGTGCGCCATTACTTCCCCTCCAGTGCCGACTCGAGCGCAGCGAGCGCGCCCTTCCGTGCCTTGCCGCCGCGCTCGTGCTCGAGCGCAGCCTCGAGCTCGCCGCGGCTCCAGCCCGCCGCCGCCTCCGTGAGCTGCGCGATCGTCATCGAGGCGTAGCCTTCCGGCAGCGCCGCCGTCTCCGTCTTCGGCGCGGCCTTCTTCGGCGCCGGCGTCTCCGCCTTCGCGGCGGCTTCCGTCTTCGGCTTCGCGGCGGCGGACTTCGCGCGCTTCGCGGCGCCGATCGACTCGATCTCGATCCGCGTAAGGCGGCTGCGGAAGCCGTTGTGGCGCTTGTAGCCGGTGCGCTTGCGGTACTTGCCGATCAGGATCTTCTCGCCGAGCTCGTGGCCGACGACGCGCGCGGTCACCGTGGTCGACGGCGAGAGATCGGGAGCGCCGTTCCCGCCGACGAGGAGCACGCGCGGCTGGAGGGTCGAGCCCTCGTCCACTCCGAGCCGGTCCACGAGCAGCCGCTCGCCCTCCTGGACGCGGTACTGCTTGCCGCCGAGGCTGATGATCGCGTACGTGCTCATCGCGTGGAAACGCGGGCCTGGCGCCCGCGGCGTACCAGTGTAGCGCCTAGCGGCCGCTCTCGATCTCGTCGCCCCACTCGGACATCGGAACGTACTCCCAGTCGCCGTTCGCGGACGGCTCCTGCGCCTCGGCCGGCTCGATCGCAGCCTCCGCCGCGGGCTCGTCGCCGTTCTGCGCCGCGGCGGCGGGCTTCTTCTTGCGGTTGCGCCCGCCGCGCGAGCCGCGCCGCGTCTTCTTCTTCGGCTTCGGCGCCTCCTCGGCGCTCTCGGCGGCCACCTCGGGCACGACCGGCTGCTCGGCCGGGGGCTCGGGCTCCTCGGGCTCTCCGAGATCCTCGCCGGGAACGTGGATCGTGACCGTGCGCGGCGTCTCTGCACCGTCCGTCTCCGCGGCCGCGGCTGCCGGCTTCTTCCTGCGGTTGCGCCCGCCCCGCGAGCCGCGCCGCGTCTTCTTCTTCGCCTTGGACGCGTCCTCCGCGCCGGCGGCCTCCGCGGCCGCCTCGGGAGCCGCGTCCTCGGCGGCTTCCTCGATCTCTTCCTCCGCGAGGTCGAGCGCCCGAGGCTCCTCGACCTCGACGACCTCCTCGGCCCGCTTCTCGGCCGGCTGCGCCGCCCTGCGAGCCGGCGGCTTGCGGGTCGGCTTCTCGGCCTCTCCCTCCGCCGTGAGCGGCTCGGGCACGGCCTTCGCCCTGCGCGTGAGCGCGCCGTACGCGCGGCCGTCGAGCACCCGCTCGATGCGCACCCTCAGCCGCTTGCCGACGAGCGGCGCCGCCTCCGCGACGACGACGTCGAGCCCGTCGAGCTTGCCCACCGCCGCCTCCCCGTCGAAGCGGTCGACCTCGACGAGCTGGAGCATCACCTCGGCGCCCTCCTCGACCGGCGACTCGGGCGCGACGTCGGCGAGCTTCCCCTCGGCGAGGACGACGAAGTGGTCGAGGTGGGTCTCCGGCTTCCCCTCGAAGAAGAACCTCTTCTTCGTCAGCGTCTCGAGCTCGAGCAGCCGCCGTGCGCCGGGCCCCACGAGCGCGCTCGCGATCGAGTCGGCGAGCTCGACGCGGAAGGCCTGCGAGCGCGAGCCCGCAGCGAGCGCCCGCAGCCGCCGCTCGACGTCGATCGCCGCCGACGCCTCGGAGTAGACGATGCCGTCGCCGCCGCACGTCGGGCACTTGCGCGTCATCACCTCGCGCGGGCCGTCGGTCACGTTCTGGCGCGTCATCTCGACGAGGCCGAGCGGCGAGATCTCGACGACGTACGTCTTCGTCCGGTCGCGCTCGAGCTCCGTCCGCAACGCTTCCTCGACGGTGGCCCGGTTCTTCGGGTTCGCCATGTCGATGAAGTCGATGACGATGATCCCGCCGATGTCGCGCAGCCGCAGCTGGCGGACGACCTCCTTCACCGCCTCGAGGTTGTTCTTCGTGATCGTGTCCTCGAGCCGCGCGCCGGAGTTCCTGCCGCGGCCGCCGACGAAGCGGCCCGTGTTGACGTCGATGACAGTGAACGCCTCGGCGTAGTCGAAGACGAGGTAGCCGCCCGACGGGAGGTCGACGCGCCGGTGCAGCGTCGAGCGGATCTCCTCCTCGACGCCGAACGCCTCCATCAGCGGCGCTGCATCCTTGTAGCGGACGACTCGCTCGACCATGTGCGGCGACGTCTTCTTGAGGTAGCCGACGATGCGCTTGTGCGTCCGGTCGTCGTCGACGTACGCCTTCTCGAAGTCGCCGGTGAACAGGTCGCGTGTCACCCGCAACGGCAGCTCGGCCTCCTGGTAGACGAGCTCGGGCGCCTTCGCGTCCTTCGCCTTCGCCTGGATCGACTTCCAGAGCCGTTGCAGGAAGACGAGGTCGCGCTCGACGTCCTCCTCGGACGCACCCTCGGCGGCGGTGCGGACGATCACGCCGCCCTCCTTCACGTCGAGGCGCTTGAGAATCTCCTTCAGCCGCGCGCGCTCGCCGTCGTCGAGCCGGCGCGAGACGCCGAGGCCCTCGCCCTGCGGGACGAAGACGACGAAGCGGCCTGGCAGCGAGATCTGCGTCGTCAACCGCGCGCCCTTCGTCTTCATCGGGTCCTTCACCGCCTGAACGAGGATCGTCTGGCCGCGCGAGATCAGGTCCTGGATCTTGCGGCCGTGGCCCTTCTCGATCTCCGGGCCGACGATCTCGTCGACGTAGAGGAAGCCGTTCTTCTCGAGGCCGATCTCGACGAAGGCCGCCTCCATCCCGGGCAGCACGTTGTCGACGCTGCCGAGGTAGATGTTGCCGGCGATCGACCGCCGCTCCGGGCGCTCGAGATAGACCTCGGCGACCCTGCCGTCCTCGAGCACGGCGACGCGGCGCTCGCCGACGTCGACCGAGACGACGAGCTCGCGCTTCGCCTCGGGCAGCGGGGCGCGCCGCGGCGGCTCGCGGCGGCGGCGCTGGGACTGGTCGCGGCGCCGTTCCTGCCGCTGCGAGAGCTGCCTGCGCGGCTCGGTCCGCGCCGGCTTGTCCGCCTTCTCCTGCTTCTGCGGCTTCTCGGCGGCCTCGGCCTTCGCGGGGGCGCCGCCCTTCTTTCGCCCGCGTCCGCCACGGCTGCCGCGGCGGCGCTTGGGCTTGGCTGAATCGGTTGTCGCGGCCGCATCCGCGGCCGCATCGGTGGTCAACTCGGGCTCGGGCCTCGCCTCGAGCTCGCGCGCGCCGTCGGCGCGCTCTTGGTCGGAATCCTTCTTCCGGAAACGGAACCAGGGCAAGAAAAAGCTCCTTCATGGCAGCGCGCGCCGGCACGCCACGAGAGGGTGCGCGCGCGCTCGTTGTTGTCGGGGAAAAGCATTGAGCCCCAGGGTAGCAGGGAGCCTCCCGGGCACTCCGTCCGGCGCTGGTCCTACGATCCGCGCATCCACGACCGGGAGGTGGCGGTGGCGGGCAAGCGCGAGGCCGAGGAGCTCCTCATGATCGAAGAGGCGGACGCCTGGTTCGAGTACCTCGAAGCGACCCGGAGCCAGACGGAGACCCGCTACCGGGAGATCGAGCCGTGGGCGTGGGCTCGGCTCACCCAGCGCCTGCGCGCGATCAAGGCACGGCGGGCGCGCCTGCGGCCGGCCGCGGCGTAGCCCCGGCGAGCTCGAAGCGCTGCCGCGCGGCCTCGCCGAGCGCCCGCGTGCCCGTATAGGCGACGCCGCCCTTGACGAGCCAGCCGGCGAAGGGAACGAGATCCAGCAGCTCGCGCGCGACGGTGCGGAGCCCGACGCCGGCGCCGAGCGTCGCGGCGAGCTCGGGCAGCCGCTCGCGTCCTCCCTCCCGGCCGTACGCCTGCGCGAGCCTGAGCACGAGCCGGAGCTCGTTCAGCGCGAGCACCGGCAGATCCGCTCCGGGAACGAAGACCGCGGCGGCGAGCACCCCGTTCTTGCGGGAGAACGACGAGACGAGGCGCTCGCAGACGGCGTCGCGCAGCGCCGGGATCCTCCCGGCGAGCGGCGCCGCGTCCTCGCCGAGCCGCGCGGCGATCGTGCCGGCGATCGCCTCGACTCGAAAGCCCTCCCCCGCGCCGACGCGCACGATGTCGGTCGCGAGCACGTACGGGATCGAAACGTCGTCGGAGACCGGTCCGGCTGCGACTGCGACCACCGGCACCCGAGCCCGGCGCGCGCGGCGAAGCGCCGCCTCGTCCTCCTCGCTCGGGTCGCGGCCGAGGACGTAGACGAGGACCGCCGCCCCCTCCGGCGAGTCGCCCGCGCGCACGGCACCCTCGACGGCGCCGGTCGCGAGCTCCCGGCGAAGCACGGCGGCAAGCTCCCGGGCGCCGCCCACGGCGAGCACGGCGTGCTTCCGCCGCGAGACGTCGAGCTCCTTCAGCAGCCCCCGGACGGCGCCCGGCGAGACCGGCAGGTCCATCGTCAGACGCGCCGCCGCGTGTAGCGCGAGGCGCGTCCGCGCGCGTAGATGGCGAGCAGCACGCCCATCGCAGCGAGGTTCGTGATGATCGACGAGCCGCCGACGCTGACGAACGGGAGCGGGATGCCCGTGATCGGCGCGAGCCCCATCGTCATGCCGACGTTGACGAACGTCTGGAAGAGCAGCGCGACGACGATTCCCCCGGCGACGACCGCCGAGAAGAGATCTCGCGCGACGGTGATCACCCGAAGCCCTCGCCAGAGCACGAGCAGGTAGAGGCAGAGGAGGAGCGCAGCGCCGACGAAGCCGCGCTGCTCGGCGAAGCCGGCGAAGACGAAGTCCGTCTGGCTCGCGGGCAGGAAGCCGAAGTTCACCTGCGTCGAGCCGTTCGGCCCGCGCCCGCGGATCTCTCCCGAGCCGATCGCCGCGAGCGACTGCTCGAGGTTGTAGCGCGCGTCGACGGGACACGTCGACGGATGCGTGAAGCACGTCAGCCGCTGCTGCTGGTAGCCCTTCAGGAAGCTGATGCCCATGCCCGGGCCGGCCCAGAGGACGACGGCCACGACGAGCACGGTCGCCGCGCCGAGCACGGCGAGATGACGCCACGGCGCGCCGGCGATGAACAGCATCGCCCCGAGCGCGGCGAGATAGACGAGCGCCGTTCCGAGGTCGGGCTGGATGAACACGAGCAGGGCCGGGACGAAGCCCAGCCCGAGCACGCGCAACGTCGTCACCCAGGAGCCGAGCGCGCGCTGGCGCTCGGCGAGCAGCCCGGCGAGCGCGAGGACGAAGAGGAGCTTCCCGAACTCGGAAGGCTGGAAGGTGAAGAAGCCGAGGCTGATCCAGCGGGTCGAGCCGTGCGCGGCGTGTCCGATCAGGAAGACCACCGCGACGAGGCCGCCCGTGAAGACGAAGATCCCGCGCCAGTAGCGCCGGTAGACGTCCGGGTCGACGAGAGCGGCGACGACGAGGAGCACGCCGCCGGCCGCGGCGTAGAGGATCTGCCGGTTGAGGTAGTACGTCGGATCGTTCGCGACGGCGAACTTCGTCACGCCGGCGATGCCCCAGAGCCCGACGGCGACGAGCCCGGCGACGGCCGCGAGCAGGATCCAGTCGAGCGAGCGCACGACTGCGAGCAGCCCGACGACGTCGCGCTCGGCGCGAAGCCCTGCCCGTTGCGATCCGGCGTACTCGAGCATCAGGCGAAGCTGTCCATCAGTCGGAGTGGATGATCCCTGCTTGCTGGACGTGGACGTGGAAG
>Ga0335078_10014447_pt1 | contig 11710 bp, 10 predicted proteins | sample Lox_Sample_32_FD_206711 | JGI IMG/M metagenome (GOLD analysis project Ga0335078, IMG submission 206711) | Soil microbial communities from Loxahatchee National Wildlife Refuge, Florida, United States - Lox_Sample_3.2 | ecosystem: Environmental > Terrestrial > Soil > Wetlands | place: USA...
GAAGGCGTACTCCCGGCCATAGAGAACGCCCGCATTCGATCGCACCCGGCAGGCCCTCCGGGCAACCGAACGCTACGCCCTAGCCGATTTCGCCTGTATCTTGCTGATACCGCGTGCAAGAACCGCTACGCGTAGCGATTTTGCTTTCTTGGGGAGGAGCGCACAGCGCGGGTGGGGAAGGTGCGGTCGGTGAGGAAACGTCACCCGCCAGCTACCGATACTCGTCCCAGTCAATACCGCGCATGTCCCCGTGACGCAGGAATTGCCGGTGCATGGCAAGTCCGAGCGAGAGCGACAGCGGCTCGTGACTGGTCTGGGCCGTGTGATCGAGATAGGCGCGGAGTTGCTCGCGATAATCCGGATGAGCGCAGCGGTCGATCAGCAAGTGGGCGCGCTCGTGCGGATCCTTGCCGCGTAAATCGGCCACGCCATGCTCCGTGATCACGATCTGCACCGAGTGTTCGCTGTGGTCCATGTGCGACGCCAGCGGCACGATGGCGCTGATCTTGCCGCCTTTGGCGGTGGATGGGCAGGAAAAGATCGACAGATAGGCGTTGCGAGTGAAGTCGCCCGAGCCGCCGATGCCATTCATCATCGTCTTGCCCATCACGTGCGTGGAGTTGACGTTACCGCCCAGGTCCACTTCAATGGCCGTATTCATGGAGACAATTCCCAACCGGCGGACAATCTCCGGATGATTCGAAATCTCCTGTGGCCGCAGCACGACGCGCTGCTTGAAGTACTCGATGTTGGCGGTCACACACGCCATGGCTTCCGGCGAGAGAGTCAGAGCGCAGGTCGAAGCGAATTGACAGCGCCCGTTTTCGAGTAACGGCACCACGGAATCCTGCAGCACCTCGGTATACATTTCAAACGCCGGGATGTCCCGGCTGCGGCCTAGCGCTCCCAGCACGGCATTGGCGATGTTGCCGACCCCCGACTGCAACGGCAGAAACGCCGGCGGAATACGGCCCGCCCGCATCTCCGCCGCCAAAAACTCGGCGACGTTCTCACCGATCTGGTCGGTAACCGCTGTGGGTTCGTCGAAACCGCCGGTCTCGTCGGGTTCATCCGTCAACACGACGCCCGCGATCTTCTTCGGATCGATCACACAGATAGGTGCGCCGATCCGGTCGGAGCAGGCATACACTGGAATCTCCTGCCGGGCCGGCGGATCGAGCGGCTCGAAGATATCGTGCAGGCCCAGCAAGGATGGCGGGTGCTTCGCATTTAACTCGATCAGCACTTTCTCCGCAAGGCGCAGGTAGGTGTTGGCCGCGCCGACGGATGTGGACAGCACCACCCCGCCGCCGCGCGTCACGTCGCAAGCCTCGACCACCGCCCAGTGCACAGGACCCAGAAAACCGTACCGCACCGCCTGCGGCACCATCGAGAGGTGCATATCCACGAACCGCACCTGGCCGCAGTTGATCTGCTTGCGCAGCAGCGCGTTCGACTGATACGGCGTGCGGAAACTGATGGCTTCGGCTTCGGCCAATGCACCGTCGAGCGAATTTCCAGTGGAAGCGCCGGTGAGCACGCCGACCTGGAATGGCTTGCCAGCCGCGTGCTCGCGCCCCGCCTTAGCCGCCAGCGCGCGCGGAACCGCCTTGGCCGCTCCGGCCGGCGTGAAACCACTGAAGCCGATGGTGGACCCGTGATGGATGAGCTCGGCGGCCTCCTCGGGCGTCAGGATCGGAAATGGAGCGCTCATTCTACGCCCACGTTAATCACCTGCACGTATCTGCGCAACGGGGGATCCGTAACATGCAGTGGGGCAGACGGTCGCTGTTCGCCGTCTGCCGCGCGCTGCGCGGGTGACAGACCACAAATTCCGATGGTCTGTCCCACTACGGTCTGCGGCAACACAGAGGGACACAGCAAGGAGCGCCCTTACGGTTATCGGCTAGCTATTTCCTCTTCCCCATCGCCTCTGCCTTGCGAATAGCCTTCTCGCGCAAGACCCAGGCGTCGATCGCCTTCTGCGCTCCCTCGCAGGCCAGGCTGGTGCTCAAGCGCCGCTCGGCTTCATCGAAGGTGGCTTCGGCGCCCAGGCGCGCATCTTCCGCTGCCTCGTCCATCTCCTTGATTCGCGCCAATGCCGATTCGGTTTCGGGATCGACGTGATGGGGTTTGCCGTTGTGAGATCCGAGGGCGCGCCAAGCGTGCTTCAACTCGTCGTCCCACCCCGCCTTCACCTGCTTCTCCAACTCCGCGAGTGCTTGGTTCGCCTCATCCGCGGCTGCACGCACCCGCCGCTTCTCTGTGAGCCAATGCCAGACTCCCCAGTCCTTGGCCTCGTTCATCAACGTTTTGGCCTCTTCCACCGCAGCGAGTTTCTTCATATTTTTCGAACTCCAGGATAATCACCTGCAAATATCTGCGCAACTGGTGCGGTCCGGAGCGATAATGAATCGGATGTATGCGTATGAATCTCAACCAAGCGGGCCGGCGATTCATGGCTCTGGCGATTTGCTGCTGCGCAACGCCGGCCGGGACGCCGCACGGGCTGCTGAAACCCGAAACCGTTCATGATTTCAATTGTTACGTCCAATCCGCGGAAGCCCGGATGGATGCCCGGAAGGCGTTCCTTCTGGTGGATTCCGATTCTGCCCTGAACCAGCAACTGGTTCTCAGCCGCCGCGTTGAGACCGTATCGCCCGAAGGCGTCAATCCGCATAAGGTGGCCGGCGGGCAACTCTATGACTGGATCGGCTCGGTGTTCATTCCGGGCACGAACCTCGACCGGTTGGTGGCCATGCTCCAGGATTACGACCATCGCGCGGAGTATTTTCCCGAAACGATTGCGACGTCCAAACTCCTGTGCCGCACCGGAAAGGACCGTTTCCGCTACACCATGCGGCTGAAAGAACCCGCCGTCATCGATGTAGAGAGCGACGTGGTATGGGATCGCGTCGATGCGCACCGCTGGCGCTGCCGCTCGTATTCCACAAATGTCGCGGAGGTGGGAAAGGACCACGGTTACTTGCGGCGCCTGTATTCCTATTGGCGGTTCGCCGAAGCGGACAAGGGCGTTTACGTGGAAGGCGAGACCATCACGCTCAGCGACGAGTTCGGCTCCATGGCCCGCGCATTCGGTTCGGCGCTCCTGGGGATCAACCCGGAGAAGTCGCTGAAGCACTCGCTCACGTCCATGCGGGAATCGATTCTCAAGCCGGGCCTCCAAATCCCCGCGTTGCCGGAAGGTCTGGGCGAGTGTGGAGAACCGGTCCGCGCGGGCGAATGCGTGCATTGATCGAAGGGAGGCCACATGCCGGAAGTGAGCCCGGACTTCGATTACATCGTCATCGGCTCCGGCTTCGGCGGTAGTGTTTCCGCGCATCGCCTCACCGAAAAAGGCTACCGGGTGGCGGTCATGGAGATGGGCCGCCGCTGGACGCCCGAGAACCTGCCGCGCACCAACTGGCTGCTCTGGCGCTGGATTTGGCGTCCGCGCCTGGCCCTGCGCGGTTTCTTCAATATCCGGCCTTTCCGGCATGTCATGATTCTGCACGGCTGCGCCGTCGGCGGCGGTTCCGTCACCTACGCCACTACTTCATTGGCCCCGCGCGACTCGGTTTGGGACGCCGGCACGTGGGCCGGCCTGGCGGATTGGAAGCGCGAAATGCCGTCGTTCTACGACACCGCGACCCGCATGCTCGGCGTCACCAGGAACCGCATTCTGGGCCCGGCAGACCATATGCTCCGACGCGCGGCCGAGGCGTGCGGCATCGGTGATACGTTCTATCGCACCAATGTTACGGTCTTCGAAGCGCGGGAAGGCGAGGCCGAAGGCCAGACTTGTCCCGATCCCTACTTCGGCGGCGCCGGGCCGGAGCGGGCTACGTGCATCGGCTGCGGCGGCTGCATGATGGGCTGCCGCTATAACGCCAAGAACACGCTCGACAAGAACTACCTGTATTTCGCCGAAAAGCACGGCGCTCGCGTGTTTGCGGAAACCAGGGTGGTCGGTGTCGCCCCGCTCAACGGCAAGGCCGATGGAAGCGATGGCTACGAAGTGCGCACGGTGAAGTCGACCGCCTGGCTGAGGCGCCGGCCGCAGCGCTTCACGTGCCGCGCTGTCGTATTCGCAGCCTCCGCTTTGGGCACCATGGATCTGCTGTTCCGCCTCAAGCAAAACGGGTCACTCCCGGCCGTCAGCGGCCAACTCGGCCGCCGCGTGCGTACTAATGCCGAATCGCTTATCGGGGTGCGCGTGCCGCACTGTCCGGAGGATCTCTCGAAAGGCATCGCGATTGGTTCGGGCATCTATTTGGACGACCACACGCATATCGAGGCCACCCGCTACCCGGCGGGCTCGGACGCCATGGGTCTGCTGGCAACCCTGCTGACGGGCGGCCGGCCCGGATGGACTCGCATCGTTACCTGGCTCAAGACACTGGCCGTTTCCAGCCTGCGCCATCCCTTCCGCACGGTCCGTTGCCTGCACCCGTTCGGCTGGGCGCGCGAGTCGTTAATCCTGCTGTGTATGCAGACGCTCGATGGCTCGATCGATATGCGCATGGGGCGGCCGTGGTTCTGGCCTTTCCGCAAAACGCTCATGAGCTACGGAAGACGGATCCCCACCTTCATCCCCCAAGCGAACGAATTCGCGCGCAAGGCCGCCATGCTGATTGGGGGCGTGCCGATGAGCATGGTCACCGAGATTCTTTTCGACGTCCCGGGAACGGCGCATGTGCTAGGCGGCTGTCCGATCGCGGCCTCCGCGGCCGAGGGAGTAGTCGACGACCGCCACCGCGTTTTCGGCTATCGGAACATGTACGTCTGCGATGGGTCGGTAATCGCCGCCAACCTGGGCGTGAACCCGAGCCTCACCATCTGTGCGCTGACGGAGCGCGCCATGAGCTACATCCGGGCTGCGGCCGATAAGAGCTAGCCTCCGCTCCTCACGGCCGCGGCTCAGCAAAATCACTTCTCTGCGATGTTCCTGCCGAAGTTGAACGCCGGTCCAACCGAGAAGCGCGTCGTGAACCGGCCATCTTGCAAGATGTCGTTAAACAGATGGTCGTAGACATAGTCCGCTTGCGCCCGGATCGCAAAATGATGCGAGAACAGAATGTCGAAACCGCCGCCGAATCCCAGGAACCACGTCGTGTCGACCTTTTGCGACCCGGATATCAGTGGCGCCAATGCCACCGGCATCGCCCCCAGAATGGCTGCCTGGGTTGCAGGCGGCAGTTCTCCCAGTGCCTGAAGCAGAGCCGCGGGGGGCTTCGGAGTCGCCGCCTCGTGAATCGCGCCGGCAAATACGGGCCGTAAGAACAGCGTCACGTGTTGAAAATGACGGTACGCGAGTTGTGGACCGAGGGCGAAGGTCTGTGTCGTGGAATGGCCCGGCAGCACCAACGCATAGTTGGCCGGCAACACGCCCATACCCTTGAATTCGCCGAGTAGCGTATTCAGCGGCTGCTGCAACGACGCCGGCAGTAGGTTGGGCGTGAGACTCATATCGCCTGACGAGGTCGTAAAGTCAAACCCGAACGAGTACCAGGTTTTTGGCCGGAAACCGAATTGCGCTCCAAAACCATTCTCGGCAAGGTTTACCTTTGGGCTGTCCAGAAAATTGTAGCCGGCGAACGCATCGTACCGGGTAACATACGTCTGCTGCCCGAACATCGGCAAGGCCAGCAGTAAAATAGCCACCGACATGATAAACATCATGCGCGGAGATCGTGCAGCGTACATGTAGCACCTCTTCCACTTCCTGGTGGAACACACCGCCCGTGGTGTGTGAATTGATGAACCCCTGAATCGCCAAAGCGGAAGTTTCGCCCCTTTGAAAAACTCCGCTGTGCGCCCCGACGTGCGACCGAACCATTCGAGAAGGCCCGGCATTTTGATCAAGATCAGCTTATCACTTCTCTAAGAGAGAATCACCCCCTAAATTCTGATACTAAAAAAAAAGGGGCGATATGCTAGAGCCCGGAGCATGTCGCTGCGCTACGGGGGACCGCGATCACCGCCCGGCCTGCATGCCGCAAGGCATTCCAGGCGATGGCGCCGCAATCTTTCAGCGCGAGCGGCGCATGGAAAACACCGAAGCTGGCCGCCCAGCGTGTCAGGAAGTCCTGAGCCATCAGGCGGTCGATGCGGACGCCGGGGCCGGCCACATCGTGGAGCACGCCATCCAGCGTGAACAGGACTTTGCGGAACAGAAACAGGGCCGCCGGGAAGCGGGCGCCTTCCAGGGCCATCTGGTCCAGCAGCATCATGGCATCCAGGACGTCTGGCGAGCCATGCGGGAACCTCGCAAAGAAGCGGGTCACGCGGCTCTCCACCCAGCGGCGGGACACGTGGCGCCCACGGCGGTCACGCCGGCTCAAGGCGAGGATCGCCTGGCTGACACCAGCGGGGTTGCCCAGTATCGTCATGACTGCCAGCATCACCAGGTGGCGGCGCAGAGGGAGACTCAGCCGCTCGGTAAGAGCCCAATCGAGGATCACCAACTCCCTGTCGGGTTCGTCGTAGAGCAGGTTCCCGGCATGCGGATCGGCGTGAAAAATCGCCATTTCCTCGCGCGAGAAGAGCGGCACCCCAATCAATCCCTCGATGATCTGGGCGGCAATCCGCTCGCGCCGCACCAGCGAGCGGCGAAACGCCTCGGTCACTTTGACGCCGTTCTCCGCCGTCATCGCCGTGATCCTCGCGGTGCAAAGGGGGCGGATCAGCTTGGGCACGCGGATGCCAAAGCAGCCGCGATAGAGGCGGCGGGCTTCCTGCAGAGTGGCCTGTTCCCGCAAGAAATCCAGCTCATGCTCGAGTAGCAGGCGAACCTCGGTAACCAGCTCCTTCAGATCGCGCACGGCAAATCCGTATGCCAGTTTCCTGTCCGCCAGAAATTCGCCCAGTTGCTCGAGCAGCGTCATATCTTCGGCGAAGCATGCCGGGACGTACGGTTTCAGAACCTTGAACGCCCCCCGCTCCCGATCGGGAGTCCGCCAGGTGAAGGGCAAGATCGCGCTGGCGCTGCCCTCTTTGAAAATCGCCGGTTCCATCTCCACGTTGTAGATGTCCAGCCGCGAACCTAATTGCTCGATAACGATGGCGCGAATCTCGTCCGCGGTCACGTCGGACATACCGTTTTCGAGCTGGGTGAGCGCCTTTTGGACGGAATGTGCCAGACGCCGATTGCGCGCCAGCACCTGCCCCAGCTTCTGCAGGCCGGGCATCTTGGAGATTAGCCGGATCAGGCGCTGTTCCGGGGGGGTGTCCGCGGGGAGTTCCATTTGCTCGACCAGCTTGGTGGCCAGGCGCCGGTCGGACAAGCGCGAGAACACGAAGGCGAACGCATCCCGCACCAGTGGCCGCCAAGCATGGTGCGCTTCCGGAACGAGCATTTCTACCGGGACCAGCCGGTTGATCCACTGGGCGAGTTGCTTTCGGACAGTTTGGCCTCCGGCCTTTAAGGCGGCTTCCGCCGCGCCGATCCGGTTTGCCGGGGGTACGCCCGCCAGCCACGAGGCTCCCCACACGTCTGGCATCGCGCTAGCCTTTCTGGACGGTTGTGGGTTCCACGGATATCGCGCCCGCGTGGGGCAGTCCTTCTGGGCCGCCGCCGAGCTTCCGCTGGGCACGCCAGGCTGCCAGGAATGCCCAGAACGGGCCCGTACCCCGGGGTTGCGCAAACCGGAAAGCCCGGCCGCAGGCCGAAAGGCCTGACCCTGCGCTACTCGAGTTCCGCAACTTCAAAAAATCTCTGAAGTCGAGTGGTAGCTGGACCGTAGCCATAGATGATCTGGCGCATCAGTTCCCGCGCGTCACGCGCCGCCGACGCGAACTGCCGCTGTTTCCGTTGTTGATGCCGTCGCGCGCAGCTCCCGCCGCAAGACCTTGCCGATCGGGTTCTTGGGCAGTTCGCTGCGAAACTCGATCAGCTTGGGCACCTTGTAATTGGTCAGGTGCTGGCGGCAGTGCGCGATGATGGCTTCTGCTGAAATGGCCGGCTCATTCGCCACTACGAACGCCTTCACCACCTCTCCCGTGACGGCGTCCGGTACGCCCACTACGGCGTTCTCCACCACTCCCGGAAAGGCGGCGATGACATCCTCGACTTCGGTCGGATATACGTTGAAACCCGACACCAGCACGATATCCTTTTTCCGGTCCGTGACGCGCACATAACCGCGCGTATCCATAATGCCGATGTCGCCGGTACGCAGCCAGCCTCCAGGGGCGATCGCGTTCCGCGTCTCCTCGGGCCGCTGCCAATACCCCTGCGTCACCTGCGGCCCGCGCACGCAGATCTCGCCGGCACTCCCCACCGGCAGGTCGCAATCCTGCTCGTCCCGAATCACCAGTTCGGTGGATGGCATGGGCAGCCCGATCGTGCCTGAGAATTCCGTATCCATCCGATTGCAAGCCACCAACGGGGACGCCTCCGTCAGGCCATAACCCTCCACCAGCCCATGGCCGGTGACCTGCTGCCAGCGTTCGGCCACCGACCGATGAATCGCGGCGCCGCCACCCAGGGCCACCTTAAGCCCACTGAAATCCAGCTCGCTGAACCCCGGCGTCTTCAGCAGCCCGTTATACAACGTGTTGACCCCCGTCATCGCGGTGAAGCGCGTCTTCTTCAGCTCCTTGACCACCCCGCGCAGATCCCGCGGGTTCGTAATAAGCACGCTCAGCCCCGCCAATTTCAAGAACAGCAGGCAATTTACGGTCAGCGAGAAAATGTGATAAAGCGGCAGCGCGGTCACGATGACCTCGTTGCCTTCTTCGAGGCCGACCCTGGCCCACTCGTAGCCTTGCAGAACGTTGGCGACCATGTTTCCGTGCGTCAGAATGGCGCCCTTGGAAGTCCCCGTGGTGCCGCCGGTGTATTGCAGTAAGGCGATATAGTCTGGACCCAACTGCGGCTCGGTGAAGCTCGCGCCGCGTCCCCGCCGAAGCGCGGTTCGGAAGGTCAAGGTTTGCTCGATGTGCCAGGGCGGCACCAGCTTCTTGATTCGCTTGACCGCGAAATTCACCAGCCAGCCGCGGGGCCGCGTCAACAGGTCACCCACCTGGGTGGTAACGACATACTTTACCTTGGTGCGGGCCCGAACCGATGCCAGCACGTGGGCGAAGTTCTCGAGAATGATGATGGCCTCGGCGCCCGAGTCCTTGAGCTGATGCTCGAGTTCCCGCGCCGTGTACAGAGGGTTCACATTGACCACGATCATTCCGGCACGGAGAATCCCGAACAAGGCGATGGGGTACTGCAGGAGGTTCGGCAGCATCACCGCCACGCGCGATTGCCTCGACAACCCCGGCAGGCTCTGGAGCCATGCCGCAAAGTCCCGGCTCCGCCGGTTCAGTTGGGCGTACGTCATGGTCGTGCCCATGTTCCGGTACGCCGGGCGATTCGGGTATTTGCGGCAGGTGCGCGCCAGCAACTCAGTCAGTGACGCGTATTCCTCGGGATGGATCTCGGGCGGCACTCCGGCCGGATAACTGTTCAGCCAAATCTTATGCATCGGCGGCCTCCTGCCGACTGGCTAGAAGCGGGCATACGCGCTCGAGCCACGGAGCGCGGCATCGCCAATTTCCGATTTCGGAGCCCTACCGAATACACTGTATACCTTTTCGTAACATGAGGCAATGGAGTTTCACCTCTGAAATAGTGATTCTACAGAAAAGACCGCCGCTATTTTGGATGGCGGCGCGCCTTCCGCAAGCCCGCCTCCAATTCCGCCACCCGCCGCCGCAGTTGCTCCAGTTCGGTCTCCGACTCCCGCGAGGGCGGCGTGAAGAAATTCTTCATCAAATTCAGGGGCGACAGGGCGGCCGTGCGCACGTCTGTCAGGCGATCCTGGATGGTCTCCTGCACCTTGTGATAGGCGTCGAAGGCGGACTTCAAATACCACATGATGAACTCCTGCCCCGCGCGGTCGGAAGCCACGATGAGCTGGCGCAGCAGTTCCAGGGGCAGACCGCTGGGCTGCCCTTTGGCATCTTCCACGATGATCTGGGTGAGGACTACGCGCGTCAAGTCTTCGCCGGTCTTGGCATCCACCACCTGCAATTCGACGCCTTGACGCACCAGCGCCGCTACATCCTCCAGATTGACGTACCGGCGTGCGGAGGTGTCATACAAGCGGCGGTTGGGATACTTCCGGATAACAATGGGCTGGGCCTGTTGCACTGCACCCTCCAATTTTTATATTGACATAAGAAGACCTGAAGATCTATAGTTGTATCGGATGCTGCAATGCAGCAATCCGGAGTATTCATGACCAAAGCAAAACCCCACACCACCGCCCACACGGGCGGTTCTACCCCCTTCTCCCTGCTATCGGGGTGGGTCCGCCAGGGGACGGAGAGCTTCTTCGCCACCCAGCGGGTCCTGTTAGATCTGGTCATGCGGCAAAATGCCAATACGCTGCATGCCGTTCGAGAACGGCTGACGGCTGCGCGGGCCATCCCGGGCGAGGTCCTTACGGAAGTCGCCGGCGAAGGCCTGTCGAATTTTGTGGCCGCGCAACGAGTCTTATTGCACCTGGCGGAGCGCCAGAACGAGATCGTGATGACCGGGGTCAAAGAGCGTACCGGCGGTTCCCTGCCGCTGGCTGCCATGACGGACCTGGTACGGCGCAGCTTGGACACCTTTATTGACATGCAGCAGCACTTCCTGACGATCGCCGCCAAGCAGACTGACGCCTGGATTGACGCCGCCAAATCGGGCGAGCCGTTCACGGGCCAAGGGCTGGCCGAAATGGCGCGCGAAGGAATGGAGAATTTCGTGCGCTGCCAGAAGAAGTTTCTGGACGTCATCGCCGAAGAGACGGCCCACGCCACGGGTCATGCCGACGGCAAGAAAGCCGGCAAGAAAACGGAAGTGACCGAATTGGCGCGCCAAGCCGCCGAAGCCTTCATTGATGCGCAAAAGAAGTTGTTGGATGTCGCCACGGAACAGACCTCCGTCAACTTGAGAACCGCGCGCAAAACCCTGGAAGTCGTGAATCCGCTACCTGCCGGTACCTTAGCGGAATTGACGCGGCAGACCGTGGATGGATTCGTGGCCGCGCAAAAGGCCCTGTTGGATATCATGCCGATCTCACGGGCGGAGCCTCATCCCGCGCGTCCGCACCACAAAGCCGCGGCGCGCAAGCGCCCGGCGCGTGTCCAGCGCGAAGCAGTCACCGAAATGGCGTAGTGCGAATCCGTTACGCATGACGGCCTCGTAGCGAGTCCGTGGGAGGGTGCCGTGCGTTGCCGAGCACGAGCCACCGGCAACACATGGCGCTCCTCCACGGGTACCTCTTTAAGGCAAAGCCCCGAGAAATCCCCTCAGTATTTTCCCGAAGTGCCTGGCAATTAGGTTCGAATTGTACTGGGAAGTCAGTCCTACGGTTGCGTACGATGCAAAGTAGGTGAGCGTGCCGTGCACTGCCTGCTTTGCGGAAAGATCGTGCCGCTCCGGCGGATGCTGCAAGAACGCCAATTCTGCAGCGACCAGCATCGGGTTGAACATCATCGGCTTTTAGTAGCCTGTTTGACGGAAGACGCCGCGGCGGTAACCAAGCACAAACCCGTCGCGGCTGGTTTTCGACCCAGGACGGTCCAGCCGGGAACCGCGGTGGCGGAATCGCTGCCCGGCGCGCGATTACCGTTCGGTGGCCCCAGCGTCTGTGAACCCAAGCCTGGCGCCAGAACCCGGCCACCCGCTCTCCACCCGGTTGCGCTCATTCCCGCCCGAACCGCGTGG
>Ga0335078_10014448_pt1 | contig 11710 bp, 10 predicted proteins | sample Lox_Sample_32_FD_206711 | JGI IMG/M metagenome (GOLD analysis project Ga0335078, IMG submission 206711) | Soil microbial communities from Loxahatchee National Wildlife Refuge, Florida, United States - Lox_Sample_3.2 | ecosystem: Environmental > Terrestrial > Soil > Wetlands | place: USA...
GATTCCGCTCACCGCCTTCTGCGCTGGACTGGTTTTGAAAATCACGCAGACCGGTTGGCAAGGGGCCGCTTCGTCGCTACTCGGTACGGCGGCGGGAGCGGGCGTCTTCCTGGTGTTTTATCTGGCCGGCGGTATGGGCGGCGGAGACGTGAAGCTGATGGCAGGTTTTGGAGCGGTGCTGGGAGCCAAGTTGCTACTGGAAGCAGCCTTGTGGACGGCCGGTTGTGGCGGTCTTATGGCAGTGTTCGTACTCGCTGCGCGTTCGGTTCGTGAGTTCTGGGGAAAAATGGGGTCCGCTCAAGGGACACCGAGCGAAAGCGCGCCGAGCAAGAGGCTCGAAGCCATACCTTACGCTCCGGCTATCACGGCCGGGGTTTGGCTGGCTTTGGTGCCCAAATGATGAGCCGCGGGAGCATCGCCCTGGTTTGGTACTCGCATCCGGGCGGGAGAGAGAGATATGGATCGTAGATTTGTAACGGTGCTGGGAGTGAGCTTGCTGTTCGCGCTCGTAATCTCCAGTATTTTTTATCAGATGACGGCGCGGGCCGGCAACGCCAAGAAGGTCGAGGCTCCAGTAGAGCTGCGCGATGTTGTCATGGCGGCCAAACCACTGTCAGTGGGCATGACCGTCAAGCCGGCCGATATCAAGATCGGCAAGGTCCCGGCTAGCGCGTTTCCCAAGGGCGGGTTCTCCAAGCCCGAGGAAGTCATCGATCGTCCGGTGGTCAGCAACATCCTGATGGATGAAGCTGTGCTGGATGGGCGCCTGGCGGCGCGTGGCAGCGGTTTGGGACTGGCGCCGATCATCCCGGTTGGAATGCGGGCCGTCACCGTCCGCGTCAACGATGTCAGCGGTCTGTCCGGCTTCGTACTGCCCGGTATGCACGTGGACATTCTGGTAACAGGAAATCCACCGGCCGGAAACGGGACCGTCACCGTCACTCCGCTTCAGAACATGCTGGTCCTTTCGGCCGGAACCGCGATTCAGGCTGACTCCAAGGGCCAAGCGATTCAAGCCGCCACCGTGACGCTGCTGGCCACACCGGAACAGGCCGAAATGCTGACGTTGGCTAATGGCGAGGGCCGGATCCAATTGGTCCTGCGCAACGGCAGCGATCAGAATATTGAAAAAATCAGGGGCAGCCACGTAGCCGAACTGTACGGAGCCGTGGCGCCACCAGCGCCAAAACCGTCCACTTCGGAAGGCGTTCGTTCCAAACGGCGCCCGGTTGAGACCGCGGAACTGCCTGCACCGCCGCCTCCGCCACCGCCGCCCGACCAGATTGTCGTGATTCGAGGGACGCAAAAATCCGTGGAAGTAGTCGGAGTTGGGGGAAGGTAAGCCATGCACCTGGAAAGACCCGTCCATTTTGCAATTGTGCTGCTGGCTTCGGCGGCAGCTTCGTTTGCTCAGGCTGGCCCCGAAGAGGTCCGGCTGACCGTGGGTAAGAGCATCGTCATCGACTATCCGACCGATATTGCGCGCATCTCTACCAGCAACCCGGACGTCGTGGACGCTTCGCCGGTGACGGCGCGTGAAGTGCTGCTGCACGGCAAGTCTCTGGGGACCATCACGCTGGTGGTCTGGAGCAAGAGCGGTCAGCGTAATTTCTACAACATCGATGTCGAACAGAATCTGGAGCCCTTGCGCCAGCTGTTGCGCGAAACATTTCCACGGGAAGACATTCATGTCCAGTCGTCGCGAGATTCACTTTCGATGACGGGACGAGTTTCGGGCAAGGACGTTGCTGACCGGGCCGCCGCGCTAGCCACCCCCTTTGCCAAGACCATCGTGAACAACCTGCAGCTACCCGCCGCACCGGTTGAAAAACAGATTTTACTGCGCGTTAAGTTCGCCGAACTGGATCGAAGCACGTCCACGCAATTCGCGATTAACCTCGTTTCCACGGGCGCCGGCAACACCATAGGCCGAATCACCACCGGAGGCGCAGCGGCGCCCACGCCGTCGATTATCCAGGGCGGGGTGGGTCTTGCTGCCAATTCGTCGTTCAGCATATCTGACGCGCTCAACATCTTTGCGTTCCGTCCCGATTTGAATCTGGGGGCTTTGATCAAAGCCCTGCAGCAGGAAAACCTGCTGCAGGTGATCGCCGAACCCAATCTGGTGACCACCAACGGCAAAGAAGCGAGCTTCCTGGTAGGCGGAGAATTTCCCGTCCCGATTCTGCAAGGCGGCGCCAATTCCGGTGCGGTTACGATCCAGTTTCGCGAGTTCGGTATTCGGCTTACGTTCAATCCCGCTGTGACCGAGAACAACACGCTGCGCATGTATGTGAAGCCGGAAGTCTCATCGCTGGATTATTCCAATGCCGTGTCGCTGAACGGGTTCACGGTCCCGGCGCTCTCGACCCGCCGGATGGAGACCAACATCGAACTCGGGGAAGGACAAAGCTTCGTGATCGCGGGCCTGATCGACAATCAGGTGACCGAGACGCTGGCCAAGATCCCGGGCCTGGCGAGCATCCCGATCCTGGGAACTTTATTCAAGAGCAAACAGATCACCAAGAACGACACCGAACTCGTGGTTCTGGTTACGCCGGAAATCACCATGCCCTTGCAACCGGGCGAAGCCAAGCCCGGTTTACCGATGCCTAGAGAGTTCCTTCCGCCTCCCTCGCAGACCCCGAACGTCAAGTCTGGCAAGAAATAGGAGCTGAAGCATGCTTATGGCGGGAGAAAGGAGCAGATCATGACGCGCCGGGCGCCGGTATTGACGGCCTTGGCCATCGTGTCCGATGGCGACCTCGCGGCCCAATTCGCGAGCGCCAATGAGCGCTCCCGCTCGTTTCAGATCCTTTCGCAGTTCGACTCTTACCCGTCCAAGCAGGCCTTAGACGTCCGTCTGCGACAGACCAGGCCGGATGTGGTCTTGCTCGACTTGGCCACGAATCTGGATGAGGCCTGCGATCTGATTCGCACCATCGGCACGTTTAGCCTGCAGACACAAATCGTAGGCCTGCATGTCCGTAACGATTCCGATGCAATTTTGCGTAGTTTGCGTCTGGGAGCAAGTGAGTTCCTGTACGCGCCCTTTGATGTCGAGATTCAGAACGAGGCGGTCGCCAGGCTGCACCGCCTGCTTGAGCCGAGTCCGGGTGTAGAATCTCAGCCCGGCACCATCGTAACGTTTTCCAGCGCCAAGCCCGGCTCCGGCGCCTCGACGCTGGCTGCTCAAACGGCCTTCGCGCTGCGGCGGGCCACCTCCAAACGGGTTCTACTTGCGGATTTCGACCTGATGGGAGGCATGATCGCCTTCTATCTGAAACTGAGCAACGCCAAGTCGCTGGTGGACGCGCTGCAATCCGCTCATCAACTCCAGGATTCGCACTGGCCCTCGTTCGTCGCGGCTTTGGACGGCGTGGATATTTTGGCAGCCCCTGAGATCCCCTATGTGGGTCAGGTAGACGCCGGACGGCTGCACGCCGTGCTCGAGTACACGCGCCTGAACTACGATTGGGTGGTAATCGATCTGCCGGTGGTGTTTCAGCGCGTGAGCCTGATGACCATCTCGGAGGCGGATCGCGCTTTTCTGGTCTCCACTTCAGAATTGCCTAGCTTGCATCTGGCGCGCAAGGCAGTGACGTTACTAGAGCAATTGGGTTTTCCGCGCGACCGCTTCCAGATCATGATCAACCGCATCCAGCGGCGTGACGAGATCACCGGATCGGACTTTGAGCGCTTATTCAACTGCAGCGTCGGCGCCCGCATCCCCAACGACCATTTTTCACTGCACCGGGCGGTCACACTGGGCCAGCCGGTGGAAGGAAATTCCGATCTCGGCAAAGCCATTCAGAACCTGGCGGGACAGCTGGCGGGCAAAGGCGGAGCTGAACGCAAAAAGACAGAGGTGGCTGATTGGAGGACCGCACCGTCGGCCGTGTAACTAGAGATCTATTATGTTTCCGAACTTAGAAACCAAAACGGCGCCCCAAATGAGCTGGGAGCAGCGGCTGCTCAAGAGCAGCGGCAAAGCCAAGACTGCGCTCAAGCCCGAGTATCAGGAGCTTAAATTCACGCTCCACCGCAAGCTGGTGGACAAGATCAACCTGGAAGCGCTAGCGGCCATCGATAACCAGCGCGTGCGCAGCGAAGTACGCCAGGCGCTTATTTCCTTAATCGACTCCGAGCCGACGTTGCTCAGCTCGCTCGAAAAACAGCAGATTTGCGACGAAGTGTTGGACGAAGTTTTTGGGCTCGGGCCGCTTGAACCGCTGCTGCAGGATCCTACCATCTCCGACATCCTGGTCAACACGCACAAGCAGGTCTACATCGAGCGCAAGGGTTTGCTGGAGCTGACCAATGTCAGCTTTCGCGATTCCCAGCACTTGCTTCGGATCATCGACAAGATCGTGTCCCAGGTCGGCCGCCGCGTGGATCAGTCCACGCCCATGGTGGACGCACGCTTGAGCGACGGATCGCGCGTAAACGCGATCATTCCGCCGCTAGCGGTGGATGGCCCGCTGATGTCCATTCGCCGGTTCAGCCAGGACAAGCTAATGCCGCCGGATCTGGTGGAGCGGGCTGCCATGACACAAGGCATGATGGAGCTGCTCGAAGCTGCGGTGCGGGCCAAGCTCAACGTCATCATTGCGGGCGGAACGGGCGCCGGAAAAACCACACTACTCAACGCGCTCTCGGCGTTCATTTCACCCAAAGAGCGCATCGTCACTATCGAAGACGCGGCCGAACTGCAGTTGAAACAGCCGCACGTGGCACGCTTGGAGACCCGTCCGCCCAACCTGGAAGGCAGCGGCGCGGTGCGGCAGCGGGAACTGCTGGTCAACAGCCTCCGCATGCGCCCGGACCGCATTGTAGTGGGCGAAGTCCGCGGCGAGGAAGCCCTGGACATGTTGCAGGCCATGAACACTGGCCACGATGGCTCGCTCACCACGGTTCACGCCAACAGCCCACGCGACGCGATTTCGCGTCTGGAAGTTATGGTGGCGCTGGCTAACTCCAATATGCAGTTGGTGTCCATTCGCCAGCAGATTGCAAGCGCAGTGCACCTGTTGGTGCAAGCCGCACGCTTAAGCGACGGCTCACGGCGCGTGGTCTCGGTCACGGAAGTGACCGGGATGGAAGGCGAAGTGGTCACGCTGCAAGATATTTTCGTTTTTGAAAAACGGGGATTGAATCCCGACGGTCGCGTGGTGGGACGCTTCGCCGCCACGGGAATCCGGCCTAAGTTTTACGAAAAAGTGCTTGCTGCCGGCATCCGGCTGCGGCCCGATTTGTTTGACGAAGTGGTGGAGGTCTGATAGCCGTGTTCGTACTGATCGCCATTGTGGTTTGGGCTTGCGCGCTACTGGTGTGGTGGGCATGCTCCAATGCCTTTCGGCATTCCGACATGGACAAGCTCAAAAGCCGGCTGCTCGGCAGCAACCGGCCGAAGAAGTCCAGAACCACCGTGATCGGCTCCTTGATTCAGCAGGACGAGACCAATACTCTGCTGGCTCTGAAGTTCTTGCGGCGCTTTCAATTGCAAACCAAGCTCCAGGATCTGCTCGAACAAGGCGGATTGAAATGGAGTACGCACAAGCTGATAAATATCAGCCTGCTGGCGCTGGTTGGCGGCTGGGCCATGGCATGGATCATCTTGCCGAACCAATTCCGCAAGGCCTCGTACGTGGTGGCGCTCGCCTCGGGCGCTATGCCGCTGTTTTACGTCGTTCGCAAACGCAACGCCCGCATGCGGCGCTTTGAAGAGATCTTCCCCGACAGCCTGGAGTTTGTGGCGCGATCCATGCGCGCCGGACATGCCTTCTCGGTTTCGCTCGAAATGATCCAGCGCGAATTCCAGGAGCCGCTAGCCGGCGAATTTCGCCGCACCTTCGAAGAACACAACCTGGGGCTTCCACTGGATGTGGCGCTTCAGAAGCTCGCTCAGCGTATACCCTCGTTGGACGTACACTTCTTCATTTCCGCGGTGCTTTTGCAAAAGCGGACGGGCGGGAATCTGGCAGAAATTCTGGACAAGCTGGCTTACGTGATTCGCGAAAGATTCAAGCTGAGGGGCCGTATCCGGGCCATCAGCGCGCATGGACGCATGACCGGCGCCGCGCTGACGTGCATTCCGATCGCCGTGGCGATCATCATGTTTTACACCAATCCTGACTACGTCAAATTCTTCTTCCTGGATGACGTGGGCAATATCATGCTGGGCTGTGCCGTTGCTCTGCAAATCGTGGGCTACACGATCATCAAGCAGATCGTGAAAATCGAGGTCTAACGATGCCCCTACTGGTTGCTTTCGCAGTATTCGTCCTGTGCGCGGCGGGCCTGGCCTTTGCCGGCACCAAGCTGTACATAAAGCCCAAGGAAGCCATGGAGCGCATCGCGGGGACCCGCACGCGCGAAGAAGCGGCGCCGATTCATCCCAGCCTGATTTTCCATGACATTGTCAAGCGCCTGGGCAATCTGGTTCCAGCTTCGCCCAAGGACGTAACGGTCATGCAACGCCGGCTGATCCGGGCCGGCTACCGGAATCCCAACGCGTTGAAGATTCTCTACGGTGCCAAGGCGCTGTTTGCCGTCCTGCTGCCGGCCGTCTCAGGTCTGGTGCTACTCAATACACCGCTAGCGCAGAGCAACAAATTTGGAGTCGTGCTGGCCTCTATCGCCCTGGGTTTCTTTGGGCCTAATGAATATGTGCGGATGGCCGCCAAGCGGCGTCAGCAGCGTATTCATCGCGGCCTAGCCAACTCGCTCGACCTCATGGTTGTGTGCGTGGAATCCGGACTGGGTCTCGATCAAGCCATCATGCAGGTCTCCAAAGACCTGGAACGCGCGCATGCCGAGATCAGTGAGGAGCTGGCCATCGTCAACCTGGAGTTGAAGGCCGGCAAACGCCGGGCCGAGGCGTTGCGCAATCTTGCGGACCGCACCGCGGTGGATGATCTCAAGAAACTAGTGGCTGTACTGATACAGGCGGACCGTTTCGGCACCGGCGTCGCGCAAAGCCTCCGCGGTCACTCCGATTACATGCGCGTGCAGGCCCGCCAGGTCGCCGAGGAGAAAGCCGCCAAGCTGGGGGTCAAATTGGTGTTCCCGATCTTCTTTTGTATTCTGCCCTCCTTGTTCGTGGTTACAGTGGGGCCGGTGGTGATGAAAATCGTCCGGGAATTGCTCCCGATGATGAACAACATGTAGCGGAGTGAATTTCGCGGGAAAGGAGACAACGATGGATAGCTCGATGATTCGCATCGTGTGCGCGGTGCTGGCGGTCCTGTTCTTGGGCCTGATCGTTCTGCGACGCAAGAAAAGCACCGAGTAACGATCTCCAGTCTGCGGCTTGAAAGTGGGCGCCTCGAAGCAGACGGTCGCCGGCTGGATGGCCTAGGGGTTGAAAGTGCAATGGGAGGCGCGGTCTCAGCCGCGCCTTGCCAAGACCGGCTCTGATAGAGCCGGAGAAATTTGCTTTTTGGGAGTGCACGTTTATGTTGAGTAAGTCTTATCGCTGGAAGACTGCCCTGGCCCTGTGCTTTGCTGCCTCGTGCTGGGGAGCAACCTTCGGTACCGTGGTCTCGATCGGCGGACAAGCCTCGGATCTGGCCCTGGACCAAGCGCGGGGAGTGCTGTATATCTCCAACTTCACGGCCAACCAGATCGACGTGATGTCGCTATCCAACAACACCATTCAGACCTCGATCAATGTCGCCGCCCAGCCCAGCGCGCTGGCGCTGTCTCCAGATGACCACTGGCTGGTAGTCTGCCATTATGGCAACGCAGCGCCGCCGGCCTCGTCATCCAATGCGTTGACGATCATTGATCTCACCAGCAATAACCAGCAGGTGTTCTCCCTGGGAAGCCCGCCGTTGGGCGTGGCCTTCGGCGCCGACGGCATGGCGTTGGTGGTCACTTCCACGGACTTCCTATTGCTCGATCCGGTGTCCGGAACTACTACCGAACTGTCCACCATCGCCGGGGTCGCGGCCAATACTTTGCCGCAGCCGGTCGCCACTTTTCCGACTCAAATCGTGGCTGCCTCGGTAGCCGCTTCCGGCGACGGACTCACTATCGCTGGTTTCGGAGACACACTCATTTTCCTATACGACGTAACCACGCGATCGCTCAGCGCCGGTTTGTACACGGCCAGCCCGCCGCTCGGGCCGCGCGCCGTAAGCGTCAGCCAGGATGGCTCCTCTTTCACCACGGGCTGGGCGCTTAAGGACCGGTCGTTCTATAACATTTCACAGTTCAACAATCCATCCGGCGCCTTGAACGTCGGCACCACCGCGATCGACCAGGCTCACGGCGTAATCTACGCGCAAATCCCGCCCGGGGTTTCGGCGACTTCATCGGGTGGCACAACCACTACAACGCCTCCCACCATGCAGATCGTGGCTTCCGACAACCTGACGGTTTTGAATCAGCTGAATCTCCCGGAGAATTTCGCGGGCAAGAGTGTACTTTCGAGTGATGGCTCGATCCTATATGGTGTTTCCGACAGTGGTGTTATGGTGCTTCCGGTGGGCGCGTTGTCACAAAGCCAGCAGGTAACGGCCTCGCAGCAAGATATGGTTTTCCGCGGGAACTTCTGCAACCGGGCTGTGGCTTCGCAAGCCTTGACCATCGTCAATCCAGGTGGCGGGAACACACCGTTCACGATCACGAGCAATACTACGGGCCTCAATGTGAGTCCCAATTCCGGCGTCACGCCGGCCACCGTCACCGTCACGGTTGATCCGAACACTTTCGCAAACCAGCAGGGCACGGTAACGGCTTCATTACAGATCCAATCCGGAGCCGCTGTAAACGTAATCAATCCCGTGCGTGTGCTGATCAATTCGCAACAGCCTTCGCAGCGAGGCGCTTTTGTGGACGTTCCGGGCACGCTGGTGGACATATTGCCTGATCCGACGCAAAACCGCTTTTACGTTCTGCGGCAAGACCAAAACCAAGTGCAAGTGTATGACGGAACCAACAACACGCTGATTGCCACTCTGCGGACCGGCAATACGCCCAAAGGCATGGCCATTACGTTCGATCAGCGGTATCTGCTGGTGGGCTGTGACAACTCCCACTACGTAAACGTCTTCGATCTTCAAACCTTGCAGCCTACGCTGCCGGTCCGAATGTTCAATGGCGACTACGTCCAGTCGCTCGCGGCATCCTCCAATGCGATCCTGGCGGTTACGCGTAACGCTTCCGGCGGCAACCCCACCGTTCACCAAATCGATCTCGGAACGCGTTCCAGTTCTCGCCTGCCGTCGCTTGGCACGTTCCAGAATCAGGTCGCTCTGAACTCCGTCATGGTGGCTTCTTCCAACGGCGCCTCGATCTTCATGGCGGGTTCCGACGGAACGGTGTTTCTATACAATGCCAACTCGAATTCCTTTAGTGCCTCGCGCCAGGATGTCAAATCCCTGTCCGGCGCGTACGCGGCATCTAATTACAACCAGTACATAGTGGGCAACACACTGCTGGATTCCTCGCTCGTACCGATCAGTCAACTCAGCACCGGCGGTGGCACCTCGTCCGGATTCGCGTTTGTAGATCAGACCGGTTACTTCACCACGGCCGCAGCGCCCGGTGGCGGCGGCCAAAGCTCGGCGCCGGGAACCATCATGCAAGTAAATGTCGCCAATCCCAGCGGGACCGCGAGTTTGGCCACGGGCATGGTGGAAGCGCCCCTGTTGGGTACCACCGGCTCGGTCTTCACACGCACCATTGCTCCGCTTTACGGCCGGAATGCCATCGTCAACTTGACGGTTTCCGGCTTCACGGTGCTGCCCTGGACCTATGCTGCCGCAGTCGCGCCGCCGGTCCTGAGCAGCGTGCTGAATGCCGGCGATTCCAGCACGAACATCGCACCCGGTGGCCTGATCTCGATCTACGGGTCGCAGCTGAGCCCGGTCAACATGGCCACTTCCGAAATCCCGCTGCCCACAGCGCTGGCCAACAGTTGCATCACGGTAAATGGCGAACCGGTCCCGATCCTGTTCGTCTCGAGCAATCAGATCAACGCCCAAATGCCATTTGAAGCGATCGGCGACGTCACACTGATCCTGCGGACTCCCGGCGGTGTCAGCAACAATTTCAATCTTCAGGTTCTTCCCGCGGCACCCGGAGTTTTCATGTCCGGCGATGCGGGCCCGGAATCTAACTTGCCGACCATCGTGCGCAGTGACGATGGCCTGCTGGTTACAGATTCGCATCCCATCCATAAAAACGGCAACGAATATGTCGTGATCTACCTGACCGGTCTCGGACAAACCAACCCGGCTGTCGGAGATGGGTTGCCCGCGCCATCTAGCCCGCTCGCCATTGCGCTTAATGTACCCTCGGTCAGCATCGGCGGCGTGCAGATTCCAGTTGCGTATTACGGCTTGACACCCGGAGAAGTCGGAGTTTATCAAATCAACGCAAAAGTCCCGAACAACATTCCGACCGGTCTGTCAATTCCGCTGACGATTTCACAAGGCTCCGTCACAACCTCAATTCCGGTGAGGGTGGTGGATTAGAAAGAGGACACAATGAGACATTTGGCATCAACTATATTTTTTGCGCTGGCGGCCACCGCGCCGGTAGCGCTGGCTCAAAGCTGGGAGGTTGGTTTCGCGGGTGGTGGAAGTTTCTACACCAGCCAGACCGTTCAGAACCCAGCCGGCAATGGCAGCGCAGGTTTGGCCACCGGCTTCGGGGCGAGCGCTTGGCTCGGCAACAACCTGAGCAATCTGCTCGGCGGCGAATTGCGCTATGACTACGAACATTCCGACCTCCACCTAAGTTCAGCCGGAACGTCGGTCAATTTTGGCGGCATGACCAATGCTATCCATTACGATGTTCTAATGCATTTCGCGCCCAGCGAAGCGCCAGTGCGGCCTTTTATCGCGGCCGGCGCCGGCGCGAAGTTCTTTTCGGGAACCGGTACCGAGCAGCCTTACCAACCACTATCGAACCTAGCCCTTCTGACCAAAACGCAGCAGTTTGAGCCAGTGGTGTCGGTGGGGGGCGGTCTGAAAATTGCCCTCAGCAAATCCGCCACGTTGCGGTTGGAAGTACACGATTATCTTTCGCCCTTCCCGACCAGCGTCATCGCACCCGCGCCAGGGTCCAAGATCGGCGGCTGGCTCCAAGATTTCGTTGTCAGCGCCGGCGTCAGCTTCGGCATTTGACGATCTCCTGCTAGGGCGCGGTTCGGGCTAGCATGCCGCCGCGCCCATTTTGTTCCCAATTTCACACCTTAGCATCCCTATTCGAAACCGCACGAACATCCGATGTAATGTACGGTGGCAGCCATCATTGGCAACACCTGCTCTGGAACAAGCAGAGCTACCCGCACTGGCGCAGCGAGCGCAGTGCTCGTTTGAGCCATGGGTTTTCAAGCTACGCCATACACGGTGACGACGGCCTTGATGGTCGCCTTCGCAGTGTTCGTCATCTACGTGCGCATGAAGAACTGGCTGGATAGCAACGTCCCGCTATTCTTCTACGTGATTCTGGTCGTCTATATGCGTGGTGTGGATGGCACTGTGCCGCTGTGGCTTATCATGGCCGGCTTCGGCTTGACCATGCTCTTGCGGTTCGAATTCTTGAATCCGTTTTTCACCAGGTCCGTGAAGTTCCTGGAGATCTGCGCGCTCAGCGGAATGGTCTATCTGGGAATGCGAATGGTCCTGCAGATCTGATTATTTTTCTACCGGCAAACCCGAGCCGAGATAGGCGCGCCAGCCGCCGTCGAGCGAGA
>Ga0335078_10014449_pt1 | contig 11710 bp, 8 predicted proteins | sample Lox_Sample_32_FD_206711 | JGI IMG/M metagenome (GOLD analysis project Ga0335078, IMG submission 206711) | Soil microbial communities from Loxahatchee National Wildlife Refuge, Florida, United States - Lox_Sample_3.2 | ecosystem: Environmental > Terrestrial > Soil > Wetlands | place: USA: Florida...
TCGGGTTTTAACCGGTGGGGCGGGCGTCCTCGCGAGCCGGCTCGTCAGTAGCCTCGCCCCACCGAAATTCCTTAATCTGCGTATTTCACACTGCAGCCATACGGTTTGGTTTCCGTCACGGCCACCGGTTTGTCGGCCAGCACGGCGGCGATGGCGGCACTCACGTAGTTCTGCGCCTTGGTCGGGTCATGAAACGGATCCGGCTGGTTGTCAATCGCGCCCTCATATACCAGGATGCCGTCCTGGTTGATGACATACATGTCCGGGGTCGTTTTCATGTCGTACAGATGGCCGACGGCACCGGAGCTGTCGTCAATCCAGGCGGTCACGTCCATTTTTTCCGCGGCCATTTCCGCCCGCGCCTGACCCGGTGTACGATGGCTGGCATTGTTCGGGTTCACGGAATTCACCAGCAGCCACACGACGCCCTTGGCCGCGAGGTCGCGTTGCATTGCCTGCATCGCGCCGGTCTTGTACTGGTTGTGACAATACGGGCAGTCGGAATTGTAGGATTCGATGACCACGATTTTGCCTTTGTAATCGCTGAGGTGAATGGTCTTGCCGTTGATGTCCGTGGCCGTGAAATCCGGTGCGGGTTTGCCGACTTCCACCGCCAGCGCCGCCGAAGCCAGGGTCAGGGCGGCGAACAAAGTTAATGCAGTTTTCATAATCATTAGTTTAATCTTAAGTTTTAGATTGTCAGAATACCAGACGTATCTTGCGGGTGTTTGGTTCAAAAATAAATCACCTATCTGGCCGCTTGATCCAGCGCCCCCAGCACAATGCCCGGTGTCAGAACCTCCGGCAGCACAATGGGTTGTGCATCAGCCGCTTTGGGATAGACCAAGACCAATGGCACGCCGGCACGGCTGTAACGACTCAGCTCGGCAGTGATATTATCGGGGAAATGCGTGTAATCGCCCACCAGGGCAACGGCGTTGATTTCCTTTAATTTCTTGCGGACCGACGGAACCTCAATGGCAATTTTTTTGTTTAACTGGCAGGTCAGACACCAGTTGGCGGTGAAATCCACCAGCACGGGATGACCTTCACTCTGCGCCTTGGCCACGGCCTCCGGACTCCACGATTGCCAGTTGATTCCATCTGGTGATGTCGGTGACGTGCCGGTAGAGTCCGCGACCACTGGCGGCTCACGCCAATGCAACTGATTTTCCAAAGCGAAGGCGTAACCACCGATGAGTAGAACCAACACGATCACGAGTGCGATTCCTTTTCCGGCGCGGCCGCGTTGGACGAATTCGCCGAATATCCAGGCCGCAAACGCCAGCAACACAAGGAACACGCCGAGCCACAGAACATTGGTGCCGTAATCATCCGCGGCAAGGTTGAAGAGCCAAACGGCGGTCAGCAACATGGGAAAGCCCATGGCTATTTTAAACTTCTCCATCCAGGCGCCGGGCCTGGGCAGAAATTTCAGCCACACCGGGTTCCAGCTCAATACGACATACGGCGCGGCGAGACCCAGTCCCACAAACAGGAAAATCAGTACGATAATCGCCGGGCTTTGGGCAAAAGCAAAGCCGAGCGCGGGGGCCAGGAACGGCGCGGTGCAGGGCGTGGCCAGGGCCGTGGCCAGCAAGCCGTTGAAAAAGGCGCCTGGCGCGCCTTGTTGGGAAGCAAGTTGTCCGGCGGCACTCAAGGCACGCCCGCCAAGTGTCACCTCAAAGACGCCAAACAAATTCAGGGCGACCAGCGTGATGAGAGTGGTAAGACAGACAATGAAAACCGGGCTGCCGAATTGCATTCCCCAGCCGGCGTGATGTCCGGCGGCTTTAACGCCTATGACAACGGCCGCGAGCACGAGGAACGATACCAACACCCCGGCGGCATAAATCAATCCGAGCATTCGGACGCGGCCCGGCTCGTGTTGCGAGTGATTGATAAAGCCGAGGATTTTCAGGGCAATAACCGGCAGCACGCACGGCATGATGTTCAGAATCAGGCCGCCGATAAAAGCGTAGAGGAGCATCAAAGGTAGCGCAGCCGTCCCGGCTGCTTTTGCTTTGGGGGGATTTGGCGAGGCAGGCGTGACGCCCGCGCTGCTTGCCGAAGTCATGGTTGCGTCAGCCGGCGGGTTTTCGGAAATGGGCAAATTAATAATTTCAACCCCGGTAGATGCGCTGTCATTGCCCGCAACCATTACGCCCGACACAGTCTTTGGCCAATCGCCGGAAAATTTCTTCACCAATTTGCGCAGTCGAACATGTGCCGGCGAAATCGAAACGCTTTCGGTGGCAGGTTGAATATCAAAAGTATCACTGGCATAAGGAAAAAAATCGGTCCACGGAGTGACATCCGCGGTATCGGGCGTATCGATAGCAAGAATCAACGGCCGTGTATCGTCGGCGGCAGATTTCTCCCACCAGGCACGCATCGGGAAATTCTTTCCGGCGATCTCAGGAACTTTCTTTTTCCACTCCTCAATCGTCAGGGCATCGTGCGAAATGCTATTTGTGTAGCCGGTCCGGAGTTGCGCTTCCACCGTCGCTTTGCCGGGAATGCATTCCTCTTTGCATTCCAGCCAGGAAACATTCGCCTTTAAATCGAGTGCCATGCCGGGTTTTAAATCCGCGGCAATCTTCAACGGCACCAGGAGCATGACTTCGTTGTTGTAACCGTAGGTCGTGACTTCGGCGGGCGGCAGTTTCTCCGGCAACGGCCATTGGATTTCTCCGGCAATGACACCGGGCGGCAGTTGCCATTCGATCTTTGTCACCATTCCTGCTTCGCCGGGATTTTTCCAATAGGTATGCCAGGCCGGCTCCATTTTCATGTCCACCCCCGCCCAGATCGTGTCGCCGGGCCGGACGGTGTCCGCGGACAACAACAGCCGCACCTGCGTGTGCGCGGCGTGCGCGAAGTTTCCCGCCAGGAGGAGGAAAGCGACCAGCAACAGTTTCAAGAAAGTTCGCACACGGTTATAGATGCCTGAAACGCGGGAAAATTAGAACATTTTTTGCGCAATATCACGTATTGATAATCCCACCTGTTGGAATAGCCTTGAATAATCAGACCGATGCCGACCGAAACCGGTTCCACTTACCAGTGGTTGCGTGCGGGAGATGAAATTTTCCCGGCGATGCTCGCGGCCATTGACGCCGCAGCCAAATCCGTGCGCCTCGAAATTTACATTTTTGAAGAATGCCCGTTGGGACGCGATTTTCGCGAGGCGCTGGTGCGGGCCTGCGGGCGCGGGGTGCGGGTGCAAGTGCTGGTGGATTCGATGGGTTCGCTCCTGTTGCCGGACCATTTCTGGGAGCCCCTGCGGAAGGCGGGCGGGGAGGTTCGCTGGTTCAATCCCATCACCCTGAAACGGGTGACGATTCGGAACCATCGCAAACTGCTCGTGTGCGACGAGTGGGTGGCGTTTGTCGGCGGTTTTAATGTCTCGCCAGAGTATGAAGGCAACGGTGTCGACGACGGCTGGTGTGACGTCGGGCTGGAAATCGAAGGTCCATTGGCGGCGCGGCTGGCGGCGTCCTTCGAGGACATGTTTGCGCGCGCGGCCTTTCGCCACCGGCATTTCACGCGCTGGCGCGATTTCAGTGCCAAACGGGCTGTGACGTTGCCACCGGAACAAATTCTGTTCAGCGGGCCGGGCCGGGGCCAAAGTCCCATCAAACGCGCCTTGCGAAAGGATCTGACGGGCGCGAAGAACGTACAACTCATGGTTGCGTATTTTTTGCCGTCCTGGCGGCTGCGGCGGGATTTGATCCGCGTTGTCCGGCGGGGCGGGCGGGTGCAACTGATTCTGGCGGGTCAGACGGACGTGCAGCTTTCCAAGCTCGCGGCGCAGAGCCTGTATCGGCGGCTGTTGCGGGCCGGCGTCGAGATTTACGAATATCAACCGCAGATTCTCCATGCGAAGCTCTTCATCGTGAATGGCGCGGTTTATACCGGCTCCAGCAATCTCGACACGCGCAGTTTGCAAATCAATTACGAGCTGATGATCCGTTTTGAAACTGGAGAACTGGCGGAACAGGCGCGGGCGATTTTTGCGGACACCCTCCGGCACTGCCGGCGCGTCACCCGTGAGGAATGGCGTCGATCACGCACGTTCTGGCAAAAAATGAAACAGCGCTGGGCCTATTTTTTGCTGGATCGCATAGACCCTTACGTGGCCCGGCGACAATGGCGCAGCCTGCCGAAATGAGGCATTATCCGGTTCCCAAAATTCCGGGCGTGTGGTAGCGGCGTCGCGGCAGGGCGCCGCAAATTTTGGAATTTGACAACTGCAGCTTTCTGCCGAAAGCCGCCACGCCGGTTTAAAAGCGGTTTATGCGATTGTGGACGTTGCACCCGAAATATCTGGATGCCCGTGGACTGGTGGCTCTCTGGCGGGAAGCGTTGCTCGCCCAGAAAGTTCTGCGGGGCCGGACGCGCGGTTACCGACATCATCCGCAACTTTTCCGATTTGCCAATACCAATCATCCACTCGCGGCGCTGGCTTCCTATTTGCAGGCTGTTCATGAAGAAGCCGGACGGCGCGGTTACAAGTTCAACGCATCAAAAGTCGGCCGGCCACGCTTTCGCGGAAAACTGAAGGAGGCCCGCGGGCAACTGCTTTACGAATGGCAGCATTTGAAACGAAAGTTGAAGAGGCGCGACCCTGAACGGCTGCGGAAATTTAAGGCCGTGAAAACTCCCGCCCCGCATCCGTTGTTCCGGATTGTGTCCGGCAAAGTACGCGGGTGGGAAAAAATCGTTCCCGCTTCAAAATAAATTCAGCGCCGGGCTATTGCTGAATGGCTGTTTTGAGCTAAAATCAGACCATGGAGTGGCTGAATATTCTCGCCGGGCTGGCGGTGCTCTTTTTCGGCCGCCGGCTGTTCTGGTTGTTTGTGGGCTGCGTCGGCTTCATTGTCGGTTTTGAACTGGCCGACAATGCTTTGCAGGGGCACTCGGAATGGTTGATTTTATCCATCGCGCTGGGCGTGGGTTTGCTCAGTGCCATTGCGTCCGTCTTTCTTCAGCGCATCTTCATCATCGTCGCGGGATTTTTCGCCGGCGGATATTGCCTGTCCACTTTTGCGCCCACGGCGCTCCACTTGCAGGGTGACGCCGTCATGTGGATCGCATTTGCCGTGGGCGGCCTGCTGGGCGCATTGCTGACGGTCATGCTGCTGGATCCCGCGCTGATCATCATGTCCTCGCTGGCGGGCGCAACGGCGGTTTCCCAAAATGTCCCGCTGGATCCCCCGGCCAGAACGGCGCTTTTCGTCGTGTTGCTGGTCATGGGTATCGCCGTCCAGGTCGGACAGTATACACGGGAGACCAAACCGCAGCGATCGCAGCGGACGGATTGAAGCGATTCAGCGAAGTGAACTTGGCGTAACGGTGGGGTTCACGCTCCAGCGTGTTTTTGCCCGAACACCCGGCTGGCGCAATTCCATCATTCCTGTAGGGCAGACATTCTGGTCCCGCGTTACTTCAGTACGAAAGTGGCGACCGGAAAATCGCCCGAACCCGGCGATTGAAACATAGTCACTGTAAACGTTCTAAAGCTTGAACTCCAACTTCACCCATAGCGCGACCGCAGATTCCATTGGTTCAATAAATCGCCGGGAATTTCTGATAAAAACCGCGACGGATGTTGCATCGTGTCGCCGCCGGAACTGGCGAAACTGGCGCGCATTAGTGGATAACTCAGATACAGCTCGCTCCGCGCGCGGGTGATGGCGACATAAAACAACCGGCGTTCCTCTTCCTCACCGTCGTCCGCGTTCAGCGAACGCTCCGACGGGAAAAGCCCGTCGCAAAGCATAATGACGAACACGGCATCAAACTCCAGGCCCTTCGCCTGATGAATCGTGGAAAGCCGGAGCCGTTCGGCGTCACGGTCGGCAGTCTTGTCGTCCTCGGCCTCGACATTGGTGAGCAAGGCCAGCTGGGTCAGGAAATCCTCAACCGAATTGAACTGGTAGGCGAAGATGGCGAGTTGTTCCAAATCCTCCAAACGATTCCGATAGTTGGCGAAGTTTTCTTTGAGATAATCGTCGTAGCCCGCGTCAATCACCAATCGCAGCATCTTCGCGGCGCTCGGACGGGCGGTTTTGTCTTCGAGCTGGGAAACGGTGGCGACGAATTGGGCCCAGGCCGTCGCCGCCTTCGCCGGAACCGATTTGGCGCACGATTGGAGAGCGGAGGCGATTTTGTAGGAGCCGACGTGAGGAGGCTCTGACTTCTGGTCACTGCCAGGAATTTGAGTCTCGTGACCTCGACTCCTGCTTTGAAAAAGCTGCCACAGTTTTTCCGCGCCTTTCGCCGCAATGCCGGGCAGCAGTTGCGCCAGTCGTTTGAAGGCGAGTTCATCCTGCGGGTTCACGACCAGTTTCAGATACGCCGTGGCGTCCTTGATGTGCGCCTGTTCGAAGAACCGGATGCCGCTGGTGATGGAGAAGGGGATGTTCCGCCTGGTCAGTTCGAGCTGCAATTCGAGGGCATGGAAATGCGAGCGGTAAAGCACGGCGACCTGGTTCAGGCTCGTACCCTCGTCACGCAATTCCAGCACGCGCTGGGCGATGAACGCGGATTGCTGCGCGGCGTCCATGCAGGCGACCAGCGCGGGTTTCAGGCCGGATTTACGCTCGGGCGCGAGTTGCTTGGTGAACTGGTTCCGGTTGGCGGCGATGGCGGCATTGGCCACTTTCAGAATTTCCGGCGTGCTGCGGTAATTGGTTTCAATCTTGAACACTTTTGCACCCGGATAACGTTTGGGAAATTCGAGGATGTTGGCAAAATTCGCGCCCCGCCAGGCGTAGATGCTTTGCGCGTCGTCGCCGACCACTGTGACATTGTGATGCCGCTCTGCCAGCAGGTCCACGAGGTCGCTCTGGAGCTTGTTCGTATCCTGATATTCGTCCACCAGGATGAACTGGAACCGGCGCTGGTAATGTTCGCGCACGTCGGCGTGTTCCTGCAACAGCTTGAGCCAGAGCGCAAGCAGGTCGTCAAAATCCATCGCGTTGGTGGCGCGCTTGCGTTTGAGGTAACGTTGCGCCAGGTCCGCGATCTGCGCGGCGAATTGCGAGAAATAATCGTACTGCGATTCGAGAATATCGTCCGTGGTCCGGTGCGTGTTGGCGGCGAGCGAAAAGATTTCGTTCAGCACCTCCGGTTTGGGGAAATGCGTGCCTTTCGTCTCAATCCCCGCGTCGGTGATGCAGGATTTGATCAGATCTTTGGAATCGTCGCGGTCGAGGATGGTGAAATCGCGCCGGTAACCGAGCAGCTCGGCGTGCGCGCGCAAAACCCGCGCGCCGATGGAATGAAACGTCCCGCCCCAGAGCGACGGGATTTCCTGTCCCAGCAAATCCGCGACACGCCGCATCATCACGCCGGCGGCCTTGTTGGTAAACGTCAGCAGCAGGATGCGGTCGGCGGGGATGCCCTGTTCGAGCAGGTAAGCTACACGGTAAGTGAGCGTGCGGGTCTTGCCCGAACCGGCGCCGGCGATGACGAGGGCGGGGCCGGGCGGCGCGGTGACGGCGGCTAGCTGTTGGGCATTCAACTCGCGCGTGTAATCAATCTGCAAATGAACGGCAGCATGAAAGGGTTCCAGAACGTATTCGCGCGACATGGCGCAGAATTGAAATGGGAAACGCGCAAAGGGGAAAGATAATTTTAACCACGGATGAACGCAGATGGACACGGATTTTGGACTGCGCGGACATGTCCGCGCTTCCAAAGCGGCGACATGTCGCCGCACTCCAAATCAAGAAACCAGCACCAGTACCGTTACTATTGGGTTTAACGACCGCCCTCATCTTTTACCCATGTCCTTGCCCCGTGCCATGCGGGAGGCTATCAATGCCTGAAATCTAGAGCTCCTCGGGGAGGGGCTGGCGGTTCCAGCGCGATGTTTGACGTTCTCTCGCCGCGATGCAAACATTACTGAGTGGAAATACGGTAGAACTTCATCGAGTATCCAGCTGTATTTGTATCCGTGAATTGGAAGAAACCGTTGGTTACGACGTTGGTCGCCAGCGCCTGCCATTGAGCCATCGGAAGGCTCAAATTCGTCGTTGCCCACAGCCGATTCGTACTACCGGGGACGCTTGCCAGGTTCAATATCACCGCGCCGGCATTCCAGCTGATACCTGGCGACTTGGTCGTAACGGCCTGGCCGATATTCAACCGGTAAATCTCGCCGGCCGCGTTCGGGTCAGTACTGCCGCCCAAGTACGTCGTCCCGTAGAAATAGCCGTCCGGTCCAAGTGTCAGGCCACCTTGCGGGTCGTTACCGTTGGTGTTGGTAAAATCCGCCAGGGTAGTCAGGTCGCCATTCGTGGTCACCCGGAACACCGTGCCCCACGAATCGGCTGCATTGGTACCGCCGCCGTCGGTCGTTCCATACAGATTGCCGTCCGGGGCGAAGGTAACCCCGCCTTCCGGGGATTCCCCTGTCAGATAACCGAAATTCACCAGCGTCGCCAGCGCCCCGTTGGTAGTCAGTCTGAATACCGTCCCACCGCCGTTCATGCCGCCGTTCAGGGTTGTGCCATACAGGTTGCGGTCGGGTCCGGCGATCAAGCCACCGTGCGGGTCTGCGCCATTGGTAACGACAAAATTCACAAGGTTGGTAAACGCGCCACTGGTGGTCACTCTGAACAAAGTTCCCCGTGACGTGCTGCCCCCAACCAGAGTCGTGCCGTAGAGATTCCCGTCCGGTCCCCATGCCATCCGTCCGTAGGGATTCCCCCCAGTGGCATTGGTGGAGCCGGCACCGCTCGCAACCAGTGCATCGAATGAAAAGAGCGTCGTCAGCGTACCATTGGTCGTTATTTGGAACACAGTTCCACTACCATTTAGACCACCTTGAGAAGCAACGCCATAAAAGCAGCCAGTTGGCCCAAGTGTCAGGCCCGCGCTCGGATAGGCGCCATCACCGTTGGTATATGAGCTGCCGTTCGAGGTCATACTGGTAAAGGAGTAAAGTCTCGTTAGAACTCCACTGGTCGTTACTCGGAAAACTGTCCCCACGCCACCGGGACCGGAAAAATAGGTGGTGCCGTAGAAACTCCCGTCGGTTCCCAGAGTGACGCCACCGTAAGGATCTCCCCCGGCGAAGCTCCCGTTGAAATTGGTGAGTACCGTCAGCATGCCGGTCGTGGTAATCTTGAAGACCGTCCCAAAACTGCCGCTGCCGCCGTACTGAGTCGTTCCGTAGAGATTGCTATCACTCCCAAGAACCAGGTCGGCGCGCGGATTTTTTGGACTGCTGAATCCTGAATTCGTGAGCGCACAAATCGGCTGGATCGTTTGTGCATCCATTGAGATCGTCAGCCACGCCAACCCGAAGCACACAGTTGCGAGCCGGTTGATTCTCACCCACTTCTCGCTTTTGGACTTCTTCCGGGAAGAGTTTATATCCGGGTGGTCAATCACTCAAGCCGAACCCAATGTTAGGGTCAAAAAAGTCCGCGCCTATTTGCATCTAGATAGATAGCATAAATTACTCTTGCCCAGCTTGTCAAGAAGATTTGCTGATGTTAGTCGGTGCTGACTTGAACCCGGCAAAAACCACTTTTGAGGGTTTATGACTGATTCGAAAGTCCAGTCGCTGGAGCGTTGAGCCCACAGATTACCTGCGCCGGAAAAACCTTTGTCCACGGACCGATCGGGTTGCGCCGCGGGCGTCCCCGGCAAGTGCACCTTTATCCTGCGCGGACACGTCCGCGTCCCGCAATGCGGGACGGCGACACGTCGCCGCACTCCAAGACGCTTCGCGCTGCCATTCGTGTCAATCCGTGAAATCTGTGTCAAAAATCCTTCGTTGCCTTCGCGTGCTGCGCGCGCCATTTTAAAAACGTGAACGAGCTGGGCAAATTTCTGGTGATGGCCGGTCTGCTGCTGGCGGCGGTGGGCGCTTTGCTGTGGTCGGGCTTCGGCAAGGGTTGGCTCGGGCGTATGCCTGGCGACCTCCATTATTCCAAAGGCGGTTTCAGCTTCCATTTTCCCATCGTCACCTGCCTGATCTTGAGCGTGATTCTGACATTGCTCCTGTGGCTGTTCAAGAAGTAGGCGGACGGGTCCAATTTACATCTGATTGCGAGGCAACGTCATTGCAGGCTTGAATTTAATGGAGTTAATGGTACAAATGAGAATCTCAGAAAAATGCGGCCATGAACTCATACCGCGGGCGACTGATGGCAGCTTGTCTGGCGCTGCTGGCATTCAAAATGGATGCGGCTGTTCTGTATGTTGACCTGAACAGCATCAATCCGCTACCGCCTTATATGAGTTGGGCCACCGCAGCGACGAACATCCAGGACGCGGTGGATGCCGCCGATCCCGGTGATTTGATTTTGGTGACGAATGGACTTTATCAGACCGGTGGCCGCATTTCTGAATCCGGTTATGGCGAACCGCTCACCAACAGCCTGGTGGTTGACCAGCCGCTTACGGTGCAAAGCGTCAACGGTCCGGCCGTGACCGTCATCGCAGGCGTTCCCGACACCGGCGATAACGCCGTCCGTTGCGTGGACTTGAGCGACAACGCGACTTTGAGCGGGTTCACTTTGAAGAACGGCGGGACGGCGGGATCCTGGCCCTGGGGCGGGGCGCAGGACAACCTACCCGTGCAAAGTGGCGGTGGTGTTTACGCGGAAGGTCCGGGCGCCATCGTGACCAATTGCATCATCACCGGCTGCTCGGCTTACATCCAGGGCGGCGGGGTGGCCAACGGCGTTGTCATAAACTGCACGCTGACGAACAACAGCGCCGGCAATAATGGCGGCGGCGCGAACAACGCTTTACTGGAAAATTGTTGGCTGCTTGACAACCAATGTTCCGGTTCCGGCGGTGGAGCGAATGGCTGCACGCTGAATAATTGTGTGCTCACGGGCAATCCGGCCTCGCAGAATGGCGGCGGCGCCGAGAGTTGCACGCTCAATAATTGCACGCTAACCGGCAATTCGGCGGCGGGTGGCGGCGGCGCCGATTCCAGTACGCTGAATAATTGCATTGTTTATTACAACACCGCGCCTGGCGGAAACAATTGTTCCAGCAGCACTTTGAACTATTGTTGCACGACACCCGCGCCCGCCAGCGGCACTAATAATATCACCGCCAATCCGCAACTGTCCGACAACGCGCATATCAGCGCGAACTCACCCTGTATCGGCGCAGGCAGCACGAATTATTCGACCGGCCTGGACATTGATGGTGAAGTCTGGCGGAATCCGCCATCCATCGGATGCGATGAATATTATTCCGGCGCCACGGGACCGTTAAATCTTACCCTTCAGGCGGACCAAACGGCCGTGGTGCCGGGTTTTGTGGTGAATTTCGTCGGGTTGATTTACGGCCACGCTGACGACCATGTCCTGGATTTTGGTGACGGCACAGTAGTCAGCAACCAACTGGTCTCAGCCCACAGTTGGACCTCGACGGGTGTTTACCATGTGACCTTGACGGCGTTCAACGACAACAACCCCGGCGGCGTCAGCGCGACGGTGATGGTCCAGGTGGTGACACAACCCATCCACTTTGTGACTCTGGCCGGCACCAACCCGATATCGCCTTATCTTTCGTGGGACACGGCGGCGACCAACATTCAAGACGCCATTGATGCCGCCTCCGTGGCAGGAGCCCTCGTGCTGGTAAGCAACGGGGTTTATAATGTCGGGGGTCGCGTGGTTTATGGTTCAATGACCGACCGTGTCGCCGTCAACAAACCGATTGTCAT
>Ga0335078_10014450_pt1 | contig 11709 bp, 7 predicted proteins | sample Lox_Sample_32_FD_206711 | JGI IMG/M metagenome (GOLD analysis project Ga0335078, IMG submission 206711) | Soil microbial communities from Loxahatchee National Wildlife Refuge, Florida, United States - Lox_Sample_3.2 | ecosystem: Environmental > Terrestrial > Soil > Wetlands | place: USA: Florida...
TGGTGGGGGTCGGGAAAGGCTGGCGGATTGCCACCCAAAGCTCGATCTGGTGCCGGCTGCGGGTGCCGCTTCGCCTGGCGGTGGGCGGGATCGGAACAAAGCCAATATATGCCGTGAAATCAATGGATCATAGCGTAACCTTCCGACTGCGTCACGAGATTCAGATCGGCGATGAGGGTGTTTATCTGGCGTTTTGGACGCGCCGGAAGCGTCGGCAGCGGCCGGCGCTGCCCAAAGCGGCCCGAGCGGCGCGGCCGCCGGGGCTGGGGGCCGGGATCAAGGGGCTGGCAGCAAGGATATGGCAGCGGGTTGGGAGATGGTGTGCGGGTTCCCAGGGGCATCTGGCGCGTCATGGTTGACAACCCTTTCCCATACCCGCGTCCGAACCCGAAATGTACAAACTCAAGGGGCACGGCTGAAGGCGTGCTCTGATACGATGCGAGCATCAAATTACGAAACTCTGAATAGCTAAGGTTCTGGCACAAGCGCCGCCAGTTCGCCGAGGGGGATCAGTCATGGAAAACTTACTTCAGGATATCCGGTTTGGCCTTCGGAGTCTCGCCAAGAACCCTGGTTTGACGGCCGTGGCGGTGATCGCGCTGACGCTCGGCATCGGAGCTAATTCCGTGATGTTCACCAGTGTCGAAGCGTGTCTGCTGCGCCCGTTCGCCTTCAAGGATCTTGACCGTGCTGTTTTCCTCTGGGAGGCGGTATCCAAGCAGAGCGAGGACCACATCGGCGCCGCGCCTGCCAACTTCCTCGACTGGAACGAGTGGAACCGCCAGAACAAGTCATTTGATCTGCTGGCGGCCACCCGGGGATGGGACGTCAATTTGACGGGCTCGGGATTGGCCGAGCGAGTGGAAGGCTCGCTGGTCACGTCTGATTTCTTCGCCCTCTTGGGCATCGCGCCCGAGTTCGGCCGCTCCATCGGTCCGAGCGACTTCGCAACCGGCCACCAATCTGTAGTAGTGCTCAGTCACGGGTTCTGGCAGCGGCACCTGGGCGGCGACGCGCAAATCGTGGGTCGCAACCTGCTTATGAACGGCGCCCGGTTCACAGTGATCGGCGTCATGCCGGCCGACTTTGATTTTCCGGTTGGTGCTGATGCCTGGAGCCCTCTCGACCTTACCGGAGCCCCGACAACGGATCGCAGCAACCACTACTTGAATGTAATTGGCCGGTTGAGGGCAGGAGTTTCCCCCGCGCGCGCCCAGTCGGACCTGGCCATCCTGTCCGAGCGCTTGGGCCGCCAATTCCCCGCCACCAACGCCGGCCACGGGGTACACGTGCTAAACCTGGTCAGAGACATGACCTTCGGCACCACGCAGTTCGTACTCACGCTGATGGGCGCCGCCGTTTTCGTGCTGTTGCTGGCCTGCGCCAACGTGATGAACCTGAACCTGGCCCGTGCCACCGCGCGCCAGAAGGAAATCGCCATGCGCATTGCGCTGGGGGCCGGACGCTGGCGAATCGCGCGGCAGTTGATCGTCGAAGGAGTGCTGGTGTCGACGCTGGGAGCCGGGGGCGGCCTGCTGCTCTCCTCCTCGGGCCTCGACTACACCAAGCGCACTGTCCCGCCTTTCATCATGCAGCATGTGCCCGGCATGAAGTACCTGCGGATGGACTCCCGGGTCTTGCTGCTCACTCTCGCCATTGCAGTAGCGGCAGGAATCCTGGCCGCGGCCGCGCCGGCCTTTCAGGCCTCCAAGACCGATCTGAATGACGTGCTGAAAGAAGGAGGACGCAGCGCTGGTTCGGGTCGCAGCCGCAACCGCTTGCGGGCCCTGCTGGTGGCGTTCGAAGTGGCCTTGGCCTTGGTGCTCTTGGTGGGTGCGGGACTCATGGTGAGAGGCTTCCGCAATCTGCTCAATTCTGACGTGGGCTTTGACCGCACTCGGGTGCTCACTTTTCACGTGGCCCTGGCGGAATCGAAATACCGCGATGCTGCGGCTGTTCGCGGTTTTTACGACCAACTGATTTCGAGGCTGCAGGCGCTGCCGGGCGCGCAGTCGGCGGCGGCCGCCACGAGTTTGCCCTCGAGCTGGAGCTGGGATATGACCGCGTATCGCGGTGAAGGTCAGCCCCCCGCCGCGCCCGGCGAACTGCGAACGGCCGTTTCACAGTCCATCTCACCGGACTTCTTCCGCACCTTGCGCATGCCGCTGATCAAGGGGCGGTTCTTCACCGATCGGGATGGCGCCAGCGCGCCGCCGGTGGCCGTCATCAGCGAGAAGCTCGCGCACCGCATCTGGCCGGACCAGGACGCGGTGGGCAAGAGGATTCAGCTTGGTGGTGCGAAGGAGCCCTGGCGCACAGTGGTCGGTGTTTCCGGAGACATCCGCCAGTCCTCGTTTGATAGCGGACCCCACGCTACCGCGTACGTACCTCTCGACCAGTCGCCACGAGCCGAGTCTGCCCTGCTGCTGCGCACGGTTGGAGACCCGGCAGCCCTCGCTTCTGCGGCCCGCGCCGCCGTCGTCAGTCTCGACCCGGATCAACCTGCGTTCGATCTGCGCACCCTCGAACAGCTCATCTCCGACAACGACAGCGGTGTGGAGTTCTCCGCGCAGTTCATGTCGGCGTTTGGAGTGATCGCGCTGGCTTTGGCCGCCGCCGGCATTTTCGCGGTGATGGCCTATTCGGTGAAGCAGCGCACCCACGAAATGGGCATCCGCATGGCCCTGGGAGCGCAGGGCAGAGACGTCCTGAGGTTGGTAGTTGGCTACTCAGGTAGACTTGTTCTGATCGGGCTGGCGGTAGGCGTTCCCTGCGCCGTCGCCCTCAGCCGGGCCCTGGAAAGCCTGCTCTTCGGAGTGGTGAGCCTGAGCGTGCCCCTGCTCGTCGCGCTCACGACGTTCCTGGCCCTGGTGGCGGCCCTCGCCGCCTACCTGCCCGCGCGCTGGGCCGCCAAGGTCGATCCCCTGGTGGCGTTGAGGCACGAATAAGGACAGGCGTCGCTGAAGACGTTCGAGGAGACACCGTCCTTCTGGGTGATTGCTTGACCGAGTTGTTCACCCAGAAATCGCTCGCCAAATTGGCCTCGGGTGAATGCAATGTGTGCGCCACTCGCGACGGCGGATTGGGCCACCACGAACCGCCCGCATGTTAGCATCGAAGGCGTGGGCCGGAAGTTGACCTAAAGTGGGGTGCCGAGCGGCAGCGTGGCGCGACCGTGCTCTTCGGTGTACTACCCCTTCCTACCTGCTATTCGTACCGAAGCGCGATCATCGGATCGATGCGGGTGGCGCGCCGCGCGGGTACGTAGCAAGCGGCGGCGGCGACAGCCCAAAGGATCACCGCGGCTGCAGCGAGCGTCAAAGGATCGTGAGTACTCACGCCGAACAGCAGGCTTGCCAGGAGGCGAGTGAGCGCCAGCGCTCCCAGCACGCCGATTGCCAAGCCCAGGGCCGTCAGGGTCATACCTCCGCTCAACACCAGCCGCAACTGGTCCCAACGGCTCGCGCCGAGTGCCGCTCTCACGCCCATTTCGTGGATACGTTGCGCGACCGAGTAAGAGATCACGCCGTAAATTCCGATGGCGGCGAGCAGCAGCGCCAGCGCCGCGAAGATCCCCAGCAGGGTAGTTCGCAGGCGGTCAGCGCCCATGGAGTCAGACTTGATCTCGTCCAGCGTCTTGACGCTGTCGAACGCCTGATTCTTATTGAGCTGCCAAATCGCCGCCTGGACGGACTTCACCAAAGGGGCCGGGTCCGTCGCTCCCCGCACCACCAGCGCGGTTTCCGTGGTCGGACTCTGCATGTAGGAAACGTAATCTCCTGGGCTGCCGTTGTCCCCTTCCATTCCAGTTCTTTCGCTAGCAACCACGCCGACGACCTGCCAGGGTATCTCCGGGCCCAGCGCGGGCTTCCCGGGAATGATCTGCTGAATCAGGATTCGTTTTCCGATCGGGTCTTCGCCTTTGAAATAACGCTTCTCCATGGCCTGGTTGATAACGATGACGGGCACGCTGGTTGCCGTGTCCGTATCCGCCAGCCATCGTCCCTTGATCAATCGCAGTTGCAGCGCGGCCAGGTAAGACGGGCTCACTCGTTTGTAGTTGGCCGCCGGACGGTTGGCGAGATCGACGAACGGGTGGCCTTCAATCAGGAACGGCATGCCTTCGCTCCATCCTTCAAGGGGCAGGCCTGAGGTCGTTGCGGCGGCCTGCACGCCCGGCAGCGCGCTGAGCCTATCCAGCACCTGGTCGAGATAGCTGATGATTCGCGGTCCGTCGGGGTACTGCGCTGGGGTCATGGGCATCCACATGGTGACCACGTTGGTGCTGTCAAAGCCCAGATTGGCCTGCTCCAAGCGGTAGAAGCTGCGAACCAGCAGTGCGGCCCCCGACACCAGGACGAACGCCAGGGCGATCTCTGCCACCACCAGCGCATTTCGCACCTGCTTCCGGCCGGCGCCGGAGGTGGCAGTGCGTCCACCTTCCTTCAGTGACTCCACCAGGTCGTGACGCGCTGCATGAACAGCGGGCGCGATGCCGAACAAGATGCCGGTGACAATCACCAGCGCCGCGCTAAACAATAGGACGTGTCCGTCGAGCCGGACATCCGCTTCGACCGGCAACTCGAACAGCGGCGTCCAGGTTTTGAGGACTCTCATGAGCCCGTAACCCATCAGAACGCCGGCAGCGCCCCCGAAACCCGCCAGCAGAACGCTCTCCGTGAGGAACTGACGCATGAGGCGCCCGCGGCTCGCCCCTAGCGCCGACCTCACCGCCACTTCGCGTTCGCGGCCGGCGCCCCGCGCCAGCAGCAGGTTGGCCAGATTGACGCAGCCGATCAGCAAAACCGCCCCGACGGCTGCCAGCAGCACCCACAGTGATCGCCGCAGGCTGTCATCCACGTAAACGTCCTGGAAACGATCCACGGTTGCGCTCCAGCCTTTGTTGGATTCCGGGTAGTCGCGTTCAATCCGGGCCGCAATTGCCTTCATCTGGTCGCGCGCCTGCTGCAGCGTCACACCGGGTTTGAGCCTCGCGAACGAAATCATCCAGTGATAGTCGCGCGTCATGTCTTTGGGTTGGAACGCCAGTGGCACCCAGAACAGGTCCCGGATCCGGTCGAAAACCCCGGGGGGCATAACGCCGATCACCGTGTACGGTTTGTTGTTAAGGCTAAGCGTGCGGCCGATGATCGATTTATCCGCCCCGAACCGGCTCTCCCAAAACCGGTGACTCAGCACCACTACCTGGTTCTTGCCCGGTTGATCCTCATCGGGCGCAAAGGTTCGTCCGAGCATGGGTTTGATTCCCCAAATATCGAAGAACGGCGCCGATTCGCGCGCGCCCTGCACCTGCACCGGCCGGTCGCCTCCCGTCAGGGTCATGGAGCCGCCCGTCTCAGCCGCGAGCGCCGAGAAGACGGTGTTTTCCCGCTTCCAGTCCAGAAAATTGAGCGTCGAAATCCCGTTGCGCTCGCCACCCGGCGGCTTTTCCCATACCATCACGATCCGCTCGGGATGCGGGTAGGGGAGGGGCTTCAGCAGAACGGCATCGACGAAGCTAAAGATCGCAGTATTGGCCCCGATCCCGAGGGCCAAGGTCAGAATCGCGATCGTCGTGAATCCCGGACTCGTCCGGATCATCCGCAGAGCGAAACGAAGGTCCTTGGCAAGCTGGTCCATGAGCCCTCCTGAGGTTGGTTAGACTGCGCTGCGCGAGAGATGGTTAGTTGGGGAAGGCCAGCGACCTTGAACCCCAGCTCAACCCTCAAATCGTCCCGTGTTCTGGTAAGGCGCAGCCAGGAGCGATTGGAATCAAAAAGCCTGACCCGACGATAGACGCTATTGGTGAGGTAATGAAGCTGTCGGTATGCCGCCCCAACGTCATTTCGACCCACTACCCATTGCTTGCCTGCTTGCCCTGCCGCATTGACAATTACGGTGATGCTATTTATCATCCAAGTAGTCCGTGAGACCTGAGATGAGCGAAAATAGGGAAAAAGTTCGCGTGTTAGTCGTTGACGACGAGGCGGCTGTGGTCACGCTACTGTGCGCGCGGCTCATCATGGAGGGCTACGAATGCGCAAGCGCCTCGAATGCCGAAGAGGCGCGGGCTCGGCTTGAAGAAGAGCATTTCGACCTGGCGATCTGCGATCTGCGGATGCCCGGAATGTCAGGCCTGGAGCTCTTAAAGGAAGTCCGCGTGCGGTTCCCTCACTTGGCTTTTGTCATCTGCACCGGCGAAGACGATGTGCGGACAGGCATCGAATCGATGAAGCAAGGCGCCGCGGACTATCTGGTGAAGCCCCTGCAGCTTGACGGCATGATGGCGAGCATCGTGCGAGCGCTCGACAAACAACGGCTGACGATCGAGCTGGAGCAATACCGAGGCCGTTTGGAGGAAATGGTCGACCACCGCACGCGTCAGTTGAAGTCGGCGATCGCGCGCATCGAACACACCTACGATGAGACGCTGGCCGCGCTCGGCGGAGCACTCGAGCTCCGCGACATTGAGACCCAGGGCCACTCCCGGCGCGTGACGCATTATTGCCTGGAGATGGCGCGCGCCATGCACTGCTCGAACGAGGAGCTTCGTACGATCGCACGGGGTTCGTTTCTGCACGACATCGGCAAGATCGGGATTCCGGACGCGATCCTGTTAAAACCCGACCGGCTCAGCGAAGAAGAGACCAGCGTCATGCAGACTCACGCTCGCATCGGATACGAGCTGGTGTGCCGGATTGCCTTCCTTACGCCCGCGGCGCAAATCGTGCTCACCCACCAGGAGCGCTGGGACGGCACGGGTTACCCACAGGGCTTGCGAGGTTTAGAAATTCCTCTCGGAGCGCGCATCTTCTCGGTCGCAGATACCCTTGACGCCATGACATCGGACCGCCCGTACCGGTCCGCGCTTTCCTTTACGGCGGCGCGCGACGAAATTGCCCGCCAAGCCGGGCGCCAGTTTGATCCCGATGTTGTGGCGGTGTTCATTGCCATTCCCGAAGAGGTGTGGCGCAAGATACGGCGGGAAGCGACCGAGCGCCCCCACTTCGCGGTTGCGGCCCTGACGGGCACGACCGGCAGGCTCGACTCTGCCCTCGAGGGTGTAGCCATCGCGCGGTGACGGTTCATGGCGAAAACCAAAGTGCTGATTGCCGAGGACGACCCGATCTCTCTTCGGGTGGTGGAAACCATGCTGAAGAAATGGGGCTACGAGCCGGTGTTGGCTCACGATGGCGTCGATGCGCTGCAGGCGCTCCAGGGCGATGATCCGCCGAGAATCGCCGTCCTCGACTGGATGATGCCGCGCAAGGACGGAATCTCGGTGTGCCGCGAGCTGCGCCAGCAGGCGGACCGCGCTTATGTCTATGTTCTTCTCCTGACCGCCAAATCGCAGCAGCGGGATCTGGTGGAAGGACTGGGAGCGGGCGCCGACGATTATCTCACCAAGCCTTACAGCGGCGAGGAACTCCGGGCGCGCCTGTTCTCCGGTGAGCGCATCCTCGAGGTGCAGCAGGAACTTGTGGCCGCTCGTGAGGCGTTGCGGACCCAAGCCATCCGCGACCCGCTCACCGGCCTTTTTAACCGCCGCTACATGGGAGAATCCTTGGAACGTGAACTACGGCGGGCTGAACATGGAGGCCAGCCGGTTAGCCTCGTCATGCTCGACGTCGACCACTTCAAGACCTTCAACGATGTGTCGGGTCACCAGGCTGGCGACGCCATCCTTACGCGCGTAGGTTCGTTGCTCCAGGCGCGGACGCGGCGCGAAGACATCGCCTGCCGTTATGGAGGGGAGGAGTTTCTGCTAATCCTTCCCGGCGCGCCGCTCGAAGCCGCACGCCGGCGGGCGGACGAACTGCGCCAGTCCGTGCGCGAAATGACGGCAGAGCATCGCGGGCGCGTCCTTAGCCGCATCACGGTATCAGCTGGCGTCGCCTGCTTTCCGCAGCACGGAATCACCGCAGACGAGCTGCTACGCGCCGCCGACACGGCTCTGTACCGGGCCAAAGAGCTGGGCCGCGATCGCGTGGAAGCCTGCGAACCGGGTGTGCCAGTACCGGCCGCAGAGCCGCTCGAGCGGAGCCCAGTTGCCACGCGTCCCGCTGAATAATCTCCATACGCGGTCAGTCTGCTCTGTCCTGGACCAGGCTGAAAAACGCGACCATGGTTCAGTGGCTCTCGACAGCCAATGCGACTGCGTTACCGCCGCCCAGGCAAAGCGCGGCGACGCCGCGGCGCGCTTTGCGCCGCCTCATTTCGTGAAGAAGTGTAACGAGCACCCGCGCACCTGAAGCGCCGATCGGGTGGCCGAGGGCGACCGCACCGCCATTCACGTTCGTCCTTTCGGGATCGAGGCCCAGTTCCTGGATCACGGCTAGCGCCTGCACGGCGAAAGCTTCGTTGAGCTCCACGAGGTCGACGTCGCCGATCTTCCAGCCCAGCTTTGCGACCAGCTTCCTTACGGCCTCGACAGGCGCCATCATCACCCAGCGCGGCTCCACCCCACTCACCGCCTGGCCGACGACCCTCGCCAGCGGACTCTTGCCCCATTCACGCGCCTTTTCTCGCGAGGTCACAACCAAGGCTGCGGCGCCATCGTTCGTGCCCGGAGCATTGCCCGCTGTCACCGTGCCGTCAGGCTTGAAGGCCGGCTTGAGCTTGCTCAAAGCTTCAAGGGTGCTGTCGGCGCGCGGCGATTCGTCGACGGAGAACAGTACCGGGTCGCCCTTGCCCTGCGGAATGGGTACGGCAACAATCTCCTGGCTGAACCGGCAGCTATCGATCGCATCCACCGCGCGGCGGTGGCTTTCGAGCGCATACGCGTCCTGCCGTTGTCGCGAAATCCTGTACTTCTCCGCCACCAGCTCCGCCATCATCCCCATGTGAAAGTCTTCGTAGGCGTCCCACAGTCCGTCGTGGATCATCGAGTCTAGTATCCTGCCGTGCCCGAGGCGGTATCCTTGCCGAAGCTGGGGCAGCAGGTAGGGCGCGTTGCTCATCGATTCCATCCCGCCCGCTACCACCGTCTCGACATCGCCCACTTGGATGCCCTGCACCGCCAAGCCCACGGCTTTCAAGCCGGAACCGCAGACCTTATTGATGGTGAGCGCTGCCACACGATTATCCAAGCCGCCCTTGAGTCCGGCTTGCCGAGCCGGATTCTGGCCGAGTCCTGCCGAAATCACGTTGCCCATAATGATTTCGTCCACGTACGCGGGCTCGATTCCGGCGCGCTCCACGGCCTCGCGCACCGCAATCGCGCCCAGCTCCACCGCCGACAGCGGAGCGAGCGCGCCCAGGAACTTGCCAATCGGCGTGCGGACTGCGGAGAGGATCACTGCTTCCCGCATGGTCACCGTGCCCGTGAGATCGTATGGAGGGATCCAACGAGGATTACTGAATACCAGTCGTCCATAGGCCCATCCTGCTCCGAAAGCACAACCGTACTGGCGCCTCCCCTCGGCAGGTGCCGCCAGTTTCATCTGAACGGAGCCTAGCTGACCCTCGCCCGGCACCGTCGCTGCAGAGTCTCGTGCAGCCGCTGGCGCACGGTCAAGGGCAGCGGAAACAGGCGTCCATCGCAATAAAGCTCGATCGTTTTCCGCGTGGTGTCGACCACCACTTCGCAATGATGGCAGCCGCAGGCGTGCGCTTCGATCGCCCGTTTCAAGTCCGGATCAAGATCCCCGTCCAGATAATTCGATATTTCCCTAAAAACGTCCCTGCAATTCAACATCGAACCTCATCATCACTTAAAAACCTTGCTCAACTCCTCCCGGAGCCGCAGCCGGGCCCGGAAAAGGCGCGCTTTAACGGCGCTGATGCTCAAGCCCAGCATTTCAGCCGTTTCCTCGGTGGAGAGGCCCTCCACGTCCCGTAGCATAAAGACCGTCCGGAATGAGGGGGGCAGATCCTGAATCGCTTTTTCCAACCTTTCGCGTGTCTCCGTGCGCCCCAGCAGCTGTTCGGGATTGGGCTTCCAATCAGCGAAGTCGCGAGGGATCACTTCGCCGTCTTCCTCGATCGGATCGTCGAGCGAGACAGACCGGTCCGTGCGCCGCTTGCGCAGTTTCATCAACGCCTGGTTCACGGCGATGCGTACGATCCAGGTGTAAAAGCGCGAGTCCTCGCGAAACCTGGGCAAATTTTCGAAGGCTTTGAGGAAAGTCTCCTGCAGGACATCCTCGGCGTCCTCGGGGTTCCCTGTGATATTCAGGCCAAGGCGATAGATCTTGTGCTCGTATCGATTGACGAGGGTCTCGAAGGCCTCGTATTGACCGGCCTTGGCAGCCGTCACCAGTGCCGCTTCGGTCTGTTCGACAGCTTGGGGAGCAGCTTCGCTCATGGTCACAAATAGCCCGCCGGGGCTGCCACCTGCGATCGATCAACACGGGAAGGTAGATTGTCCGCACCCCCCGCTCGTTCCAGCATACGAGAAGCGGGCCGGAGATTCCAGTCCTGGTGTGGTTGCGTGCACCCAAACGGGCCTTGGGCACCGCCGTGTGAGCTCGGCTGATGGACTTCAGACTGAACGCACGAATCGATTGCCAGGTCTTCACCATCAATTAGACAATAGGACGGATGAAAGGATTCTGGCGCTGGGGGGCATAATCAAAACCAGGGTCCAATTAGGAGACACAAACCTATGACCGGAGCTGCGGCAGCCGCAGAAGCGCAACACCAGACTCTTCGCGATCAATTGGTGGCAATCCGCGCCGAAACTGATCGCCTCTTTGAGACGCTGCGTCAGGAAGCGCTCTATGACCGCCCAATTGCCGAGCGCCATCGGATTGTCTTCTACATCGGACACCTCGAAGCCTTCGATCACAACCTGCTGGCTCCGGTCCTGGGCCTCGAGCCCTTTCATCCGGAGTTTGACAGGCTGTTCGCGTTTGGAATCGATCCGGTGGACGGCGGACTGCCGACTGACCAGCCTTCGGACTGGCCGCGCATCGAAGAAGTGCGACGCTACGTTCAGGGTGTAAGACAGGGTCTGGATGCGCGTCTGTCCCGGCGAGATGCACCGGCGTTGCGGCTACATGTGGCCCTCGAACACCGATCGATGCACGCTGAGACGTTGGCGTACATGTTTCACCAGCTTCCTCTGAACCGGAAACTGCCGCAGTCGCAGCCGCCTCAACCCCAAGCTGGGCCTGCGGTTCACCGCACGATCGGAATTCCAGCCGGAGTGGCCACGCTTGGGCTGCCACGCACCGAAGTGCCGGGGCAGAATTCCGCGGCTTTCGGATGGGACAACGAGTTCGAGGCGCACTCTGTGGAGGTGCCTGCCTTTGCCATCGACGCCTATAACGTCACCAATGGCAAGTTTCTCGAGTTCATGCGAGCTGGTGGTTACACCGAGCGCAGCCTGTGGAATGCTGCGGACTGGAACTGGTTGCAAACGGAGCAAGTCCGCCATCCCCGGTTCTGGGCTCGCGCGGCAAGCGCAGCCAGCGATGCGTGGCTTTACCGCACGATGTTCGATGAGCGCCCGCTTCCGCTTGACTGGCCGGTCTATGTGAGCCACGCGGAAGCGTCGGCTTATGCGCGCTGGAAGGACAAGGCGTTGCCGACCGAAGCCCAATTTCATCGCGCCGCTTATGGGAGCCCGAACGGCGAGCGAGAATACCCTTGGGGCGCAGCCCCGCCCGAAGCGCATCATGGCAACTTTGATTTCCACCGTTGGGACCCGGTCGCGGTCGGCTCTTACCAAGCCGGCCGCAGCGCCTTTGGCGTCGAGGACTTGCT
>Ga0335078_10014451_pt1 | contig 11709 bp, 11 predicted proteins | sample Lox_Sample_32_FD_206711 | JGI IMG/M metagenome (GOLD analysis project Ga0335078, IMG submission 206711) | Soil microbial communities from Loxahatchee National Wildlife Refuge, Florida, United States - Lox_Sample_3.2 | ecosystem: Environmental > Terrestrial > Soil > Wetlands | place: USA...
CCGCGTTGTTCATCGTCACCCAGTCGTAGGGGACGCCGAGCATGTCGGCGGCGATCTGCGTGTGAACGGTCTTCGAGCCCTGACCGACGTCGACCGTGCCGGAGAAGACGTCCACGTGGCCGTCCGGCTTGATCTTGATCCACGCCTGCGAGGGATCGCCGCCCTGATTCATGCCCGTCGGGTACTCGATCGTCGCGACCCCGCGTCCGCGGTGAGCGGCCATCAGCGTCCTCCCTCGAGCGCCGGGCGGCCGTCGCGCCAGGCGAGCGGGTGCATCTCAGGCTCGCCCTGCTGCGGCATGAGGTGCGCGGGGAGGAGGGACCCCGCGCGCTTCGCGTTGGTCATCGCCCGCAGCTCGTCGTCGAGCTCGATCTCCGCCGCCTCAGCCGCCGCGAGCAGCGTCGACACCGTCGACGGGTTGCCGTAGACGACGCGTGACGGCGAGGTGTCGCCGACGCGGTTCGCGTTCTTCAGGCGCAGCTCCCACGGATCGAGGCCGAGCACCTCGGCGATCCGGTTCATGTGCGTTTCGACCGCGAACGAGGCGGAGGTGACCCCGAAACCGCGCATCGCCGCCGTCGGTACGTGGTTCGTCATCACGACGAACGTGTTGAAGGCGACCGCCGGGATCGAGTAGGCGCCGGCCAGGTGGAACGAGTGCTTCGAGCACGCGTACGCCGAGGTCATCATGTAGGCGCCGGCGTCGTGGAGCGTGAGCGTCTTGCGGCCGAGGATCCAGCCGTCGTTCGTCACGGCATCCGCAATCTCGATGTGCCACGCCGCCCGGGTGGTCGAGCAGAGCATCTCCTCCTCGCGCGTGTGCCGCCACTTCACCGGCCGCTGCGCCTTGAGCGCGAGGACGGCGGTCACCGGCTCGGTCTTCGTGTCGATCTTGCCGCCGAATCCGCCCCCGACGGTGCCGCCGACGAACTTCAGCCGTCCCATCGGCATGCGCAGGTGACGCGCGGTGATGTCCATCGAGTAGTAGAGCGCCTGGCTCGTCGAGTGGATCGTCACCCGGCCGTCCGTCCCGGGAATCGCGAGCGCGGCAGCCGGCTCGGCCGGCGCCTGCTCGATCGCACCCGGCCGGTAGACGCCTTCCACGATCACGTCTGCGGCGGCGAACGCGGCGGCGATGTCGCCCTTGCGGATCTGACGCTGTGGCTGGTCGGGGTAGTAGAAGAAGACGTTGCCGTCCGGCGTCACCTGCGGCTGGTCGGAGTCCCAGGCCTTGCGCATGTCGAGGAACGGCGCCCGCTCCTCGAGCTCGAGGTCGATCGCCTGCGCCGCGGCGAGCGCCTGCCCCTCGCTCTCCGCGGCGACGACGGCGATCAGCTGGCCGACGAAGCGGACCTCGTCGACGGCGAGCAGCGGCTCGTCCGGCGGGATCCCCCAGACTTCCTGGTGACCGACGACGTTCTGCGGGACGTCCTCGTGCGTGATCACGGCGTGCACACCGGGCATCGCCTCGGCGCGGGTCGTGTCGAGGCGGCGGATGCGGGCCGCGGGGACCGGCGAGCGGAGCGCCTTCGCCCAGAGCATCCCCGGCACGGAGACGTCGTCGACGAACCGCGAGCGCCCGGTGACGTGGGCGACACCGTCATACCGCGGGAGGCTTGCGCCGACTGCCTTCACGACGCCGTCCCGCGGATCTCGAGCGTGGACGGCGCCATCGCGCCGAGTCGCTCGCCGCGCGAGGCGGCGACGACGGCGTCCACGATCTTGACGTAGCCGGTGCAGCGGCAATAGTGGCCGCCGAGCGCCTCGACGACCTCCTCACGCTCCACCGGCCGACCGGTGCGTGCGATCAGGGCCGCCGCCCCGAGCAGCATCCCGGAGGTGCAGAAGCCGCACTGCGCGGCGTAGTGCTCGTCGAAGGCGACCTGCACGTCGGCGAGGCGACTAGGGTCGCCCAGCGCCTCGACCGTCGTCACCTCGGCCCCCTCGACGGCTGCGACCGCTGTCAGGCAGGAGCGCCGCGGCTCACCGTCCACGAGCACCGTGCACGTTCCGCAGCTGCCGTGCTGGCAGCCGGCCTTCGCGCCCGTCAGCCGGAGCTCCTCGCGCAGCACGTGGAGAAGCGGAGTGAGCGGCGGGGAGTCGATGGAGTGCTCGGCTCCGTTGACCACGAGCCTCATCGCGCCTCCCCGAGCTGCTGGAGAACGCGGGCGACGAGCACGGGAAGCACGCGGCGCCGGTACCACGCGGACGCAAGCGAATCGTCCTCCGGGTGCGCATCCTCGAGCACGACCGCCGCCGCCTCGCTCGCGGAGGCGCCGGCTGCGAGGGCGCGGTCGACGGAGGGGCAGGCGACCGCCGGCGCCAGCTCGGCGAGGCTCCCGACCGCGACGTGGACGCCGTCGAGACATCGAGCCGCCGCCACGGAGAGAACGCTCGCCGTGTGTGAATGCCTCCGCCGCTGGGCGAGGTACGCGCCTGCCAGCGGCCGCTCCAGCTCGAGGGAGAGCACGAGCCGAGACGCTCCGCCGGCGAGGTAGTCGGCGACCGGCTCGACCCGCTCGCCGCCGGCACCTGCCGAGCGGACGCGCGCACCGAGAACGAGCAGCGCCGGCTGCAGGTCACCGCCGACGTGGAGGTTTCCGCCGACGGTCGCCTGGCCACGGATCTCCGGGTCGGGGAGACGGGCCGCGGAGGCGAGCGGCTCCGGCGCGACCTCGGCGAGGCGGGCCAGGGTGACGGTGGCGCCGATCGTCAGCGTCTCGTCGTCGACGAGCTCTCCGAGCGCGCTCGGAGCCAACATGAGCACGCGCTCGGGGTGACGCGTTCCGTGCCAGATGAGCGGCGTGACGATCGTGCCGCCGGCGAGGACGGTGACGCCGCTCCCGTCGCCGAACGCCTCGACGGCGTCCGTCGCGCCGGTCGCGCGTACGACCGCCGGCTGGGTGACGATCGATGCCATCTAGCCGCGCCCCCGGAAGACGTCGATGACACGGCCGGTTTGCTCCTCGGCCGGCCCGGTGGCGAGGAATGCGGATTCGGCTTCGCGCAGCCCGGCCGCCTCCGGCAGCGCGGCGCTTCGCTCGCGCGCCTCGGGCGAGACCCACTTCTCGACGACGAAGCAGACGTCTGCGTCGTCGCCGGCGAGGAGCGTCGAGGAGAGGAAGCCCTGCTGGGACGCCAGGAAGGGGAAGAGCGAGCCGCGTCGCCAGGCGAGCCACTCCTCGCGAGCGCCGCCGCGGAGCGCGAGCCGCGAGACGACGACGACGGCCGGCACGTACGCAGGCGGCGCGGCGGCGGGCCGACTGGACACGAGCGTCGGTCCGATCGACCACTCGTCCGTCGGCACGTCACGGAAGACGACCTGCACGTTCTCGCGCGGCGGTCCTGCGATCTCGCAGATCGCGTCGGAGATCGCACGGCCGAGGAACTCCTTCATCACGGTCGTGCGCCCGGGGAACATCTCGACGTGGACGATCGGCATGTGGTGCTCCTGCGCTCGGTGGTGTGCCGTGGAGGGACCCCATGCGAGGCCCCTCCACGAGGTCGAATGCCGCTTAGGCCGGAGGGTTCGCGACCGGCTTGAGCAGCGGCAGGCTCATGTACTTCTTGACGAGCGACGGATTCTCGAAGAACGTCCAGCCGACGGCGTCGTTCACGTTCGCCTTCGTGACGAAGACGGTGTAGGAGTAGTACAACTTGCCGCCGGTGATCTTCTTGTTCAGGTACGCGTCGATCAGCCGTACCGAGTTGAGGCCTTCGAGCGACGGGGAGCACGTGTCGGAGGCCGAGAGCCAGCCGGCCTTGATCCCCGCGAGGCCGTACGGGGCCCCGTTGGCGGAGACCACCGTCACCTTCTTGTGCGCTGCCACCAGCGCCGTGTGGGCGCCGACAGCCATGTCCTCGTTCTCGACGTAGATTGCAGCGAGGTTCGGGTACTTGCCGATGATGTCCTGGGTCGCCTTGTAGGCGTCAGGGCGCAGCCAGTGCCCGGTCTCGGTGTCGACGTACTGGATCTTGCCGCCCGCGCACGTGAGCGGCGGGTTTCCGGTAGTCGTGTCGCCCTTGCAGCCGAGCCCGTTCAGGAACCCGGTCCGGTAGCCCTCGGCGTCGCCGCGTCCGAGCTGACCGGTGATGACCGCGACCTGCCCCGACACCTTCGGCTTCAACCACTGCCCGATCTTCTGGCCGTACGGCTGCAGGTTGACCTGCTCGAAGCCGATCACGTCCGAGTTGCCGATGTACTTGTGTGAGTAGCCGTACATCAGGAAGATCGGGATGTGGGCCTTCGCGGCCGCGTTGATGCTCGCCGTCTCGGTCGAGAGTCCGACCGAGTAGCCGTCGATCGCCACGACGCCCTGCGCAATGGCGTTCTGGACGTTCGCGAGCTCGACGGACGGGCTGATGTTCGGGTTCGGGTATACCTTGACGCTGTAGCCCAGCTGCTTGGCCGCAGCCTCGGCGCCCTTCAGACCGTACTGGTAATACAGATCGGGACCTGACAGGAGGAACGCAATCGTCCCCTTGCCGGCCTTCGACTGGGCGGGCGCCTGCGCTGTGCCGACCAGTGCGGTCAGGGTGATCGCGACGGCGACGACTGCGCCGATCCGACCGACTTTCGAGATCATGCTCTTGCCCTCCAATTCAGACGGAAACAGTTGCCACGTACAGCGCTCTGCGTTCGATCTGCGACACCTCCTCCCGCTCAGCGCTGGGCGCGCGTGACCATCACTGCGACGACGATGATCGCGCCGAGCGCCATCTCCTGGTAGTTGCTCGACAGGCCTGCGAAGACGATCGCGTTCTGGACGATTCCCCAGAGCGCGACACCTTGGATGGAGCGGATCGCGCCGCCGCGCCCGCCGAACAGGGCGGTCCCACCGATGACGGCGCACGCGATCGACTCGAGCTCGAAGTTCTGCGCGAGGTTGAAAGACGCCTCGTTGATCTGACCGGCCAGGCACATGCCGGTGATCCCGACGAGGAGCCCCATGATCGTGTAGAGGTAGATCTTCGTCCGCTTGACCGGGATCCCGGAGAGGTACGCCGCCTCCTCGTTGCCGCCGATCGCGTACGCCCGCCGGCCGAGCGGCGTCCACCGCAGGAACACGAACGCGAGGACGACGACGACGACGAGCGGGATCGTGAGAGACGGGAGCCCGAAGAACGGGAACCCGTTCGGCAGGTTCCCGCCGAACGCGGTGTAGAGGCCCTTCATGTCGTTGACGGGCGCACCTCCCGTCATCTGGGTGTCGAGCCCGAACAGGAAGATCGACATCCCGAGCGTGATGATGAAGGGATGCGCCCTGTTCTGAGCCGCCAGCACGCCGTTCGCGAATCCGACCCCGGTCGCGGCGAGCAGGCCGACCGCGACCGCGAACCAGAGCGCGTGGCCGTGCTCGAGGAGCAGCCCCGTAACGATGCTCGAGAAGGCGATGTTGTAGCCGACGGACAGGTCGAGCCCGGCCGAGATCAGCAGCACCGCCTGGCCCATCGTCACGATCCCGAGCGGGGCGATCTGACTGAGGATGTTCTCGAAGTTGAAGGCGGTGAGGTAGCGCGACGACCGAAACGACGTCACGATGATGATCAGGATCATCACCGCGACCGGCCACAGCGAATACACGTCGACGCCGCGCAGACGCCCTCGCCATCCCGCTCGCCGCGGCTCGCTCACGACCTTCGCGACAGCCTCGCTCACGCGGGCGTCGGGGCTGCTCACGACGCCCTCGCCCCTGCCGCACCGACCGTGAGGTCGAGCGTGTGTGCGTAGCTCGTCTCGCCGACGGGCGCCTCGCCCACGACGCGGCCGCCACGTAGCGCGATCAGGCGATCCACGAACTGCAACAGATCGCGAATGTCGGTCGAGATCACGATCACCGCCTTTCCGCTGGCCGCGAGCTCGCGGACGATTTGATGAATCTCAGCCTTCGCATGCACGTCGACGCCTTGCGTCGGCTCCTCCAGGACAAGTAGCGACGCTTCGGCTGCGAGCCCTTTCGCCAGCAGGACCTTCTGCCGGTTGCCCCCGCTGAGCGACCGAACCGGCGTGTCGATCGACGGCGTCGCGATTCTCAGGTCGTGTACGTAACGCCGGGCGATCTCCCGCTCGCGCCGGAGCGACAGCGCGCCGCGACGGGTGATCGCAGGGAGGTCGACGAGGGTGATGTTCGTCGCGACCGAGAGCACCGGGACGAGCCCTTCCTTGTCCGGGTCCTCGGGAACGAGGAACACGCCCTGCTCGAGCGCCTGCTTTGGACCGTGCGGCGCGTACGGCCGGCCCCCGAGCAGAACCTGCCCCGATTCGGGCTGGACGAGCCCGAACAGAACGCGGGCGAGCTCGTGCCCGCCGGCGCCGATCACACCTGTGATCCCGAGCACCTCGCCCTCGTGGAGGGAGAGGTTGACCTCGTGCAGGAGCGGCGTGGAGACGCGCTCGAGCCGGAGCACGTCCGGTCGATCCTCGATGATCGCCTCCGGGACGGCTTCGATCGCCTCGAGGCGCCTTCCTGCCATCAGCGTCACGACTTCGTCCTGGGTCAGCTCGGCGGTCGGCCGCGTCGCGACGAGCTCGCCGTCGCGCAGGACGGTGATGCGGTTCGCGAGCCCGAACACCTCCTCGAGGTGGTGCGAGACGTAGAGGATGCCGACGCCCTCGGCGGTCAGGTCGCGGATGAACTCGAACAGGCGCGCGCTCTTCTCCGCGTCCAGCGCCGCAGTGGGCTCGTCGAGGATGACGAGCTTCGCATCGCGGTAGAGCGCCTTCGCGATCGCGACCTGCTGGCGCTCGGCCGCGGCCAAGCGCGCAACCTCCACCGAGGGGTCGATGTCGAGCCGGAAGCGGGCGAGCAGCGTACGCGTCTGCTCGATGCCGCGGCGCCGGTCGACGATCGCGCCGCGCGCGAGCGTCGGGAAGTTGCCGAGCAGCACGTTTTCGGCCACCGACATGGAGAGCTGCAGCGGGGGCCGCTGATGGACGACGGCGATCCCGAGGTCGTAGGCGTGCCTCGGCGAGTAGGTGGCGATCTCGTCGCCGTCGAAGACGATCCGGCCTTCGTCCGGAGGATGGACGCCGGAGATGCACTTGACGAGCGTCGACTTGCCGGCGCCGTTCTGGCCGACGAGCGCATGCACCTCACCCGCGTGCAGCGAGAGGCTGACCTCGTGCAGCGCCTGGACGCCCGGGAAGCGCTTGCTCACGCTCTCGATGCTCAGCAGCGGCGTGCTGGTGGTCTTGGTCACCATCGAGCTTCCGCCGACGTTGCCGAGCATGCGCCGGTCCCACATCCGGGACACTCATCCGCCGATGTGCGGGCTTCTACGAACGCGCTACGAGACTTCGACCGCTGCACGGCTGCTCCTGAGGAACGCGAGCCCGGTCCGGACGAGCTCGTCTGACGACTCTGCGACCGGTCGCCAGAGCGACACGGCGCGTGCGATCTCGCGGATCTCGGGCGTGAACGACTCGATGACGATCTGGCCCGTGTACCCGATCCCGGCGAGGGCGGCGAGCACGCCGTCCCACTCGACGTGCCCGGTACCGGGGGCGCCGCGATCGTTCTCGCAGGCGTGGAAGTGGAGGACGCGCTCGCCTGCCAGCCGGATCGCCTCCGGCAGGGATCGCTCCTCGATGTTCATGTGGAAGGTGTCGAGCAGAAGGCCCGCATTCGGCCGGCCGATCCGCTCGCAGAGCTCGAGGCCCTGCTCGACGGTGTTCACGAGGTCGGTCTCGAAGCGGTTCAGGGGTTCGATCGCGAGCGCCACGCTTCGCTCGCCCGCGTAGTCGGCGATCTCGGCGAGGCTCTCGACCGCAAGGCGGCGCTGCCGCTCGCGCTCGCCGGAAGGCAGCAGCCGTGTCTTGCCGGTGGCCGAGTACATCGGCCCGGCGACGTGAGACGAGCCCACCGCCGCGGCGAGGTCGACGAGGCCGCGCAGATAGGCGAGGGCTCCGCGCCGGACCGACTCGTCCTCGTGCGAGACGTCCCGCTCGGGACCGAAAGCGCCGCAGACGGAGATGGCGACTCCGGCCTCGGAGGCAGCCTCCTCCATCGCCGCGGAGGTGACGAGTGCCGGATCTTCGATGCAGATCTCGAGCACGTCGCAGCCCAGCTCCCGCGCGTGCGCGAACAGGTCGATGCGGCCATCTCCGAACGGTGATGCCCAGAGGTAGGTGCTCGCTCCCAGGGTGTTCACGCTGCTCTCCGTACGAGGTGGTCCGAGACGCCCTGCACGCTCGTTCGACGTGCTTCGAACCACCATGCTACGGCCCTTGCAGAAACTTTGTCAAGCCATCTGACCAATTGGCCCAGTTCGTGCTAGAGTCGCGGTCGTGGACGCAGCCTCGCTGACCCGGATCGACCGGCGATCGGTCGCATCCGACGCCCGCGAGCAGATCACCCGCCTCATCACCTCGGGCGCTCTCAAGCCCGGCGAGAAGCTCCCGCCCGAGCGGGAGCTGATCGCGACGCTCGGAGTCTCGCGGCCCACGCTGCGCGAGGGGATCGCCGCGCTGACGGCGATGGGAATCCTCGAGGCGCGGCAGGGCGCAGGCACCTTCGTCAGCAACCTCGACCCGGCCCGGATCGTCGAGCCGCTCGTACTGATCGTGAACCTCAACAGCGAGGTGCTGCGGGAGCTCTTCGACGTGCGGGGAATCCTCGAGGCGGGCGCGATCCAGCTGGCCGCGAGGAACATCACCGACGAGGAGCTGGCGGAGCTGCGCCGCCTCGCCGGCGAGCTCGAGCGGAGGCAGGGCACCCTCAGGCGCTTCCTGCAGCTCGACGTGGAGTTCCACCGCGCGATCCACCGCGCCTCGCGCAACGAGCTGCTGATCGCGCTGCTCGAGAGCGTCGCCCAGCTTGCGCGCGACTCGCGCGCCGTCACCTCGCAGAAGCTCGAGGTGCGGCAGCGGGCCCACGACGACCACGTGCGGATCATCGGCGCACTCGAGCGGCACGACCCGAAGGCGGCCCGCGACGCGATGCTCGAGCACCTCGCGCACATGCGCGAGGCGCTCGACGCGGCGCCCGCGGCCCTGTAGCGGCGCCCGCTACGCGGCGGCACCGTCGACCTCCGGGAGGACGTAGACGCGCCGAGCGGTGCGGCCCAGCACGTCGCGCCGCGCCTCGAGCGGCAAATCGGAGCAGACACGCAGCCATGTCTGGACGAGCGTGTCGAAGTCGCTCCAGATGCTCTCGATGGGGAAGTTGGTCCCGAACATGCAGCGGTCGGAGCCGAACAGCTCGACCGAGGTGGTCGCGACGAGCCGGATCAGCTCCTCGTCGACGCGGTGGACGAACGTCCCGAGCCCGGAGAGCTTCACGACGAGGTTCGGCAGCGGCGCGAGCAACTCCAGTCCGGCGCGCCACGGGCGGACGTGTCGCTCCTCGGTGCTCTCGAGCATGCCGGCGTGCACGAGCGCGAACGTCGTGTCCGGGAAATCCGCGACGAGGCGGGCCGCGTCCGCCATCTGGCCCGGGAAGATCTGGAGCTCGAACAGCCAGCCGAGGCCGGCGAGCCGTCCGATGTTCGCGCGGAAGACCGGATCGTGCATCGTCGCCGGCCCGGATGCGTAGCGGTACTGCGGATTCTCGTGCCAGTGCAGCTGCAGGCGCGTCCCGCGCAGGAGCGGCGAGATCCGCTTCTGCCGCTCCATCACCGCGCTGGCGCTCGGTTCGAAGAGGTCGGCAGAGCCGACGACCGCCTGCGGCCAGCCGCTCTCGTCGTGGACGCCCTGGATCCACTCGACCTCTTCGACGACGCGCTCGAGCGCCCAGTTCGGCTGGACGTAGACCGCGGCGTCGACGCCCGCCGCGGTCGCGTCGCGCACGTACTCGTCGACGAGGTAGTCCCGGCGCACCGGCTCGTAGGGGCCGAAGATGCGCGGCACCATCGGCCCCTGGAGCCAGGGCATGTCGGCCATCCTCCAGATGTGGTGGTGACTGTCGACGACATCGCGGACGCCGATCGCCGCCGCGGTGAGGCGGGCGGCGCTCATGCGTTCACCGCCTCCTCCCAACCGTGCCGCGCCGCGCGCCGCGGGCCTGTGGAGACGGTGCCGAGCCGGCACACCTCGTCGAGGGCGGAGTCGAGGCCGGCCACCCCGGCGAGGTCGTCGAGGTCGGCGAGCACCGCCGCCATCCCGCGCGCGACGGGGCGGTAGCCCGGGTCGCAGGCGAGCGGGTTCCACCAGACGACGCGGCTCGCGAGCCGCGAGATGCGCGCGACCGCGTTCGCCATCTCCCGCACGTCGCCGCGCTCGAGGCCGTCGGAGACGACGAGGACGAGCGCGTCGCGGGCGAGCGCGGCACGGCGACCGTCGGCGAGGAACTCGGCGAGGGCAGCGCCGATCCGAGTGCCGCCGTCGACGTCGGGCACGATCTCCGCGACCCGAGCGAGCGCAGCGTCGACGTCGCGCCGGCGCAGCTGCCGCGTCACGCGCGTGAGCCTCGTACCGAACGTGAAGACCTCGCTCCGCGGCGCGGCACCGACGAGCGCGTACGCAAAACGGAGCGACTCGCCCGAGGTCCGGCGTAGCGACCCGGAGACGTCGACGAGCAGCAGGACGCGGCGCGGCCGGCGCGGCCGGTTGCGCCAGCGGAGCCGTACGACCTCGCCGCCGTGGCGCTGCGCGCCGCGAAGCACGCGGCCGAGGTCGAGACGGTCGCCATGCCGTGCGGCACGGCGGCGGCGCGCGCGCGTCGCCGGCAGCTCCTCGGCGAGCATCGCCTCGAGCTCCGCGAGGAGGCGCAACTGCCGCGGCGTCGTCTCCGGGAAGCCGCGGCGCCCGATCACGTCCTCGAGGCTCGCCTCGCTTCCGGCGCCGCGGCGCCGGGCGGCGCTCTCCTCGCCGGCGCCGAGGCCGCGCCGCAGCTGCTGTCCCCGGCCGGGGGAGCGCCGTCTCGCGAGCGGGGGCACGAGCGAGACGAGCCCGTCGCCGAACCAGGCTGCGAAGACGGCATCGAACGCCTGGACGTCCTCGAGCCGGCGGACGAGGGTGATCCGCGCGCGCCAGTAGAGCTCCGCCGGTGCTCGCGGCGGCGAGAGCGCGACCGCACGCAAGAAGTCGAGACGCGCGTCCGCACCGCTCGTCACGCCGGCGTCGACGAGCGCCGACACGAAGCCGTGCAGGTGGTCGGCCGCGAGGCGCACCGGCGTCCGCGCCGCGCTCACCCGGCACCTGCGTCCGCGTTGCGCAGCACCTCGACCTGCTCGCTCGCCGCCTCGACGTCCTCCTGCTCCTTCAGCAGCAGGCCGAGCGAGCGACGCAGCGCCTCCGTCCACGTCCCGCCGTGCTCGACGAGGGCCGCGGCACCGCGCGCCCAGTCGATCGTCTCGGCCGTGCCGGGCCGCTTCACAAGCCGGAGCGAGCGCACGGCGACGACGGCGTCGACGAGCGCAGCTGCGGCCTCCTCGTCCACGCCCGGCGCGTGCGCACGGATGATCGCACGCTCCCGCTCGGGCTCGGGGAAGGGGATCCAGTGGTAGAGACAGCGGCGCTTGAGCGCGTCGTGCAGCTCGCGTGTGCGGTTCGACGTGATCACGACGAGCGGCGGCCGCTCTGCGCGCACGGTGCCGCGCTCCGGGATCGTGATCTGGAAGCCGTCGAGGAACTCGAGCAGGAACGCCTCGAACTCGCCGTCGGCGCGATCGATCTCGTCGATCAGCAGCACGGCCTCGTCGCCGGCTCGGACCGCCCGCAGGAGCGGCCGCTCGAGCAGGAACTCGTCCCCGTACGCGTCGGCGGCGGCA